>Ga0256867_10000618_pt1 | contig 14361 bp, 14 predicted proteins | sample RVTome_15_FD_185939 | JGI IMG/M metagenome (GOLD analysis project Ga0256867, IMG submission 185939) | Soil microbial communities from uranium-contaminated site in the Upper Colorado River Basin, Wyoming, United States - RVT150D86 (HiSeq) ... | reverse complement strand
TTTTCTGGCAGTCTGTGTAATCGAGCCCCGATCTGTGTACACCTGGAAGCTGGTTAACCCGGTAACCAAAGACAGCTGGGGATGCTGCTGCCTAAAGTTGCGCATCTTGATTATAGGTGTCAGGTCACGGGCCTGCAGGGCACGGCTTTCTGCAATTATTTGGGGAGACAGCAATGAAGTCTCCTCAAAACCGCCATCGATGGCAGATTCAGGCCATAACAGAAAGGCTGTTTCCCCGGTGATCTCCTGATTTGACAACTGAATAAAGCGGTCCACCTGTTGGTCAAACTCAATGAAATTGTCGCTGTCTATAAATTTTTCAGTAAAGGGATCGATGTTAGGCTGAACCACTACAAACTCCACCGGGCTGCCTGTTTCCTGATAGTTATAATAGATTAAATAGGAAATCAGGACAGGTAAGAGCAGCCCGGCGATCACTGCTCCCACCAGTTTTTTGCTGATTAGTCGATTTGTCAAAAGTTTAAAGAGGCCCAGGTTGATCAAAAGCACCCACAGGGTCCCCCCGAATACACCAGTATATTCATACCACTGGACCCACTGCGGAAACATGGCGAATCCGTTACCCAGGGTAAGCCAGGGCCAGGATATTTCCCAGTTCAAATGGATGTATTCGAATGTACACCAGTAAAGTACCAGACCCAGGTAGCCCCAGTTTGTCCCCGCCAGTTTACCGGTATATCGAAACAATACCCAGGGAATGGTCATCAGCAAGCTATTGGCGATTATCGCCACCACACCGCCTACTGCAGTAGAGTAATAGATCCACCAGGTTGTACCTGCATTCCAGATCAGACAGGACCAGCCTGCCAATAAAAAAAATCTAAACCCGGAAACCTTACCTGCCGGTTGGTCAGCGATCCATAATAATGGTATCCATGATATAAAAAGCAATGGCGCTGCTGCGCCAACCGGCCAGGCCAGCCACAGTAAAATCCCTGAAAGACTGGATGCAGCGAATAGGGAGTATCCATTGACGGGAACTTTATTTACCTGCAATGACAATGACCAGTTCACCTTTTATGGTATTCTTTTTATAGTGATCAATTAGTTCTGATAACGAGCCGTTGATTGTTTCCTGATGTATTTTGGTAAGCTCCCTGGAAACTGAAGCCTTGCGGTCTGGTCCAAGTTCCTGCTGAAGTTGTTCCAGTGTTTTCAGCAGCCTGTGGGGAGATTCATATAAGATCACTGTCCTGTTCTCTTCCTTGATAGAGTTCAAACGTGTCTGTCTTCCTTTCTTTGGCGGCAGAAATCCTTCAAATACGAACCTGTCACTAGGCAATGCGGAGTTTACCAGCGCTGGTATCAGGGCGGTGGGCCCCGGCAGGCATTCTACAGGGATCTGTTCTTCATGACAGGCCCTTACCAGCAAATATCCCGGATCTGAAATTGACGGTGTCCCTGCATCACTGATCAATGCCATGGTTTCATCCTGTTTTAACCGTTCAATTAAGCTGGAAAGTTTACGGTGCTCATTATAGGCGTGGAAACTTTCCACTGAATTATTGATCTGATAATGCTTAAGCAGTTTGGACGACGTCCGGGTATCCTCGGCCAGGATGGTATCAACCTGTCTCAGAACTTCCAGGGCCCGTAGTGTAATGTCTTGTAAATTTCCGATTGGGGTGGGAACCAGGTAAAGCCGGGTGGAAAGCTGCATGAAATTTTAATCCAGTAATTTATCAATGGCAGCAGCTAATTTGCGGTCTCTTTCGGTTACAATGTTGCCCTGATCATGGGTGGTCAGCTCTATGGTAACCTTGTGGTAAACATTGCTCCAGTTTGGATGATGGTTCATTTTTTCGGCTATTATGGCCACCTTACACATAAAGCCGAACGCCTCCACAAAATTGCTGAATTCGAAAGTGCGTTTTAACTTGTTATCTTCCTCAGTCCACATGTGTTACAGCGCTAGTACTCCCTCAATATGGCCAGCCTTTTCGTAAATTTCAAGTACTTCGTGAGCTGAAGACATCATGACCTTGCTGGTTACACTGCGGTAATTTCCTTTGGATGATGTTTTTACAGAAGTTTTATTTTCAGGGAAAAGTGCAATCACCTGTCCTTCTTTGCCACGGGGCACGATGAATTTGAACAGGTACCAGGTAGGCCAATCGTGCTCCTGGTCCAAAATTCTAATAAACTCCTCCCTGGACCCTGAAAAGCCCATGTCTGTTACTGTTTTGTTAGAAGAACTTGTAGCGGCGATCTTCTATATCCGCATGTTCCCTCACGGCGTTGGCAATATTGAAGCCAACGTTGTTTTCGTATTGCTGCATCAATTGCTGCTTATACATGGAGTAGTCAGCAATTTGAGGAGCCGGGGTAGTTGACAACATCTCAACTATAACCACCCCATTGTCAGTGGCAATCGGGTGGCTGCGCTCACCGCTTTCAAGTGCAAAAGCAACGCCTACCGCCTCTGGTGCTAATCCCACATTTGGCAATGAGTTGCCCGACAAATTCAGATCACTGCTGGTGTAGATACTGGCATCGTCTCCGTATGCATCGGCGATAGCCTCCAACTCACCTTCGGTACTGTTCAAATCCGTGATTATGAGATCTGCTTTCTTTTGATTTTTTACCTTCACCGTAATCTCATTTCGTACTTCATCCAGTATTGCCTCTCCCTCTTCCGACTCGCCGGTCATTACTGCCACCACATAGCTGTCATCTACTTCATAAACTTCAGATACCTTGCCTATGCCGGCATCCCTGAATAACCAGCTTACCACAGACCGGGCATTGCCCACTGTGCCAAATCTCCTGGCATTCTTATTAATATTGGGAGCTTCCTGGATCAGGAGGTTTTCCTGCTGTGCATTAGCCTCAAACTCCCTAAGATTGTTCGAGGTACCGGCGAAATAGTCTGCCTGGCGAAAGGCCTCATCCCGTGTTTGATCGCTGGGAATCAGCAACCTGCTGATTGTAGCAATTTTATAAGCCTTGTTGGTTTTTACATCAGTTACATCAATAATATGAAAACCGAGGTCTGTCTCTACCAGGTTTGGCAGTAAACCGGGTTTGGTAGCGGAAAAAACTGCTTCCTGAAAGGGGGCTACCATTATACCTTCTTTAAACCAACCAAGATCACCTCCCCTGGCTGCAGTTCCGTCAGTGCCGTGGTCCCTGGCCATTTCTGCAAAATCAGCGCCATTTTTAATCTGCTGCAATATTGACTGCGCTTCTCTCCTGGCTTGAGCTTTGGCCTCGTCGCTATCGTCACTCCCTTTAATCAGTATATGACTGGCCCTGGCTGCAAAAACCGTATCTTCGACCTCCCCGGTAATTTTATACAGATTATAATAGTTATTCTCCATAAAAGGTCCGTATACCGATCCCGGGTTAAGATTCTGGTAATCTACCTGTAAAATTTCAGGTAATGCATCTACCGTGTAAACCCTGAAAGGTGTTCCAAACTCAGTATTGGCCTGGGCATAAATTGAATCATCGGTAATTCCGGCAAACTCTTCTTCGACTTCTGCCAGTTCCGCCTGAAAGTCCGCTGAATCAGCAGCAGACGGTAGTATAGGGAAGGTGACATATTTCATGGATCTGCTCTCTTCCACCTGGTATTCTGCGGAATGTTCGTTGAGGTACGCCTGTAATTCCGAATCTGTAACCGATACCACCGAATCACTAACTGCGTAATATGGAACATACAGATATTTTACTTCTGCTACCGAAGTCTGTTCCTCGTAAAGCCTTTTTGATTCTTCCAGGGTAGCATAGCTCGACTTTACCAACAGGTTGTCATATTTGATCCTGAGACGTCCGGTTATAATATCCTCCTCCATACTATACCACATAGCCTGGTTCTGTACCGGCATGTTGCCAATATTGCTCAGAAACTGCACAATACTGGATTTGTCGAATTCCCCGGTTTCAGGGTTGGTGAAAGCCGAAACCAGGTCGGGATGAATATTTTTCCCCTGCACCATATCGACTTCCTCTTCTTCGGTCACTACCAATCCGAGTTCTCTGAACTGCTGGGTGAAGGCTATATCTGATATTAATTTTTCCCAGGCCTGTTCCCTTATGCTATAGTTCTCAACATCGGATGGCTGTCTGCCATTCCTCAAAGCAAATTTATCGGATAAAACCTCGATGGCTGACTGGTATTCCGGGGCCATTACATTCTGACCGGCAATTTCTCCTACAGTGTTGTCCTGACCTCCCAGGAGAGTAGAATTAGGACCCAGTAAATCAGCCAAAACAAAAGAAATAATGGCGAATCCCACCGCAATAACGATTACGGTCCCCATCTTGTTCCTTAGCTTGTTAATCAATGCCATATCTCAAATTTTTCAACTCGATAAAGAACGGCAAAATTAATCAATTAAAAGTCAAAATCAACGGAATAACGGGAAACTTCAATTCACTCCTGCCTGGGCCACTATGGTCATTTTGACTACGTCAATCCTGGTGTCCTCGAGGGAGGTAATAGTAAAGGAAAACGGAGGAATGTCAATCACCTGGTTTAATTCCGGGAAATCACCATACTTCGAAAGGATAAAACCTCCAAGTGTGTCGTAATCTCCTTCCGGGATGCTCCACTGGTAAGTTTCATTTAAATAGTCAATCTCGTGTCTGGCGCTAAGCAGGTACATATTGTCCGCAACTTTCTGCTCTACCAGATCTTCATCATCGTGTTCGTCCTGTATCTCACCAAATATTTCCTCGATAATGTCCTCTATACTGACGATTCCGGAAGTGCCGCCGAACTCATCCACCACCAGCGCCAGGCTTTTTCTTTCGTTTATGAACTGGATCATAAGTTCATTTGCCAATAGGGTTTCCGGCACGATAATGATCGGGGTCAGTATTTTCTTGATGGATTTGGGTTTCTTAAAAAGTTCCTGGGAACTGCAGTAACCAATTATATCGTCAATGGTTTCCCGGTAGATCAGGATCTTGGAATGTCCGCTTTCCATAAAAGCCTTTTTAAGATCATCTATACCATCCTCAACATCCACTGCTACAATTTCCGTTCTGGGGATCATGCATTCCCGCACTCTTACCGTCTTGAATTCAAGGGCATTGTTAAAGATCTTGGTATCCACTTCAACCTGGGCATTTTCTGTGAGCCGCATCAGGTAGTTGTTCAGGTCAGTAAGCCCAAAAACCGGTTTGTCTTCCGAGTATTCCAGACGCAATACATTTACGATCATAAACTTTGACAAGGTTACCACCACAAAAACCACCGGCTGCATGATCCAATAGATCAACTGCATGGGCACTGCAAACAGCATAAGCATCTTATACGGATTTATCAGGAACAAACTTTTGGGAGTGAATTCCGCTGTAACCAGTACCAGCATAGTGGCCGCAATTGTTTGCGTGAGCAGGATGAAGCCTTCATTATTGATGGGTGCCGGCAGTGATCTATCCAAGACAGGCTCAAGAATTGCCGCCATAAATATACCGTAAACCACCAGCGCTACGGTGTTTCCCACCAGGGTAGTAGCTATAAAACGGGAAGGATTTTTGGAAAATCTGGCCAGTACTTTACCTGTTAGTGAGCCTTGCTGGCCCAGTAGCTCGAGATGCAGTTTGTCCGATGATACAAAGGCTATTTCAACGCCTGAGAACATGGCGGAAAAAATCAGGGAAATCAGCACTATGGAAATATTGCTGCTGTATTCCATCCGTTATGACATGAATTTTAGTGGGAAATTAAGAAATTTTACTCATTTGAGTCTTTCTTATGTTTGCGATAGTGATGCCATAACAGTAATACAATGCTGAACATAAAGATCCAATAACTGTAGGCCAAGCCAAACTGAATTGTTTGATGGACAGCGATAATAAAAATACCCGCAGCCAGGCTCAGGATAATGGTGTTTAGCATTAATTGTCAATAGTTAATAGTAAATCGTCAATTATCCAGTCCCAGCTCACCGGTAGGTTTTAATATGCGATAGCTGCTGAAATCCTGGGCAGCGGTAAGGCCCTGCCCATGCAGTACATCTTCCTGGGTTTCTATTATTACGAATTTCTCGGTATAGACCTGTTCGTTTTTGACATTCCAGAACAGTTCTTCTGTACTCAGTTTTTGTTGGTTTTTTAGGCTCTGCAGTCTCACATTGCCAACTGCCTGGTATATTTCAGTTTCCTTGGTGAAATAGGCCTTGTCCGCCTCAAGTGTGGAGGTAATCACTGTGTCTTTATCATAAAATTCTACGTAGATTCCCTCAGGGTATTCCTGGTCACCATTTTCAAACTCCTGCATCTTTTGGGCCCGGACCATTAATCTCACCACTGCTGAATCGCTGTACCACAACTCCAACCCTTCGACCTCATAGAAGGCTCCGCTATACACTTCACGTTCATCCAGTTGCTCTTGTGGATCCCCGCAGGACAAGACCAGGCCCACCACTGCCAAGATGCCATAAATAGTTTTAACATGAATTACCTGGGGCAATGGTCGATCAGCTAATCCCTGGTTTGAATAGTCACAGTTTCGTCGATCCAGCAGCCTACCGAAAGGGTACTCCCTACGGATTTACCTTCCAGAAATACCTCCTCCTTTGAAGGGAATTGTTGTTTTGCCCGTTCCATGGCAGAATTGTTTCCGGCTTTGCTGTACATTTCATAAGCCGCCAGATAACATCCGCGGTCGTCAACTTTGCTTATCCCCTGTCTGCAGTCATCACCACTTCCAAAATACAGGTTGCCAATGCTGGTATAAGCTTTTGACGCCTGCTCCGGAGATGCTGTGGCCTTGAGGAAGTAGTTTCTTGCCGATGATTTTGACCCTGCACTGGTCTCCATGGCCCCAAGGAGCATATAGACTTCACCCTTTTCGTTAACGTCTTCGGTCAGTTCAAGGGCTTTGTTAAGATATTCCTCCGCGCATTGGTTATCCCCGCTTCCCTTGCACTTTAGGGCTATCACTTTGGCCAGGCCATGTTCGGGTTCGGATTCGAACATGATTTTGGCTGCCATCATAAATACTTCGCTGTCAGCACATTTCCCACTTAATGACAGCTGAATGATCCTTTTAGCCAGTTTTATGTTGTCAGGTTCAGCTTTAAGCTTACCACCCATGGTGGTTTCCACATATTCACAATCCACCTCGATCGCTTCAAGCAGCATTTCATCAATTTTGCTTTGCATTGAGGCCACATCACCTTCCTGCTTCTGGGCCAGCACCTCAGAGATCTTGTCGTAGCGCTCCAGGATCTCCTCGTCGGGCATGTCTCCGTTACCCTTTTCGTATCGTCTGATTATATCCATGTAGGCAATAGTATTGCCATCATAAAACTCGGGCCCATTCAATTCCAGGGCTTTTTCAAACAAATCCAGTAATTCGGGATATTTTTCCGGGTCGTTTCGATAGTATTTATATGCTGTGGAGGCTTTTCTGTTCAAAACTGTAGCTTCCTCATTGAAATACTTGATACGCAGATCATACATCTCCATGGCATTTTCCTGGTACTCGACTTTTTTAGCCGGGTCCTGCTCCTTATCGGCCAGTCCTTCATAGATCTTCAATCCGTTGATATAGATTGACGGATTGAGCTCGGGTGCATTCTGGAACAACCAGTTCAAATGGGTCAGCGCTTCCTGGTAATTATCAACCTTCAGGGCATCTGTATAGAGGGCATTTTTTTCCATTGCCGTTGCCTTATCTTCCGGCCAATTCCAACCGTTTTGAGCATTGACTGACAGACTTAATACCAGGCAACAAAATAGTGACAGTCCAACAACGTATTTCATATTAATCAAATTTTCTTCTAACAAACCATTTATTATCGTTAACCGTTAAACCCAGGTATGCTCTGAAATACCTCTCCTTGATCAAATCATTTTCGGTTGTTCCCCGCTCTCCCACTTTAAATGCCAGGCTTAACCTTGATATATTCCGTAACGGTACTGTTACACCAAAATTTATACCAAAATCATCAATTTCATGATCATCAACCAGGTACGGTGTCTTCTGATAGTTAAAACCCAGCATATAGGTAACCCGGCTAAAATAACTGCCTACAGAAAACGCATCCGGAATAAAACTTCCTCCTACTGCAATTTCAGTACGATCATTCAGTCCTTCGATCTCACCGTCAAACCCCCGGTATTCGGACCATTTACCAGTGGAAAAATCCGCAGCCACATTCCACTTCATTCTTTTTTCAAATCCTATACCGAACCCAATCTCAGAGGGGAATTCAACGCTTCCTTTCAGATCATCCGTCACTAAATAGGGCGGCTCATCAATAGGAGAAACAGGGTCTCCTGAAAGGGACCTTCTTTCCAGCCGTTCCAATCTGGTCACTCCCTGGTCTCCGCCAAGATCATAGGTGATTCCAAAATTCACATAGTTCTGGTCCTTTTTCAGTTCAAGACTGTATGCCAGCCCCAACCCAAAGGTAACCTCGGAGAAAGAATTTCTGGAAATATCTGCGGTTAAGTATCCTGTATTTACTACGAAATATTCCACTTCCTGCTTAATACTGCTGAATAAATACGCGGCACGCAATCCTACCGACAACCCTTTGACCACCTGCAATCCGGAAGCGAAATAGGCCTGTGTCACGCCGCCATCACCATTATAAGTAGTACTTAGGCCCACATCGGTTCCCGGGACAAAACCAAGATCCCTGCTCTCATAATTTACTATGCTGTAAGGCATCAATCCGAAACTCATGGTCCAGGTGTCCCTAATCACTGGAAAGCCAAATACCAGGTACCCAAGTCCCCCGGTAAAATTACTTTGGGACAGTTCATCAGTGCTTAATTGCTTCCGTTCAGTAGTAATGGCTGTTTCAAAAACCACTACCCGGTTGTGTGTGAGCAAAGCCGGGTTTTTATTGTTAAGATGAAAAGGATTGCCGGTACTTATCCCTACCCCACCCATGGCAATATTATGCACCAGATCCATTCCGATTAAATCTCCTACACCGTAAATGCTGTACGGACTGTAGGTGTTCTGTGCCTGCAATGTTGAGACCATCAAAAAAAATGACCCTATTATAGCTCCTATCCTACTTATTCCGAGCATGATACATTAAAATACTATTCAATCCGATTAACACCAGGTGAGGATTTACAAAGATGGGTGCTTTTACTTTACTTTCAAAGAAAGTGGCATCTCCTCCGCACATTACAACCTTCAAATTTGGGAATTTTTCGTTATATCTGCGAATAATTCCCTCTATTTCAGCGCATATGCCATTTATTATGCCACTCAGTATGGAGCCCTCCGTGTGCGGTCCGATCAAAGGTATGTCCTTTTCACATGCCTTTAAGTGAGGCAGTTTACGGGTATGTTGGTTCAATGCCTGAAAACGCAACCGCATGCCCGGGCTTATGGCTCCCCCAAGATAATCGCCTTCACCGTTTAAGAAATCATAGGTATTGGTGGTTCCCACATCGATCACCAGGCAATCATTACCGGGATACAGACTGTGAGCCCCGGCCGCTGCTGCCAGCCGGTCCATCCCCAGTGTCAGCGGCGTCTGGTATCTGTTCCCAATCGGTAACTCAAGCAATGGATTTAATTTGATAACCTGCTCTAACCCGGTTTCACTTTCGAAATGATCCAGATCCGATACCACAGAACTAACTATTACCTGCTCAACACCCTCTTCGACCGCTAGTTTAGATAAATCAGCTATTCTCAGATCACCCCGAACTTTTAGCAGGGTGTGGTCTGAAAACAGTCCGGCCTTAATCCGGGTATTTCCCATGTCAATAGCCAGGTTTTGCATAGTATGGTCAGCCAGAACCTTGCAAAGGACACAAAACCAGCTAATTATTCATAGGAATTAACTTTTTTTAACAAAAACAATTCCCCGAATACACCGGCTATTGGTAGAGAATAATATAGGCTACTGAACCTGCTACGAATCCTAAAGCTGCCAGCCAGGTGATCTTTCTGAGATACCATATAAAATCGATCCTTTCCATACCCATGGCGGCTACTCCGGCAGCGCTTCCAATGATCAGCATGCTTCCTCCGGTTCCGGCAGCATAGGCTATGAAATGCCAAAGGTAATCGTCCAGTGGAAAATTATACATTCCCATGGAAGCGGCCACCAGCGGAACATTATCGATGACTGCTGAAGCAACACCCAGCATCATGATCACCACATTCTCATTGGGAATGGCCGCGTCAAGGCCCTCGGCTACGTACCTCAAGGTGCCTACTTTGCTTCCGGCAAGTACCAGGGATTCCAATGCTCCGACTGCCATCAGTATCCCCAGAAAAAAGAGGATACTGGACATTTCGATCCTGGACAGGGCATGATGTGTTCTATAGTGGTCCCTTTTATCTTCCGTGAAATTCTTTTCAGGTTTGATATACTCTGAAACCAGCCACACTACCCCCAGGGCCAGCATCATTCCCAGGTAAGGAGGCAAATGGGTTATGGTTTTAAACACGGGCACTGACACGATAGCGCCCAGACCCAGATACAACATGGTCTTGCTACTTAGCAGACGGGTGTTGTCCTGATCCTCTGTTGAGTCAGACTGGATCTCCCCTTTAAATGGCGGCAGGTAGCTTACGATCAAAGTAGGAACCACAAAACAAATGATAGACGGTAACACTAACTTGGTAATTAAGCCCCCTGTGGATACCTTTTTGCCGATCCATAGCATAGTGGTGGTCACGTCACCTATGGGAGACCAGGCCCCGCCGGCGTTTGCGGCAATGACGATCATGGCAGCATACCACAACCTGTCTTGCCTGCCTGGGATCAACTTTCTTAACAAAGTGATCAAAACGATAGTGGCGGTTAAATTATCGATAATGGCAGACAGTATGAACGCCAAACTTCCTATTATCCATAACAACTTCTTTTTACTGCGGGTATTCACATAGTCCTTCAGGACCTGAAAGCCTTTATGTAAATCGATGATCTCTACGATAGTCATGGCGCCGATCAGGAACACCAGGATCTCAGCGGTTTTGCCCAGGTGGTGCAGCAGAGTGGATACGAACCCCTCCTCTACTTCTGCAGTATATCCGGCTGATGCATCATAAATGTGATCATGGGAATCAATTAAGGTCACCAGTCCTCCATGAAATGCCATGGCCAATATAGCCCACATTAGGGATGCCATTACCAATGCCGGCACCGTTTTGTCAAGCTTCAGCGGATGCTCCAGGGTAATGGTTAAATATCCTACTATAAAAATTGTAATGATGATAGTTGCCATTAGCGCTGGATTAAATCAAGCGAGTCAATATATAGAACTAACTTGGGAATTTGAAACATTATTTGAAAGACTTGGCCACTATGAATCGCCTTTAGCCAGTTGCCTTTGTAAAAATATTCCCTGGTTAAGCGATAGCAGTACTTCCCTTTTGGTCTTGGTAGGTATCAGGATGCTAATATTGTTGCGGCTTCCGCCGTAGGAGATCATACGCAGGGGCTGATCTCCTATACTGCGCAAGACGTTTTTTATCAATCCCAATTCTTCCGATATCAGGTCACCCACTATACAGACTATGCTCATGTCTTTGTCGACAGCAACCTCGCCGTACTTTTGAAGCGATGCTACCAGGCCTTCCAGCTGTTCATCATCATCTATGGTCAAAGATACTGCCACTTCGGAAGTAGCGATCATATCAATGGGCACTTTAAAGTGCTCGAAAATCTCGAAGATCTTCCTCATAAATCCATAGGCCAACAGCATCCGGCTGGATTTTATCTTAATGGCAGTGATACCATCCTTAGCCGCTATGGCTTTAATCGAACCCGGTCTTCTTTTACTGCTAATGACAGTGCCTTTTGCCAGGGGGGCCATGGTATTCAGCAGTCTAACCGGTATATTATACTTCTGGGCCGGCCATATGGTGTTGGGGTGCAGAATTTTAGCTCCAAAATAAGCCAGCTCCGCCGCTTCATCAAAGGACAGTGTTTCCAGGGGATATGTATCCGGAACGATACGCGGATCATTGTTATGCATCCCGTCAATGTCGGTCCATATCTCAATTTGGGAGGCGTCAGCCGCCGCTCCCAGCAATGAGGCGGTGTAATCACTACCTCCTCTTTTAAGATTATCGATCTCCCCCAGGTGGTTCCTGCATATATAACCCTGGGTTATAAACAGTGCATGATCTGAATTGGCCTTAAGGATAACTTTAAGACGTTCGGCGATTTTATCCATGGCAGGTTCACCATTCTCATCTGTGGAGACTATTTCCAATGCAGGGATCAGCAAAGCCTCCCGGGAAATCTCCCTGAGGTAAAGCACAAAAATCCTGGTCGACATTAGCTCACCCTGGGCCAGCAATTCGTGATTGCTGGACCGATTGTAGGAAACCGATGTTAGTTTTCGGATCTGATCAAAATGACCGTCAATAACTGCCTTGCCCTGCTCGCGTTCCGATGAAAGCAGACCATTGAGAAAATTTAAATAATGATCGTAAAGGGTTTCAATCTGCTGCTCCACCTCGTTGGATTTCATGGCTTTCCAACTGTTGCCGATCGATACCAGCGTGTTGGTAGTACCGGACAAGGCTGACAACACCACTATTTTAGGCTGTTCATCAGCTGTTACCAAACTGGCAACTTGACGCATTCGATCCGGTGCGCCAACCGAAGTGCCGCCGAACTTAAGGATTTTAATTTTATTGGCCATGATGTAACATTTTTATGGCAGTAATGGCTGCTTCGTCTCCTTTATTACCATATTTACCTCCTGCGCGATCCAATGCCTGCTGATAGGTATCGGTAGTGAGCACTCCAAAAATTACCGGTTTGTCAAATTTTAGGGCAACTTCAGTCAAACCCGTGGCTACCGCATTGCATATAAACTCAAAATGCCTGGTTTCTCCCTGGATTACACAGCCCAGACAGATCACCGCATCAATTGAAGGTTTCTGCGCCATTCGTTGTGCACCAAGGCTGAGTTCAAAACTGCCGGGAACCCTGTAAAATTCAATATTTTCCCTGCTGGCACCATGAGTTAACAGGGTTTGCAATGCCCCTTCAAACAGGGAATCAGTCACCGCATTGTTCCATTCGGAGACCACAATTCCAAATTTTCTGGAGGAGATATCGGAAATATTATCTTGTGTATAGGTACTTAAATTTTTTCCTGAAGATGCCATGTTACTATCCAAAAAAGGGACCAGGCCTTAGACCAATTATGGGGAAGCCAATGCTTCCAGCCTGGCCTTATATTTATTGGCATTCTGATATTCTGCCGAACCATAGTGATCGGTCAGGATCCTTTGATAGCGGGCAATTGCCTCCTGGTAATCTGATTGCTTTTCATAGGCCAGAGCGGCCTTCATAATATATTGCGCAGAAATTGTCTCATTAGATTTATAGTTGGCTGCCCTGTCATAAAACTCCGCGGCATCCCTGTAATTGCCGAGTTCCATATAGGCATCCCCGATAAGTGCATAGGCCCGTGCCTGTACCAACAGGTCTGAACTGCTGAAAGCCTGCAGCTGGTCAATGGCGCTTTGAAATTGCCCCTGTTTCAAATAGATGGTTCCGGCATAAAATCTCGCCAGATTCCCGGCTTTAGTGGCACCGTATTCTTCAATGATATCCAGTAAGCCAAAATTCAGCCCGTCACCGTTCAACGCCTGTGTCAGGCTGTCCTGCTCAAAGTAAAAAGCTGCCTGAAACATTTCCCTTTGGGCGATTTCGTCCTGGCTGGACAGGTAATACCGGTAACCCAGGATCCCTGCCACCACCAGGATAACTGCTCCCAGCAGGCCCATTACCAGGGATTTGTTCCGGTTAAAGAACGCTTCTGTTCTGGAAAACTGCTCAACCAGGACTTCCGGCTTCTCAATGAAATCTTTTACCTCCTCTTTTTCAGCTACCTGTGCGCCTTTCTTAACCTTGTATCTCCTGCTCGCCATTATTCAAAATTTTGGGATGCAAATTTAACAGATTTTATTTGATTTTAAACCTAAGCAGGTTTTATTCCTTAATAAAGGGGTAATCCGTCTGCACATATACATCCTTAAAGGCTTCAGACGGATCAGGAAAGGGGGACTCTTCTGCAAAGTCCACCGCTTCATTTACCTGTTGTTTGATCTTTCGCTCAATTTCATCAAGATGCTTTTCAGTGGCATACTTCTTGGAAAGAATGGTTTTCTTTACCTGTTCGATCGGATCCTGTGATTTATAATCGGCTACTTCTTCTTTGGTCCTGTATTTGGCCGGATCCGACATTGAATGTCCCTTATACCTGTATGTTCGAAATTCAAGCAGTGTAGGCCCTTTCCCGGAACGGGCCCGCTCCGCCGCTGTTGAAACAGCTTTATGCACCTCTTCCACTCTCATAGCATCTACGGGAGCCGAGGGAATATCATAGGCCTCTCCCAGTGTATACAACTCTGTCACATTTGATGTACGGGCAACC
>Ga0256867_10000617_pt1 | contig 14375 bp, 11 predicted proteins | sample RVTome_15_FD_185939 | JGI IMG/M metagenome (GOLD analysis project Ga0256867, IMG submission 185939) | Soil microbial communities from uranium-contaminated site in the Upper Colorado River Basin, Wyoming, United States - RVT150D86 (HiSeq) ... | reverse complement strand
CGCGCACAAAGGGCCAGACTGGAAAACGGAGACTGGTCACCTTATTATTACAAATGGTTTTTACCTGACTGGGTTTATAATTTACCTCCTGAGCCCCTGAGCCTCCTGGAGCAGAATGCTATCGACAAATTTTCTACCTAAGTTTAATTCCAAATCGCCAATGGCCAAGATCAAGCTCAATGGAAGCACCAGATATGCCCTGGAGGGTAAAATAGTTACCCTTGACCACCAATCAACCGTGCTTAATAACGGAGTGGTATATATCGAAGGAGATACCATAGTAGCAGTACAGCCCAGCCAGCAGGCAGCTCCGGATGGCTTTTTAAAGAGCGATGTCATAAAATGCGGGGGGACCATCTATCCGGGGATGATCGAGTTACACAATCATTTAAGCTACAATATTGTATCTATGTGGCAGGTGCCCAAGCGATTTGATAATCGTGACCAGTGGCGAAGACACCAGGATTACCGGAAAAGTATGACAGGTCCCTTGCAAGTTCTGGGCCATATCGATGGTTTTTTACAGTCTATTGTGCGGTATGTTGAATGCCGGCTGCTTTTTTCAGGGGTAACATCTTCTCAGGGGATCACCTTAGCCAGTCATGGCAAGATTACCAGGATGTATATAGGGATCGTGCGCAATGTTGAACAGTCAGTGGATCCCAATCTACCGGATGCGCAAACTAAAATTGCAGATATAACCGACGCCGCTAAGCTGGCGGAAACATTGGAAAAACCCGGGGATAAGAAATCCTCTTATCTGCTTCATCTGGCTGAAGGTACCCAGGAGAGTGCAAATAAACATTTCAAAGCCCTTCAGATCAATGCCAATAAATGGGCAATCAATGAATACCTGGCAGGGATCCATGCCTGCGGTTTAAGGGCAGAGGATTTTGAAATATATGGCACCAGAAAAGGCAATATGGTGTGGTCACCACTTTCTAACCTGCTGCTGTACGGGGTGACAGCGGACATAGAAGCTGCCAAGGCTAACAATGTGCTGATCAGTCTGGGATCGGATTGGACCCCCAGTGGAAGTAAAAATCTAATGTGTGAATTAAAAGTTGCCAAGCTTTACAGTCAGCAAAAAGGTCATCTTTTTGATGACGAGGCGCTGTTGAGGATGGTGACCACCAACGCCGCAAAAATTCTAAAGTGGGATTCAAGGGCAGGCTCAATTGAAGCAGGTAAAAAAGCTGATATTGTGGTTCTAAGTGGCAGAAAAGAAGATGCGGTATATACCAAGTTTATTGAGGCCAGGGAATCATCAGTGATATGGACCATCGTTGACGGTATTCCAAGATATGGTCAAGGCAGGTTAATGGGTAAGTTTGATATCACCTGTGAAAAAATCAAACTCGGCTCGATTACCCGGTATTTATACCTGGAAAATGACCATCCCGACGCCATACTCGATATCAATTTATCGTATAAAAAAGCCAAAGAAATCTTGAAGGCCGGTTTAAAAGATTTGCCGACCCATGCTTTGAACCTGGAGCAAAGCGACAGTGGGATCTATGCCGGGGCTGTTTCCAGTAATAATGGGACTCAACGATGGTTTATAGAGTCAGATCATGAGGACTGTGAAGATTATAGCCTGCGTCATCATATTCCCTATGATGGTGAGGAAAGTACCGGCGGCATTCTTGATCTTGAGAGCGCGGCTTCTGAACCGCTGTCTCAAATTGTGGAACCCATGCAACTGGATCTGGCCACTATTCTGGAGGATAAACTATTCTTCAAGCGCATGGCCGTACAACCCAATCTGCCGGATTACATAAAACTCGGGCTTCCGGCTTTTTATGGAATACAAATAAGCCTGAGCGATACTTCCGAATACGTGCAGGATATTAAAACAGAGTTTGCGGATAGCCTGGATCAGATCGTTACGCTTACCCGCTTTTACCAAACTCCCGGATCCCTGACCCTGGATGAGAAAATAACTATTATAGAACAGGCTAAATCAGTGCTTGAAAACGCATACGTGCATCTGTTGCAAAAATCAGCCTTGTATGCATCCAATCCGATTGGTCACCTGGAAGTTCTGAAAAGAAAACTTCTGGATGAGCCAGAAGAGATCACAGAGCAGGAATTTCATCAACGAATGATCAATATCTTCAATTCCCTGCGGGACCTTCATACTACCTATTCTCTACCCCATACTTACCATAACAGGGTGGCTTTCCTGCCATTCCTGATCGAACAGTATTTTGATGAGAACAATGATGCACATTATGTAGTATCCAAAACCATAGGAAAAAAGAGTTATGGAAAATTTATCAAAGGGGTTGAAGTCACTCACTGGAATGGTATCCCTATAGAAAAAGCCGTCTGGATCAATGGGCGAAGGTTTGCCGGCAGCAATGATCCGGCACAGTTCGTTCGCGGATTGGACAGTCTGACTTTCAGGCCTCTCTCTATCATGCTTCCACCAGATGAAGAATGGGTCACCCTGACTTATATTGAAAGTCAAGGGACCAGGGGAAAGGGACGAGGTCAACGAAAAATGAGCAAGCAATTCCAGTGGCTGGTGGCTCATTCCAGTGCTATCCGGTCTATTGAAGAAGATGAACCGGATACCGATAATAGTTATTACCTGGGCTATGATAACCTGGCACACCAGATACACCAGGTTAAGAGAAACTTCTTTGCACCCACCGAAGCTGTCGATGCAATGCCGCTTAAATCTGCCCAAAAGATCGGTGATGCGGAAATTGCTACCCGATTCCCTGGCCATTTCAAACCAATTTTTGTATCGCATAATGGAATGAAAGTGGGCTATGTCAGGATCTATTCATTTGCCACCAGCCAACCCGTTGAATTTGCCAGGGACTTTCAGGAAATAATCAATTCATTCGGCACGGACGAACTGATAATTGACATTCGCAACAATCCCGGGGGCCATATTTGGGCAGCAGAATTCATCTTGCAATGCTTATCATCAAAAAGGATCAAGCCTCAGCCGGCCCAGTTTTTGAACTCCGTTATGAACCAGCAAATTTGCAGATTTCACTCACCTTCCGAAACCGTCGCAAATCTGGACCTGACCCCATGGAACCAGACCTTTAATGAGATCAAATACACCGGGACCAATTTTTCACTGGCTTATCCCATAACCCCCGAGTCAAAATTGAAGCAGTTCATTTCCAGGAAAAAATTTAAAATCGTGCTGATTACCGATGCCTTGTGCTACAGTGCCAGTGATATCTTTGCTTCTGGCTTTCAGGACCATGATTTGGGTTTGGTCCTGGGGATCCATAAAAATACCGGCGCGGGGGGCGCCAACGTCTGGTCTCATGCCCTGCTTTACTTTCTTACCAGTGAGATACAAACCGGTTCACGCTATTTCAAACCGCTAACCCAATCCGGAGCTAATTTTCAGGTAGCCATAAGACGCACCATAAGAGTCGGTAAGAACCAGGGAATTCCCCTGGAGGATCTGGGTGTGACCCCGGATGAGCTACATCGTATGACTAAAAATGACCTGCTTCAGAAGAACATGGATTTGCAGGAGCATGCCTGTCGAATGATCGGGAAGAGACTGTAACGGATGACAAAATAGCCATTTATGGGTATTGAATTTTTATAGGATTTTTATGGATTTTATAGTTGGGTTCTTCAACCAGTTATTCCTATGATCAGTAAAGCGTTATCGTTTATTGAAGACCAAACCAATTTGTACTTCCAGGGGCTATTGGGCCCGTCAACCCAGAAGTACGCTGTCCTGGGTAACATCGGTAAAATCGTGGATAGCGGTGAATCCAACGAAGGGGAAGACAGTTCAGGTGTGATCATCACCCTGGTCAACATTGAGGAAGATAGAATCTCCAAAAATCCCGACGGCATATATCGTCAGGTGGATAAGGTGATCAGGGCCAATCCAAAGATACTGGTGAATCTTTACGTACTGTTTTCAGCAAATCTCAATATCTACCCCAGCGCATTAAGTCGTATTTCCAATGTTATTCAATGCTTTCAGAGTAATAACTTTTTTACCAGCGATGCATTCCCGACCCTGGATAGTGCTATTGAAAAACTGCATCTGGAAATGTATACCATGAACTTTGAGCAGATCAATCATCTGTGGAGCACCCTGGGGGGGAAGTATTTGCCCTCAGTCCTGTATAAAATGAAACTGGTAACCATAATTGATGAAGCCAACTTTATTGAGGGCAGCCTGATAAGGGAAATTCAAACTGATAAAAAGTCCATTGCAGGATCTTTAACCTAACCTGCGCATGAAATATTCAGCTCTATTTACCATAGAAATTGAACATGACTACTTTTCCGTAACCAAGCCTGATCTGTTGCGGATTGTTCCCACCAGGGGTACGGAAAGTATTCTGTCCGGAGCCGGTTTGATATCGAAGTTTTATCAAAATAGGCTGTTTGTTTTGGTCAGACATTTGGAGCTTACCACTCCGGTTTTAGCCTTACAAAATGATTTTGAACTGCAGTTTTTTATTGAGATCGTGGGATTCGATTTTTCCCTGATCACAAATTACCATACCGATGATCCCTATAACAAAAAACTGTATTTCAGTAATGGGTACTCCATAGTTGATGGAAATGACAAAGCAGTTGACGGGACTTTGTATCTGAACGAGAAGTTACCTCAGTTTAATGCAGCTAATGAATATCATTACAATGATCTGGTTCGCAGCGGTTCGAATATAGCCTACGAATGCCTGCAGAAACTCCCGGCAAATACCGGCAACCTGAATAACAATTCGCACTTCCGGAAGCTGCCGGTTATCAGCTATGTAAACCCTGGCACCGCCTTGTTGTTTTCAGGTCAGACAAAGGTTATGAAAGTACAGACGCCGGCCGCTGAAATTAACCTAAGATACTATCAGTACAATGCTGCAAGCAAACAGTATGACACTGAAATTAAACATACCCATATCGGTCCGGTTGAGAATCCTACCAATGAAATTATCGATGAGGTCTTGCTCAATTTTCACCATGAGTCTAACAGCCCTTTTTCGGAGGGGATTTACCGCATTACCATTAATGCACAGGAGGAATTTTTGTACTTCAGACCTGACAATGACTGGCAACCTTACCTGGGACTGATAAACATTCATAATAACCTGTTGGCAGCAGGTACTGACTACCGGTTTTTGAAGGAAGATGGGACTTTCTTTATGGAGCCACCTGGTAACGTCGAGATAGCGGTACGTAATTATAAAATTCACTTTGCCCCGTCCCAATACCTTTTAAAATATGTGTGCAAAAGCAATAAGGTTACAGATATCACCGATGATGATGGGGTAATTGAATTTGACAACCTTGGTAGTAACGTTTTTCAAAGCAAGCTGCCGGTTCGCATGAGCGAAACGGCCATTGATACCATCTCAGTTTCATATGATGGGTCCGATGTTTTGCAGAAAACAAAACTGCCGGGTTACCGGAGACTATCCCAATTGGATGATGAGAATAAATATATGGTAAGTGAAACTTTTTTGAATTTATAGGAACATAAAAAATTTAAATTATGGCTACAGTTTTCAAAACACCAGGTGTGTATGTTGAGGAGATACCAAAACTGCCACCATCCATAGCCCAGGTAGAAACGGCAATTCCAGCCTTTGTGGGTTATACGGAAAAAGCCGAGAAAAGGGGCGAGTCTCTTTTGATGAAACCTACCAGAATTTCCTCTCTACTGGAGTTTCGGGAATTGTATGGTGGCGACAATCCTATTGACACCATTTCTGTAGAAGTTGACGAGAGTAACAATTTTGCGGTCAGCGAAGTAACCATAGCAAATACCGCGCGCTACCTCCTTTACGATAGTCTCAGACTGTTCTTTGACAACGGGGGAGGGGATTGCTATATCGTCTCTGTAGGATTATTTGGTACCGCCCCTGATTATGGCGATGAGAATGCTGTGCCAGCCACCGGCCTCAGGGGAGGGGTAAAGGCCCTGGAAAAATACGATGAACCTACCATTATACTATTTCCGGACGCTGTTAATGTAGAGGACGGCGGTATCGATGACCCCGGCTTCTATAGCCTTCAGCAAATGGCTCTTCAACAGTGTGCCAAGCTTCAGGACCGGGTGGGTCTGTTCGATTTGAAAGAAAATATAGACGATGATCTTGATACGGCTATCTCCAATTTCCGCAATAATATCGGGATCAATGATCTGAAATATGGAGGGGCATATACACCATTTATTGTGGCCACTTATCCCAGGGATGTAGATATATCCCAGTTCCAAAATGGTATCACCAATAGTACGTCCGCCCCGGTTTCCCTGAAAGACCTTTCATCGGACAGTGAACACCTGTCCATGATAGATACCTATGACGCTGCAGCGGCAGAAAGGACCATTGTTATCACTTTTCTTGATAGCATAAAGGAAGCTAATATCGCAGATGGTCTATTAGGAACAGGAACGGCTGCACCTTCGATAAAAGAGAAATACCTGGAATTCAAAAAGGCAGTAGACGCAGCGACGGATTCGCCCACCGCTACCGCCGCCCTGCAGGCACTATTTACATTTTGCAGAAATGCAATCAATGGATTTCAGGATCTGTATGAGGATCTGGGTACCGGCTTAGTTGCCAATGATATTAATACCTATGCAACCGCAGTTAGTATGTGGCGGGGTGCGGCTACCGGAATTATAAAGATCGATAAGAATGCAGATGTGAGAAGTTTGAATGGCCTGGGCAGTGTGGGGGCAGTGCATGCGTTGTATGTTGACAATGACGGTGACCCGATAAGCCTGGATTGGCTGGGGGTAGCTAACATGACCAATATCACTATGTCTGGCACAGATTACGGAAATGAAGCCGATGCTAATGAGCACCCAGCCATGGCCAAACAAGTTGCCAATGATGTTTTAGGCGAGTTTGAAAAGCTTATCGCTTTTGCAGATGCGGTGCTGGCTGCTGCGGACGCGTACACGGACGCGGCACAAAGTGCTTTGTATGATAATCATCCCATTGTCAGGAATATAGTGAACCATATACGGAAACATCTCAACACCCTGCCACCTAGCGGCGCCATAGCAGGCATTTATGCCAAAGTGGACAATACCAGGGGTGTTTGGAAAGCACCAGCCAATGTGAGTATCAATTCAGTAAGCCAACCATCAGTGCAAATCAGTCATGAAGAGCAAGCTAATATCAATGTTGATGCGGTGGCTGGTAAATCGATTAATGCCATTCGCAGTTTCACTGGTAAAGGTACCCTGGTTTGGGGTGCCAGGACACTGGCAGGCAACGACAATGAGTGGAGATATATAAGTGTCCGCCGGTTCTTTAACATGGTTGAGGAAAGTTGTAAGAAATCCACAGAACCTTTCGTATTTGAATCCAACGACTCCCATACCTGGATCAAGATTCAAACCATGATCGAGAACTTTCTCACCGTATTATGGAGGCAGGGAGCTCTTCAGGGAGCAAAGCCCGAGCATGCCTTTTATGTAGCAGTGGGATTGGGTAAAACCATGTCGGCTATAGACATACTGGAAGGTCGTTTGATTGTAGAGATCGGTCTGGCGGTGGTACGTCCAGCTGAATTTATCATACTTCGTTTCTCCCATAAGTTACCGGAGTCCTAAAATAAGATTTACCATCATTAAAATAAATTATCATGGCTACATATCCATTACCAAAATTCCATTTCCTGGTCCAATGGGGAGGCAATAAAGTAGGGTTTACCGAAGTCACCGGTCTGGACTTTCAGGTAGAGCCGATCGAATACAGGGAAGGAAACAGTCCTGAATACCATAAGATCAAAATGCCGGGTATGCATAAGTACAGCAACATTACGCTTAAACGAGGTACCTTCAGCGGAGATATTGATTTCTATAATTGGATGAAGACTATTAGTCTTACGCAGGTTGAACGCCGGGATATTACCATAAGTCTGTTAAATGAGGAACACGAACCTGTAATCACCTGGGGTATTAAGAATGCTTTCCCAATCAAAGTACAAGCCAGCGATTTCAAGGCAGATGGCAACGAGGTGGCCATTGAAACACTGGAACTGGCTCACGAAGGCTTGAAAATTATAGAATAGTTCACTAATTCCATCCGCCGTGGCAAATGTAGATCTTCACCGGGCAGGGGGATATTACCCCCCTGTGGGATTTCACTTCAAGGTTGAGTTTCTCAACATCGGAAATGACAACGACGCGCGCTTTCAGAGTGTCAGTGGACTCAATATGGAGTCTGATGTCGAGACCATTAAGGAAGGAGGTCAAAATCTGTTCGAGCACAAACTTCCCGGGAGAAGCAAGTTTTCAGACCTTACCCTGAAAAGAGGGCTATTGCTGGATTCAGAGGTCATTAAATGGATTAAGAATGCCTTGTATGACCGGGAGTATGAACTGGTGGACATGAACATAAGTCTGCTGAACAATGAGCACCAGCCATTGTTTACCTGGCAGGTTTTCAGGGCCTGGCCTAAAAAGTGGAATATCAGCGATCTTAATGCTTCCGAGAATTCAATTATGGTGGAAACCATGGAGATCGTCTACAGCTACTTCAAAATTCAAAAAGGATGAAATGGCACTGGAAATACAAAACTTGAAAGTAACTGTTTCTGTGAATCAGGCGAGATCTGAAGGAGGAGAAGGCAGCAGTACTGTTCCATCTGAACTGGATGCCAGTAAAAAGCCCGATCCCGAAAAAATGGCCGGGGATGTTATAGAGCAGATACTAAAAATTATGAGCGAAAAAAATGAACGCTGATGGCATCGGGTAAACTCGAAAAGTTACAGATAACAGCCTTTAAGAATGCGGACTATTCTGATCCGCCGGATGAGCAACAGACGTTTACTGCCATGCTCAATCCGGAGACCTACACCCTGGATTATAAGGTTGAATATCAGGATGGTCAGGGTCAGGGAACCAGTAGTTCACAACAGCGGTTTTCTGTGAAAAAGCCCGAGGAGTTTGCATTTGAACTGCTTATTGACAGCTCAGGAATAATAGACGGGAATCCCCGGGAGTCCATTGAGGAGGACATCACAGGGCTTCGGGACCTGCTGCTGAAATATGAAGGAGACATACATGAGCCTAAGCATTTCCAGGTAATCTGGGGCAGTCTAATTTTCAAGGGTCGATGTACTGGGCTCAATATCAATTTTAAACTGTTCAATGCAGATGGCAAGCCAATTCGTGCCATCTGCAAAGTATCGTTTACCGGAAGTATTGAGGACAATCTTCGCACTGCAGAGGAACGGCGCGAGTCACCAGACATGACCCATTTTCGAACCTTTATGTCCGGGGATTCGCTTCCTATGATGTGCTATAAAATATATGGCAACTCAACCCACTATCTTCAGGTAGCCAGGGTGAACAGACTACCCAGTTTCAGAGATATTTCGCCCGGAACGGAGGTCTTCTTTCCGCCGATTAAGAAAAACACACCTGTTGTATGAGTGAGGAAAGTTCCATTCCCAGTAACAAACCTAAATCGGTTTCGACATTTACCGTCATACTGGACGGGAATAAAATGTCAGAACAGTTCAGGGTCCTAAGCATTGTAGTACATAATGAGATCAACCGGATAGCGAGATCAACTGTTCTGCTGCAGGACGGATCTGCGGCGGAACAGACCTTTACAGCCAGTAACAGCGAGGAATTAATTCCGGGTAAGGGTATTGAGATAACCGCCGGTTATCAGAACGATGAAGAAGAAATATTTAAAGGTATCATTATAAAGCACAGCATTCAGGTCAGGAAAAATGCATCGGTCCTGGCAGTGGAATGTCGCCATGAAGCTATAAAAATGACCACTAAATTGAGGAACAATTATTTCCATGATATGTCCGACTCCGATATAGCAGATCAACTATGTCGTGATCATGGGCTTTCCTTAAACAGTGACAATTCGGACATAACACACCAGGAGATTGTGCAGTTCAACTGCTCGGATTGGGATTTTATGCTATGCAGGGCGGAGGAGAACGGATTTTGGGTCACCACTGAAAGTGGAACTGACATAAGCATGAAGGCCCCTGATTTCAGCCAGGATCCGGTATTGACCCTGGCCTATGGGGCTACTATTAAAGAATTGGATGCTGAGATAGATTCCAGGACTCAATATGATGCTCTTAAATCCATTGCCTGGAATCCGGCGGAACAGGAATCTATCAGTAGTGAAGCTCAGGATCCTTCGGTCCCGGCGGTAGGTAATATCAGTTCCTCCGGTCTTTCCGGTGTTACCGGTAACCAGGAATTGGAGATCAGGCATCCGGGTTTGGGGGAAGCGGAACTCCAGGTATGGGCAAACAGTATGTTTCAAAAACACAAGCTGGCTAAAATACGGGGAAAACTGAAAATAGATGGTATTCATACCCCATTGCCGGGGCAACTTTGTGAATTGCAGAACGTGGGGGAAAGATTTGAAGGGAAAGTGATGATATCGGGGGTGAGACATCATATCGAAAAAGGCAATTGGGAGACTTTTATTCAATTTGGAGAATCTCCCGCCAGATTTGCCGAGCGATTTGAACTGGAACAACCCCTGGCCTCCGCCTTGCTGCCTGCTGTAAATGGTTTACAGATCGGGGTTGTTACCAGTTTGGAAGATCCGAACGGTGAAGAAAGGATTCAGGTAAGACTTCCTCTGGTACATGACAGCGACGATGGAGCCTGGATGCGGCTTTGTTCCCTGGATGCAGGTGAAAATCGCGGGTGGGTATTCCGTCCTGAAATTGGAGATGAGGTAATTGCCGGATTCATAAACTCTGACCCAAGGCATGGGGTAATACTGGGCAAACTACATAGCAGTAAAAATACCGCTCCATTTGGCAACGCCAGCAATGACAACTACCAGAAAGGATTTCTCTCTAAAGAAGAACTCAAATTGGTGTTTGACGATGAGAAGAAGTCAATTTCTTTGGAAACACCGGGCGGGCACAAAGTGGTAATTGACGATGATGATACCAGTATCACATTAGAAGATAGCCACGGTAATAGAATTCTGATGAATGCCGATGGCATTGAGATAAAAAGTGCAAAGGATATCATACTGTCGGCAAGTGTGGACATGAAGATGGATTCGGGAGCAAATGCTGAAATAAGTGGTGGAGCCATGGCCAAGTTGGAAGGAAGTGCGGGAGCTGAATTATCATCAGGAGGCTCTACTACGGTAAAAGGAAGTATGGTACAAATCAACTGATCATTATGGGAGCACCATCCGCAAGAATCGGCGATCATCATGTATGCCCAATGGTTACAGGACTGGTACCTCATGTTGGCGGACCGATAGTAGTTGGGTGCCCTACCGTGCTTATTGCCGGCAAACCAGCCGCCAGGGTAGGGGATATGTGTATTTGTGTGGGTCCACCGGATACCATAATTGCAGGGTCTTCTACGGTGATGATTGGTGGCATGCCTGCTGCACGGCTGGGTGACTCTACCGCTCATGGAGGAACCATCGTGGTCGGGGCTCCAACTGTTATAATCGGATAAATGGAATTCAATGAACAACGCTAAAGATTTTATTGGAGTAGGCTGGAGTTTCCCGCCGGAATTTCAACGGGAAAATGGCAGGGTAGCCACCACCGAACTTTATGATGATATTCAAAGAAGCCTGGAGATCTTACTGACCACCAGGCCTGGAGAAAGGGTTATGCAACCCAAATATGGTTGTCATATGGAACCCCTGGTATTCGAATCCCTGGATACCGGTACCAAGACTATGATCAAGGAAAGAATCAGAACTGCGATCCTGTACTTTGAGCCCCGGATAGAGGCCAAAAAGATTACTTTGGACGATAGCAGGCAAAATGAGGGTATACTGTTGATATCGGTGGAATACATCGTGAGTTCCACCAATAGCCGGTTCAATTTTGTATTTCCATTCTACAGTGAAGAGGCTACTGAAATGAACATACTGACCACTAATCATCCATTAGCAGTATAAGCATTACAAAATGACAGACTGCGCTGAGAATAAGAACCCATTGGTACGGAATGGTACCAGCCAACGACTGAGAATCCTGGAGAAGTTGAGCCCTGCCTCTGTTGAAATCATAGACAAGTCGGCTGAAGATTGGATGGTATGGGCCGGAAGGCTCTCAGATCACCTCCATTTTATATCGTTAAATAACGACATAGCCGGTACCATGAAGCCATTCTTTATGGATAATATTAGCGCCCGTATGGCAGTTGCCGCCAGTTACCAGCCTGAGCAATTGTCACAATTTATCCGGGAAATTTTAAGGTATATAGAAACTGAAGATTCAGAATTGAAAGTTGCCTATACCACGCTTTATGATATTATTTTTTCTTATTTTCTGTGGGTGGATCGATTGTTTCAGTCAACCAAAAGCGACCGGGAGTATAATGACTTACTTAAAAATCATATCCAGGCTAAACTTTTACTTTTAGAGCCCAGAGCCTTCGCCTACTACCAGGCATCCCTGATCGGCACACCAGTACAGCGCCTTATCGTGGATAGCCAGGAAATTGACCTGAAAATTTTCTATGAACCGGTTTACGGTCATCTGAAGGCGCTTGCGCAGGGATTATCCAGTTTAACGGGATTGAGATATCCTGATAGCTCAGATTTTACTACCTACTATGGCTCGATTCCTGCAGACCCATCTATTTTCGGAGGCCAGACCGGGTTTATTAAGAAGATCAGATATGTGACCCAGCATAATTTTTTCACCAGCATACTGGATGAAATCAATGCCTCTGCCACCTTCATCACCAAGCTTTCCATGAAGTATCTGGGCAAATATTTAACTGACTGGCCCTATCACAGTCCAAATTATACACTTTACCTGGTTTGGCTGCAGTTGTTGAATGACACCAGGGACCATTTAAACGGACTTACCAGGAGACATTTGGACTTCTACTACCAGGGAGTGCTGCGTTTGAAACGTTTGGCACAATCTCCCGATAAGTCCTTTCTGTCGCTGGAACTGAACAAGATCACCCAGTCCTATGCCCTTAAGAACGAGACCATTTTCCTGGGGCCCAAGGATGATATCGGGGATATTATTACCTACCAAAGCATCAAGGAGACCGTACTGAACAAAGCCGTGATTAAACATCTGTCATCGGTTTATTTCGGAGGTGCAGAAGATAACATCGGTACCCAAATCAACGAAGGAAGACTTTTTGCCGCTCCCATTGCCAACAGCGCCGATGGTCTGGGTGAAAAACTGGAGGGGGATGTGATATCCTGGCACCCATTTCATATAAAGGAGTACGCCCACGGTGAATTGACCGGCATCAATATGCCACAAGCAACCGTGGGATTTGCGGTGGCTTCCCATTATTTGAGATTAAAAGAGGGTTACAGGGTGATTACCCTGGAGATTATTCCTTCCACCTACCGTAACTTTGACGAATTCAGCTATCGGGCCTTTGTCACCACAGAGAAAGAATGGCTGGAAATTGAGGCCACTAATCTGTTGTTAACCAAATCAGGTGGCAGCGTGACCAAACTAACTTTTACCTGCGATATTCCGGCAGACCTTGACCCGGTGGTAGGGTATGATAAAGCTGTTCATCTAGGGAGCATGGAAACCAGCGAACCCGTGCTGAAGATCCTGCTTGAACATAAGGACCTGGAAACTTTTCTCTATGAGGAACTCAGTAGTCTTAATCTGAGTAGTCTCAAGCTTACAGTAAAAGTGGGGGACATAGGTTCTTACAGTGAAAACGGGCTTAAAAGTTTGGAACTGCACAATGATGACAGTTCCCTGAACCCATCCAAACCATTTCATCCATGGGGCCCTGAACCTACTATTGGTAACTCCTTAATCATTGGCAGTGACGAGCTTTTTTATAAACCGGGAGCCGAGATACAATTGAATTTTTACTGGAAAGATTACCCGCTCGATGAATCAGGGAACATTAATCAGGGAGCCATCGATTTTGATTATTACACCGGAGGTGCAACACCAGCTGTGGAGTTTAATTCCTTTAATTCTGTAGCGGGACCCAACACTCCCAATATTGACCTTTTAAAGTTGGACAAGAATGCATGGAGCATACTGGAAAGTGATAAAAGTGTTTTTACTCAGTCAAGTTCAAATGCTACAGAAAAGGTTAGCATGGAAGTTGATCTTTCCGGCAACAATCATGAACAGCTATTTCTAAAAAAAGACCAGCCATGGAAATCATATAATTCGGATTCCAAAAACGGATTTATCAAGATAAAGTTAAGGAACGACTTTGGACACCGGGATTATTATAACGCCCTGCAGAGTTATCTAAAACTGGATAACGATGACCATAGTGCACCGTTTTATCCCTACCAACCGACCCTGCAATCCTTTACCATCAGTTACAGATCCAGTTGTTCGCTATCCATGAATACCAACGATCTGAATATTTACCATAAACGCCCTTTGGAGTTTTTTAATGTTGGTCCGTTTGGTGATAATGAGC
>Ga0256867_10000615_pt1 | contig 14394 bp, 14 predicted proteins | sample RVTome_15_FD_185939 | JGI IMG/M metagenome (GOLD analysis project Ga0256867, IMG submission 185939) | Soil microbial communities from uranium-contaminated site in the Upper Colorado River Basin, Wyoming, United States - RVT150D86 (HiSeq) ... | reverse complement strand
GACAGCCCGGAATTGGCCTTTTTAGAGCGCTGGCTCGATGCCGGCTATGCCGGAGACATGCACTATTTGCGCCGCAATCTGGACCGGCGCCGGGACATTCAGCAGGTCGTGCCGGGGGCGCAGTCCGTGGTGGTGTGCGGCCTGAACTACGATACGGCCTATCCCTACTCAACGGAGCAGGAAGACGCCAACCGGGGCTGGATCGCCCGCTATGCCTGGGGCGCGGATTATCACGACGCGATGCAAGACAAACTCACGCAACTGCAGGCATTCGTGGTTGCCTTGGCACCGTCGGACGCGAAATTCTATGTCGATACCGGGCCGGTGGTGGAGCGCGTCTACGCCAAGTATGCTGGCCTGGGATGGTTCGGGAAAAATACCTGTACGCTGAATCAACAATTGGGCTCGTGGATCTTGCTTGGGGAACTCATCTTGACGATTCCCCTGCACTACGATCAGCCCACACTCGATCATTGCGGCACGTGCACGCGCTGTATTGATGCCTGTCCCACCGCTGCGATCCTCGAACCCTATGTGCTCGATTCGCGCCGCTGTATTTCCTATTTGACCATTGAATTAAAAGGGAGTATTCCGGAAGAATTGCGGCCGCAAATGGGACACCATATTTTTGGCTGTGATATCTGTCAGGACGTTTGTCCGTGGAATCGCAAGCGGGTGTTGGCGACGGCAGAGGCAGTTCAGCCACGGCCGGCTCAGGTGCACCCACTCTTAGCCGAATTGGCCTGTCTGACACCAGCGGCGTTTAAGCAGCGCTTTCGCGGCACCCCGCTGGAGCGGACCAAACGGCGCGGGGTGTTGCGAAACGTGTGTGTGGCGATGGGAAACTCCGGCAATACCGCCTTTATTCCCTTGCTGGAAGAACTTGCGCATGACGATGAAGCCCTGATTCGAGAACATGCCACTTGGGCCTTGGCACAATTGCGTCAAACCCCGGCGGCGGAGCCACCGTCAGTCGCGTAGGCCGAACTTCATAAATTCTTCCATGAAGGTCAGCGAGGTCGTATCTCGCACGCGATCGATATAGAGTTTGCCCCACAGGTGATCACATTCGTGCTGGATGACGCGCGCATGAAACCCCTCGGCCACGAAATCGACGCGCTGGCCGTCGCGGTCGTAGGCCCGGAGCCGAATTTTCGTATAGCGCGGCACGCGTCCGCGCAGACCTGGCACGCTGAGACAACCTTCCCAATCCTCGTCCATTTCCTCGCTCAAGGGCGTGATTTCCGGGTTGATATACACCGTCAGCGGAATGGCCGGAGCATTGGGATAGCGCGGGTTTTGACTCACTTCCATGACGACAATTTGTTTCGACACGTGCACTTGGGGGGCGGCCAATCCGGCGCCGTCGTAATCGTACATGGTTTCGATCATGTCGTCGATAAAATCCTGTACTTCGGGCGACGCGATTTGCTCAGGCGGAATCGGTTCCGCCTCCTGTCGTAGCACCGGGTGTCCCATGCGGGCGATTTTCAGTATCATACGGGATTCCTTGCCGTTGAATTACCAGGGAATTTCAGGGCGGTTTTGACGCGAATTTTCCAAGCGCGCCGCGACGAATAAAAAGTCGGATAGACGGTTCATATACGTAATCAATAGGGGCTCAATATCCGTGTGGTGGCTCAAAGAAACAATGCGACGCTCGGCACGCCGGCATACCGTACGGGCATGATGCAAAGTCGAACCGCCTTTTGAACCGCCGGGCAAGATGAATTGACGCAAAGGCGTGAGCGACGCCTCGAATTGGTCAATCCAGGTTTCGAGCTCGGTGATTTTATCTGCACTAAAGCTGGCTTTTTCGCCTCGTTTAGCTTCCACCCGTGCGGAAGGATCGGCCAGTTGTGCGCCCACCACGAAGAGATCGCGTTGGATCGTCAGCAGGCAGGCGCGGATTTCCTCGTCGTCCTCAATGAACGCCAGGACAGTGCCGAGGAGGGCGTTGAGCTCATCAACGTCGCCATAGGCTTCAACGCGTGGCGTGTCTTTGGTGACGCGCGTTCCGTCGAACAAGCCAGTTTCGCCGTGATCGCCCGTCTTGGTGTAAATCTTGACCACATTTTATCCTTTAGTAGTCGTCGTCGTTTCGGTGCCTGTCGTGTTGCGCATGATGGTTGACATCGTTATCAGATGGTAAAGCAAGGCCGGGTATATGAAGGCATTCTAATGCAGATGCAGACCGGACGCAACTTGGTGTCGAGCCGGGGCTGCCGTCCGGAAGCGGCATCGGCGGACCCGGCTCCACGGTCAAAGAGTCGAGGTGAGATTACGGCCTCTCGCGGCTGGGTTCGTTGCCCGGGTCATCCTGGCTTTCCGGTACGCTTTCGAACCACCAGTCCACGAGTCCGTCCGTCAGGTGAACTTCGACCTGTGTGCTGACGTTGCCATACTGATTGCCAGATTCGGTCAGGTCTAGAGCCGAGCCTGCGTAAATCCACCGTTCGTAATGGCCGGTGTATCCCGCTGTGTAGTCAGGCTCACCCCATAGAAAGCGCACTGCTTCGGCGCTCATGCCTTTGCGGATATAGCCCGCCAGGACCGATGCCTGATCTTCTGCATTCAGGGCTTCGAAGCGTTGCGCGATGCCGATCTCTTGTAGGTAAGCCGAGCGTTCAGCCGGTGTATCTTTGGCAAGATAGGTGCGGGCTTGGTGGGCACTCATCACCTTGCTATGGGCGCGAAATTCGACTTGTTCGTCAGGGCTCAGCCGATTCACCGCAGCCTGATAAGCACAGCCGGAGAGCAAGGCAAAAATGCTCACGATGCCCAATATATGCCGTATCCGTCTCATGACAGTCTCCTTTTGCAATCGTGATCTGAGTGGATAATCAATCAAGTGGACGCAGAAGGTGGTACAGAGGAAAGCGTTTGCGCTCGAAAGAGGGCACGCGTTCTTGCCACCACGTCACTTTGCCGTCCATCAGGGCAACTTCCATGATCGTGCCTCTGAACGACAAATACGAACCGGGCTCAGCCAGAGAGAAGTAATCTCCATAGTAGAACCAGTGCTCGTCCTGTTTAGGGCCCTGTTCCCACCTCGGGTCACCCCAAAGCAGCCGCAACGCCTCGGCGCTCATGCCCTTGAACGGGTGCCCATTCAAGACGGCAGCACGCTCGGCTGCAGGCAGAGCCTCTAATTGCTGTGCAGCGCCTACTTGCCGGGCGTATGCGGCCCGTTCAGAGGTCGTGGGCAGTTTGAGATACGTTCGCAGTTGATGGTTGGTCATCAGATGGCTATAGGCGCGATACTGCCCTCTCTCTGCTTCCGAAAGATGGACGCCCGCATAGAGAGAGACACAGCCAGTGATGACGACCAATATCAAGCTCGATAGCCAAAGGGGAAGATACCTCATCAAGGGCCTCCTTCTCAACGCCAATCAGCTATATCGATGCGCGATGCTGTTGATCTTGAGTTCCCTGAACAGCCCGTTTGGTGCAATCTAATCGTTGAGCTCTACACGAAAAAACGTTGGAGGGTCAGTGAAGATTCCCGACGTGGCTTCCTATTCCACTCTACACACATAATCTGAGGGTAATAGGGCGAGCAAGCGCTCGTAAGCCTGTATCAGGTAGACTTTATCTTTGGATTCGAGGGTGAGTTTGACCCGGTATTCCGGATTGCCCACTTCGGGGTAGGAGCCCAGCATCAAATCGGGGAACTCCTGCATCAGCGTGTCCAGCAGATGGGAGAAATCACTTTCGCGTGCGGTGAGATACACGCGGCGTCCGTGATACGGCTCATCTTGAAAGCGGTCTTTGATGCTATCGAACTTGCGCCGGAAGAGCTGCGGAATGCCCGGAAAAATGTAGACGTTCTGTACCCGCAAAACCGGGATGGGCAGACTGGGTTCCATGAGGAGTTCTGCGCCTTCCGGCACGCTCGCCATTTTGACTCTAGCGGCTGGCGGACGGTCGCCCCAGTGCTGATCCAAGATCGCTTCGAGCTCCGGATGGACGACGACGCGTCGTTGCAACCCCTGGGCGACAGCCTCAATGGTCACATCGTCGTGCGTCGGGCCAACGCCGCCGGTGGTAAACACGTGATCAAAGGATTGCGAGAGCATCGCGACGTCGCGGGCAATGACGTCGATGTCATCCGGCACCACGCAGATCCGCTGCACATCAACCCCTAAGATGTACAGTTCCTGGCAGAGATAGGGCGAGTTCGTGTCCACCACTTTGCCCGAGAGAATTTCATTGCCGATGACGAGAATACCCGCAGTTGTCGCCATGCTCACACTGCCTCGTAACGAAGGGCCAAACGGAATATATCTATAATGTCGTGCAAGATACGCGACTCAACGCGGCGTTGTCAACGGCAAAGTCAGGGAGACGGGGATGAGACCGGCATCTTGTAGAATCGGATCGGTAATAGCCAGCCGGCAGAGTTCGTTCGTACCCTCAAAGATTTGCGTCATTTTGGCGTCGCGATAATATTTTTCTGCTCCGGATTTTAAGGTGGTGCCGAAGGCGCCCATGATTTGCACCGCATCCGTAGTGACTTTGACGGCGGTATCACTGGCAAAGACTTTGGCCATCGATGCCATGGCGGTGTCGAGCGGCTCTTGCATAGCGGCTTTATGGGTCAATAAGCGGGCCGCTTCGATCTGCGTTGCCATATCGGCTAGCATATGCCGCACCATTTGGTGCTGTACAATTGGTCCGCCGCCCTGGATGCGATTGAGGGCATGCTGGCGCGCCAGCTCGAAAGCGCCGCGCGCGATGCCCACGGCAATCGCCGCTGCCTGACAGCGGCCGCCGGCACTGAGCGCTTGCACCAGAGCGTGGCCCTCGCCTTCGGCCGTCAGCATCTGTTCTTTGGGGACGACCACGCCTTCCAGATAAAATTCCACCAGCGGACATCCCCGCAATCCCATCGTGGGCATCAGAGAGCTGACATGGAAGCCAGGGGTGTTGGTCGGCACCCAAAACCCCGTGAGGCCCTTGGGATCTCGAGCCGCGTCAACCGTGGCGAAGACGCTGAGCCAGGAGGCGATGTTGCCCCCGGCGCAGTAGGCTTTGCGACCTCCGAGGACATAGCTGTCGCCGCGTCGTTTGGCCGTGACCATCATTTGCGTTGGCATGTGAGCTAGGGCCATTGCAGCCGGATTCAGCAAATCGCTGCCCACATGACGCTCGCTCAGCCCCAGCGCGCCGAAGATAGGTTGGTGTTGATCTTCGCCCGCGAGTATATCGGCAAAGACCCGTTGCTTGAGCGGTTTATTATCCGACAAACTGAGTGCGGCCTGGGCCTGGCTGTTGGCGGCGAGGAGGGTGGCGATACCTCCGTCCCAGCGCGCCACTTCTTCGAGGATCAGCGCCATACACAAGGGATCCATCGTGCCCCCGTATTCGCGCGGCAGGTGACCGGAGATGAGGCCGAAGTCGCAGCTTTTTTTCAGCAGCTCCCAATCCACAGTTCCCGGGGGCGCATTATCCAGCTTGCGGGCTTTCCAGCGAACTTCGCGCCGAGCAAAGCGGCGGATACTGATTTGCAGGTCCTGCTGCTCCTCAGTCAGCTCAAACATGCGGCCTCCTTTTGACGGTTTCGCTCCGGACGAGACAATGGCCAGCATGATATCATGACGATGGGCGGGGGGGTAGGATGAAATGAATGGGAGAGTGTAGCCACAGGGCGACAAAGCGGCAACTCGGAAACGCAGCGCAACACGCTGAGCGCAGGTGCCTGCCGTCTCGGATGTGCAGCTCGGACGGCAGGGAGATCGCGATCCATGATGGCTATGCACAGCGCTTCATACACCGTGCGCAGTACTTACAGCGGTTCGTGCAATTTGTGATATTTGCTGGCGAAGAAGAGTAGGGGTTTGAGATCGGGATTCGTATCCACGTACGCTTCTTGCACTTCGCCCAGCAGGAGCGTGTGATCGCCCCCTTCGTAACGCGCCCAGACTTTGCAGTCGAGGTAACCCAGACAATCATCCAATACCGGGCAGCCCGTGGCTTTGGTGGTGTAGGGCGCGTCGGCGAATTGATCGGCGTCTTTAGGGGCTTTACCGGCCCACCAATCGGACCATGGCCGCTGCTGTTCCGACAGGATATTGACGCAGAAAATCTCGGAATTCATCATGTAATTATGCATATCCGCCCGTTTGTCGATACTCACCATAATGAGCGGTGGATCGAGTGAAATCGAGCTGAAAGCATTAGCGGTCATGCCGTGATTGACGCCATCTTTGCTCGTGGTAACGACAGTGACACCGGTCGCAAAGCGGCCAAGGACTTGGCGGAATAGGGCTGGGTCAAAGGGCATCGTACTCTCCTTGTTGTCACGCGTGGTCAAGTCCGGCAATGTATTTGGCCAGCTCGAGACTGTCACGAAAATCGTATTCGCGGTGAATCGTCATTTTTTCGGCTTCGATGGACCCTTCAGCGTGAATGGCGAGGACTTCTTGGTAACCGCCGAAATCCGAAGCCGTCAAATCCGAAATCATGTTCAAGACGCGCAGGCGGTCTTGCGCCGCGATTCCCGCCTTGCCACCGAGATACCGCTCAATCAGCTCCCGGGTTTCGGGATTTAACAAATCCGCCTCGCTCGGTCCGGTCACTAGCACACCACCGCTAATATCCTGCACATACGAGACCATCTTGTGATAGTTTTCGGCAAAATGCAACTTGGCAATATTGACCAGTAGCGGACTGGGGACCGCGATGTTTTCCTCTGCAATGCGGCATTGCAGCGCCGCCTGCCGAGTCAGAGCACGCAAGGTTTCGGTATAGGCGATGAGCCGCGTGAGTTTTTCGCGGATGTGATTGGCGCGGGTGAGACCATTGTAGTCGGCGATCAGTTGGGCCGAGCCGGCCAGAGCGTCGGTGAGCGGCAGCTTGTACGAAATGGCGGTAAAGCGGTGAAATTCCACGAAGGTTTTTGCCAGGATGCCCGCGTACTGCCATTCCTTTTGCAAAAACACACGCTCTTTAGGCACGAAGACATCTTCGAACACCGTGAGCGTTTCGGTCATTTTGTGTTGCGACGTAATCGGATGGTCGAAACGGCCTTCGCGCGGTGCCCCGTATGGGCTGCAAATCATCTTCAAGCCCGGCGTATTGGCCGGTATGGCAAAAGCCACGGCATAATCCTTGTCCGCTTCCGCCATATTGCGGGTGGGCAAGACAATGACCTCGTTGGAATTAGTCAACACCGAGGTGTGAATTTTGGCCCCGCGCACGACAATGCCGTCGGGCCGTTCGTCCACGATGCGGACATAATAATCCGGGTGTTCCTGCGCCGTTGGAGCCCGGCTGCGGTCCCCTTTAACATCGGTTTGCGCCACGGCCACGGCCAGGTCGTTCTCGGTGCAATAGCGATGAAAGGCTTTGACGCGACTCAGATAATCCGTCTGATGGTGATCGTCCATATAGCGGGCCAGCATGTTCAAGGCGTAGAGGGCATCCGTGCCGATCTCTTTGATCAGCACCACGAGGGTGCGGCCCAGGCGGGTAGCGGCTTCGATAAGTTCGCTGCGCTTCAGGAGGTCCCCACTGTTGCGGGGCAGGTAGAAATAGCGGCTGATGGACTCGCCCGTTTCGGGATCCTCAACGACGGCCAGGTCGCGGTAGCGCGGATCTTCGGCCATGCGATAATCAATGCTCGCGTGCTCGACCGCGACGCGTAACACTGGATGGGTCGTGACGTCTTTGACCCGTGCGCCCTTGTAATAGATGACTCGGTCATCTTGCAGACTGGCCTTGTACTCCTGCGGTGTGCGCAGCCCCATTCTGACTCTCCTTTGCGGCTCACTCGTGCGGTTGTCATCTGCGTGGTATGCGGTGGCATCCGATACGATGCGGGCTATTATACCGAAAAGTGGTAGTACCGCAACTCCCTGGTGTGTATCGAGACGTTGTGTGATGAGGCGGTGACTCTATGGTTCCAATTGCTGGCGTAAAGCGTCAATATGACGAGTGATCACGGCGGCGTCGGGCGCTTCTTGGAAGAGCTCCAAATAGCGTTGTAAGTCGTACAGTGCCGCTTGTAAATGGCCGAGTTGATAATGCACGAGTCCGCGGTCCCGAACTTCGTAGGGCAGATCCGGACTGAGGACGAGAATGCGCTCGATCACACTTAAGGCCCGGCGATGTTCGCCTTGCTGAGCGTAGATGATTTTGAGGTTGTTGAGCATCCGCTGCAGGATGTCATGATCACTGATCGGATCGAGAAACGCATCGTTCCAGGGCAATTTTTCCCCGTACAACCGCTGCAGGAATTGCTGACAGTCTGCCCGCGTCATGACGTTGCCGCGATGGAACGGATCGATCCAAAACGGCTTTGGCTGCGCCGTGTATTGGACGAGGAAATGACCGGGCATACCGACGCCCGCGATGGGCAGACCGACGAGCCGGCCAATCTCGATGTAGACGATCGACAAAGTGATCGGAATGCCGAGGCGGCGCTCGATGACGTCGTTGAGAAAGCTATTGCGGGGATCGGCATAGTGCTCCCGGTTGCCCCGAAAGCCCAACGCATCGAAGAGATGGGAGTTAATCCCCTGGACAATGCGCATGGGATCCAACTCCAGCGCGAGTTGGGCTTTGATGGTATCGGCGATACTATCGATGCGGGCTAAATAGGCAGTCACATCCAGATTGGCGTATTCCTCTTGGGCAATCAGGAGCGCCGCTTCGGCCAAGCGGAAACCCTCCTGGTCACGATCGACGAGAGCCGCAAAGCGGCGGCGGGCTTCCGGGATGTTCATGCCGGGTCCTTTCATGTCATGCCTCTTGAGAGCCGTACCCTCAACGGGTGAAGCAGCATCGTCCTCTAATTCGAACTCTGTTTGGCGCTTTGGATCTGTTCGAGCGCTTCGTCGACGAGTTCCTGAAAACGCTCAAAAGAAGCCGCCCCGCTTAGGGGTTGACCATTGATGAAAAACGATGGGGTTGAATTGACGCCAGCGCTTTGCGCATCTTGCATATCGGCATCGACTTCCTTGGCGTATTTGCCGGAGTCGAGACACGTGCTGAACTGCGCCACATCGAGCTCGAGTTCCTCGGCGTATTTTTTCAAATCAGCGTCCTTCAAGCTGGTTTGGTCAAAGAGTTTATCGTGATACGCCCAAAATTGTTGCTGCTCGTTGGCGCACTGCGCCGCTTCCGCCGCTTTCTGCGCCTCGGGATGAATGCTGCGCAGCGGAAAATCGCGAAAAACGAGCTTCACCTTGCCTTCGTACTCGGCCAAAAGCTTTTTCAGCGCCGGTTGCACCCGGCGACAATACGGACATTGGAAATCGGAAAATTCAATGATCGTGACGGGCGCCGACGCTGCTCCTAATACCGGATCATCGTCGGCGCTGACGTCCACTTTTGGCGGACTCAGGGCGATTTTGACCTGATACCGCTGGCGCAATTCGCGCAGGAATTCGTTTTGGCGTTTGTCGCGTTCTTGCTGGTTGAGATAGGCTTCAATGCGGGGTTCAATCTTGTCAAAGGGCTGATTGATCCGCTGCTTATTGCTCTCGTAAAAAGCTTTGACCTGCTCGGGCGTCACCGGTGGGACTTTGGCCGTGATCTCTTCTTGCAGCAGTTGTTCCGGCGATTGTTGGCGCTTTTCTGCTTCCAGCTTGGTCAGTTGTTCGGCAATCAACTGATCCAGGCCGTCTTTGAGGATTTTATAGCGTTGCATGTCCAGGCGTAACAACTCGCCCTTCACAGAGGCGGTGAGGTCGGCTGCGGCGATCGGCTGGTCTTGCACGGTGGCCACCACATCCGGTACGTCTAATGCCCAGACGCGCGGCGTATTCGCTTGATGCAGACAGAACCCGATGGCCAGTAGCACGGGAAGAGCCCAACGGAGTCCTCGGACGGTCGGCACGCATGGTGACATAGCCATATTCCTTAGGCAAAGGTTATCCGAGAGCCCCTGTGATGGCCGGAACTGCGTAAACGTGTTGACACCTTCAGGTGTTGGGTGAAACAATACGCTGCACACGAGCTCTCGCGCGAAGTGAGTGGAGAAGTATAGCATGTTTCACAAGCTCTTGGTGGCAACAGGTGGATCGCCCTGGTCGGAGAAAGCTGTCGAGTACGCCGTTGAGATGGCCAGGGACTACGTACTAGACCTGATGATTCTGCACGTGGTGAGTGAAGCGCCACCATATTTTATTGCGGAGGCTGGCGCCTCGTTGGAAACGCTGCTGGTCAACAGTGAGGAGGCGGGCCGGGTTCTGCTCGCGGAAGCCGCCGCGAAAGCTGCAGCAGCGAGTGTGACCTGTACGACGGAGTTGGTTTGGGGACGCGTGCCTGATGTGGTCTGTCGAGTGGCTGAGGAAAACAATTGTGATCTCATCGTTGTGGGCTCTCGGGCATTGACCGGCTTTAAGCGCTTGATGTTGGGCAGTATCTCAAATGCGATTGCTTCTAAAGCCCGCTGTCCGGTGCTGGTGGTCAAGTGGTACGAAACGTAAACGGCATCTCACGAGCGAGCCAGTGCGTAGTCGGCCAGATCCACCCGCATGTAACGCGCCAGTAAGGGATGATGGTGTTCGAGGGTCCGGTAAATGTCTTGGGCGATACGCCGGTAGGAGGTGTGGCCTTGCTTGGCTGAGCGCAACTGCACGAAGTGGTGCATGGCTCGTAGATTCCATGTAATGAGCACCCGGCAACGATAGGCCAGGGGTAAGATGTAGGAGGCGAGATGAGGCTGTTCGCGGGCCAGTTGCTCATAGGCTGCTGCGGCTTGCGCCATACCGGCGTCAAACTCGTCCTGAATGCCGTACCGGATGATGTCCTCAGGCGTGCTGTAGCCGTGCTGGGGTGAGGGCATCTGCCGCGTTTGCGTCGCCATGCGGTGCCGGTGAATATCGCGATAGGCGCCGTAGTCTACCAGCACTTCGAATGTGTACGTGAGATGTTCCAGCGCCCGCAGTGGCGCGTCGTGTGGCCCTCGGCGGCACAAATAGTCGTCGATCACCTGGGCTCTGCGTTCGTCGGATAGCGTATGGACGGACGTCAGAATGTGCGGCCAGGGGTGATGGCTATAGCCGTACAAGATGGCCGCTACCAGCAAGATTTCTGCGTCTTCCGGCGCGTGTACCAGACGTACTGCCAGATCGTCTTGAAGGCTTGCCGGCGTGGCGAGACCGGCAACCAACGCTCGCATCGCGTCATCCGTTTCTGCCATATACCGATTTCGGTTGGCATATTTGAGTAGAGTGGGGATGATGCGTTGTGCCTCGGTTTTGATCAGGGCGCCCAGGTGCTGTACCTCGGGCAAGGGATGCGATAGCATTTTCGTTAACAGATGTTCCAGGGCGCGGCCATTGATGGTCATGCCAAGATTGGTGAGTGTGCCCGCGGGCAGGAGATAGCGTAGCAGATCCAATGCCTTGGCCCGGCAGGCGTTGTGATAGCCGCGTTCGGTTTGTTGGGGCGAGCGTGGCAAATCCTGCTTGATGGCGGCAATCAGACGGGGGAGCAACGTCTTATAGGTGCTGAACAGCATCTTGACCGTATTGTGGTAGATGGCAGCCGCTTCGCTGTGGTGCAATTCCGGCAGCGGGTAGTAATGGGTGGTGTCGAACTCGACATAGCGCGTCGATTTTTCCGTATAAGACGCTAGGCGCATATCTTCGATGACTTTACTCGCTACGATCGAGACGTTCTCACTAGCCAGATGGGCGACGGCATGTTCGGCGACCGATGCATGGCCGTATCCCACTACCCATTTTTCGTGAAACTGACGTGCTTTGTCCTGGGCATAGGTAAATTCGGGTATGTCGGTTACGGCAGTGGATGGCTGGGCCAGCAGATCGAGGTCGCCGGCCGTGATGAGATTGAGCAGGTTGCGGCGCAAGCTGTCGCGGCTGCGGCTGTAGTAGGCGAAGAGCACGGCAATCACTTCTTCAGGCAAGTGTTGTAACGCGAACACTGGCCGCTCCAGATTGGTAACGTAGGGCGCTAAAATGGCTTGTTCGGCGGCGTTGAAGGTTTCGCCATGCACGTCGCAAACTCCTTATGACCGGGGTGGGATGAACGGAGGCAGCACGGTATGGTGGTCGCTTGCCACTACGATGACTATACACGATTTATGTAGGGGCGGGTTTAGGTAAATGAGTCAGTTGAGTTTAGGGAGGCTGAGATGACCATCGAGATGCAAGGGACATGTGATGATCCATTACGAAGGGATAGTGTGTCGACTGCCTCGCTTCCATCAGCGAGCACTGCCCCATGCACGTTCTGCTGTCTCGCGTTCTTGCTTATCTCTCGCTGATATAGACGCCTTCCAGGCCGTCGTCTTCCAGGCTGTCGTCTTTTGACGTCGGGCGTTTCGGGTCGGGAGGGGGAGCGGGTCCGCCGCGCAGATCGACGCGATACTCATGTTGCTCATGCGGGGTGCATTCGAGGAGATATACATGTTCCAGAGCCGCGTTGAGGGGTGGGCAGTGTTGTCGTAGCACATAAATGGCCGTTACGGGCATGCCGCCTGCATGAAATTCCGCCTGCAGCCGTTCGTAGGTGAGGAAAAATTGCCAGATGCGGGCATCGATATCGCGGCCGCCGACCGGCAGGAGTTCCCTCTCGGCTTGATAAGGGGTCAGAGGTTGCCAGTCGCCCAGCATGCGCCGCCAGCGCTGCCGGGGAATGTGGAGCTGTTTGAAGTAGGGCTTGCCGGTCTCCCGGAAAATCAGATCCCGGAGCAGTTCTTTGAACGTGGCGGCATCGAGCCGGAGTTGTAGCGTTTCCTGTGGCGGTTGGGACTTGTCGGCCATAATGTCGGGCTCATCTCTCAGGCCAGGTTGCAGGTGCGGAGATCAATGTCAATCCCCTTGAAATTGTCGAAGGTCATATCCCGAAAGTCCAACGCGTAGGCGGTGCGCACCGCCTCAAACATCTCGCCGTAACTGCAGGTGAGCCGAAGGGCGTCACCGAGTTCGAGTTGGGTCGTCAGCCATTCGATCACATCGCGTCTGCCTTCAATCTCGACCACCGCTCCCAGCGGTGTGTCATCGAGGAGAATGTCCGCCTCTTGGTAGCGAAAGGTTTCGCGGTATTTTTCGTAGCGCAGTACGGGTGCAAACCCCAATTTTTCCACCAAGGCGCGCGCTTGGGCAAAGTCGCTCACCTCAATTTCATATTCGTGGCGGACTTTGTAGGCAGTCTCGGCGGCGGCTGGGGGCTCTTTATAGGTCAAGAGATTGCGCTGGTCGCGCCGCAGGCGTAACAGGCAATCTTGTTGTTGCAAGCGGTGATCCGGCGTGTCGAAGCACCAATTGTCCTCATACGTGCGCGGGGTGTGCAAGGTGGCGCCGAGCGCGAGCAGACGCTGACGCAAGGCCGCGAGATCATCAACGAGAAGTTTGATCTCGATTTCTTCATAGCTCATAGAAATGCCTGCTGGTGTAAGGGTTTTGCCAGAGTAGTGGTGTGCAGTCCCCTAGCATCGTACTGGAGGGGTGAGGCGGCGTCAACTCGCATCTGTGCGGTGTTAAACGGTTTGTGGTGAGGTGTTTTAACCGGCGTTTTACGGTATACTGTGCACATTCTGAAGGATTCGAAGTGACGTTTTCGTATGAACGCTGCCGGCGGATTGCATGTTAAAATGGACAGTGAGAGGCGGCGTGATGCTTTGTAGAGGCTCCCGCGAGGTGGAGGATACGGCCATGGGCGTATGGGTGGGGAGAGCTTCCCGACGCTCGTGATACTAAGGAGGTGTGGCGATGCGAGGCGACGGAAATGACCCGATCCGAGATTTTTTTCAGGATGCCAATATTCCTCGGATTCCCAAAGGATTCTTGCTCATTGGTGTGGCGGTGTTGCTCGGCTTGAGCCTGCTGCTGACGGTGTTTTATCAGGTCGAACCGGATGAAGTGGCGGTCGTGCAGCGCTTTGGCAAGTACGTGCGGCAGGCCGAGCCGGGCCTGCACTTTAAGTTGCCCTTGGGCTTGGAGACGGTGCGCAAGGTGAAAGCCCAGCGCGTGCTCAAAGCGGAGTTTGGCTTCCGCACGGACGAGCCGGGGGTGCGCACCCGCTTTGCTGGGCGCGCCTTTCCCGAAGAAGCGCTCATGCTGACGGGCGACCTCAATGTGGCTGATGTCAAGTGGATTGTGCAGTTTCGCATTGCCGATCCGGCCAAATTTTTGTTTGGCAACCGCAACCCGCAACAAGCTCTGACTGATGCGGCGCAGATCGCCATGCGCACCACGGTGGGGGATTATACGGTGACGGAAGTGCTGACGGAGGGCCGCTTGGAAGTGGCCAACGAGGCGCAACAGATGATGCAAGAGCTGCTCGATCTGTATAACACGGGACTGCGCGTGGTGACGGTGAGAATGCAAAATGTGACGCCGCCGTCGGAGGCGGTGCGGCGGGCGTTTAACGAAGTAAATGAAGCGCAGCAAGAACGCGAACGCAAGATCAACCAAG
>Ga0256867_10000614_pt1 | contig 14411 bp, 11 predicted proteins | sample RVTome_15_FD_185939 | JGI IMG/M metagenome (GOLD analysis project Ga0256867, IMG submission 185939) | Soil microbial communities from uranium-contaminated site in the Upper Colorado River Basin, Wyoming, United States - RVT150D86 (HiSeq) ... | reverse complement strand
ATACTTTATTTGGCTATTGTAATCTTTGCAACACGCGAATTGATGAATTTGGATTTTGTGCGTGTAATGGAGGTGCTGCCGATTAAATACAGTTATGATAAATCATTTGAACTAAATCTTTGGATAAGTTTTTTCTGAAGAATACTTCAATGTAAAAAATTCATTTTAAAAAACTAGAGACTCAAGATGTACTATTTAAACAACTAGGATTATTTCGAGCTTATTTATGAAAGTCACCTCTTTGGATTTTTAATACCTATTTTTATATCCATTAGATAACGTTGCACCTAAATGTGACAGCATTTGCACCATTAAACACGACATTGTATTTTCCTCATATGGTATAATAAGATTTATTCATATTTAGCCTATTATTACCTGTTTATAGATATGAAATAAATCCGACGGCCATATTTATATACGACTATTGAAAATTTTTTACTTTGTAAAGGCTTGAAGAGTTCTAGAAATAATGTTCTTCGAACAGAATTCCTCTGGGTTTCTAATAACTAATTCTGAATTATATTATAACTTCAAATCTTCAAACCTAGAATAAGGTTTATATTCTGGAAAAAAAGTAAAAATGAGCAAGTCTTTTCATAACCACTTTAATCGAGCCAAAAGATATAACATTACGTTTTATCTTTTAGCAGATTTTACATACTCTATAAGTATTCATGTCTATAAGTTTCCTGAATATAAAATAAACACAAAACTAAGTATATTAGAATCCATCCAAAGTTAATTCAAAATCTTTCGAGTATTATTTTACTCGGACTTTTTGAAATTTAAGACACAATAGCTAATAGTATATTCGAGATACCATTAAATTCATTAAATATTAAAGCAGTAGCCACTACTTCCTCTTAAAAAGAAACATGTAGTCTTATTTTCTTATATATTAGTTGTTTAGATAAAATTTATTTTTTTGATTTTTCAGGGTAGTTAGGTGTTTCGACTTTTTTCCAGATAGTTCTAAAGTTTTTATGGTCAATTAATTCTATTCCATATTTTTCTTTCAATTTCATACGAATATTGTCTGATTTTTCAAATTCTTTATTTTTTCTGAATTTATTCCTTTGAAAGATCTGGTTCTTGACTTCATTTGTATCTTTATCTGATAATTCTAACACTCTAAGTCCAAAAATATACAAAATCTCTCTGAAGATTGGAAATACAATATTCGAGATGCTTATTGTTATCTTTTCTTTAGTCGCATACTTATTTAATTCAGAAACAAATTTCATAAATTCAGAAAGTGCAAGTGAAGTATTAAAATCATTTTCCATATAGTTTCTTATAGAAGTTAGAGTGTTTTGTGATAAATTTAAAGCATCAAAAGGTTCTTCTTCATTAGCATTAGGGAACTGTAATTCATAAAAACAATTTTCAATCATTCTCCATTTAGACTGAGATTCGATAAGATTGGATGGTGTATATTCTAGCGGTTTTGAATAGTGAGTAGATAAACAAAGAATTCTTATGGTATTTGCTCCCCATTTATTAATAGCATTTTGTATTGATACTATATTGCCTAGTGATTTGGACATCTTTTCAGAATTAATATTGACCATACCACAATGCATCCAAATCTTTGCAAATTCTTCGCCTGTTATTGATTCGGATTGTGCTATTTCGTTCTCATGATGAGGGAATATAAGATCGTTTCCACCACCATGAATATCCATTGTATTTCCCAGATGTTTTAATGCCATTGCAGAACATTCTATATGCCATCCAGGTCGTCCTGTTCCCCAAGGAGTTTTCCATAAAGGCGATTCCGATGAAAATTTCCATAAGGCAAAATCAAGCGGATCTTTTTTGGTAGGATCTACCTCTATTCTTGCTCCAGATTCAATACTTTCGGAAGTTTTCTTAGAAAGTTTCCCATATTGTGAAAATTTTTTTACTTGAAAATAAATACCATTTGTACTGATATAAGCATAATTTTTTTCAAGCAGGTAGGTTATTAATTCAATCATGTAGTTTATATGATCTGTTGCCTTGGGATAATGAATTTCTTCTAATACATTTAATGTAGAGGCATCTTCCATGTATTTTTTAATATATTTTTGTGATACTTCTTTGTAATCGATATTCAGTGACTTTGCTTTTTTTATTATTTTGTCATCAATATCTGTAAAATTCTGGATGAAAGTGACTTTATGATGCTTTGATAATAAATATCTATGTAAAACGTCAAATATAATAATGGTTCGAGCATGACCAATGTGAGATTCATCATAAACAGTTATTCCACATAAATAAATCTTAACATTATTATTGTTTATATGTAATTCATCAACTTTTGTTGATAGAGTGTTATATAGTTTCAAAATCAATCTTTTTTTATTTAATCGAACTATAAATAGATAATAAAAGTGAAATCTACTCACTAAATATCAATAAAAATATCATTTCCACGTATGTCTAGGTTATACGTTTCCAATTTAACATCTTTAAGATAGTCAAGTAATTCTCCTGTCCGCATATTATAGTGCCAGAAATGAAGGGGGCATTCTACGACTTCACCATCAATTTTTCCTGGTGCAAGTGAACCATCTTGATGTCGACATAATGCTTCAAGAGCATAATATTTTCCATTTGTATGAAAAATAGCCACACGATTTCCATTTACGTTTACTTCTTTTCCCTTATTGTTAGGAATGTCACTTGTTTTTGCAATTTTTGTCCACGCCATGAACTTATAAAATTAGTCTAGCATCGGTTATAATTTTCTTACCACCATTTATACATTATTCCAATGATAAAATCTATTGTTAAAGCAAAATTCTCAATCCAGAGTGTTAATTACATACAAAGAGCTTCAATATTTCATATTTAATATCTACACTATTTTAATTATTATATTAAATGAAAAATCAATCTTCGACACATAAAAAGTCATTGGGAATAAAATATACTAATTCTCGAGATTTGTTCGAGACCGGTAAATTATCATATGAATGGGCTGTTGGAATGATGAAAATTATTACAAAAATAACTGATAAATATAGAAAAACTAAACCTTTAGCCAATTTTAAATTAGGTTTTTGTTTGCATATAACCAAAGAGACGTCTGTACTCCTAATGGCAGCAAAAGCACTTGGCGCACACATATCAATCTGTTCAGCAAATCCCCTATCTGTTCAAACCGACGTAATAGAATTTTTGAGATACAATGAAATAGATGTATTTGCAAAAAAAAATCCTAGTCGACTCGAGTTTTTTGCAAATATGATTAAAGTTGCAGAGAGTAATCCTCATATTATTACTGATGATGGTGCTGAGTTACACAGTATTGTTCATAAACAAAAAATAAAAGGAATACTCGGCGGTACAGAACAAACTACCTCAGGAATTTTTAGAATTTTATCACTTAAATCCAAAACTGGGCTAAATTATCCTATAATTGGTGTTAATAACGCTAAATCAAAACATTTTTTTGATAATCGTTATGGAACAGGTCAAAGTACCATTTATGGCTTACTGAAAACTTTAGGAATTTTGATAGCAGGTAAAAAATTTGTAGTATGTGGTTATGGATGGGTAGGTAAAGGAGTATCTTCATGTCTTCGAGGTTTGGGGGCCAGAGTCACTATAACGGAAGTGGATCCTATTAAAGCATTAGAAGCTCATATGAATGGATTTGATGTACAAAGACTTAAAGATACTTTGCCAAATGGTGATTGTTTCATTACATGTACTGGACAAAGGGATGTAATAACGCAACACGATTTTGATATTCTAAAAAATGGTGCATTTCTTGCTAACGCTGGACATTTTGATCTTGAAATCGATGTTGGTTATTTATATGCACAAAATAAACAACCGGTGCAGCTGAGACCTTACGTAGAATCCTTTGATATTAAAGGAAAAAAAATTAATCTAATTGCAAAAGGAAGGGTTATAAATTTAGTAGGAGGTGAGGGAAACCCATCAGAAGTAATGGATTTATCTTTTTCAAATCAATTATTATCGATATTGTATATTACAAAAAACTATAAAAATTTAGGAAAAGATCTACATCAAGTCCCTAACAAAATAGATGAAAAAGTTGCAAAGGTTGCTCTATCGTCATTTGGAATAAAGATTGATAAACTTACAAGAGAACAAATTGACTATCATACTAAAGCTGATGTCACTTACTAAAAATAGGTAGATCCTTCGAATAAAAAGATTTAATGGATTTTTTGATCTAATCTTCCAATACCAAAACAAAATTTTCTGGCTGGTGATTAATAGGTATATAAAATTGAACAAATGGAAATGAAACCCAATATCATTTTATTACCGAAAATAAAAATTAATTTTATATAATGCTCTCTAAACCTAATAGCAATAATTTTTATACCAATAATAAATTATCTTCTTATAGTCTTAATAGTAAAGAAGAATTGGAAGCAAATAAACCTATAGTAATTACTACTGCCCTTCCCTATGCTAATGGTGAAATCCATCTTGGACATATATCTTCAACTTATCTTCCAGCAGATATCTTTACAAGATTTTTGCGAATATCAAAAATGAAGGTCTTTCATGTTGGTGCGTCTGATGATTTTGGTACTCCCATTTTAATTAAAGCAGAAAAAGAAAATAAAACTCCCAAGGAATTTGTTGATTACTGGAACAGACGCGACCTAGAAGATTTTAATGCAATTGGAATTTCCTTTGATAAATTTTATAAAACAAGTTCTATTGAAAACCAAAAATTTGTACAATATATTTTCAATAAATTGAGGAGTAATGGCCATATATATGAAAAAGAAGTAATTCAATTTTATTGTGATTTCGATAACAAATTTTTACCAGATAGATATGTTATAGGAATTTGTCCTTATTGTAGGTCAAAGGACCAATATTCGGATCTCTGCGAAAAATGTGGAAGAGTTCCTGAAGAAATATTAGAACCAAAATGTGGGATCTGTGGTCAATCACCGATAAAGAAAACAAGTAAACATTATTTTTTTAAATTATCTAACTTTTCTTTTGAATTAAAAGAATGGCTCACAAAGAATAAGAACCTTCAAGAAGACATAAAAAACTATGTTCTACATTGGATTGGCGAGGGATTAGAGGATTGGGATATTACTCGAGATCTAGATTGGGGAATAAAGATTCCATTAGAGGATGCTAAGGGAAAAGTCTTCTATGGCTGGTTTGATAATCATCTTTGTTATATATCCACCTTCAATGCTCTAATTAAAGAAAGAATAGGCAGACATGGAAAAGATATTTGGAATACTTCATCTATCTATCATTTTATTGGAAAAGATATAATATATCATCATTTCCTTTTTCTTCCTGCTATTAGAATGGGAATTAATAGGGAATATAAACTTCCTGATTATATCCCTGTTCGAGGGCATTTAATGCTTCATAATAAAAAAATATCAAAAAGCCGAAATTGGTATATTGGTCTAAAAGAATTTATATCTCTCTTTAAGCCAGACTTCCTGAGATTTTATATTGCTTTAATAAGTACATCTAGCCAAGATGATATTAATTTTGATTGGGATATTTTCTATAGCACAATTAATAATGAACTCATAGATAATATTGGAAATTTCATTAACAGAACTTTATCTTTTATAAAAAAAAATTATGATGGAATTGTACCCGAACCTGGAGTTTACTATGAAGAAGACAAAAATGGTATAAAAGCCATAATGAATATAGCCAAAGATACCGGAGAATTTTTACATAAAACAGAAACTGATAAAGCATTAAAAACTATTTTGAAATTCTCTAATTTTTTTAATCAATATTTTCAAAGGAAAGAACCATGGTGTAACAAGGATTCCACAGCACATACTACTCTTTATATCTCAATTAATGCAGTTAGAGCATTGGCGATACTTTTATCACCTTTTATCCCCAAGTCTGCTGAGATAATTTGGTCACAATTAAATAATAATGACAAAGTGCACGAAGAATCATGGGAAGGATTATCTTTATTAAAAATTCCACCAGGGCATAGAATAGGTAATATCTCACCAATATTTAAAAAAATAGAGAGAAAAGAGATTGAAAAGGAGAAAATAAAATTAGGTTCTATTGATTGATCTTTTATGAATAAAATGATTAAATATAAAAGAGGATTAGTTATTGGGAGATTTCAGCCTTTTCATAATGGCCATTTAGAACTTATTCGCCAGATAATGGATGAATGTGAAGAATTGATAGTAGTTATAGGAAGCGCACAATTTAATTACTTAGTAAAAGATCCATTTACTGCAGGAGAACGCATAGAAATGATTCATGCTTCACTTTCATTTCAAACGTTTGATCGTAGTAGAATTCTTATAATCCCTTTAGAAAATTTTGAGAATAATGCATGTTGGTTTCAATATTTAAAATCAATGGTTCCAAAATTTGATATTTTATATTCAGGAAATGAATATGTACGTTATTTATCAAAGAAAGAAATAGTCGTAAAAGAACCTACCTTTAAAAATAAATTCAGATTCAATGGAGAAAATATTCGCAAATTAATAGTAGACCATAAAAAATGGGAGGATTTAGTTCCAAATCCGGTCAAAGAAATAATAATGAATATAGAAGGAGTTGAACGAATAAGAATCTTATCAAAGTCAGACACCCATCCACAACAATGGTGAGAATCTCTGCAAAATAAAAGAGAATGTCCTGTTTGTAGCAAATGTGGTTGTACGAAATTCAAAGTTATTGAGAAAAATTCCTCTAGTGAATTTATTAAAATTCGATGCTTAAAATGCTTTAAAATAACAATGATTTAGTGTTAATTTTTCATTATCGTTCTATAATTTAAATGGAAATCTTATTTTTAACGATGGAATAAAACATATTTTATGTCCATATCTTTAATAGATAATTATACCCGTCCCATTCTTTATCTTGTATAGTCTTCTCTATCCGTTATATGTAGTATACTAAATGAACTAATAAAAAGCAATTAGATTCACATTTCTTAAGACTATAAGAACTCTAATTAAAATCCTTTTAAAACATTTTTACAAAAAATTATAATTATATATTTAACTATTTTGAATGATGCCTTTATACCTATTATATTCAAGGCACCGATATTTTCTATGTGGCTGTTATTATATCCAACTTATCTCGCAGAGTCGTTAAAATCTATTTTAGCACATCCTTTAGTTTTGAAGTTCTGGTTTCTTAATTACATTATATCGCGAACTAACCCCATTGTAATCAAAGCGGGAGGATGAGCCAACTTAAAGTTCAAGAGCAGTTATTATTTATAAAGCCTCATTTTATATCTTTTTATGGTTAAAAAGTGGGGCGATAATGATGTAACACTTGATACTATTAAGAATCAAATAATTGCAGTAATTGGATATGGAATTCAGGGAAAAGCTCAAGCTAATAACCTTAAAGATTCTGGACTTGATGTTGTTGTAGGATTACGTAAAGAGGGTAATTCATGGAAAATTGCAGAAGCGGATGGACAAAATGTTATGGAAGTAAGAGACGCAGCGAGAATTGCCGACATAATACATATACTAATTCCAGATATGGAACAAGCCGATGCATATCAAAATGAAATCAGTCCCTATGTAACAGAAAATAAAGCGCTTTGTTTTTCTCATGGTGCTTCCATTCACTGGAAATGGATAGAACCTCCAACCAATGTTGATGTTATTATGGTTGCTCCAAAAGGGCCAGGACAAAGAGTTCGAGAACTTTTTCAAGAGGGATTTGGTACACCTTCCCTAGTGGCAGTTTATAAAGATCATACTGGTACGGCTTTAAATCGAGTTCTTGCTTTAGCAAAAGGAATAGGAAGTACTCGTCCAGGTGTAATAGAGACTAATTTTAAGGAAGAAGTTGAGACAGATTGGTTTGGAGAACAAGTTGACCTTTGCGGAGGAGCTCACTCTCTTATAATGAAAGCATTCGAAACCCTTGTCGAAGCTGGATATCAACCAGAAGTAGCATATTTCGAATGTTTACATGAAATGAAATTAATAGTAGATCTGATTCAGAAATATGGACTCACCGGTATGTACAACAGGGTCAGTGAAACGGCTAGATTTGGAGGATTAACGAGAGGCCCACGAGTAATAGATGAATCTGCCAAATCAAAGATGAAAGAAGTGTTATCTGAAATACAATCTGGACAATTTGCACATGAATGGTTAACTAGTTATAAAAAAGAAGGGAAAAATGCATTCCAAGGATATATGCAAAAAATAGAAAATCATCAGATTGAAACAGTTGGTAAAGAAATGCGTAAGATGATGTGGTCAGAAACTAATAGTTAAAATTTATTTATTTATTTTTACAATTGCTATCTTACCTTGAGCTGGTTTTTTACGAAGAATTGTTTGTATTAATTTATAAGTAAATAATAATAAATAATACTTACTAAGGAGAAAAAATAATGGTTGAAATTAGTGCGATTATTGGAATTGTTTTTACAATTATAATCATAGGCTATATCGCCTATCAAATCTACAAACGTCGATATGGTGTAGGGCAGAGAAGCCCATTTAGTGGCTTTGGAAGACAGTACTCTCGTGGAGGAGTCACCCCTGAAGGAGAACCGTTAGAATCATATTCATCTTCGGGGTATAACAAATCGTTGTTTCGAGTAATAATACCAGCTGTAATTGGCTTGATTATTGTAATAGTTTTAATAACTGCAAGTGTCAAGACCGTTGACGCAGGACATAGAGGTGTTTTATTACACTTTGGTGCAGTCGATACTGCTACCAGTCTTGAAGAAGGTCTTCATTTTGTAGTTCCATTTCGAGATCAAGTCATACCACTAGAAGTTAGAACCCAAAAAGTTGTTGTTAGTTCTACCTCTGCTTCAAAAGACCTTCAAGAAGTTAGTACAGAAGTGGCCCTCAATTTTCACATACGCCCTGAGTCAGCCCAATTATTGTATAGACAATTGGGGTTTGACTATGATAATAGGGTTATACTACCCGCAATACAGGAGTCTGTAAAGCAGGTTACAGCGCGTTTCAATGCAGAAGAATTGATTACCAAAAGAGAGACAGTTAAGAATCAGATTGAGCAACAAATACAAGCAAGACTAGCTAATTATAATATTTTATTAGAAACCTTGTCAATTACAGAATTTAGATTTTCAACTCAGTTCACAAAAGCTATAGAAGCTAAAGTGGAGGCTCAACAGAGGGCGTTGCAGGCACAAAATGAATTGCTCCGAATCCAAATCGAAGCTAATCAAACTGAGGCCAAAGCAATCGGAGAGCAAAGAGCAGCAATAGCACAAGCTACTGGTCTTAAACAAGCAAATGTATTAAAGGCTGAAGGTGAATCTGCAGCTATAAACATTATAGATCAGCAGCTGAAGGAAAGTCCTACATATTTAGAATGGCTCAAAGCCCAGAGATGGGATGGCCAATTGCCTTTAGTTCTTGGTGGAGGAGGACAAGGTGCAACTCCTTTTATAGAAATTCCAACCTCTAGAAGTGGTTCAAACTCAACGGGAGTGGGCTGATTATAACATAAAAAAGTACAAGTTAAAGACAATTCAAATCCCTTTTTTTTATGATTTATTATTATGATTTACACTTAGCATAGTTATATTAAAAATTTTTACTTGTTTGATATTTTTTATATTTCTCTTTTTTTCTTTATGTTTGAATTTATATGATTGATAATTAATTCAAGTGGTGTTCCCGGACCAAAGTTTCCTGTTATTCCTTCCTTTTCTAGTATCTTTTTATCCTTTGTCGGTATCACACCCCCACCAATAATCAAGATATCATCAATACCTTGTTCTTTTAGTAATTTTGCCACCTTTGGAAATAGTGTTAGATGGGCGCCATTGAGTAAACTCATTGCAATAACATCAACATCTTCGTCAATTGCAGTTTTTGCAACCTGTTCAGGAGTACAAAATAATCCAGAATAGATTACTTCCATACCTGCATCTCTTAAGGCTCTACAAATAACCAACGCTCCTCGGTCATGACCGTCTAAACCCAATTTAGCAACCAAAACCCTGGTGCGTTTGACTTCCTGAGTCTGGCTAACCGTCATATAATAGTAATTATTATGAAATAGGATTTTAAATCTTTATCTTATTTCAGAATTATTTATAAAGTAACATATTTGCAATAAAGACTTAGTTTTATATATTAATTGACCTCGAGAATGTAAATCTTAGGATAAAATATTATTTATAACTAATTGTATCTTTAAATTTTGAGAAAGATATTTGCTAAAAATTGTTGAAGGAATTTTAAAAGGAGATAGACGTTCACTTTCAAGAGCAATTTCTCTAATTGATAATGAAGAAGGGAAGTATCAAGAGATCATTAGCCAAATTTTTCAAAATACAGGAAAAGCAATGACTATTGGATTGACTGGACCAGGAGGTTCAGGAAAGAGTACTCTAATTGGTAAATTGATAGATGAATTTAAAAGATTTGGTTATAAAATAGCAATAATTGCTGTAGACCCTACTAGCCCTCTAACGGGTGGAGCAATTTTAGGCGATCGAGTTAGAATGCAATCAAACTTAATGGACAAATCGGATGTCTTTATGAGAAGTATTGCCTCCAGAGGTGCTATTGGGGGTATATCCAGATCATTGAGAAATATTATTAGGATTCTTGATGCTGCTGGTTATGATTTAATAATAGTTGAGAGTGTAGGTGCTGGTCAATTAGAAATAGAAGTTTCTAAAGTTGTAAACCTTACACTCGTCGTTTTTACCCCAAATACAGGAGATAGAGTACAAGCAGTTAAAGCAGGTGTTACTGAGATTGGGGATATATATATTGTAAATAAAGCAGATCTTGAGGGGGCAAATACTCTTTATAATACAATAAGGGACTTTATTGGAGAAACAGAAAGAAAGCCGATTATACTCAAATGTTCTGCAAAAACTGGTACTGGGACAAAAGAGGTTGCAGAAACAATCAATAATATGCTCAATGAGCAATTAGACAATTTTAAGGAAAAGGACCATCAATTATTAGAAATAGAATTAAAAGATATGGTTTTAAATATCCTTAAAGATAAAATCTTAAGAATGTTGAAAGATAATCCCACTTATCATAATTTTATTGACAAAATACAAAACAAAAAAATGGATCCATTTCAAGCAGCAGAAATACTGACTTCTAATCTTTTAAATAATACATTTAGTAATTATACAGAAAATAATAGAAATTAATAGGAGATGAAAATAAAATGTCTAAAAAAATAGAAATTAAAACTGATTCAGGATTTTTAGTCAAAGAAGTTTACAATAGAAACGATATTTCAAAGAAAAATGTAAAAGATGAGAAGCCAGGGAAATATCCATTTACGCGAGGGATTCATGATACAATGTATCGCCAACGCCTTTGGACAATGAGGCAGTATAGCGGGTTTGGAAGTGCAGAGGAAACTAATAACAGATTCAAGTTTCTTTTGGATCATGGCCAGACTGGGTTATCTCTTGCTTTTGATTTACCAACTCAGACTGGAAGGGACTCTGACAATCCAGAATCTGAGGGTGAAGTTGGAAGAACAGGGGTTGCAATTAGTTCAATTGAAGACATGATGGCTTGTTTCGCTGCTATTCCATTAGATAAGGTTAGTACATCTATGACAATCAATTCGACTGCGGCAACGCTATTGTCATTATATATAACAGTCGCAGATTTACAAGGTGTAAGTTCTGGGTCTTTAAGAGGAACTACTCAAAACGATATTATGAAAGAATATATTGCTAGAAATACTTATATATACCCACCAAAACCATCGCTTCGCCTTATAGGTGATATGATCCAGTATTGTTCCGAATATGTTCCTCAGTGGTATCCAATAAGTATTTCAGGGTACCATATAAGAGAAGCTGGGTCAAATGCTACTCAGGAACTAGCATTTACGTTTGCAGATGCAATTGAATATATACAGACTTGTCTTGATAGAGGACTTAAAATTGATGATTTCGCTCCTCGTCTTTCATTTTTCTTCTGTTGTACTATGGAATTTTTCGAAGAGATTGCTAAATTTAGAGCGGCGAGAAGAATCTATGCCAAGATAATGAAAGAACGATTTCATGCTAAAGATAGTAAATCAGTAACTTTACGTTTTCACGTTCAAACCAGTGGAGAGTCATTAACTGCTCAACAAGTTGACAATAACATTGTACGAGTTACTACGGAGGCTCTTGCCGCGGTTTTAGGAGGTTGCCAATCTTTACATACAAATTCGAGGGATGAGGCCTTAGCATTGCCAACTGAAGAATCAGTAAAAATTGCGTTGAGGACACAACAAATGATAGCTACAGAGACAGGAGTAACAAAAACTGTAGATCCATTAGGTGGATCTTATTATATAGAATTTTTAACTAATAAAATAGAAGATGAAGTAGGTAAATATCTCAAAAGAATAGATAGAATGGGTGGAGCTCTTTCTGCTGTTGAAAAAGGATTTTTCCAGGATGAAATAAGGCAGAACGCATACTCATTAAAAAAAGAAATAGACGAACAAAAAAGGATTATAGTTGGAGTGAATAAATATCAAGACCAGCATGATATCGAACCATTACTAAATGTCATGGATCCCAAAATTGAAAAAAAACAAGTGGAACGATTAAAGGAGCTAAGAATGAAAAGAGATAAGAACAAGGCTGATCATGCAATAGAACTTTTGGCTACGAATGCTGAAAAAGACAATCAAAATCTAATGCCTCATATAATAAATGCAGTAAAAAATAGAGTTACCCTTGGTGAAATTAGCGACGCTTTTCAATCTGTATTTGGTAAGTATGAGCCACGAATCTCGTTCTAATTTTAATTATATTGCCTATATTTTAACGATCTCGCGTTCACATATTAACAAGCAGAATATGCATTACAAAACAATAATTATTTCAGTATAGTGTACAAATACAGAATCAATTTGTATAAACAAGAACTCTATTTATTTTCTTTGTATTCAATTAGAATACAACATGATTATAATTCGCTGCCTCGATACAAAAAAATTAAATTATGACTTAAAAATATGTAGGAAATAAAATAAGAGAATTGGCTAAATAGATCAAATGAATTTACTACAATAACTTTATATCGTCTGATTTTATATTGTAACAAATGGGAACTCCATACTTTTAAGGAAACAATTTTTAAAACATTTATATCGTTATGTATCTTACATGACGAAATATAATATATCATTGATTCCTGGAGATGGAATTGGACCAGAATTAATGAGTAGTGCCAAAATGCTTCTGGAATCTATAAACGATAAAACATCTGTTAAATTCAGTCTTAACGAAGTTGATGCAGGAGATTATGCATTATCCAAATATGGTAAAGCTTTACCTGATTTTACACTTGAGGCAATAAAGAAAAGTGATGCATGCTTAAAAGCTCCTGTAGGTGAAAGCGCTGCAGATGTGATTATAGTTTTGAGACGACTTTTTGATCTATATGCTAATGTTAGACCTGCTAAATCTTTTCCTAATATTAAATCCATTTCGAAAAATGTCGATTTAGTTACTGTTCGAGAAAATACACAAGATGTCTATTTAGGATGGGAATTCTATGCTGATGAAGATACCGTTGTGGCTCTAAGAATTATATCAAAAAAAGCTTCAAGACGAATTGCAGAATACGCTTTTAAAACAGCAATAATGCGAGGCGAAAAGAAGAAGGTTGTGTCAGTTCATAAAGCCAATGTGTTACGAAAGAGTGATGGATTATTCAAGACTGTTTGTAGAGAAGTCTCTACTAGATTTCCTCAAATAGAATATAGTGAGCTATATGTTGACGCTTGTGCTATGAATTTAATAAGAAACCCAGAGAATTTTGATGTTATTGTTACCACTAATCTTTTTGGTGATATTCTTTCTGATGAAGCAGCACAGGTAGTTGGAGGACTAGGAATGGGGCCATCAGGTAATATAGGTGAAAATTTTTCTTTATTTGAACCAGTACATGGTGCTGCTTTTGATATTGCAGGAAAAGATATTGCTAATCCTTCATCTATATTTCTTAGTACTAAGATGATGTTAGAGTGGATAGGGGAGAAATTTAACGATCCGTTATTATTTACTGAAGCAAGGAAAATAGAAAACGCAATTGTTACTCTCTTAAAGCAAAATTATAAGACGATTGACATTGGAGGAAAACTGTCCACTACTGAATTTACTAGAATGTTATTAGATATATCATAACTATAATATTTTTTATAGTCTATTTTGTTCTTAATTCTGTATGTTATTAGATGATTACATATAATGAGATTAAATTTATTAGATCTTAATAGAAAAGAACAATATTATCAGTCTTGTCGCGATTGACAAAATTCTGTTAATACACCATTTAATGATTTAGGATGAATAAATGTTATTTTACGACCATAAGATCCGGTTCTGATTCCCCCAAGGAACCGCATACCATTTTTCTGTCCTCTCGCAACGTCTTGTT
>Ga0256867_10000613_pt1 | contig 14421 bp, 10 predicted proteins | sample RVTome_15_FD_185939 | JGI IMG/M metagenome (GOLD analysis project Ga0256867, IMG submission 185939) | Soil microbial communities from uranium-contaminated site in the Upper Colorado River Basin, Wyoming, United States - RVT150D86 (HiSeq) ... | reverse complement strand
GGCGACGAAGTGCTCGACTTCGCGCTCGACGACCGGGTGGCGCCCTGCCTCGATGTCGATCGAAGGCTCCTCGACGAATTCCGGCTTGCAGTAGTCGAGGCTCGCCGCGCGCTCGGCGAAGCAGGCGAGAAGGTCGAGCTCGGCAATGGCTTCGGCGATCGCCTGAAGCCGGGTGATGTGCTCTGCGAGGGCGGCTAGCACACCGTCGTAGAGCAGCTTCTCGCGGGCCAGTGCGCGCTCCTGGGCCGAGAGCGCCTTGTCCTCGAACACCTTCAACTCCGGCGTGATAAAGCGCTCGGCGTTTTTGAGCGTCTGGCGGCGCCGGTAGTCATCCGGCACCTTGTCCGCCTGCGCTCGCGAGGCCTCGATGTAGAACCCGTGCACGCGGTTGTACTCGACCTTGAGATTCGGGATGCCGGTGCGCTGACGCTCGCGCGCTTCGAGCTCGATCAGGAAAGCGCCGCAATTCGACTGGATGCCACGCAGCTCGTCGAGCTCGGCGTCGTAGCCATCGGCGATGACGCCGCCTTCGCGCAGGACGGCCGCGGGCTCGGGCTTGATCGCGGCGGAGAGGAGGGCAGAGACGTCGCTCGCGGGCTCGAGCGCGGCGGCAAGCCCGGCGATTCGCGGCGCGGACAGAGCGGCGAGGACCGGTGAGAGTCGCGGCAGAAGATCGAGCGATTCCCTCAGGGCCGACAGATCGCGAGGCCGTGCGGAACGCAGGGCGATGCGCGCCGTGATGCGCTCGACGTCAGCGCAGTCCGCGAGCAGGCTGCGAACGCCCTCATGAGGCGCCGGGACCCCTTCGCCGCGCAACGTGCTCACGGCATCCAGGCGGGCGGCCAGTGCGGCCCGGTCGGTGAGCGGATGATGAAGGGTATGGCGCAGCAGCCGGCTGCCCATGGTGGTCGCGCAGGTATCAAGCAGCGAGAAAAGCGTCGGCGATTTCTCGCCGCGGATGGTCTCGGTCAGCTCCAGGTTGCGCCGCGTGGCCGGGTCGAGGCGCAAGAACCCACGTTCCTGCTCCACGGTGAGGCCGCGAACGTGCGCGAGCGCCGCGCCCTGCGTGCCGCGGGCGTATTCGAGCAGGGCACCGGCAGCCCCGAGCGCAACGTCGAGCTCCGCCGCGCCGAAGCCCGAAAGATCATGGGTTCCGAACTGCGTGTTCAACGCGCGCACTGCCGAGTCGCGCTCAAACTGCCAGGGGGGAAGCCGCTTGATGGCGACGGCTCGCCCGTCCAGCCCGTCGATTGCCGCCTCCTCCGGCAACAGGATCTCGGCCGGCGCCAGGCGTTCCAGTTCCGTGGCGAGGTTGCGTGCCTGCGTCTCCATCACCCCGAAGCGGCCGGAGGAGAGCGACATCCACGCCAGCCCCAGCAGGCCGCGCCGGGGGAGGATCGCCATCAGGACATTGTCGCGCTTGTCCTCGAGCAGGGCGGCGTCGGTCAACGTGCCCGGCGTCACGACGCGCGTGACCTGGCGCTCGACCGGGCCGCGAGACGCATTGGGATCGCCGATTTGCTCGCAGATGGCGACCGACTCGCCCAGCTTCACGAGGCGCGCGAGGTACTGCTCGACCGAGTGATACGGCACGCCTGCCATCCTGATCGGCTCGCCGGCCGACTCGCCCCGGCGGGTGAGGGTGATGTCGAGCAGGCGCGCCGCCCTTTCAGCGTCGCTGTAGAACAGCTCGTAGAAATCGCCCATGCGGTAGAAGACGAGCATGTCCGGAAACTGCGCCTTGATGCGCAGATACTGCTGCATCATCGGCGTGTGTCCGGAGAAGGCGGCCGCCACGTCGTTCGATTTCATGGAGCGATTATACGGGCGGGTGTGCAAGGTGAGCGCTCGAGACAGGTAACTTAAGGGCCGGGCCGAGCGATCCGCTATTGATGTACAGTCCCCTCGCGGGGCCTGGTGACTTACTTTTCCTCGCCCAAAAGAAAGTCACCAAAGAAAAGGGCGCCTCGGTTCGCCAAGGAGAATCCGGGACAGGCTTCGTGTCCGGATCTGTCCCGGATTCTCCTTTCCCTGCGCTGCTCGCCACGACGCGGCGGCTGCGGAACTCGCGAGGGGTGGTCGATCCCGCCAAAGCATCAGGCGGGGAGCCAGTTTGGTATCGCCCGAGGCATCGAGGCTCGCTCAGTCCTCGCCGAAACCCCGCGCCCTGGCTGCGACTGCTCCGCGGCTCTCAGGGGCCCCAAAAACAACCCACATCATCACTGGATAGCTATTACTTGCGCCATCAATATTCCATCCTGTTAGAGATCATTTCCTTTCTGCCGTACACTGTTGGAGAACGCAGAAGTGAGTAAGCCAGAATCGGATTGAAGGGAATCTTGCTCTGGATCGAGAAGGGCTATTGCTGATCAACATCACTGCGACCTTATGGTGCGGGTTTGACCGCAGAAGTGGGCGGACTGTCTTGAAGCGCTGATCGCGCGCAACGTCGTTCTGCTGCACGCGGCGTGAGCCAGAATCAAGGAGACCGAGTCCGGTCGTTTCCAGGTGATGACCAGCGATTCAAAGCTTCCTCTCAACAAGTGCTCACACAGATGTTTGTCAATCGTATCACTCGCCGAATCCCATGTTCCTATGGCCACCCGCACGTACGGTGGCGCGTTGAGCCTTCTAAGCGAGTGTGGTACGGTTGGACTTGTCTACACTTATTGCAATGGACGTCGGGCTGCAACAAAATCTGTGACTGGGTGGATTGATGTCTGCGCAAGTACGGTTCAATAGCAAACGACGCATTATTGATCCGCGGCCCCAAGTGGAAATTCTGAGCGACTTGGCTCGTAGGATTAAATACGTGGGACACCCCCAGCACAAGAGGAACCCGGGAGACTTCGCGCTGACTCCACCGGCACAACCGCGGCCTGACAAGACACTCTGCGATTTGGTAGGGATCTTTCGAGTGGCCGAGGCTCAGCAATGGCTTGAGGCGGGCGCCCGAAGGGGAATGGTCAGCGAAAACTTGCAGGATGGATTTCCAAAACATATTTGGGCAGTTACAGATACTGGTATCGTGCTTGAGGCAAAATACAGCAATGTCGGGCCAGGTCACTACCATGGCTATCCGTTGTTTGAGCCGGACCCTTTTCGACAAGTGGTCATAGCGCGCTGGCGTCAGAATGAGTGAAGACTTCAAGATTGAGCTCGAATGGCTTGAAAGCTCTGACCGAGAGCCGGTCGAGAAGTGTACGTTCGCGCAAATTCAGATTAACGCAGCTCAGCAAGTTGCGACTGAGTTGGAGGACTTGTTCGCCAAGACTGTTCGCCACGGTGTTCGCGCATCGGCCTACGATCTGGCTTTGTGGTTTGCAGAGAACTGGTGGCGACTGCGCTGGGAACCCCAGGAGAGATCAGTTGACTGGCGCCTGTCGCATGTCATGGCCGCAATCGGTGGTGGTGTCGCGTGGCCAGATCTTTCTTTCGCGAGCGATGGGCTGCACGTGCTGGTCGAAGGTCGAAAGACCAGCGGCGAGCTCGGCGCCCCCGTTCGCTATCTTCGTGACCTTGATATACAGGTAAGTGCCGGCGCATTCGAAGCAGGTGTAGATGACTTTGTGCAGCGCGTACTTGCGCGGCTTGCCGCGGTCAACTTTGGCGCGACTGATTTGGGCCGTCTCTGGGAGCAACTTCTTGCTGAACGTCAGGATCAGCAAATAGGAGCCCATAGACGACTTGAGGCGCTGCTCGGTTTCGATCCAGATGAGGCACCAGACCCGCTCATCACATCGCTGCAAGCACGAACTAACGAGGCAGGCCATGGGGCGATTGAGGAGATCGCCGCAGCTGCAAAAGTTCGGTCGCCAGAAATGCTCGGTGACATTCTCGAATCGGCGCGTAGGTCAGGTGTAGCAATGCGGGTGGCAGGGGTTTCGAACATACTCCACCAGTATCTCGAGCAAAGGCCTCAAGCTGAACTCCCTTGGCAACGAGCAAGACGCGCCGCAATGTTGGCCCGCGACATCTGGGGTGTGCGTGAGGGTCTCGTATCGAATGAAAAGCTTTCGGAACTATTCGGAGTTCCGCAAGACTTCCTTGAGTACAATCCAGCAAATGGACTGCGCCTTGCAGCGGGGTTGCGGACGGATCAGGCAGACGAGGTTGTGAATGTGGTCATTCGGGCCAAGGTTCAGCCGGGACGCCGATTCGAGTTAATGCGACTGGTAGCGGACCACATTGCGGCACCTCACGACGATCGGCTGTTGCCAGCAACAGCGGCAAAGACCGATCGGCAAAAGTTCCAACGCGGTTTCGCTCAAGAGTTTCTCTTGCCATTCGATGAACTTTACAGATTGCTAGGAGAGCCACGGCCTGGAGAAAGCGAGATTAGCGATAGTGACATTGAAGATGTCGCCGAAGAGTACGACGTATCTCCGCTCTTGGTTCGAACCGTTCTCGTAAATAAAGGGCTCTTGCCTCGCGATCTGTTGATCGCGGCGTGACTTGCGTCAACCACCATTACGTCGTCGTCAAGTTGGTGCAGAATGATGCCTTCGTTGTGACCGCGTACTTCGTCGCCAAACCGACGGGAGGAACGCAAATATGGCCGAAAAGCACGTAAAGATCTGGTACGACAAGGAAGGCGACTACCTCGAAGTCATGTTCGAACGTCGCGGCGGTTTCTTTCGCGAGACTGCCAACCCCCACGTCATGGAAAAAGTGGACGAGAAGGGTAACGTGCTCGGCGTCTCGGTCATGAAGGTCAGCGCCCTTCGCGATCAACCGCTTGAAGTGGCGCTTTAGTCCCGTCCATCGTCTGGCACCAAAGCGGCGTTGGCAAAGATCCGTCGCCGATTCAGCCGCACTCGGAGAGCCGCGCACGCGCGAAGAGTTGATCAAGCCCTGATACTAGGCCGCGTTAGACTGAAACGGGAAGCAGTTCTAAGTCTTACTTGTCGCCACACAGATGCCTCGAGCTACACCCCGCGACAATGAGTCCGAAAGATCGTATTGCCGCTCTCGAAGCAGAGTGCGCGAAGCTTCAAACCGAGAACGAAGCGCTGAAAGCCGTCATTCGAGGCAAGGCATCGAGAAACGCCGTTGTCGCTCCGCCTGATACGTCGCGGACCGAACCCTCAGATGCGCCAGTCCATCACGAATCTCCGACATCCGAAAAGGTCGCGCTCTTCCGGTCGTTGTTCCGTGGCCGCGAGGACATCTATCCCCTCCGATGGGAGTCGAAGACAGGACGATCGGGATATAGCCCTGCCTGCGCCAACGAATGGGTCCCCGGTGTCTGCGAGAAACCACGGATCAAGTGCTCGGATTGTTCCAATAAGGCTTTTCTGGCGGTAACCGATGATGCCATCTACGAGCATCTCTCCGGACGCCGCACTCTGGGTGTCTATCCCATAATGCACGACGATACTTCGTGGTTCGTCGCCGCGGATTTCGATGGATCGAGTTGGCGCGACGACGCGATGGCATACGCGTCCAGTTGCAGGGAACTCGGAATCCTCGTCTGCGTCGAAATCTCGCGCTCGGGCGAGGGCGCTCACGTCTGGACCTTCTTCGAGTCCCCGATCCCGGCAAGCCAGGCCAGACAGCTTGCCAGCGCAGGCATCACGCGCGCGTGCGCACGACATCGCACCCTTGCCTTTGCTTCCTACGACCGGCTGTTTCCGAGTCAGGACACGTTACCGAAGGGCGGCTTTGGCAACCTGATCGCCCTGCCGCTGCAACGCAAGGCTCGCGATCGTGGCACGAGCGTCTTCGTCGACGACGCGTGGCGTCCGTATCCCGATCAGTGGACGTTCCTCGCAGGCGTTGAGCGCATGACGCCCATCATGGTTGATTCCGTACTTGGACGCGCGGCGCGGGAAGACGGAGTCCTCGGAGTCCGTTCGGTCAGCTTCGGCGAAGACGCAATCGATGACCCATGGACGCTGCCACCTTCACGGCGTCGATCCGAACCTCCTCTTGGCGGCCCCGTCCCGGATACCGTCGAGATCGTATCTGCAAACATGTTGTTTGTCCCCAAAGACGGCCTGCCGGAGCGCCTGATCAACCGCCTATCTCGCATCGCCGCGTTTCAGAACCCTGAGTTCTACCAGGCCCAATCGTTGCGCTTTTCCACTTTTGGGAAACCAAGGATCATTGGATGTGCCGAGGATTTCTCGAACCACCTTGCGCTACCTCGAGGGTGCGCCGAGGAGGCGATGGGTTTACTTCGGGACTGCGGTACGGCGGCAACGATGGAAGACAAGAGGCACGCTGGACATGCGATCAGCGCCTCTTTCCAAGGCGTGCTGCGCTCCGAGCAATCCAAGGCGGTCGATGCGCTGCTGGCCCACGAGATCGGTGTCCTTTTCGCCCCGACTGCGTTTGGCAAGACGGTGGCTGCAGCCGCCGTCATCGCGGCACGGAGGACGAACACACTCATCATCGTTCACCGGACGCAACTGCTCGATCAGTGGCGCAATCGTCTGTCCACCTTTCTGCGAATCGATGACCGATCAATTGGAACCATAGGGGCGGGCAAACGGTCGCCAACTGGCATCATCGATATTGCTATCATGCAGAGTCTGGTGCGCAAAGGCGTCGTCCGCGACATCGTCGCCAATTACGGCCAGGTAATCGTCGATGAGTGTCACCATGTATCGGCGTTCTCTTTCGAGCGGGTGATGAAGGAAGTGAAAGCCCGATTTGTCCTCGGGCTCACAGCGACGCCGCTGCGTCGCGATGGCCACCACCCGATCATCTTCATGCAGTGCGGCCCAATCCGCTTCCGCGGCTCGACCGCAGGTCCGACGGCCGGTATCCGGCACGTCGTCATTCCGCGTCGCACTGGATTTGCCGCACCCACCGAGCAGGATGGCATCCAATCGCTTTTCGCTGTCTTGGGACAATCGGAAGATCGCAATGCGCTGATTCTGCAGGACGTGCTGGTTGCCCTCGCCGATGGACGAACCCCGCTGGTGCTGACCGAGCGCAAGGACCATCTGGATCGGCTCTCAGAAATGCTGAAAGCATCCACGTCGGCCGAGATTATTGTGCTATCGGGCAGGATGGGCCGCCGTAAGCACGCTGCGGCCCTCGATCGCCTTGGCAAGTTATCCGACGCGCATCGCCGGATCGTGCTCGCCACGGGACGTTATATCGGGGAAGGCTTCGACGATCCACGGCTCGACACCCTCTTTCTTGCGAATCCGATCTCGTGGCGTGGCACGCTCCAGCAATACGCGGGCCGGTTGCACCGGGATCACGCCGACAAACGGGAGATCCGGATTTATGACTACATCGATGCCAGCGTGCCGACGCTCACGCGCATGTTCAACAAACGGCTGCGCGGTTATCGAGCGATGGGCTATCTGATAGCTGAAGGTGCTGGAGACGCATGCTCGAATCTGCCCTTACAGCAGCTGTAACGCGGTTCTGCACGGTCATCGGATGGCATCGAGAAGACCCGCCTTGCGGAGCCGGCTGATGAAGGTCGGTTTTCCCTCGTGCTGCATGTGGATGCGCCGCAGGCGGGCCGAATGCTCTCGGCCTTTCCCGTCGCGCGTCGCGAGTTCGCGGAGATCACCCAGCAGAGTCACCGCCTCGTCGTATTTCTTCGGTTGCTTGGTCGCAATCAGCCGATCGACCCTGGCCCAGGCTTCCTCTCCTCGCTTCGCCAGATCGTTGAGATAGCGCTCGCGTGCCGCCTGAACCTCCTGCTCGCGGCGGACGCGTTCGCGCTCGGCTCGTTCCTTCGCCTGGCGCCTCCGCGCTTCGGCACGTTCCAGGGCGCCCCTCCGAAGTTGAGCGACGGTGCGCGCCTTTTCCAGGCGCGGCATTCCAGGGCTCCGAGTAGCCCGGAAGCTTTTCAACAATTCCGACTGCGGATTCGTTCCGTCCAGCGCCGACTCGAGCAGCATCCTGGTCTTCTCTGCGTTCGGAACGGACTGAATGCATCGCTTCATGTCCTCCTTCGAGAGCGGGCCCTCGCGGTGCGCACTGCCCTCGGCCGCCACATCGATCAGATCACCATCAATCCGCAAGAATTCGGCAAATGCTCGAAGGGAACCGGTGAGTGCGCGAAGCCCGGTCGGCACGGGTGGCTCTTCAGCGTCATCGTTGACCTCGCCCGCCTGAACGCATAGCAACCAGGCAAGGTAGAGACACCGGTGGTCGCCCCGGGCAAGGTCCGCACGAAGAGAGATCAGGGTCGAAAGCTCGGCGTCGTCCTCGACCCAGTCCTCGGCCTCGGCATCCTCCGAGTGAAATTCGAGTATGACGTGCTCCCCTTTGCGCCGTGCCAGCGCCGAGTCTCCGCGGCAGTAGCGCCGGGCAATCTCGTAGTCGAGGAGACGACTGGGCAGACGCAGCATGAACTGCCGCGAACCCCAGTTGGCGTAGTAGAAGAACGCGTCGAAGTATTTCTCGATCCAGGCCGCCGGATCGCCCTTGAAGTCGCCCCAGTGGTATTCATTGACGAAGCGCGTCGGGGTGATTTTTGCGCGAGTGGAGAAACTCCGAAGTTCCCGCATCTGGGATTGCGTGAGCGGACGATCGAGCGCCTGAAATTCGTAGTATTGGTATTCGCTCATGACTTGCGTTCACCCTCCCTTTGCCCAGCGGCGGTACGCCTCGATCCACTCCGCTCCCTTTGGTATTCGCTTTGGCAGTGGGAGATCGAGTATCGGAATCGCTTGTCGGGTTCGACCCCGACGGCAAATGGCGACGATTTCCTCGGCCGTATTCATGTCGATGCGCTCGACCGCAACTTCCACGTCCAGAATTCGCGTAACGAAAGGGAGCGCAAAGTTTTCCTCGATCATCGTGAGGAACCCGACACGCTGCTCGGATTCGCCGTAGGCATCTACGGTAGCCTCTTCGATCAATCGTTTGAGCTTTGCCGCGGATAACTTCATTGGGAACCCCGGCTACGCTTGGAAGCCTGCCATTTGTGAATGAATTTTCGCTGCATCGCTAAGCGGTCGGTACAACGACACCGTTCATCGATTGCCTGTTATTTTAGGCTCATGGTGTCTCTCGCCGGCGGCTATTATCCCGTTTCCCACGGATCGACCACCGGTACTTTCAGATCGGCGAAATGCCTCACGTTTCGCGTAGCGAGCGTGGCGCGCCGCGCCAGCGCGATGCCGGCGATCTGCGTATCGCGCATGTCCACCGGGCGGCCGGCCTTTTGCCGCTCCGCAGCCAGCGATGCCGCCTCGGTCGCGGCGGCGCTGTCGAAATCCAGCACGCGGTTTTGCAGGTCCTCTTCCAGCAGCCGCGCGAAGGCCGTTTCCAGCGCCTGCCGCCGCCGGCCCGAAGGCAGCAGCGCCAGGCCAAGGCGCGCCTCGAACAGCGTAACGCTGGTGATCCAGACCGATTCGGCGGGCTGGCGATCCAGCCAAGCCACCACGGGGGCCTCGGGCGCTTTGCGCATCAGCGCCGACAGCACGTTGGTATCGAGAACGATCATTTGTTGAAGTCAGCCGACCGCGGAAGCTGGCCGTGCAATTCCGGCAGATCCGTCGCCAGGCCGGCCTTCGCGAAGCGCGCCGCGATCCGCGATCCGAGCTTGGGGGCAGGGCGGTTCTCCTCCTTCAGCGCGTTGCGCAGGATGTGCCGCACTTCGTCCTCCATGCTGCGCCCGTGGCGCTCGGCGCGGCGTTTGAGGCGCGACTTAACGTCGTCTTCCAGGTGGCGAACGATGAACTGGGCCATGGCGATCCTCGCGATTGAGCAAATACGATATCATGATATCAAAATGGTGGAGGGAGAGGGAGCTGATGCGAGATGCTCAACGCGGTTTATCCCTCGGGCGTCGGTGTATCGCTAAATCAGCGCCCGTCCGAGAGACCGGTTCGTCGTTTATCCGCTTGGTTTTATAGAGATTTGTCTCTATATCGCTAAATAGTCCGTTTGGGAAATCCTTATCTGTATATTGCCTAATATTTTAGGTCTTATGTCATATATAGCCTATTTTATTAGGTGTAATAGGCAAATTAAGGTTGATTTATCCTCTGATATTAGACCATTATATTAGGTGATATACAACTTAGCGCCTAAAATTATGGGCATCACGAAGACCATCCCTATCGAAGCTACCGAGTGCATCAAGGAGCTTGGCCACCGCGTGCGGCTGGCCAGGACGCGGCGCGGCATGTCCATTGCCGAGGTCGCGGCCAAGGCCGGCATCAATCGCAACACCCTAAACGCGCTGGAGCTTGGGAAGCGCGGCGTCGCGATGGGTGCCTACGTTACCGTGCTGTGGGCACTAGGCCTCGACAAGACGCTGGACGGCGTCGCGCATCCCGACGCCGATATCCACGGCAAGACGCTGGAGGCGTCGCGCCGGCCGGCGCGCGTCCGCAAGTCGCGGAAGTCGAAGAACGAATATGACTTCTGAGCGCCAGGCCTACGTCCATGTTCAACTGCCCGGCACGCTCGACACCGTGCCGGCGGCTTTGCTCAAGGTCGAAAAGCTGCCTGATGGAACGTTCGTCGGCCGCTTTCGCTACGGCGACCGCTACCTGGAGCGCAAGGACGCGATCGCATTCGACCCGTTCCACCTTCCGCTCGGTGACACTATCCAGGCGTTCACCAAGCTGAAGGGCATTCCCAGCGCCGTGCGCGACGCCGGGCCCGACGCGTGGGGGCGGCGAGTGATCGAGCACAAGCTGGAACGCAGCCCTCGCGACCTGGAGGAAATCGATTACCTATTGAACGGCCCGCAGGACGGCGCCGGAAACCTGAGCTTTGGCGTGACGCGGGATTCTCCCAAGGCAGGTCGCCGATACAACCGGACCCACCAACTGGCGGACCTCATCGCAGCCGCGGAGGCGATAGAGGAGGGTAAGCGAGTGCCCGTCCACATCCTCGAGCAGCTCGAGCCCGGCACGTCCATGGGCGGCGCAAGGCCCAAGGCCACCATCGAGGACGGCAATCGCCTCTGGCTCGGCAAGTTCCCGGAAAAGGGCGACCGCTGCGACCTCCAGCGGGTGGAGTACGCGACACTTGAACTGGCGCGTCGCTGCGGCATCGCCGTGTGCAACGCGCGTCTTGAGTCGGTGGCGGGGCATGATGTGCTCATGGTGGAACGATTTGACCGCGAGCGCACCGAGGGGGGCTATCTTCGCTTCGGCCTTGTCAGCGGACTCACCATGCTCGACTGCGAGGACAGCCACGTGGACCGGGAACGCTGGTCCTATCCCTTGCTGGCCGATGAGCTGCGCCGCTGGTCGGATAAGCCTGACGGAAATCGCGTGGAGCTTTTCCGGCGTATCGTCTTCAACGCCGCCGTCACCAACAACGACGACCATCCCCGCAACCACGCGGTGCTTCGTACCACGCGCGGCTGGCGCCTGACGCCAGCGTACGATCTTGTGCCCGCACCGCTGGCAAGCCTGGAGCGCCGGGATCTTGCGATGACCGTCGGCACTTACGGCCGTACGGCGAGCATCTACAACCTGCTTTCCCAATGCGAGCGATTCGGGCTTACGACCGAAGCGGCGAGGAGGGAAATCGAGAATACTGTTGCAACCGTCCGCACCTGGCGGGAGCATTTCCGTGCCTGCGGTGTGTCCGCGAAGGATATCGAGTACATGGCCCAGGCGTTCTTGCCAGAGTGCTTTTTCTTCGAAAAGCCGGTTGACTCATAGATCCTCCGCGCGGCCGGTTCCGTGGAGTGTTCGGCTGACGATTCTCAGCGGGCGCTCAAGGTAATCGATCTACGACCGGATGCGGCGCGGTCCGTCGTGCCCGCGGCCGGGGCGCTTTTCCGGCTGCCCGCTTGCGCGCAGGGCTCCTCGTGGTTCCAGGGAATTTCCGAGTTGCGCTCTTGCGTTGTGGGTGGGTACCGAACGGCCTACCGGACCCACCAGTGCAATGCGTCCTGGCCCTCGCCCTGCGTGCCATTGGGGCCGCCACCGCCGGCTCGGAGATACATCTTGCGCGCGTAGCCCGGCTTGAACTCGCCGGCGAGCGCGTCGACGATCCAGTCCATGCCCATCGAATGGCAGTCCATCCGCTGGCCTTGCGCCGGGAACAGGGTCGTCTGATGGTACGTGTCCTCGTAGACCCATAGTTCCTTCGGCGCCTTGATCCGGTCGTAGAACCGGTAGACGAGCTCGACGGGGCTGCGCGCGTCGTATTCGCCGGTCGTGAGGAGCGTCGGCGCCGTGATGCCGGCTTCCTTGCCCTCGACCGTCATCTGGCTCACGATCCGGTCGAGCTCCTCCTCGCTCTTCGCCCCGGTGAGATAACCGAAGAGCTGCTTGTAGCGCGGCGAGAATGTGTCGAGGATGTAGTACTTGTCGAGATAGGAAGCCCAGACGCCGACCGTTGCCTTGATGACCGGGTCGCCCAGCGCCGCGGCGCCGAGGCCCCAGTGCGATCCCATGGACTGCGCGAAGACCGTAATCCTGTCGGGATCGACTTCCTTGCGGCCCTGGAGCCACTTTGCCACGGCGATAACCGAGCGCTCGTAGTTGTCAGCCGTCAGCCTGGTGCCACGAAGATTGCTGGTGCCCTGGCCCGGTCCATCCATGACCAGCAAATGCATGCCGCGGTCCAGGGCGTGGTTGACCTGGGGGTCCGGATACATCTCCTTGGTCATGTCGCAACCGGGAATGAAAATCACGGCCGGCGCTTTCGGGCGGCCCATGAGCAGGTGGAAGTTGCACTGAAGCTCGGCGCCCTCGAAGGGAATCTCGACGCGCTCGATGGGATAGGGAGCAAGCTCGATCACCTTTTCGTAGTTGGCGAGGCACCGTCCGTGCAGGTAGCGCTTCTCGTCATTGGTCTCGAGGACCGGATGCTGGGCGCTGGCAAACTGGGCGGAGGCGCGGTAGTACAGCTCGAAGGCCGTCATCCGGTGGCCCGCGGCTTCCTCTTCCGCCGCCACGCGCTCCATGCGCCTGGCGATCCGGCCGAGATGCTTCGAGATCTGGGCATGGCTCTTCACGCTCGCCGGAAGAACCCGGCCGTCGGCATCCCAATGAAAGACGCGGCCGGTTTCCTTCACCAGATAATCGAAAATCCATTGCTGGCGATCCCGGTCCAGACGAGGTGTACGCATTGCTTCGATCCCTCCCTGATGGCGTTCGTTGGTGTCGGGTTCGGTCGCGGATCCGGGCCGGGTCCGCTGCTGCGGGGTATCCTCGTGGAAGGCGGCGGCCCTGGCGAGATGCGCGCTCCGCGTTCGAACTGCGGCCTCGGGCAAGTGGTTCCCGGTGTGCTTCGCCGCAGGGGAACTATCGCATCGGGACCGAGTGGACGCAAGAGAAGACATTTGACACGCCGGACAGAAATAATGTCGACCACGCGGCCGCGGCGAGCAGGTTATTGCTGATAGAATTCCTCCCTCATCATTTCGGGCTCAGATCGATATGGGAACGGGACGTCGCGCGGCTGCGGTCGTGGCCTGTTTTCTGTTTCTTGCGGGAGGGCTCGATTGCGGCGCGGCGGTCGCCCAGCCACAGTCCGGTGCGGGCAAGGACTGGCAGCTGCGCGTCAATTCGACGGCGCGGCTCATCGCGGGGCTCGCCCCCACTCACCCGGATCATCGGGCGCTCGCCGACTCGGCGGAGTGGAAAGCTCACAGCGCCAAGCTGCGGGCGTCGTGGGCGTGGCTGCGCGACCAGCAGATCACGCCCCTGACGGAATGGCGCAACAAGGCCGTTCCGCGGAACTGTCCGGCCGGCAACACGCTGCTCTATCCGTTCAGCGGCCCGGATTTCTTCAACGCCTACTGGCTGTTCCCCAACTGCGAGACCTACGTTCTGCTCGGGCTCGAGCCGATCGGCACGCCGCCTGCCATCGAGAAGATGAGCGACGAGCAGATGACCCGCCTGTTGACCGACGTGCGGGAAGCCATGGCCAACCTGCTGGCGCGCAACTACTTCATTACCTCGAAAATGGACAAGCAGATGCAGGCCGCGGAGCTGAACGGCGTCCTGCCGATCATCATGATCTCGATGGCGCTCGCCGGTGTCGAGGTCGTTCGCATTGCGCCGCTCAGGCTGGCGCCGGCCCAGGACGCCGCGCCCCTGGAAGATGCCGAATCGGGCGCCAAGCTGCGCCGCCGGCTGCGGGGGATCACGATCGAGTTCCGTCGGCCGGGCTCGCCCGTGCCGCAGCGGGTGAACTACTTCTCCATGGATGCCTCGAACGCCGGCATGCTCCGCTACCCGCAGTTCCGGGACTACGTGCGGGGGCTCGCGCCCACCACGACGCTCATCAAGTCCGCGTCCTACCTGCTGCACGTTTCGGAATTCCGCAGAATGCGCGACTTGATTCTCGAAGTCAGCGGATTCATCGTGCAGGATGATACGGGCATCCCGTACTCGATACTGGCCAAGCGCGGCTGGCAGGTCAGCGTGTACGGACGCTACGTAGTGCCGATTCCTCCGTTCGAGCGCCATTATCAGCCGCAGCTGGCCGAAACCTACAGCGTGCAGAGCCCGGCCTCGCTTC
>Ga0256867_10000612_pt1 | contig 14427 bp, 15 predicted proteins | sample RVTome_15_FD_185939 | JGI IMG/M metagenome (GOLD analysis project Ga0256867, IMG submission 185939) | Soil microbial communities from uranium-contaminated site in the Upper Colorado River Basin, Wyoming, United States - RVT150D86 (HiSeq) ... | reverse complement strand
AAGACGACCGGGTTGTCGTCGTAGATGGAGCTCCAGAGGAGCCCGCGCGCGTCGGCCGGCGTCGAGGCGAAGACGACCTTGATCCCGGGGACGTGGACGAACCACGCCTCCAGCTGCTGCGCGTGCTGGGCGCCCGGCGACCAGCCGGCGCCGCCCTGCGTGCGCAGCGTGAGCGGGACCTTGATCTGGCCGCCCGACATGTAGCGGTGCTTGGCGGCCTGCTGGACGAGCTGCTCCATCGCCAGCGTCATGAAGTCCTGGTACATGATCTCGACGATCGGCCGCATCCCCGCAACGGCGGCGCCGATGCCCGCGCCCACGATCGCCATCTCGGAGATGGGCGTGTTGCGGACGCGGTCGGGGCCGAACTCGTCGAGCATCCCCTGCGTGACCCCCATGGAGCCGCCCATCTCGGCGATGTCCTCGCCCATGACGAACACGTCCTCGTCGCGGCGCATCGCCTCGCTCATGGCGTCGCGCACGGCCTCGCGGTAGGTCAGCTCAGGCATAGACGTTCTTGAGGGCGTCTTCCGGCTTCGGGTCCGTGCCCTTCTTGGAGAACTCGACCGAGTCCTCGGCGATGCGCGTCGCCTCGCCGTCCATCTCCTCGAACTCCTCGTCGGAGATCCCCAGGCGCGCGCGCAGGAGCTCGATCGGGTCGCGCGACTTGCGGAGCTCGTGGATCTCCTCCTTGGGCCGGTAGACCTGCGGGTCGCCGACGTAGTGGCCCGAGAGCCTGACGCAGTCGACGACGAGGAAGACGGGCCCCTTGCCGTCGCGCGCATGCTTGAGGGCCTTCTTGGCGGCCTCGTAGACGGCCTCGACGTCCTGGCCGTCGACCTCCATGGACGCCATCCCGAAGGCCTCGGCCCGCTTCGTCATGTCCTCGATGGGCAGATGCTGGGTGGCGGGGGTCGACTCCGCGTAGCGGTTGTGCTCGCAGACGAAGACCGCGGGCACCTTCCAGAGCTGCGCGAGGTTCAGCGACTCGTGGAACGTGCCGATGTTCGTCGCGCCGTCGCCGAAGAAGGCGACGGCGACCCGCGGCTCCGAGCGCAGCTTGAAGGCGAGCGCCGACCCGACAATGCCGGGGAGCCCTCCCCCGACGACCGCGTTCGCGCCCAGGTTCCCGCGCTCGAGGTCGTAGAGGTGCATGGAGCCGCCGTAGCCGTGGCTACAGCCCTCGACCTTGCCGTAGAGCTCGGCCATGACCTCGTTGGGATGCGTGCCCTTGGCGATCGTGTGCCCGTGCGCGCGGTGGGTCGACGCGATGACGTCGCCCTCGTCGAGCGCCCGGCAGACGCCGACCGCGACCGCCTCCTGGCCGATGGCGACGTGCAGGAAGCCGGGCAGCTCGCCGGCGCGGAAGCGCTCCTCGACCTTCTCCTCGAACCTGCGGATGAGGAGCATCTCCCGAAGGAAGTCCTTCAGGCGCTCGGTCGGCACTGCCTGCCCCTTTTCCTCGAGGGTTGCCACGGCGCCGACAAGCTAGCAGGCGAAGTGAATAATCTGCGTCCCGATGGCGCTGGCGGATCGTGTCGACGAGCTGGCGCGCGGGCTCCCGCGGGACTGGGAGCGCGCGCGGGTCGAGCTCACGCTGGACGAGGAGGAGGACGCCGACCGGGCAGCGCTCCTGCTCGCGTCGGCGACGCCCGGCCGCTTCGGGAGCTCGTTCACCTTCCACCTGACCGCAGGCGGCCAGAGCTCGGCGGCCTCCCCCGCCCAGGTGCGGCGCGTGCTCGCCCGCCTCGACCAGGCCGGCATTGCCGGCCGCGTGCGCCTCGCCGAGGTCGAGCGGTCTCCCGCCGAGCCGGCCGCGCCGGCCCTGGGGACCCCCGTCTCGGTCGTCGAGCGGCCCACGCTCGCGGCCGCGTGGGACGCGCTGCTCGGGCGCCTGCCGCCGGACTGGAGCGACCTCTACGCCGAGATCGAGCTCGACTCGAGCGACCACCTCGACCGCGGAGCGCTCCTGCTCGCGCCGGTCAACCCCGCCCGCGCCGGCGGACCGGCGAGCTTCCGCTTCCGCGCGGCGAGCCACGAGGGCTACGGCGTCGCGGCCGGAATGGCGCGGCGCGCCTTCCAGCGGCTCGACGAGGAAGGCCTGAGCGGCCGCGTGCGGATTCTTCGCGTCCTCTCCGACACGAGCTCGCCGTTCTCGCAGGGGCCCGTGTGGCGGGAGGACGGGCACGCGGTGTGAGCGAGCCGCAGGTCTCCTGGAAGGGCATCGAGCGCAACGCAGCCGTCGTCAGCTCCGACGGCACCGAGATCGCCAAGGTGGTCGAGGTCGCCGGCGATCAGAACGCCGACATCTTCAACGCGCTCGTCGTCAAGATCGGCCCGCTCGAGCAGAAGCTCAACCTGCCGGCCGAGCGGGTCGTCGCCATCTGGCCCCGGCGGGTCGAGGTCGACCTGACCGCCCGCGAGGTCGCCCGGCTGCCCGTCTACGAGGAGTCGGTGGTCGAGAAGCTGCCGAAGGAGGGCTTCTTCAAGCGTCTCTTCGGCCCCCGCGCCTGACCATGCGCACCTGGAGGGGAACGAGCGGGAAGACCGCCGCCTCGCGCAGGTAGTTGCGGGGCGAGCCCGGCGTGGGCGCGCCGACGACGGTGACCTCGACGCCCTGAAGCAGCCTGCGGAAGAGGGCCCGCGCCCGCGCGCGGTGCCAGGAGGAGGTGACGACGACGACCTCCCTGGCGCCCAGCTCGCGAACGTGAGCGGCGGTGTTGGCCGCGTTTTGGGCGGTGTGGCGCGCGTCCGGGTCGCTGAGGAGCACGGAGTCCGGGCCCGGCCAGGCGCGGCGCATCAGCTCGGCCTCGGGTGGCCGGCTTGGATGCCGCGACCACCCGGACAGGAGCACGGTGTCGCCCGCCTCGACGAGCCGCGCCGCGTGCTCGAGGCGTGCCGCGCAGATCGGGTGCAGCTCCCGTTGCCGCCCGTCCGAGTAGCCGAGGACGACGACCAGCCGCCCCGCCGGCTCAGGCGCCGGGCTCGCCTGCTCGGAGCTCGGCACCGAACTTCGTGGCCAGCGCGGCGACGACGCGCTCCCTGATCGCGCGCGCGTCCTCGTCCGAGAGCGTCCGCTCGGGCGACTGGAAGGAGACGTGGAGCGCCACGGACTTCTTCCCGGCCGGGATCGGCTCGCCGCGGTAGACGTCGAAGACGACCGCGTCGCGCAGCTCCGGCCCCGCCGCCTCGCGGGCCGCCTCGACAAGCTCGCCGGCCAGTACCTCCTCGTCCACGACGAACGCGAGGTCCTGGTGCACGGCCGGGTAGGTGACGACGTCCTCGTACCCGACGCGCTCGGGGACCTGCGCGAACAGCGTGTCGAGGTCGAGCTCGAATGCCCCCCACTCGCCCTCGAGGAGCGCCGGGTGGAGCTCGCCGACCCAGCCCGCCGCGAGCGCGGCCGCCTTGCCGGGATGCAGGAACGGCAGCCGCGTCCGCTCGAGCCGGACCTCGATCCCGAGCGCCTCGTAGAGCGTCTCGAGCGCGCCCTTGGCACGCGCGTAGCCGCCCTCGGCGATCGCGCCGACGCGCCACCGCTCCTCGGGGAGCGGCTCGCCGCTCGGCAGGTAGACGCGCGCGATCTCGAACAGGGCGACGTCCGCGTTCCCGACGGCGACGTTGTGCCGCGCCGCGCCGACGAGGCCCTCGAGCAGTGTCGTCCGCAGGACGCCGTGCTCCGATGTCAGCGGCGCGGGCAGCCGCAGCGCGCCGGGCTCGGGATCGGAGGCGACCAGGCTGAGCGTGTAGGCCTCGCTGAAGCCGGCGCCGGCGAGCACGTCCTCGACGAGCCGCCGCAGGCGCTGCGCCTGCGAGAGCCGGCCGAGCATCGCGCTCCGGAGCGGGAGCGTGAACGGGATCTTCTCGAGCCCGTGCACGCGCGCGACCTCCTCGACGAGGTCGATCTCGCGGGTCGTGTCGCGCATCCGCCAGGTGGGGACGTGCACGTCCCAGCCCGGGACGACGTCGAAGCCGAGACTCTCGAGGATGTCCTTCTGCTCCTGCTCCTCGACCTCGATCCCGATCACCTTGTCGGCGCGGGCGGTGCGGAAGTGGACCGTCGGCGGCTCCGGGAGGTCGCCCTTCGCGTCCGTGTCCCCGGTCCAGCGGGCGCCGGCGAGCTCGACGAGCAGCTGCGTGGCGAGCCGAGCGGCCGGGGCCGCGAGGTACGGGTCGACGCCCTTCTCCCAGCGGTTCGACCCCTCGGTGCGGAGCGCGTGGCGCTCGGAGCTCCAGAGGATCGTCCCCGGCTCGAAGTTGGCCGCCTCGAGGAGTATGGACGTCGTCGTCTCGGTCACCTCGGTGTCGAGCCCGCCCATGATGCCCGCGAACGCGATCGCGCCCTCGGCGTCGGCGATGACGAGGTCGGCCGGGTCGAGCTTCCGCAGGGTGTCGTCGAGGCTCGTGAACTCCTCGCCCGGCCGCGCCTTGCGAACGACGATCCGGCCGCCGCGCAGCGTGTCGAAGTCGAAGGCGTGCAGCGGGTTCCCGAGCGCGAGCATCGCGTAGTTGGTCACGTCGACGACGTTCGAGATCGGACGCATCCCGGCCGCGGTCAGGCGCGCCTTCAGCCACGGCGGCGACGGCGCGATCGTCACGTCGCGGAACAGGCGGCCGATGTAGCGGGGGCAGCCCACGAAATCCTCGATGGTCACGTCCGGGTGCTCGTCGCCGGCGAGCTCGGGCTCCTCGCCCGGCATGGGCCTGAGCTCGCCTCGGAAGAGCGCCGCCACCTCGCGGGCGATGCCGTAGACGGAGAGGCAGTCGGGCCGGTTGCGGGTCACCTCGATCTCCAGGACCTCCTCCCCGAGCGGGAGCACGTCGCGGAGCGGGGTTCCGGGCTCCCACGGCTCCGGGAGGACGAGGATTCCTGCCTGGTCGCCGCTGAGCTCGAGCTCGGCCTCCGAGAGGATCATCCCGTCGGAGACGGACCCGCGGAGCTTCGCGCGCTCCAGCGTCCGCCCGTCGGGGAGCACCGCGCCGGGCAGCGCGACGGCGACGGTCGCGCCCGCGCCGAAGTTCCAGGCCCCGCAGACGATCTGCCGCGGCTCGTCCTCCCCCACGTCGACGCGGCAGAGCTGCAGCCGGTCGGCGTTCGGGTGCTTCCCGGCCTCGAGGACCCTGCCGACGAGGTAGCGGCCGTGGTTTCCGTCCTCGTCCGCGACGCCGCGGTAGGAGATCCGCTCGACCTCGCCGGTGGCGATGGCGAGCCGCTCGGCGATCTCCGCGGTGGTCGCGCCGACCTCGACGTACTCCCTGAGCCAGGTGACCGGGACCTTCATCAGAACTGCCTGAGCACCCGGAGGTCGTTCTCCCAGAGCAGGCCGAGCGCGGGCAGGCCGTGGCGGAGCATGGCGACGCGCTCGAGGCCCATGCCGAAGGCGAAGCCCGTCCACTCCTCGGGGTCGAGGCCGACGAACTCGAAGAGCGAGGGGTCGACCATGCCGGAGCCGGCGATCTCGATCCATCCGGAGTGACGGCAGACGGCACAGCCCCGCCCCTCGCAGAGGAAGCAGCTCACGTCAGGCTCGAGCGACGGCTCCGTGAAGGGGAAGTCGTGCGTCCGGAAACGCATCTCGCGCTCCTCGCCGAAGAGCGCCCGCATCATGTGCAGGAGCGTCCCCTTCAGGTCGGCCATGGTGATGCCGCGGTCGATCGCGAGGCCCTCGACCTGGTGGAAGATCGGCGTGTGCGTCGCGTCGGGCGTGTCCCGGCGGTAGACGCGGCCGAGCGAGACCATGTAGATGGGCGGCGGCTGGGACTCCATCACCCGGATCTGCGAGGGCGAGGTCTCGGTGCGGAAGAGCACGTCCCCGTTCAGGAAGACCGACTGGAGGGGCGAGCGCGCCGGGTGGTCGACCGGGAAGTTGAGCGCGTCGAAGTTGTAGCGCGTGGTCTCGACCTCGCGTCCGTCGACCACCTGGTAGCCGAGGCCGAGAAAGATGTCCTCGACCTCGCGCCGGATCTGGGTGATCAGGTGCAGGTGCCCGCGCGGGCGCGGCTCGCCCGGGAGCGTGACGTCGAGCACGTCCTCGGTGAGCTTGCGGTCGAGCTCGGCGCGCTCGAGCGCGGCCTGGCGCTCGTCCACGTCGGCCTCGAGCTGCCGGCGGAGGGCGTTCAGGACGCGGCCGGTCTCGGCGTCCCGGACCTCGCGGAGGGCCTGCTTCAGCTCGCTCTTCCGGCCGAGGTAGCGGACGCGTGCCTCGTCGAGCTCTGCGACAGTCGAAGCGCCCGCAATCGCGCTTCGCGCCTCAGTTTCCAGGGCCTGCGGGTCCATCGCCGGAGCGTATCATCGGGTCCATGAGCGTCCCTCGCCTTCGGCTCGCTCCCCACGCTCATCGGCCTGAGACCGGCCGATGAGCGCCTACGACGCAATCGCCGGCCTCTACGACCCGTGGAGCCGGACGGTCACGGAGGACGTGGGCTTCTACGTCGCGGAGGCGCGCAAGGCACGCTCGACCGTGGTCGAGCTCGGGGTCGGAACCGGACGGATCGCCGTACCCACGGCCGCGGCAGGGGTGCCGGTCATCGGCGTCGACTCGTCGCCGGGGATGCTGGACGTCTGCTGGCGGAGCGCCGAGGCGGCCGGGGTCGGACACCTCGTCGACCTCCGGCTCGGCGACTTGCGCGACCCGCCCGTGACGGAGCGCGTCCGCCTCGTGACCTCGCCGTTCCGGGCCTTCCTCCACCTCGGGACGGACGAGGAACGGCGGCGGGCGCTCACGGCCGTGCACGGGCTGCTCGAGCCCGGAGGCCGCTTCGTCTTCGACGTCTTCGCCCCGAGCGCCGAGGACATCGAGGAGACGCACGGCCGCTGGCTCGAGCGGGAGCCAGGGATCTGGGAGCTCGCGCACTGGGACCTGGAGCGGCGGGTGCTCAGCCTGCACGTCCGCGGCCCGGAGACGGAGTCCTCGCTCGACCTCGCCTGGATCCCCAACGAGGAGTGGCGCGCCCTCCTCGAGGAGGCGGGCTTCGAGATCGTCGCCTGCTACGGCTGGTTCGACCTGCGCCCGTACGCGGGCGGCGAGGACTCGATCTGGCTCGCCCGCCGCCGCTCCCCCTGAGGCCACGTCCCGACCGGCCACGTCCCCTGCGGCCACGGCCCGGGGTCTGACCCCGGGGCCTGTCCGGCGCGGACGAGATGTGCGTGACGAAAGTGTGACGACGTTTCCAGGATGCGCCGAACCCACGGCGGACGGACGTACGCTCGCCACGTGCCACGCCGACCTCGAGAGCAAGCGCCCGGCCGCATCTATCACGTCACCTCGCGCGGCAACCGCGGGCAGATCACCTTCGCCAGCGACAGCGACCGCATCCGGTTTCTCGGGCTCCTCGAGACCGTCAGCAGGAAGGCGTCCTGGACCGTACACGCCTACTGCCTGATGCAGAATCACTATCACCTGGTCCTCGAGATCGAGGAGCCGACGCTCTCAAGCGGCCTTCAGCAGCTGAACGGCGTCCACGCGCAGACGTTCAACCGGTGCCACGGCCATGTCGGCCACCTCTTCCAGGGACGGTTCCACTCGGTTCGCGTGGAGACCGACGCCCACCTGCTCGAGCTCGCCAGGTACCTGCCGCTGAACCCTGTCCGCGCCCGGCTCTGCGACGACCCGGCGGACTGGCCGTGGAGCAGCTACCGCGGCATGCTCGGGATCAGCCGACCCGCGCCCTTCCTCGCGGTCGACCGTGTCCTCGGCCTCTTCGCGCTCGACCGTCGCCGCGCCCGCGGAGCCTTCCGCAGCTTCGTCGCCACGCCACGTCTCTAGTGGCCATGCCCCCGGGTCAGACCCCGGGGCATGGCCTTTGCGGACACGTACATCAGTCCGGGATGGCCTCTAAGCTGCCGCTCGTCATGACCGTCGCGATCATCGTGATCGTCGCGCTCGTCCTCCTCGCCGGGCTCGCGCTCGTCCTCCTCTACAACAAGCTCGTCCGCCTGCGGAACCGCGCCGAGAACGCCTGGGCGCAGGTGGACGTCCAGCTCCGCCGCCGCTACGACCTGATCCCGAACCTCGTCGAGACGGTCAAGGGCTACGCCTCGCACGAGCGCGCCACCTTCGAGGAGGTGACGAAGGCCCGCACGGCCGCCCAGGAGGCGTCCACCGTCCGGGAGCAGGCGCAGGCCGAGAACATGCTCACCGCCGCGCTCGGCAGGCTGTTCGCGGTCGCCGAGGACTACCCGGAGCTGCGTGCGACGGAGAACTTCCAGCAGCTCCAGAGCCAGCTCGAGGCGACGGAGTCGAAGATCGCCGTCTCCCGGCAGATCTACAACGACGCCGTCCTCACCTACGACACCGCGCTCGAGACCGTGCCGACGAACATCGTCGCCGGCATGTTCAGCTTCGCCGAGAAGCCGTACTTCGAGATCGAGGAGCCCGCCCGCGAGGCTCCGCAGGTCCAGTTCTGAGCCGGGCCCTCGTCGCGGCGGTCGCCCTGGCGGCGCTCCTCGCGGCCGGTCAGGCGGGCGCCCAGACCTTCTCCCTCACCAACTCCGGCGTTCAGGTCGAGGTCGAGGACGACGGCGCGCTCCGGGTCGAGGAGGAGATCACCTTCTCCTTCAGCGGAAGCTTCACCGGCGCGTTCCGCGAGATCCCGCTCCGCGAGGGCGAGTCCGTCACGGACGTCGCAGTCGAGGAGGCCGGCCGAGCCTACGCCCCCGGCGCGTCGGCGGAGATCGGCAGCGACGGGGCGCCCGACACCTTCGGCGTCGCGCAGCTCGATGACGCCGTCCGCATCGTGTGGCACTACCAGGCCGCCTTCGAGCCGCGGACGTTCACGATCCGCTACCGGCTGGAGGGGCTGGCCGTGGCCTATGACGACGTCGTCGATGTCGACCTGCAGGTCTGGGGCGACAGGTGGAAGACCGGCCTCGGGGTCCTGACCTCGAGGCTGGCCCTGCCGGACGCCGAGGCGGCGATCGACTCCTTCCGGGTCTTCGGGCACCCGGCCTGGGTGAGCGGCGAGACGTTCAAGACGCCCGGCGAGGCGCACCTGCAGGCGTTCGACATCCCGGCCGAGCAGTACGTGGAGCTCCGGGTCGTGTTCCCGCGCGAGCTCCTCTCCTCGACCGCGGGCGCCCAGGTGCGCGAAGGCGACGGCCTGCCCTCGATCCTCGCCGAGGAGCGGGAGGACGCCGAGGCCTACGAGCGCGAACGCGACCGCATCGACCGGGCGCTCGACAACCTGCCGCTGACGATCCTCGCCCTCCTCGCTCTCGCGACGCTGCCCGCAGCGGCAGTCGTCGCTGCCGTCTGGTTTTTCGCCGGCCGGGAACGGGACACCGGCTATGACCGCGAGTACGAGCAGGAGCCGCCCTCGGAGCTCGCGCCGGCGCTCGTCCCGGTGCTCCTCCGCCAGGGCGGGGCGGCCGGCTCGCAGGAGTTCACGGCCACGCTCTTCGACCTGATCCGCCGCGGCCGCTACGAGGCCGAGCCGACGACGACGACGCGCTCGGTCTTCGGCGGGCTCCGCCAGGAGGACGTGGCGGACATCGAGCTCTCGGTCGGCAACGAGGACGGGCCGCTGACGCCGTGGGAGAAGCCGGTCGCCGCGGTCGTCGACGACGTCCTCGCCCCCGGCCCGCGAGCGCTCTCCACCTTCCGGGACGTGATCTCCGACGACCGGAAGGCCAACGCCGAACGGTTCCAGACGTTCAAGGGCGCGGTCGGGGACGAGGTCCGCTCGCAGAGGTGGTTCCAGAACGCGGGAGCGCTTGGTCTCGCGGCCGGCTTCGCCGTCTTCGCGATCCTCGCCGCGATCCTGCTCGCCCTCGGGATCACCGGCTTCCGCGAGGCCGCGCCGCAGTGGACGAACCTCGTCCAGATCGCGCTCGGCGCCTGCGCCGCCGTCAACGCCGGCCTGCTCCTGGTCGCCGCCTTCTTCGTGCGCCTCTGGCGCCGCCGGACGCCGGCCGCGGAGCAGGAGGCCGAGCGCTGGGAGGCCTTCCGCCGCTACCTCACGGACTTCCCGCGCCTGCACGAGGCGCCGCCCGCCTCGCTGGAGCTGTGGGAGCGCTTCCTCGTCTACGGGATCGCGTTCGGCATCGCCGACCGCGTCCTCCAGGGGGCGCACCTGCACATGCCGGAGCAGCTGCACCAGGCGAGTGCGATCTACTGGGTGAGCCCGAACGGCGACCTCGGCTCCGGCGCGTCGGCGCTCGCCATCGACGACCTCGCCTCCGGCTTCGGCTCGGCGCTGGCCCCGCCGTCGAGCTCGGGCGGCGGAGGCGGCTTCTCGGGCGGCGGGGGCGGAGGCGGAGGCGGCGGAGGCGGCGGGGCCTGGTAGCCGCTACAGCCCCCAGCCCGGCGGCGGCTCGTGCCTGCCGTCCTCGACGTGCCAGTACTCGCGGAGCTCCTCGCAGCGGCCGTCCTCGGCGAAGCGAAGGAGCAGGCAGCCGGGGAGCGTGATCCAGGCGCCCTCGTCCCGCATGATCGCCCACCACTCGACGGCGACCTTGCTCCCCCGGACGACGGGCTCGCCGAAGCGGAGGTCGAGCTGTTCCTGCGTCGAGATGGCCCGCGTCCAGTAGTCGCGGACTCCCTCGGAGCCGACGTGGGGCTGGCGGAAGGGGCTCGAGCGATAGACGGCGTCCTCGGTGAAGAGCGCTACGGCCGCCTCGGGGTCCCGCCCGACCCAGGCCCGGCCGTAGGCCGCGATCCATTCCTCTGCGTTCATCCTCGACCCCTCCTCAGCTCGTAGAGCGCGATCGCCCCGGCGGTCGCCACGTTCAGGGACTCCGCCGCCCCGGCCTGTGGGATCGTGGCGACGAGGTTGGCGGCGCCGACCACCTCGTCGGGCAGGCCATCACGCTCGGCGCCGACGACGAAGATAACCGGTTCCGGCAGGTCGAGCTCGGCGAGCGGCACGCCGCGGTGCGGGACGAGCGCGACGCGGGGCACGCCCTCCGCGTCCCCGAACCCGCCGAGCGGGACGCGGAAGATCGCTCCCGCCGAGGCCCGGAGCGCCTTCGGCCCCGTCGGGTCGGCGCAGCCGGGCGAGAGGAGCACGAACGCGGGCCCGAGCGCGTCGGCCGCCCGCAGGAGCGTGCCCACGTTCCCCGGGTCGGAGACGCGCCAGAGGGCGAGGCCGGCCGGCGCGCCGAGCGAGCGCGGCAGGTCGGCCCGCCGGAAGACGGCCACGACCCTGGCCGGATGGGGCAGCGTCGAGAGCCCGGCCATGACGTCCGGCGCGACGAGCTCGGCCCCGGCCAGCCGTTCCGCCAGCGCCGGCCGCTCCGCGTCGACGAGCGCCTCCACGGGCTCGAGCCCGGCGTCGAACCCGGCCGCGACGAGATCCTCGCCCTCGCAGGCGAAGAGCCCCAGCTTGTCGCGCTGCCGGCGCGAACCGAGCTTCTTGACGAGCTTGACCCGCGGGTTGGCCGCGGATGTGATCACGCCGGCAGCCCGCCGGCCCCGGCTAGGCCTCGAGCGCGGCCTTCGCCCGCTCGGCGATCTTCGTGAACGCCGCTGGGTCGTTGACCGCGATGTCGGCGAGCGCCTTGCGGTCGAGCTCGATCTCCGCCTTGCGGCAGCCCGCCACGAACTGGTTGTAGGAGAGGCCCTCCTGGCGCGCGGCCGCGTTGATCCTCACGATCCAGAGCCGCCGGAAGACGCGCTTCTTCTTCTTGCGGTCGCGGTAGGCGTGGTTGTCGGCCTTCTGGACGGCCTCCTTGGCCTTCCGGTACGAGATCGAGCTCTGGCCGACGTAGCCCTTGGCCCGCTCGAGCACCTTGCGGCGCTTCTTGCGCGCGTGAACGGATCGCTTGACGCGGGGCATTCCTTCCTCCTCCTAGCCGCTACCGCCCGAGCAGGCGCTTGACCTCGCGGACGTCGCTCCCGTCCACGGGCTGGTCGTTGCGGAAATCGCGCCCGCGCTTGGCGGACTTCTTCTCGAGGTTGTGGCTCTGCATCGCGTGCCGCCGCAGGAGGCGGCCGGAGCCGGTGATCTTGAACCGCTTCTTCGCGGCCGAGTTGGTCTTCTGCTTAGGCACTTTGAGCTGCTCCCACTTCCCGTCCGACGTTTCTGTGTGGCGCGAGCACCATGACCATGTTCCGTCCGTCCTGGAGCGGCGGCGACTCGATCGAGCCGAGCTCCTTCACGTCCTCGGCCAAGCGCATGAGCAGGTCGCGCCCGCGCTCGGGATGCGTCTGCTCGCGGCCTCGGAACATGATCGTCACCTTCACCTTCGCCCGGTTGCCCAGGAACCGCTCGACGTGACCCTTCTTCGTCTCGTAGTCGTGGACGCCGATCTTGGGGCGGAGCTTGATCTCCTTGACCTGGATCTGCGACTGGTGCTTCCTCGCGGTCTTGGCCTTCTGCTCCTGCTCGTACTTGTACTTGCCGTAGTCCATGATCCGGGCCACGGGCGGGTCGGCGCTGGCGGCGACCTCGACCAGGTCCAGATCCTTGGAGTAGGCGTACTCGAGCGCCTCGGCGGTCGGCTTGATGCCGACCTGCGAGCCGTCCGAATCGACCAGCCGCACGCGCGGGACACGGATGGATTCGTTGATCCGCGTCGTGTCCTGCTGCGGCCTGGCCTGCTCGAACCTGCGCCGCGGCCTCACTGAAACGTCACCAAGTTGTGCGACTTCCTCCTCTTAGAACAATGAAAAGCTGCACGCAGGCAGCCCGTCAATTCCCCGATTCGGTTGGACCTCCGATGAGCCCGTGGCTCCGGAGGTGAGGAAACAAACGAAGCTCCTGCTTGCAGGCTCAGAGTCTAGCAGCGCTTCGGAGCTCCTCGGCAAGCGCGTCGGCCGACGTCACAGATTGTTCACCACCCCGGCGCCGGACCGACACGGAGTCGAGCGACTCGCGGTCGCCCCAGACGACGACGTACGGCAGCTTGGCCAGCTCGGCGTCGCGGATCCGCCGGCCGAGCGTCTCCTCGCGCTCGTCCACGTGAACGCGGAAGCCCTCCGCGGCGAGCCGGTCGGCCAGCGACTCGGCGTCTGCCCTATGGGCGTCGGCGACCGGGAGGATCCGCACCTGCTCGGGCGCGAGGAAGAGCGGGAGCTCGCCGCCGGTGTGCTCCAGGTAGACGCCGATGAACCGCTCGAGCGAGCCGAGGAGCGCGCGGTGGATCATCGCCGGCGTGTGCTCGGCGTTGTCGTCCCCCTGGTAGACGAGCCCGAAGCGCTTCGGCATCTGCAGATCCAGCTGGACGGTGCCGAGCTGCCAGCTGCGGCCGAGCGAGTCGTCCATGTGCAGATCGATCTTCGGCCCGTAGAAGGATCCCTCTCCCTGGCTCTCGACGTAGTCGAGGCCCTTCGTGGCGAGCGCCTTGCGCAGCTCCTCCTCGGCGAAGTCCCACTCCTCGTCCGTCCCCAGCTTGTCGTCAGGCCGGAGCGACAGCTCGACGCGCATGTCCAGGTCGAAGAGGTCGTAGAGGTAGTACGCGTAGTCGAGGCAGGCGAGCAGCTCGTCCTGGATCTGCTCCTGCGTGCAGTAGACGTGCGCGTCGTCCTGCACGAAGTGGCGGACGCGCAAGAGGCCGTGGAGAACGCCCGAGAGCTCGTTGCGGTGGAGGTTCCCGGCCTCGGCCAGGCGGAGTGGCAGCTCGCGGTAGCTGTGCGGCGAGAGCGAGTAGAGCAGGCAGTGACCCGGGCAGTTCATCGGCTTCAGGCCGAAGTCGCGGCCCTCGATCTCGAGGCGGAACATGTGCTCCTGGTACTTCTCCCAGTGGCCGGACGTGCGCCAGAGGTCGGAGTCGTAGAGCTGCGGGGTGCGCACCTCGTGGTAGCCGCGCGCGGCGTTCTCGCGCCGGCGCAGGTCCTCGAGGACGTTCCACATCACCATCCCGCGGGGGTGCCAGAACGGCATCCCGGGCGCCAGCTCGGAAAAGTCGAAGAGGTGGAGGTCCTTGCCGAGCCGCCGGTGGTCGCGGCGCTTCGCCTCCTCGACCCGGTGCAGGTAGTCCTCGAGGTCCTTCGGGTCGTAGAACGCGGTCCCGTACACGCGCGTGAGCTGCGGCCGGTTCTCGTCCCCCCGCCAGTACGCGCCGGCAAGGGAGAGGAGCTTCACCGCCTTGATCGGCCCCGCGTTCTGGAGGTGCGGCCCGCGGCAGAGGTCGACGAAGTCGCCCTGCTCGTAGAGGGAGATGTCGCCCTCGGCCGTGTCGACGAGCTCGACCTTGTACGGCTCGCCGGCCTGCTCGAAGTAGGCGCGCGCGTCCTCCCGGCTCGACTCGCTGCGCACCCAGGAGCGGCCCTCGGCGATCTCGCGCCGCATCTCCTCCTCGAGCCGCTCGAGCGCCTCCTCCGTGACCTGCTCGGGGAACTCGAAGTCGTAGTAGAAGCCGTTCTCGATCGGCGGGCCGATCGCCACCTTCGTGCCCGGGTAGAGCCGCCGCGCCGCCTCGGCGAGCAGGTGCGCGGCGGAGTGGCGGAGGACGTACAGGGCGTCCGGGTCGTCGCGATCGCGCGTCGT
>Ga0256867_10000611_pt1 | contig 14442 bp, 14 predicted proteins | sample RVTome_15_FD_185939 | JGI IMG/M metagenome (GOLD analysis project Ga0256867, IMG submission 185939) | Soil microbial communities from uranium-contaminated site in the Upper Colorado River Basin, Wyoming, United States - RVT150D86 (HiSeq) ... | reverse complement strand
TGTAAATTAAAACCGAAGCCGAGGTAATCAGCGTGCGGTCCGGTATGACCTTGTTGAGATGCACTCACGACGATGATATCCGGTTTAACCCGCACGAGATCGTCGTAATACAGTCCCCACTTGCGCATCGCTCGACGCGTAAAGCTGTCGATGACCACATCACTGATCGCCACCAGACGTCTGGCGATATCCAACCCTTCCTGCCGATTCAAGTTCAGCGTGATCCCGTATTTACTGCTGTTAAAATCATTAAAAAATCCGCTGCCGTTTAGATCCGGCGTATAATCGCGAAAATGCGTACTGCCCAGCACACGGAGCGCATCCAGGCGCTCTTGCGATTCCACCCGGATTACCTCAGCGCCATGATCCGCCATCCATTTCGTGCCAATGGGAGCGGCGCCAAACCAGGAAAAATCGAGTATGCGAATGCCGGCGAGTGCCTGTGGGGTGTTCATCCCGTTTCCCTTTGGTTCGGTCGACTCACGGGGTCCGGTTTAAATAATGCCGTTCGCTCGAAGCGCTGGCAAGTCGTCCCGGTTTAATCCCAGTTCATCCACATAAACGGCCTCGTTGTCCTCCCCCAGAGTCGGCGCACGCCGGCGCAACTGCCACGGGGTTTCGGAAAGTGCATACGGCGCCCCCGGATAGCGTACCGTGGCGTGGAGCTCCGGATGATACACGTCGACGAAGAAGCCGCGATCGTTCAACTGCGGGCTGCCCACGAGATCCTGGGCGGTGTTGACCGGCGCCAGCGGCAACCGCCGCCGCTGGGCTTCGTGATAAACATCTTGTTTGCGCCTGGGGGCGAAGAAGGCCCGCAGGGCCGCATACACCACGTCCTCGTGCTCGGCCCGATAATAATCATCTGTAAAGCGCGGATCCGCCACCGCGTCACCATACCCTTCCTCCTGCATCCACTGCGCTAGCCGCGGCCAGCCCATGCGGCCGGTGCTCAGCACCGCCACGTGGCCATCGAGACACGGTAAAATATAAGCTGCTGCTTCCCGTCGGTGCCCGCGCCGGGTGCGGATTTCGCGATTAAAATCGTAGGTTTGATGCGTGGTTTCCAGGGTGTTGGCCACGGCCGCTTGCATCGACACGTCGATATGCTGGCCTGCCCCCGTTACCTCGCGGTGCCACAGGGCGAAAAGGGTCGACATGGCGCCATTCAGAGCGGCCAGATGAAAACCTTGCTCGCCTCCCGGTGGTACGGGTGGCCCGTCTGGCTCACCGCACAAATACGTCAAGCCGCCCATCGATAAACCAACGATGTCCGGGGCGTGGTAATTCCGGTAAGGCCCCTCGCGTCCAAAGCCGGTGATGGAGGTCATGATCAGACGTGGATTAAGAGCCTGCAGATGCGGGTAATCCAACCCCAAGGCATCGAGACAGCCGGGTGGGGTGGTTTCGACCAGTACATCGGCAGTGTTGACGAGGTCTTTGAAGAGCCTCTGTCCGTCCGGCGTTGCAAGATTGAGGGTGATGCTGCGTTTGTTCGTATGAAAATACCAGAAGTAAAGACTTCGCTCCGCATCGGCCTGGTCGTGGTAAAATGGCGCGCGCATGCGCAGTGGGCTGCCGCCGGGCGGTTCGATTACAATGACGTCGGCGCCCAGATCCGCCATGAGTTTAGTGCAGAGCACGCCTTTTTCATCACAGAGGTCGAGTACGCGATAGCCTGTGAGCATACCTGCCGTAGAGGCTGATGGTTCTGCCGGCGACATGTGACATCCTTAGCAACTATCATCTTCGTTTAGCGCGATCGCGGGGCATGATACCATATCCGGCGTGGGGGTGCCGCATCGTCTTTTTGCATGAAAGCGCCAGAATGAAACCGTCTGCGACACCGGCAGGGAAGCCTGCTAGTTTTTACGAGCGCGTGTATGACCTGGTGCGCCATATTCCGCGTGGCAAGGTGGTAACTTATGGGCAGGTAGCTGCGCTATTGGGAGCGCCGCACGCCGCACGGGCGGTTGGATACGCTCTACGGGCCTTAGCAGCGGGTTCGGATGTGCCATGGCACCGTGTGATCAATCGCCAGGGGCAAATTAGCCCGCGTCATCCGGCTGCCGGACCCATTCTGCAGCGCGTCCTGTTGGAAGCGGAAGATGTGGGTTTCGATGCGCAAGATCGCATCGATTTGTCCGTCTATCGCTGGCACCCTGACAGTCCGCCGAGCGGTCTGGACAATTGATCGCTCATGTAGCCGACCTGATGACTGCTGCATGTATCAAAGTTCTTCGGGGTAGGAATTGCTCATCGTTGGATTCTGGGTTGAGCGCATCTATCTGCCGTACTCTGAAAGTTGACATCTCACTTCAAACGATAGATGCGTCCCCGCTCCAGGCTCGCTTCTCAGCTCCATTGTCCCATCCATTAACTGCACCAGTTTAGAAGCGATCGTCAACCCCAGGCCGATCCCTTCGTGGAGGCGGGTGGCCGATCCATCGGCCTGGACAAACGCCTCAAAAATCGCACTTTGTTGTTCCGGGAGAATGCCCGTACCCGTGTCGCTGATTTCAAAGTGAAGGCGAACCACATCTGCATCTTTGTCCGCCAAACTCACCTGCAGGGTAATCTGGCCGGTCTCGGTGAATTTCACGGCATTGTCTAAAAGTTTGGCTAAGAGCCGCGAAAGCGCATACTGGCTTCCCACTAAATTATTGGGAACATCGGGCTGAGTTTCCCAGATCAGCTCCAAACCCTTGGCTTCAATTTGAGGCAGAATTTGATACCGCACAATATCGAGACATTCCCGCAACGAGAAGTCTGTCATTTCCAGAACTCGGTCCTGAGCTTCCAACTGGGCGACTTCGAGGATATCGTCTATGAGGCGCAATAAATCATGGGAGGAATCCTTAATGCACTGGATGTGTTGGTTGGCACTCGGCTCCTCGATCTGGTTCAGTAACAGATCGGTGAGGACCATGATCACGTTCATCGGTGTCCGCAATTCATGACCCACATTGGCTAGGAATTCGGTTTTGACCCGGTTCGCAATCTCGGCCACTTCTTTGGCTTCTCGAAGCTCCTGAGTACGCTCTAAAACCTTGTTCTCAAGAGTTTGATTCAACTCTCTGAGTTCAGTATTTTGCTGTTCCGTGAGCCTCCATAAACGGCTATTTTCAGTTGCGAGCTCATAACTGGCAATCGCCTGCCGGAGGGCAATACGGAGTTCTGTGTTATCCCAAGGCTTGATTAGAAAACGGTAGACACGGCCCCGATTGATGGCTTCCAGAGCCAGCGCCGTATCCGTATGACCGGTCAAAATAAGCCGCACCGTATCTGGAGAAATTTCCTGCGCCTTTTCCAGCAATGTGATGCCGTCCATTCCCGGCATGCGAAAATCCGATATGATCACGGCAAATGCTTCTTGTCTCAGACGCTGTAGGGCTTCTTCAGGTGTGCTGGTTGCCGTAATCTCAAATCCTTCTCGGGCTAAGACTTTCTTGAGAGTATCGAGTATGGGGAGATCGTCGTCGACCAAAAGCACCTTCGTCTTGTCCATAGCAATGTCCTGCAACCTAAAGAAAATGTAGCCCCAACCCAAATCAATCTATGATGCCAAACAGTGGCTGGGCTCTCACCAGAAGATCAATAAGTGGCAGCAAGGTCATCCTTTAATTGTATCGTGGCGGCAGGCGAAGTGACAATGATTCTTGCCGTTCTGCATCAGGTCACGTCGGCGGCTTAAAGTCCTAAGCCTTGTCGAAGCCACCGCGGAGGGAGTGGTGTTTTAATCTATTGCCCTAGCCAGGCTTGGCACGCTATGATGGCCCTGTTGTCAAGCATATCCGGAAGCTCTACTTAGGAGGATAAGATGGCGGATGAGACACGAAAAATCACTGTTCGGCCTAATGGACCCTATATTGTAGAAGGTGGCATACCGCTCGTGCGGCAAACCCCGGTGGTGTCCGAGCACGGCGAACCCCTTATCTGGAGGAAGGGTGAGATGCTGACCTCAGATGAGCGGTATGTCCTGTGCCGTTGTGGTCTGTCAGCCAACAAACCGTTCTGTGACGGCACGCATCGGGAAGGATTCGATGGCACCGAAACCGCAGATACCGGTTCCAGCGCTAGCCGCGAGAGCAACTATCCGGGCACGCACATGACCCTCAAGAATGACACCTCTCTCTGTATTCACTCCGGCTTTTGCGGCAACCGCATCACCAATGTTTGGCAAATGACTCAGGAGAGTGACAATCCTCAGGTTCGGGCTCAGATCATGTCGATGGTCGATCGATGCCCCTCGGGAGCCCTGTCCTATACGATCGAACCCGAGGGCGAACGCATCGAGCCGAATCTGCCCGAAGAAATCGCTCTTACGCCAGACGGGGCGCTCTGGGTTACTGGCGGCATATCGGTTGAGCGAGCCGACGGACAGCCGTTTGAAATCCGCAACCGCGTCACCTTGTGCCGCTGCGGCGCCTCGAAGAACAAACCCTTGTGTGATGGCACGCACAAAGATATCGGATTTCAGGAAGGCTAAGTTTTTAAGGCCGAATAGCAGCGTCATCAGCCTTGCTATTCGGCGTAGATCCCGCCATCTACTGTCAGGGTATGTCCGGTAACGAACGAGGCCGCATCTGAGCACAGCCACACCACGGCTTCGGCCACTTCCTCCGGTTTGCCTAGACGGCCCATCGGTTCGACAGCAGCTAGGCGGTCTTCGAGGTCCGGCCGGCGGCTGAGAAACATGCGATCCACCATCGACGTGTGGATGATCCCCGGACACACGGCGTTGATCCGGATGCCCGACTTGGCATACTCCAATGCCGCCGTTTTGGTCAGACCCGCCACCCCGTGCTTACTCGCCACATAAGCCGGCATGCGCTTGGCTCCGACCAGACCGGCCAATGAGGCGGTGTTGACAATAGCCCCGCCGCCCTGTTGCACCATCTGCGGAATCTCATATTTCATGCACAGCCAGACGCCCTTGAGGTTCACGGCCATGACCCGATCCCAATCCGCTTCGGGATAATCCGCCGTGGTGGCGAATACGCCCTCAATCCCGGCGTTATTATGCGCACAATCGATGCGGCCATAGGCGGATACGGCAGCGGCAACCATAGCCTCCACCTCAGCCGCTTGCGTCACGTTAACTGGCACGAAGGTCGCCTCACCCCCGGCACTTTTGATCATCGACACCGTCTCCTCACCGCCCTCAACCACTATATCTGCCACGATGATCTTAGCGCCCTCCCGCGCACAGGCCAGCGCGGTCGCCCGTCCGATTCCCGATCCGGCTCCCGTCACCACCGCGGCTTTACCGTCCAGATACCCTGGCATTTCCTCTCTCCTCACTCTGCATGGCAGCGACTGCTGCCGCGATCTGACGATTCTCGTGATCCATAATGCGTGGTGCGATGCAGCGGTACACCGGCATAAACCAATACCGCGCGGCCGGAATGACAAACTTTCCCCGCAGTCGATTGACCAGGATACAATGTGCCGCATCAACCGGAATCAAGGTGAACGACTGGCTGTGTGGAAAGCGATCGACGCCTGACGTCTGGAATTCGCCCCATGCCACCTTGTACTTGCGGTAGGTGTGAATGCGCGCTAGGCGGACTTGCCGATAGATGCCGGCAATATTGTGCCGAATCGGCACGGCACAGCCCGCTTGCGTGACCGGGTGCGGCGCGTTTACCTCGGCATGGAAAAGATTGAGACGCAGAAGCCGCCGCACATCGGACATCCACTGCCATGCCACGTCAGCAGAGACATCAAGGCGCTGACGCCGTTCGCACTCATAGATCATTCGCCTGCGTCCTTCATCACCGATTTTTCTCGTCCCTGAGGAACGACACGGGAATTGAAGTCTACCCGTCGTCATTCTGCCATCTCAGCCTCACCGGAGCAAGGGCAGCCACCTCAGCATATGGCGACCGGCTCTGGTCTGAGCGTCCTATCAGTGCTATGCTCGCACCCAGCCTTCAGTAGACCGTTTTCCGAATTGGACGACAGATAGGAGCAGCGACGATGGAAACTGTTGGATTCATTGGCCTCGGCAACATGGGTGCGGGCATGGCGGCCAATATTCAAAAAGCCGATTACCCTATGGTAGTGTACGACATTCGCCCGGAAGCGACCCGAGCATTTGTCGATCATGGCGCCCGCCGTGCGACTTCCGCTGCGGAAGTCGCCAGCCAGTGTGACGTCACCTTTACCTCCTTGCCCGGACCCGCGGAAGTCGAAGCCATTGCCATCGGTCCCGGCGGCGTGTTAGAAGGCATCAAACCCGGTGCGATTTATGTCGATCTCTCCACCAGCCGTCCGACGCTGATCCGCGAAATCGAACCGCAGTTTCGCGCCAAAGGCGCCCACGTGCTCGATGCGCCGGTGAGTGGCGGCAAAACCGGCGCCGCCTCGGGCAATTTAGCCGTGATGGTTGGAGGCGATCGAGCCGTCTACGAGCGTATTAAACCCCTGCTGGATTCGTTTGGCGATAAAGTATTTTATGCGGGCGCGATTGGAGCGGGCGCGGTGTGCAAGCTGGTGCACAATATGATTGGCCACGGCATCCGCCAGGCCATTGCGGAAGGACTCACGTTAGGCGTGAAAGCGGGGGTCGATGCCGAAACCGTGTGGGAATGCGTGCGGCGGGGGTCGAACGGCCGCATGCGCTATCTGCATGAAAGCATCCCGCGCCATGTCTTTCGCAACGATTACGACTCGCCAAGCTTCATGCTGGCTCTGGCCCGCAAGGATATCTCTCTGGCTACGGAACTCGGCCGGGAATTTGACGTGCCCATGCCGGTCGCCAACATCTCCGAGCAAATCATCCTTGAGGCATTGAATATGGGCCTGGACGAAAAAGACAGCAGCGCGACGTTTCTGGTGCAGGAAAAAATGGCTGGCGTCGAAGTGCGAGCCGATCATGTAGACCCCGTCAAAGCGGGTAAATTTATCACCACCCATCCCGATGCCGAATAGCGATCACAATACAGAGGAGGACTCAAATGGGTAGTCGAGAGCATGTGCCAACGGGCCTTACCCGCCGCTCCTTTCTCGGCACCGCGGCGGGCGCTGCCGCGGGTCTTTATGGCGTTTCTCTAGGACTGAGCGAGGCCGCCATTCCGAATGCGTTTGATGGCTCGGCCTTCAAGCTCACAGCTCCGGAACCGAATCCCAAGCACGGCGGCGTCTTACGCTACGGTGTACTCAGTGCCCCGGCGCACTTTGATGTGCATCAGTCCGGCACCGTGTCCAACATGGGCACGCAAGGCTGTATGTATGACAATCTGGTACGGCGCAATCCTCTGGATGGCGGGCAGACCATCATCCCGGACCTCGCGCATAGCTGGGAAATCGACAAAGACGGCAAGACCTACACCTTCTTTCTGCGCAAAGGCGTGACCTTTCACGATGGCGCCGACTTTACCGCCGAGGACGTCAAGGCGACCTTTGACCGCATTGTGAAGCCGCCGCAAGGAATCAGTATTCCCCGCACGCCGTTGTTTGCCAATGTCACTGAAATCAATGTGCGGGATCCTCATACCATCGAGTTCAAGCTGGACCAGCCCCGTCCGGTCCCGTTCATGATGGGCGCCTTTGCCAGTGGCTGGAATATCATCGTGCGCAAAAAGACGCTGGAGGATAACAACTACAACTTACGGCAGATTCTGGACTATCCGGGTACGGGACCGTTCCGTCACGGCCAGCGCATCGACAAAGAAGTCTGGCGGATGGAAAAGAATCCGAATTATTGGAACGAAGGTCTGCCCTATCTCGATGGCATCGAGTTTTACCATCTGCCGCCCTGGGCGCCGGAAGTCGCGGCGTCGCTACTTGGGGGGAAGCTGGATTATGCGCGGCTGGTGGACCCAGTCGGAATACGGAAAATTGCGCAAACTCCTGGCATGTCAACGGCGCAATTTTATCAAAGCGTGATTATCGCGGTGTGGGTCAATAATGATCACAAACCGTTTAATGATCCGCGGGTGCGTCGGGCTCTACACCTAGCTCTGAACCGCCCGGCGCTGGTCGATGTCGTCCGGGATGTGTCGCCCAGCATCATGGGTGGATTCATCTACCCCTTCTCCGAGTATGCAACGCCGACAGATGAATTGGTCAATCGGCCTGGTTATCAGGCCGATACGACGGCTGCGATTCAGGAAGCGCGCGAGCTGCTGGCCGCCGCGGGATATGCAGAGGGTCTCAAAGCGGATTTTTTGGTGCGGGATTCGCCCAATCTGCAATTGTGGGGCGTGGCGATTCAAGCCATGCTCAAACAATCGCTCAATATCGATGCCAATATCCGCCAGGTGCAGATCTCGGTGTGGTTCGATGACGCGCAGGAGGGAAACTTTGACCTCACCATGAGCGCTATCGTCTCGACCCTGCTCGATCCATCGGACTATTTTAACGCCTGGTATCGCAAGGGCGCGCCGCAAAATTATTCGCGCTGGCACAACGCGACCTTCGAAACGCTGGTCGACAAAATCGATCGGGAACTCGATGAAACCAAGCGCAAAGCCTTAATCCGACAAGCCGACGCCATCATGGAGCAGGCTCCGCCCCTGCTTCCCGTTTCCTGGGAACGGATTAATGACGCTTGGTACAGTTATGTCAAGGGCCACAGACCGGAGAATTACTTCGGCATCTATGATGTCGTCCGGTTTGATACATTCTGGATGGATAAGTAGCAAGATGACGATGTGAGATGGGCGGCCAGCCAGTGCTGCATCGCTGGCCGCAGGGAAGGCGGCGGCATGGGTCACCTTCGTGCGGACACCGGTTATCCACCGCATAAATATTTCCCGCCACTTGGAACACGCCACTTGTTTCGGAGGGTGTTTAAAGACAGCCGGGCCGTTTTGAACATCTGCACATGGGATAGCTTTGACCCAAGCCATTACCACCTTCACAAGTTCAAAGTTTTAGGTTTGACCCCATTCGCCGTCAGCCACCGAGACCCTCATCAAGTTGCACCAAGATGCCATCCGGGTCGCGGACGAATACGGTGCGAATGCGCCCATCCGCGCCCTTAAAGGCATCGATCGGCCCACACGTCTCGACCCCGCGGTCCACCAGGATATGCGTCGCTGCCTCGACATCCGGCACGGTGAATGAGATGTGGCTAATGCCCACCTGATCCAGCATAATCGGCTCGCCACTCACCCGATCCCCCGGATGCTCGGTCATCACCAAAACCGGCGCGGCTGCTCCCGCGCCATAGCGCAGATGTACAACACGGCGCGACGCATGCTGATCTTTGTACACGTGCGGCAGTCCGCCACTGCTCGTATTCTGCACCTCGTCCTTCACCACTTCACACCCTAAGAGGTCGCGATAAAACGCCAGGGACTGAGCGAGACTCCGAACACAAATCGCAATATGCGACACGCCCGACGGTGGTGTAATCGCTGCCATACCTTGCCTCCTTTTTGATCGTCTGTGCTGCGTTTAAATGGCGCCTTCTGAGCGCAAGCGGATCAGGTCTTCCGGACTCAGCGACAACCATTCCCTATACACATCCTCATTATGCTCGCCGAGCAGTGGCGCAGGCTGCACCTCGGTCGGCGAATCCGACAACTGCACCGGATTACCCGGCATGGTAAATGCGCCCCAGGTCGGATGATCCACTGTCACCACCATGCCCCGCTCTTTGAGATGCGGATCATGCAGCACCTCCCCAGCCGTGAGACACGCGCCAGCCGGGACGCCAGCGCTGCCGAGGGCGTTCATCACCTCGTGTTTGGTCCGGGCCAGCGTCCATTGTTCCACCAGGCCATTTACTTCATCCGCGTGCTCGGCCCGCCACTGGGGATCGGACCAATCTGGGTGACCTAGCAAATCGGTACGGCCAATCGTTTCCAGGACAGCCTCCCACATGCGAGGCCGCACCGGCTGGACATAAATATAGCAATAATCATCTGGGCCACCTGGCTTACATTGAAACAGGCCGGCAGGAGCCGTGTTGGGAATCTCATTGCCCTTGCGCAACACCACATCGCCCTGCGAGTAGTACGGCCGCATCGGCACCCGGCAATAATTTACCACCGCATCTTGCATCGATACTTCGATCTTCTGTCCCTTACCCGTGGATTGCCGTTGCCACAGCGCCGCCATCACGCCAACTGCGGCATGGATGCCGGTGCCGGTATCGCCGATCGTGGGTCCCGGCTTGAGCGGCCCGCTATCGGCTGTGCCGGTCAGGGACATGGCGCCGCCCATGGCCTGGGCAATCATGTCGAAGCTCTTGTAATGACTATACGGGCCGTAGGTGCCAAACCCTTTCACCGACAGGTAAATCAGGCGCGGATTGATAGCGCTCAGGGCCTCGTAGCCCAGTCCCATCCGGTCCATCGCGCCTGGTCCCTGGTTTTCCGCTACCACATCGGCCTGTTTCACCATGTCGAGGAACATCGCCTTGCCCTGCTCATGCTTTAAATTCAGTGTAATGCTGCGCTTATTCGCATTCAGAGTCATGAAATAAGTACTGTCGATGCCGGGCTTTTCCTGCCGCCCAAAGCGTCCCGGATCGCCCCGCTGCGGCTCTTCTACCTTGATTACATCGGCACCGAGCCACGCCAGTATCTCGGTACACGAGGTTCCCGCCTCAAACTGGGTTAAATCCAGAATCCGAATATTACTGAGGGCCTTACTCATACGTCTATCTCCAATGCCTACAGGGTCGAGAAATGCCAGTCTAAAAGCGCTGGGTATCCGTGTCGATTCTAACAGAAAAGCGCGCAATGCCCTACCCCGAACACGTACCGACCGCTACTCCGGTTAGGCGGGGCGAGAAAGAAATGTGACGATCTAATTTTTCTTACTCGTATGCGCTTGAAGACCGCTCACAACCGATGTACTATATGCAGTGAGAGGCACGATAAGGCCAATCGCGTGTCCCGCAACGTCGAAATTGTCTCATAAGTGAGATCGCGGAGCGCGACAGACATAGCAAATATATTGTAGATCAATACTTTGCCTAGTGGCATGATTGTTGCCTATCGCTTTGCTTCATTCTGCTGCTCGCACCGACTGGAGGCCGAGGTTATCATACATACAAGGACGAAATCATGGCAATCGTGCTAATGGAAGAAATCCTCGTGGGCCTAGACGAAGTTAAAGGATCACTCGACCAGGCAGTAACCACGCTGGAAGACATCATTGAAGACATGAGTCCGGATTTAGGGGAGAACTTGCAGGAAATGCTCGAAGTTTCCTTCCTCGATCCCTTGCAATCGCGCCGTAATGCTCTTGACAGCCTGATGCTCCGACTTGCCGAAGATCTCGATATTGCCGAAGATCTTGTTGAGTGACTGCCTCCCTCTGCATTCCCCTTGTAGGAGGGCTCTGCCACAGTCAAGACTGGTGCCGGAGAATCCTCCTACACGGAAGCATGCACCGCTTCAATCGTTGTCACTTCAACCTGTGACGCGCCAAGTTGGCTAAAGACTCTAGCGTTGCAGAGGCGCCCTCGGCGGTATGAGGAGGATCGGGTTTGACATGACGGATTAGACGCTGTAGAGTTAGCTTCTCACTGTGTCTATAGGATAGACATGTTCATCGGCTAATAGAAGGAGGCTGCTGATGCATGCTGTGAAGTTCTTTTATCAACAATTGCCTCTCCTCTCCATATCTGCAATCGACTTCTCCATCTCCGTCCGTCCCCTGTCTCTCCGCCCCGTCCGTCGCCGACGATAGTCGCACTCGCGATTTCCTAACCTTTTCGATTCATCATTTATAGTCGTTCAATCATGCGGTGCTAAGTCTGGGCGTGCTGCAGGCTTCTGGCTCGTCTGGTGCGCGGTGGTATTTCCGACCCACCATGATCATGCGCACTCCAGAGGCTCGTGCGCCACGCTGAGGGACTTGCGTTCGCGTTCCCCCGTGAAGGAGTGACACATGGCCATGACCGATTGGAAAGCCATCGAAAAGCAAACCTATATGAACTGTGCACAAAGACAACCCATCGTTATCGTCCGGGGCAACGGAACCCGAGTCTGGGACGAAGATGGCAAAACCTATCTGGACTTTACGGCTGGCTGGGCGGTGAATAATCTCGGACACGCCAATCCGGTATTGGCGCATGTCATCGCGGAGCAAGCCCATACATTGGTGCAAACCTCGAATCAGTTTTATACCATTCCGCAACTGCAAGCATCTCAGCTTCTTGTCCAACAGAGTTGCTTTGACAAAGTCTTCTTTTGCAACAGTGGCGCCGAGGCCAACGAGGGTGCCATCAAGCTGGCCCGAAAGTATGGTTATCTGCACCGCAACGGCGCCTACGAAATCATTACGGCGCTCAACTCGTTCCACGGCCGTACCCTCACCACGACGGCGGCAACGGGACAACCCCAGTATTACGTGCCCTATCACCCCATCCCGGCTGGTTTTGTCCATGTGCCCTTCGACGATATCGACGCAATCAAAGCCGCCACGACCGAGCAGACGGTCGCTGTCATGCTCGAACCGGTGCAGGGCGAGGGTGGCGTACATGTCCCTTCACCCGGCTATCTCGAACACGTTCGGCAATGGTGTGATACCAATGGTTTATTGTTCATCCTCGACGAGATCCAAACCGGCATTGGACGGCTGGGCACGCTCTTCGGCCACCAGGCGTTTGGTGTTGAACCCGATATTATGACCCTGGCTAAAGGACTCGGAGGCGGCGTGCCGATCGGCGCCGTGCTGGCCAAGGAGCATGCGTCGGTCTTTGTCCCCGGCGAACACGGGTCGACATTCGGCGGCAATGTCCTGACCTGTGCCGCGGCTCATGCCACGGTGAAATATCTCCTCGACCACGACCTCTTGACGCATACCCGGCTGATGGGCGCGAAGTTGCAGCAGGGGCTGCAGGCACTGCAAGCCAAGCATGCATGCATCATCGATGTGAGGGGCATGGGATTGCTGTGGGCAATTGAATTCTCCACCGATATGGCGGCGGCAGTAGTCGCCGCGTGTAATGAGGCCGGGCTTCTGCTCAATGTAGTTAGACCGCATGCCATCCGGTTCATGCCGCCTCTGACCGTGACACAAGCGGAAATTGATGAGGCAATCGCGAAACTCAGCCTCGTCCTCGAACGGCAAATGGTACTGGCACAAACTGCGTCATAACAGGAGGTGGAGTATGCAACGCATCTACGACGATCTAGGAATGAGGATTGAACCCGGTTGCGGTCCAGACACAGCCGATGATCTCGTCAGCTTCGCCCTCACGGGTACGGACGAACGCGTGAGCATTGTCAATAGCTTACGTTATCAACCCGACGGTATCCTGACGTGCGCCACGACGTTGGGCATCAAGCCGAGTGGCAAACCGGATTTTACCGTCATCACCTTGCCGCAACCCGGAGCGGCGGCAGCGGTCATGTCGCAGCATCGCTGTCCAAGCTATGCGGTATTACGCAATCGGGAATGTCTGGCGGACGGGACCTTGCAAGCGATTGCGGTAGGAAGTGGCAATGCCAATGTTTTTACGCCCAATGGCATGCGGGATCTGCTGCGCATCGCAGAACTTCTGGAGGCCGAATTTGGCATTGCAGCCGAACACACTTTGATCTCGCAAACCGGCGCCATCGGGACGCCGCTGCCAATGGCGCTCTTTGAAAGTAGCATTCCGTATCTCGCCAACAAGCTGCACCCGCAACATCTCGACGCGGCTTCCGAGGCGATTCTCACCACGGATCGCGGTCCGAAAGTTGCCTCTGTTGCTGTCGGTGATCTCGTACTCACCGGCATCGCTAAGGGTGCCGGGATGGTCGAACCCCACATGGCCACGATGCTGGTCTATTTTTTTACCAATGTCCGGGCCAGCGCCAGTTTCCTGCAAGATGCGCTTGCGCGAGCGGTCGACATGTCGTTCAACCGGCTCAGTATCGATGCCGCCACCAGTACGAGCGATACCGTGGCGTTGGTCTCAACCGGTACGCAGGCGCTCAGCTCTATCCAGCAGGAGCACTTTCGCCAGGCACTCGTGGCGATGTCAGTAAAGTTAACCCGTGACCTCGCGTCACAGGGTGAAGGCGTCAGCAAAACCCTGGAAGTCACGGTCGACAGCGACATCTCACTCACGTATTCCCAGCGCGTGGCTAAACAAATTATTAATTCACCCCTGGTCAAAACCGCGGCGCATGGGGCGCTTCCGGGATGGGGCCGCATTGTCGCCGCCATTGGCCAGCCGCAATCCGGCTATGTCGATCCCATGCGCGCCCCCGAGGAGGTGGAGATCGCCTTGCAAACGCATACGGTCTATCAACGCGGGCAAGCCATCACACCCGATCTCCAAGCTCTAAATCTCGCCTTGCGTCGCGACAAAGTGATTGATATCCATGTGACGCTCGGCGTTGGGGGTTATTTGGGTCGCGCCTGGGGATGCGATCTGAGCGCTGACTACGTGCAGTTTAACGCTAGCACCTAACCAAAGGTCACAGGGCCGATGCGCAACGCCGTTTCGGCCCCTCATGCGCTCTGATTTATCCAACCTGGACG
>Ga0256867_10000610_pt1 | contig 14452 bp, 12 predicted proteins | sample RVTome_15_FD_185939 | JGI IMG/M metagenome (GOLD analysis project Ga0256867, IMG submission 185939) | Soil microbial communities from uranium-contaminated site in the Upper Colorado River Basin, Wyoming, United States - RVT150D86 (HiSeq) ... | reverse complement strand
GGCCAAGGCGCGGCACCCCCCTTCCGGCTCGCCCTGCGCAGGCCCACCGTACGGACCATCGGATAGTCGGCCCACCCGGGGACGCGCGCAAGTCAGGGGTTGCGGAGCCGACAACCTGTGTTCGGATGGACGATGTCAGGCGAGCCCGAGCACCAACAGTCCGGCCACGACCAGAGCGATGCCCACGTACTGATTGGCAACCGGCCGCTCGTGCAGGTACGCGATCGACAGCGCCACCGCGATCAGCGGGAAGACGGCCGAGGCGATCAACACCACGGACACGAGCCCTCGAGAAGCGCCGATCGAGTACGTCACGACCCCGAGCAGGTCGCCGGCGCCAGACACCAGCGCCACCATGACGCCCGCGTTCCAACCCACCCGATCGAACTCCTGCCTTCGTGCCACCGCGATCGCGACGAACATCGCCAGCTGGGCGCACCGTGACGCCCACAGCCCCGGTACCCAGCCCACTTCCTGCGCGAAGTAGCCGAGCAGGAAGCCCCCGATGCCGAACAGCACCGCCGACACGATCGCCCAGGGGAGTCCGGGCGCCCGGGTGTGCGTCCCGGCTCGCAACCTCGTGAGATCGGTCGACGTCAGCATCACGCCGAGCACGACGACGACTCCACCGGCGAGCGTTGCGGGGCCCGGGCGCTCGCCCAACAGAAGGACGGCGAGCCCCACCCCGACCGCCGCGTAGGTGGCTCCGATCGGCGAGACCACGGCGACGGGCCCGAGCTGCAGCGCCCGGTAGTGCGAGAGGTAGGCCCCGCCGGAGGCCAGTCCGTTCAGCACGATGAAGACCGCGTACGGAGCCAGCACCCCGACGCCGTGCCCACCTTCGATCAACAGCGCCGTCATCACGGCGGTGGTCAGGAGCTGCGCGACCAGCACGGTCGGCAAGCTGCCGATCCGCCGCCCGGCGACGGCGCCCGTGAAGTCGGCGAGCCCCCATCCGAGGGCGGCCGTGAGACCGAAGATCACTCGGGACGGACTTCCGCGAGGGCGTCGACGGCCACGGCGCCCTGTTCGCCCACCAGCAGCGGGTTCGCCTCGAACGAGGTCAACCGGCCCCGCAGGTCGTGCACGATGCGAGCGATCGCCTCGACGGCTCTCGCGGCCGCCCTCACGTCGTGTACATCGGGGTCGAGTCCGCATCGAGAGGCCTGCTCGGCCACGAACGCCCGGGCCTGTGCAGACGTGAGCGGGCACGGCACGAACTCGGCGTCGCCCGCCTCCGCGAACTCACCGCCGGGACGCATGGTGATCATCGGGCCGAACCGATCGTCGACCACGGCACCCACGAGCACCTCCACGCCGCGAACCATCCGCTGCACGAGCACCTTCGGTGCCCTCGCGCCGGCTCTGTTGGCCGCCTCGAGCACCTCCGCCGCCGCGACCTCGACGTCGGTCGCGTTGCGAAGCCCGAGCCGCACGCCACCGAGCTTGGCCTTGTGCGGGATCTCGGGCGCCTGTGCCTTCACGGCGACCGGGAACCCGATCGTGCGAGCGAACGCCGCAGCCTTCTCAGGCGAGCTCGTTGAACGTTCCTCGGGTCGAGCGACCCCGTAGAGGGCCAGGATCCTGGCCCCGGTCTCCTCGTCGATCGGCCCTTCGTGACCGCGCAGCGCCCGTATCGCCTTCCTCCGATCGGGATGCGCGGGCATGTCGTCGACCGTCGCCCGACCCCTGGACCGCTGGGCGCCGACGAGTGCCCCGATAGCTCCGGCCGCGGCGCGATGCCCCTGAAGGAACGGCAGGCCGTGCGCCTGCGTGAACGCCTTGGCCGAACGCTCGTAGGAGAGCGGGCCCATCGCGACGCTCACGAAGGCGACCCGGGTCCGACGTTGCAGTCCCTTCACCGTGCGCAACACGGGATCTGCCCAGGGCGTCTCCCCCTCGAGCCGCGGGGGGAAGGCGTCGAAGGCGATCAGACCGACCGAGGGGTCGTCGGCCAGGGCCTCGAGCGCATCCTCGTACATCTCGGTTTCGACCGCGGCCTGCCCGGTCACGTCGAGCGGGTTGTTCTGCGACGCGTAATGCGGAAGCACCTTCCTCAACCGTCGCTTCGTCGCGGGCGAGAACTCCGGAAGATCGAGCCCCGCGGCGCCTGCCGCCTCGGCGAACAGCGTGCAGGCCCCGCCGGACTGGAGCGCCGCCGCGATGCCCGTCGCGCGCAGCTTCCTCACCTTCGACAGCAACAGGGCGGCCTCGAACAGCGTCACGGGGTCGTCGACGAGGATCGCCCCGCGCGCCCGCAGCCAGGCATCGCGCAGCGTCGTGTTCCCTGCCAGGGCGCCCGTGTGGGCCACGATCGAGCGGCGCGCCGCCTCGCTGCGACCCTCGGGCGCGCAGATCAGCACCTGCTTACCCGCCGTCCGCAGCGCATCGAGCCCCCGACCGATCCCCTCGACGTCGCGCATCGTCTCGATGTAGCTCGTCACGACCCGGGTCGACGGGTCTGCCGCCGCCCACTCGAACATGTCACCGAGTCCGAGCACGGCTTCGTTGCCGACCCCGAGGACGATCCGCAAGCCGACACCGCGATCGGAGGCGGCCTGGCTCATCGCCCAGGCGACCGTGCCGCTCTGGCTGATCACGCTGATCGTTCCGGGGAGCGGTTCCGGGGGCGGCGTCGTGCCGTACGGAGCCGCACGATCGACGTAGTTCACGAAGCCTTCGACGTTGGGACCGAGCACGGGGATGCGGGTGCGCAGTGCCGCCTCTCTGAGCTGCGCCTGCAGCGCGACGCCCTCCTCGCCGGCTTCGGCGAAGCCGGAGGAAACCACCATGATGCCCCTCACACCCCGGGCTCCGCAGTCGTCGATCATGCGAACGACCACCCGCGCCGGCACCACGAAGACCACGAGGTCGACGCGGCGGGGCAGCTCGGCGATCGATTGCAGGCAGCGACGCCCCCAGACGCGGTCGTACTTCGGGTTGATCGGGTAGAGATCGCCCTCGAAGCCGATGTGCCGAAGCGAGCGCTCGATCTCCGGCGCCCACGATTCGGGCGACTCCGAGGCCCCGACGACCGCGATCGACCGCGGCGCCAGGAGGGGGGTCAGGTCGGAACGGGACCGCGCCGGGCGGCGGCTCGGGCTCACCCGCCCTCTCCGCGGAACCGCGCGTCTCGCCAGGCGATCGCCGCCTTGAGCCCGTCCTCCTGCGTGATGCGGCGGAACTCGTCGCGCGCGGGCAGGTTCGTGGTCTCGATCATCACGTCGAGCTCCGTGTTGGCTGCCAACGCAACGCGGAACCCGGCGACGTCCCAGGCGCGATTGACCGCTCGCTTCGTCGTCTGCACCACGAACGGCTCGTTCTTCGCGATCTCGTTGGCGAGCGCGAGCGTGGCCCCATCGAGCTCAGGCGCCGGCACGACGCGGTTCACCATGCCGATGCGCAGGGCTTCCTCGGCACCGACACGGTCCTCACCGGTGAACAGCAGTTCCTTGGCCTGCCGCACCCCGACGACCCAGGGCAGGAACATCGAGACGACACCCGAGCCGAACCGGACGTCGACGTATCCGAACTTCGCGTCGTCGGCCACCACGGCGAGGTCGCAAGCGAGCATCAGATCGGTGCCTCCGGCCAGGCAGTACGAGTGCACTTGTGCGATCGTCGGCTTCGGGCAGTCGAGGAGCTCGAGCATGCGATCGGTCGACAGCGTGAGCTCCTCGTGCCAGTGGCGGGCGTCGTGCTCGCCGCCTTCCGCGTCCTCGTTCAGGTCGTAGCCGGCGCAGAACGCGCGGCCGGCGCCCCGAACGATCACGACGCGTACCTCGTCGTCGCGGGCCGCGGCCGCGACCGCATCGGAAAGGGCGTCGATCAGCTCGCCATTCAAGGCGTTCAGGGCTTCAGGCCGGTTCATCGTCAGGCGGCGGACCGGCCCGATGTCGTCCACCAGGATCACCGGTTCGGGGGCGGCCGAGTCGCTCACGATCCTTGTCTCCTCACGCGTTCATTCGGGTCTGCGATGCGAGGCCCGGATGGTAACAACGCCCTCACCGCTCCCGGGTGCCTGGATTCATCGCGAAGCCAGTGCCTTCAGTGCCTGGCCGGCGGCGCGGCGGCCGGAGCGCAGGGCGCCCTCCATCGTGCCGTGGCGGTCACCCGCGGTGTGCTCGCCGGCGAACGCGAGACGCCCCAGGGGTTCGGCGAGCACACCGCGACGCTCCCACGACGTCCGGTCCCAGCCCGAGTACGCGCCCAGAGCGAACGGATCGTCGGCCCAGGAGTAGAGCACGGGCTCACCGACGAGCGTGAGGTCGGGGTTCATCGAACGCAGGGCCTCGAGCCACGGAAGGACCTCGCCGCTCGTCAGGCCGAGGGACTCGTGCGCCGCGCGCGATCCCGCGAACCCGGTGACGCAGCGGCGAGGTTTCCCGCCGGCGCCGTCGGCCGTCCAGCACCACATCGAGCGGTCGGCGGACTGCCGAGACCGCGCCGGAGGTCGCCGTTTCGTGGCCACCGCGAACTTCGACGCCTCGCCCATGGGCAACCCGGCGAGCCCCGAGGCGAGAGCCTCCGGCAGCGCCGGCGCGAACCGAAGTCGGGCCGCGATCGGAGCGGGAACCGCCACCACGGCCACATCGGCGCGCTCCGAGCGCGGTCCGATCCGCGCGGTGACCCCGTCGCGGTCGTGCTCGATCGCATCGACCACGTGGCCGGTTCGCACGTCGGGAAGCTCGGAGGCGATCGCTCGCGCGATCGCCTGGTTGCCCTCTGCCGCCCGGTGATACACGTCGCCGTGCGCCGAGAAGGGGCGTTCCCCTTCGAACGACGCCAGCGAGACCTCACGAAGATCTCGCGCGCACGTGCCCGCGAGCCGGAGCGCCACGATCGACCGAGCCGCCGGATCGCCGTCGACACCGTCCAGGAACTCGCCGACGCTCATCACCCCCGTGCGATCGGGCGGGAGCGACGCGAGCGCCGCGTCGGCCGCCTCGAGGAAGACGGATTGCGCCTCGGGCGTCGCCGCCCCCTCACCCCAGGGGTCCCGTCGTCCGAACGAGGCCCCGGTGTCCACGAGCGGCACGCCGAACCGCGACGCGGTCTCCCGCACGACCGAGTCGCCGGCCATGATCCATTCGCCGCCGAGCTCGACGACCGCGCCGTTCGTGAGGGTGGTCGACCACACACGGCCGCCGACACGCTCCCGTGCTTCGAGCACGGTCACGCCGACTCCTTCGTCCGCCAGCGCGATGGCGGCCGAGAGCCCCGCGAACCCGGCGCCAATCACGATCGAGCGCGCATGCGTATCCATCAGAGACGGGGTCCGATCGGGCTACCCGAAGGTGGCGTGAATGGGTGAGACTTGCATGGCACGAGGCGCTTATGGTACTCAGCGCCATCGGTGATTGAACGGCCGCTCAGTTCGCCCGCTGGGCCGAGGAAAGGGATGCGACATGACGGCGAGACATCCGATGGAGCGGCGTTGGTCCAGGCGACAGTTCTTGGGAAGGGCGGCCGGCGGCGCGCTCGCCGTCCCCTCGCTGGCCGCGATCCTCGCCGCCTGTCAGAAGCCCGGCACCGACACGAGCGGGGGGGGCGGCGCGGAAGCGACGACGGGACCGATCCCGATCGCGACGCCCGAGAACCCCGTCGAGCTGCCACTGAACGGCGAGCCGATCGCCACCGACACGCCGATCGAGGCCGGCGCGACGCTGCAGGTCTACAACTGGATCGACTACATGTACAAGAAGACCTTGAAGGCCTTCGAGGAGGAGTACGACGTCACGATCGAGTGGACCACCTTCAACAACATGGAGGAGGGGGTCCAGAAGCTCGTCGCGGGCCAGGTCCAGCCCGACGTCTTCTTCCCGACCACCGACTACATCTCGCGGCTCGTCGAGCGTGACCTGATCCAGCCGCTCAACCACGAGCTGATCCCGAACCTCGGCTCGGTCGTGTGGCCCAGCTTCACCGATCCGGGCCCCTTCTACGATCTCGGCGCCCGTTACACGGTGCCCTACACGATCTACACGACGGGCGTCGCCTACCGGCGGGACCGGGTCGACGACGCCGACGCCGTGGCGCAGGCCTACGACCTGCTATGGAACCCGGAATACGCGGGCGAGATCGCCTACTACGACTCCTACCGTGATGCGATCGGCATGGCGCTGATCCGCAACGGGGTCACCGACACGAACACCAACGACCCGGCGGCGATCGACGCGGCCAAGGAGTCGATCCTCGAGATCGTGAACGACCTCGACGGCCAGATCCGCATCAACGGCACCTACGCGAAGCTGCCCGAAGGTGAGTTCACCGTGTCGCAGTCGTGGTCGGGCGACATCGTGGGGGCGCAGTGGTACCTGCCCAAGGGCACCTCGTGGGACGTGCTCGGCTATTGGTACCCCGACGACGAGCCCGGCATGATCGGCAACGACACGATCGTGATCCCGACCACGGCGCAGAACCCCCGTCTCGCGCACGAGTTCCTGAACTTCTTCCTCAGCGAGGAGCACGGCACCGAGAACTTCGCCAGTTGGAACGGCTACCAGCCGCCATTCACCTCCCTCGAGCCCGCGAATCTGATCGACGAGGGCATCGTGCCCCCGGCACTCGACCGAGCGGTGGTGACCGAGAACATGTTCACGACGGGGCTCATCCAGAGCCAGCTTCCTCCCGAGGACGACAAGCTCTGGCTGGACGCCTGGGCTGAGATCCAGACCGGGGGGTAGGTGGCCGGAGCGGAGGCAACGACCTCGACGACCGGAGAGCGGCGCGGGGCCGGTCGGGCGGACGAAGCCGCGGGGCGTTCGGGCGCGTGGTTCCCGCGCTGGTACTGGCCGTCGTTCACGGTGCCGGGCACGGCCTGGCTCTTGGTCCTGTTCGTCCTGCCCTTCTACACGGTCATGTCCGTGGCGTTCGGAACGGTCGACCCCTTGTTCCGCACCCCGCTTCCGGTCTACCAGCCCTGGTGGTGGAGCTTCGACACCTTCGGCGAGACGCTACGGAAGTTCTACGCCGGCGATGCCATCTACCAGGAACCGCTGCTACGGACCTTCCTCTATGTGATCTCGGCAAGCCTGCTCTGCCTGGTGATCGGGTATGCCGTCGCCTACTACACCGCTCGCTACGCGGGCCGGTTCAGGATCGTCATCCTGATCACGCTCGTGGCGCCGTTCTTCATCAGCTACCTGATGCGCATCTACGCCTGGCAGTCCCTGCTGCAACCCGACGGCTACATCAACGACGTCTGGGGGCTGGTCGGGGACCCCGTGACCTGGCTCGCGGGCAGGCCGGTCACCGTGATCCTCGGGCTCGTGTACGGCTACATCCCCTTCATGATCCTTCCCCTCTACGGTTCGCTCGACCGCATCGACCAGAGCATGCTGGAGGCCGGGCGAGATCTGGGCGCAGGGCCGTGGCAGACGTTCCGACGCGTGACGCTTCCGATGTCGAAACCCGCGATCCTCGCGGGACTGGTGATCGTCTCCCTGCCGATGTTCGGCGACTACTACACCAACGACCTGCTCGGATCCGAGCGCACGTCGATGCTCGGCAACGTGATCGACGATGCCGTGTCACAGTCGGGACGCGGGCCCGAGGCGGGGTCACTCACGATCGTGCTGATGCTGATCGTCGTGATCCCGATGATCTACTACCTGCGCGAGACGCGACGGGCGGCCGGGCACGCATGAGCGACACCGTGCTCGATCGCGTGGCCGAGGGGGTCTCCTCGAAGGCCACGCCCTCGAGGGGCCTGCGGAACCCCTGGCGCAAGCCATGGGGCCTGCGCCTCGTCACGATCGGCTACCTGGCATGGTCGGTGCTGCCCGTCGTGATCGCCGTGATCTTCTCCTTCAACTCCGGACGTTCGAGAAGCACGTGGCAGGGGTTCTCGCTGCGGTGGTGGACGCAAGACCCGTTCAACTCGCTCTTCAACGACCCTTCGCTGCGGGCCGCCATGTTCCAGAGCCTCAAGCTCTCGCTTCTCACCGTATTGATAGCGGTGCCGCTCGGCACCGCGTTCGCGATCGGGATCGATCGCTGGCACGGGCGCCCGGCGCGAGGTTCGAACTTCCTGATGCTCCTGTCGTTCGTCGTTCCGGAGATGATCCTGGGGGTTTCGCTCTTCCTGCTGTTCACGCAGTTGCTGCAGGGCCTCGGCCTCAGCGGAACGCCCGCGCAGATCCTCGGGCTCGTCACGTTCCAGATGTCGTATGCGGTCGTGATCGTCCGGGCCCGCATGCTCTCGATCGGGCCCGAGTACGAGGAGGCCGCGATGGACCTCGGTGCCACGCCCGGCCGTTCGATCCGCCGAGTGCTGCTGCCGCTGCTGGCGCCCGCGATCCTCGCGAGCGTCGCGGTCGTCTTCGCGGATTCGATCGACAACTTCGTGATCGTGCGGTATCTGTCGGGAAGCGCCGACAGCGAGCCCCTCTCCGTCAAGATCTACTCGGCGGCGCGCGGGTCACCGACGCCGGCTGTGAACGCGGCCGCGACGGTGATGCTGCTCGCGACGGTGGGCGCAGTGGTGGTCGGCTACCTGCTCTACCGAGCCTTCAGCAAGGGACAGCGAGGCGACGACGTCACCTCGATCGCCTCGCAGGTCTGAACGGTTCGAGGTGGAGAGACTCAGTCCTCCTCGAGCTCACCGCTCTCGATGATCGGGGTGCCCGCCTCGGGCAGCACACGCAGCGCCTCCGAGGGGAAGTGCACCGTCACGGGAGCCCCCGACTCGAACGGCAACGCGCCGCCCTCGTTCTGCATCCAGGCCTGGATGCGTTCTCCCGGGGCGAGGTTCACGATGACCTGGAGCACAGAGCCGACGTAGACCACCCGCTCCACCATGCCGGGCACCCGGTTCTCGCCGCTCGTGCCCTGGGCCTCGAGGTCGACGCGCTCGGGACGGATCGTGACCTTCGCCTGCCCCCGCGTGTCGGCGTCGCCCTGGCCGGCGGTGAACCTGAACTCGCCGATCGACACCGCGCAGCCACCGGAGGTCTCCCCGGCCGCCGTCGCCTCCATCAGGTTCGACACGCCGAGGAAGTCAGCCACGTACGCCGTCGCGGGCTCTTCGTAGATCTCCTTCGGCGGCCCGACCTGCTCGACGCTTCCCTGCGACATCACCGCGATGCGGTCCGACATCGTGAGGGCTTCCTCCTGGTCGTGCGTCACGTAGATGAACGTGATGCCGACCTCTTCCTGCAACGCCTTCAGCTCGATCTGCAGCCGCTTGCGGAGCTTCGCGTCGAGCGCGCCGAGCGGCTCGTCGAGCAGGAGCACCGCCGGGTTCAGGATCAACGCTCGCGCGAGCGCGACGCGCTGCTGCTGCCCACCGGAGAGCTGGGTCGGCCGACGCGTCCCGAACCCCGTGAGTGCCACCAGATCGAGGGAGTTGCCCACCCGATCGCGCATCTCCTTCTTCGAGACGTCCTTGTACTTGAGACCGAACGCGACGTTCTCCTCCACGGTCAGATGCGGGAAGAGCGCGTAGTTCTGGAAGACGGTGTTGACGTTCCGTTTGTGCGGAGGGGTCTGCGCCATGTCGTTGCCGTCGAGCAGGATCTGGCCCTCGCTCGGGCGCTCGAACCCGGCGATCATGCGCAGCGTCGTCGTCTTGCCGCAGCCCGAGGGCCCGAGCAGCGAGAAGAACTCGCCCGACGGCATGTCGAGGTTGATGCCTGCGACCGCGGTGAAGTCGCCGAACCGCTTGACGAGATCGACGAGCTGAACCTGTCCGCCTGCCATGGTCGCGGAGTCTAGCCCAGTGGTGGCGCGGAAGGTCAATCGGCCTCGGAGGGGCCGGCATCATCGTCGCCGGCCTGGGCTTCCTCGCGCGAACGCTCGCCGGGAGGAGGGAAGGCATCCCGCAGCGTGAACGCCTCCGGCAGGGGACCGTTCGCCCTCAGCAGCTCGAGTCGCTCCTTCGCGTCGTCGATCGTGGGAGTCGCTCCAGCAGCGATCCACCACAGCGCGGTCGACGCGTCGGCGAGCCGCTCGAACCACTCGGATCGGCGCCGCAGGTAGTCGGCGTGTTCGGTCCGGAACACGAACGCCCCGAGCGCGTCGAGCGACTCCCACACCGACATGTTCACGATCAGCATGTCGTCGTCGAACACCCGGAGCGCGGTGGCGTCGCCGTCTTCGGTCTGCAGCCGCCAGACGAACCCCGCGCTGCGGTCGGCCAACGCGTTGATCGGCTCCAATCCATCGACGAACGCCCGCATCGACGGCGCGTCGAGAGGCGCCCGGAGCCATGCGACGTTCACCTGCGCCAGGTGGAAGCCCGAAACGCCATCCATCGGTCGACAGCCGCGGTCTTCCGAGGTCGTCAGTCGGCGAGATTCAGGTAGACCGCTTTCTCCTCGAGGAAATCGTCCAGCCCGTGCTTGCCGAGCTCACGACCGACGCCGGATTGCTTGTAACCGCCCCAGGGCATCTCCGTCGGCGCCGGCTGCGTGTCGTTGATCCAGACGATGCCGGCCCGGATCGCCTGGGCGGTGCGCATCGCCTTCTTGACGTCGTTGGTCCAGATCGCGGCGGCGAGTCCGTAGTCGTTGTCGTTGGCCATCGCGACGACCTCGTCGACCGAACGGAACGGGATCACCGACATCACGGGCCCGAAGATCTCCTCGCGGGCGATTCGAGCCGAGTTGTCGACGTCGGCGAAGACCGTCGGAGGCACGAAGTACCCGCTCGCGAGCTTCGGATCGTCGGGCGTCCGGCCCCGACCGGCGAGCCGTGCCTCTGAGGCACCCACCTCGAGGTAGCTCTGCACGCGTTCCTGCTGCTCTTTCGAGATCAGGGGGCCCATCGTCGTGGCCTCGTCCTGGGGGTCACCGACCTTCACCGCGTTCGCTCGGTCGACCAGCGCGTTCACGGCGTCGTCGTAGATGCCGCCGTCGACGAACACGCGAGTGCCCGCCGAGCAGATCTCGCCCTGGTTCCAGAAGACGCCGTTGGCGGAACCCTCGATCGCCAGCGTGAAGTCCGCGTCGGCGAAGACGATGTTCGGTGACTTGCCCCCGAGCTCGAGAGTCACACGCTTCAGGGTGTCGGCCCCGCTGCGCATGATGATCTTGCCGACCTCCTTCGACCCGGTGAACCCGACCTTGTCGACGCCGGGGTGGGTCGCGAGAGGAGCGCCCGCGGTCTCGCCGAATCCGGTGAGCACGTGGAAGACGCCCGCGGGCAGGCCGGCTTCCTCGAGGATCTTCGGGATCTCGAGGCACGTGAGGGGCGTCTGCTCCGGCGGCTTCAATATGAATGTGCACCCCGCCGCGATCGCCGGGGCGACCTTCTGCACGGCCATCATCATCGGGTAGTTCCACGGCGTGATGCCGACCGCGACCCCGACCGGCTCCTTCCAGACCATGAACATCGCGTCGGCGTCGACGTGCTGGCTCTCGCCGGCGATCTTGGTGGCCCAGCCCCCGTAGTACTCGAACATGAAGGCGACCTCGTCGATGTCGGCGCCGGCTTCCCCGATCGGCTTTCCGACGTCGCGCGACTCGAGAGCCGCGAGACGGTCACGCTCGCGGCGCACGATCCCGGCCGCTCGCAGCAGGATGCTCCCACGCTCACGCGCCGGCGTGCCCGGCCACCACGTGCCCGCGTCGAACGTGCGCCGGGCGGCCTCGACCGCGCGGTCCACGTCGGTCGGCTGCGAGTCGGCGGCAGAGGCGATCACCTCACCCGTGGACGGATCGAACACGTCGAACCTCCCGCCCTCGACCGCGTCGACCCACTTGCCGTCGATATAGTTCTGCAGCGCGTCTGCCATGCGAGCTCGCCTCCCGGAGACCGATCGAGTCCGGAAGCCTATCGCGCGGCTCGCGATCCTCCCTGTCGGATCGCCGCCCGCGCGGGGTACGCTCGCGAGGTGCGGGTGCGTGTCCTGGTGACCATTGTCCTGCTGGCCGCCTCCTCGTGCGGAGGCGGCTCCGGCCCCTACGCACCGCTGCATCAGTCCGAGCGCCAAGAGATCCCGGGCACCTTCGGCTACGACCTGGTGCCGGTCGACGGGTTCGCGACCGAAGTCGACCCCGAGGCGGCATGGCGCGACCTGCCGGGAGCGGGCAGGGGTGCGAAGGTCTCGGTGACCCTCGCCGGGGTCGAGAACCCGTCCGAAGGTGTGGACTGGGGCCCGTCGTGGGTCTACTTCACGAACGATCTCTGCTACTTCACGGCGAAGGGAGACTTCGTCTCGCCCTCCCGCAGCGGCGAGGGCGACGGATGCACGCCGAGCAACGTGCTCGTGCAGGTCGTCGACGCCGCCTCGGGCGAGTTCCGAGCGGTGCTCGAGGCCTACGATGCCGACCTGACGTGGCTGCCCGAACGGGTCGGGTCACCCGGTCAGGTACCGGGGGCGACCAGCTTCCAATAGTCGAGCCATCGGGCCCGTTCGCTCGGCCCGAACCCCACGAGCATCTGCGCATCCGAGAAGGAGTCGTCGTCGAGAAGCGTCGGGAGCAGGTTCGGCGGCATCTCGTACTTCCACTTCGGATGGGGCCCGCCCAACCCCGCCGGCGTGATGCCGTCCAGCGGCGGCTGATACCCGTTCCATCGGAAGTTCCGAACACCGACCTCGACGTCGAGCAGATGGTTCAGGAACGCGTGGGCGAGATCGGGATGACGGCCTCGTTCGCAGACGGCCATCAGGTCGCAGCCCACGATCTTCTCCGACCCCGGCGGGGACCAGAAGCCCAGCTCGTACCCTGCCCCGTTGCCCCCTCCGGCCGCACCGTATCCACCGTCTGCGGTGGCGTAGCGCGGAGCCGCCAAGACGTCGCCCGACCATGCCTGGTGGGCCGCGAACTCCCCCTCGGGGATCCCTTCCTCGACGCCGTCGTTCGTGAAGCGCACGTCGGTGATCGCCACGGCATCCGAAAGCGCCCGAGCCGCGTCGCCGAGCTGCGCATCGGTGGCCGCGCGCACGTCGGCCACCCCGTCCCGGAGCAACGCGAGCGACATCGCCTCGAGGTAGCCGTCGTACATCCCGACCTTGCCCCGGTAGTCGGGGTTCCAGAACACGCCCCACGGGTCGCTCGTGGACCCAGGCGTGTCGGCCGACGCCAGCATGTCGTCGCGCCATGCGATGCCGCTCACGTACACCGTGTAGGGAACCGAGAAGCGCTGCCCCGGGTCGTAGAAGGGTCCCTCACCCTCGCGGAACCAGGGCCAGAGGTTGCCGAGGTTCGCCAACTGTCCGTGATCGAGCGGCCGCAGGATGCCGGCGTCGACCAACCCGGGCAGCGCGTCGATCGTGGGGAAAAAGACGTCGAACTGCGTGGCCGGATCGCGCAGGCGAGCGACCGCCTCGTCCATGTGCGTGAAGCTCTCCACCTCGACCCGCACGTCGCCGTCGGGGTACAGACGCTCGAACGAGCGGAGGGTGTCCTTCGACAGGTACTCCCCCCACTCGTAGATGCGGAGCACGGCCGTGCGCTCGACCGTCTTGCCCGATTCGAAGGTCGGCCCCATCGGGCTCGAAAGGATCGGGGGGTCGGCCCGAGTCGGCGCCGGGCGCTCACATGCCGCCACCGCGGCAGCGGGAAGCGTGACGCCCGCCGCCGCCAGTCGCCGCAGGAACGTCCGTCGATCGAGGACTCCACCCACGGGCCCATCTTCCGCGATGCGTCGCCGAGGCCGCAAGGAACCCCAGGGTCACCCCGAGAGCGGCGCCTCCGGCTCCGGCGGCCGCTCGCCCTGACCCCAGGCGTCGGCTCCTCCGTCGACGAGCACCGTCGAGCCCGTGACGTAGGCGCCGCCCGCCGATGCGAGGAACGCGATGGTCACGGCGACCTCCTCGGGGAGCCCCGGACGCCGCATCGGAACCTGCGAGGCGTGCTCTTCGACGATCTCAGGGCCGCCGTACTGGCGCAGGCCCTCGGTCGCGATCAAGCCGGCCGCGACGCAGACCGCCCTGATGCCGTACCGAGACCACTCGTTCGACAGCGACGCGGCCATCGTCTCGAGCGCCGACCGCGCCATCGACGAGTGCGCCATCATCGGCAGGCCCCGACGCGGGCTGAACCCGAGGAAGAAGATCGACCCGCGGCGCCGAGGGATCATCCATCTCGTCGCCACCTGATGCGTCACGTGCCACACCGCGTCGACGTTCAGCCGATGCACCGCCCGGAGGCCCTTGAGGGAGATCTCCTCGGCGGGCGCGGCGAACTGTCCCCCCGCGTTGTTCACGAGCACGTCGACACCACCGAACCGCTCGCCCACCGTGTCGAGGAACGCGTCGACCTGGTCGGGTTCCCGCACGTCGCACGTGCCGGCGACGACCTCGTGGCCCCCCGCCTCCAGTTGCGCTCGCGCCGCATCGAGCGGCTCGGCACGCCGGCCGCAGATCGCGACGCGCGCGCCCGTTCGCGCCAGCTCGAACGCCGTCGCCCTGCCGATGCCCGTACCTCCGCCGGTGACGAGCGCAACCTTCCCGGCGTTCGCGTCGGTGGTGAGCGGCGATCGGAACCTGTCCTCCATGCCGGAA
>Ga0256867_10000606_pt1 | contig 14476 bp, 15 predicted proteins | sample RVTome_15_FD_185939 | JGI IMG/M metagenome (GOLD analysis project Ga0256867, IMG submission 185939) | Soil microbial communities from uranium-contaminated site in the Upper Colorado River Basin, Wyoming, United States - RVT150D86 (HiSeq) ... | reverse complement strand
GACTACGCTGCCCGCATCCCGGCGGCTGACTACGGCGCCGTCGAGGTGCGCCAGATAGCCGAAGGACCGAGCTGACCACGGACCAGGAGGAGACGCATCCGATGCAGTACGCCTTGTTGATCTACGGTGACGAGTCGGCAGGGGCCGACGCCCCACCCGAACACCAGCTGCAGGTCATGGACGAGTGGCGGTCCTACGAGGAGTGGCTCGGCGAGCGGGGCATCAAGCGGGCCGGCGAGGCCCTGCACGACACGAGCCAGGCGACGACGGTCCGGGTGCGGAACGAGGACGCGATGACCACCGACGGCCCGTTCGCCGAGACCAAGGAACAGCTCGGCGGGTTCTACGTGCTCGAGTGTGACAACCTCGACGACGCCCTCGAGGCCGCGCGCCGGTCCCCCGGCAGCCGGTACGGCTCGATCGAGGTTCGCCCCGTGATGGACTTCAGCCAGATGGAGGCCCCCCGGTAGCGCACGCCGCTCCGACCACCGAGGCCGTCGACCGAACCTTCCGGCGAGAGTCGGGGCGGGCGGTGGCGGCCCTGATCAGAGCCCTCGGCAGCTTCGACCTGGCCGAGGACGCCGTCCAAGACGCGTTCGAGGTCGCCCTGGAACGCTGGCCGAGTGACGGGTTGCCCGACAACCCCGGGGCATGGATCGTCACGACGGCGAGGAACCGGGCGATCGACCGGCTCCGGCGGGACGACGCCGGGCACGCGAAGACCGAGGCGGCCGAGCGATTGCGCACCCTCGCATCGACCGGCGACGAGATGCAGGAGATCCCCGACGAGCGGCTCAGGCTGATCTTCACCTGCTGCCACCCGGCACTTCCGATGGAGTCGAGGGTCGCGCTGACGCTGAGGACCGTCGGGGGCCTGACGACACGGGAGATCTCTCGGGCGTTCCTCTCTCCCGAGCCCACGGTCGCTCAGCGGCTCGTGCGCGCGAAGCGGAAGATCCGGAACGCGGGAATCCCGTACCGCGTCCCTCCCCGTGAGCTCTTGGGTGAGCGGCTCGACGGCGTGCTGGCCGTGTTGTACCTGGTGTTCAACGAGGGCTACACCGCGACGAGCGGCGACGAGCTGATCAGGGGCGACCTGTGCGACGAGGCGATCTGGCTCATGCGGGTCGTCGACCGCCTGCTCCCGGGCGAGCCCGAGGTGGAAGGGCTGCTGGCGCTGACGCTGCTGCAGCACTCGCGACGCGACGCGCGCACCGACGGACACGGCGACCTCGTGCTGCTCGAGGACCAGGACCGAAGCCGTTGGGACCACGACATGATCGACGAGGGGATACGGGTGCTCGACCGGGCGATCGAACGCCGACGCCCCGGCCCTTACCAGCTGCAGGGGGCGATCGCAGCGCTGCATGCGCAGGCGCCCCGGCCCGAGGACACCGACTGGCCGCAGATCGCGAGCCTCTACGGCGCGCTCGCGGTCTCGAGGCCGGATCCAGTGATCGAGCTGAATCGCGCCGTGGCCGTCGCGATGGCCGACGGCCCCGCGGCGGGACTCCGACTGCTCGATCCGCTCGCGGCGGATCTCGAGTCCTATCACCTCTACCATTCCGCTCGAGCCGATCTCCTCCGCCGACTGGACCGCCGCGACGAAGCCACGGCCTCGTACGGGCGGGCTCTCGAGCTCACCACGAACGGGTCCGAGCGGGCCTTCCTGCAACGCAGGATCGCCGAAGTGTGAGCCTCGCGGGGGTTGCACCCTCGGTGCGCTAGGGTCATGCCCCGATGCTCTTCCCCACGGTCGATTTCGCCGTGTTCTTCGCCCTGGTGTTCCTGGGCCATTGGCTGCTGAACCCGAAACCCTTGCCCTGGAAGCTGTTCATGATCGCGGCGAGCTACGTCTTCTATGCCTGGTGGGACGTTCACTTCGTCTGGCTGCTCGCCGGGATCTCGGCCATCTCGCAGCTCGGGGCGATCGCCGTGGCACGACAGACCAGCGAGATGCGCAAGCGCATCGCTATGGTCGCCGGCGTCACGCTTTCACTGCTGCCCTTGCTCTACTTCAAGTACTACTCGTTCTTCTCGCTCGAACTCACCAACGCGGCCGCCGACCTCGGCTTGGGCAACCTGGGACTGCCGCTCGTGCAGCTGATCCTTCCGGTGGGGATCTCGTTCTTCACGTTCATGGCGATCAGCTACATCGTCGACGTGTACCGGGGCCACACGCACCTCGCGAGCTGGATCGACGTGTTCCTCTACCTGTCGTTCTTCCCCCACCTGGTGGCCGGGCCCATCGTGCGACCCGACGAGCTGATCCCCCAGATCGACGTACGGCGCGACCCGCGCCACATCGATGTCGCCGGGGCGTCCTGGCTGATCCTCGGAGGACTCTTCAAGAAGGTCGTCGTCGCCAGCTACGTATCGACGGCGCTCGTCGAACCCGTCTTCGGCGACCCATCGAACCACTCCGCGCTCGACGCGATCGTTGGGATCACGGCCTTCGCGGTGCAGATCTATGCCGACTTCAGCGGTTACACCGACATCGCGATCGGTGTCGCGAAGCTGCTGGGGTTCCAGTTCCCGCAGAACTTCGATCGCCCCTACTCCGCGCGGTCGCTCCAGGACTTCTGGCGCCGGTGGCACATCACGCTGTCGAGATGGCTGCGCGACTACCTCTACATCCCGCTCGGCGGCTCCAAGCGCGGCGAGGTACGCACGTACGTGAACATCATGCTGACGATGACGCTCGGCGGTCTCTGGCACGGCGCCGACTGGCACTTCATCTTCTGGGGGCTCTTCCACGGCGTCGGGCAGGCGATCGGGGCCTGGAAGCGGGCCTACCTGCCCGCGCGACCTGAGACGACCATGCTCGCGTGGGGCCAGCGGCTCGGCACGTTCTCGCTGGTCTGTGTGGGATGGGTGTTCTTCCGAGCCGACTCGATGGCAACCTCGTTCGAACTGCTGGGTCGCCTGATCGTCGGCTGGGGCCAGCCGAACGAGATCGTCACTCCCCTCGCGGTCGGGACCATCGCCGGCATGCTCGCCCTGCAATACGCGCCGCGGGAGCCCGGGCTGCGCCTGCAGGAGTGGATCTCGAGATGGCATCCGGTGCCCATGGGGCTCGCCGGCGCGCTCGGTCTGTTCGTGATCGCCACGCTCGGCCCCCAGGGTGTGGCACCCTTCATCTACTTCCAGTTCTAGACGCGGGATCGACTAGCGACGATGGCCGACCACCGACCCACGCCCGAACACGAGCCACGCGAGGCCGATGCTCGCGCCCCGGCGTCATCGGGCCGCGCGACGATGCCCGCCGGACGGGTGCTGATCGTGATCCTCGTGGCGCTGCTCGTTTGGGGCTTCCTGTACGCGCCCAGCCTGCGACGTGCCTCCGACGCCCAGCCGGAGGGAACCAGGCGCACCGTGTCGCTGTGGGTGCTGCGGCCGATCGCGGCGATCAGCGACCTCCTGCAGGTCACGCGCGCGACCGATGGGGCGATCGAGGCGCTGGGGCGCGACCCCGGCGCGGCGCCCGGCGGCACGATCAGCGTTCCGGAGCCGGAAGATCTTCCCACGATCGGGCCGTCAGTCTCGGCTTCGCCGACGCCCGACGAGCCGGTGACGACCAACACCAAGATCCGGCGGCCGACACCCGGCGACAAGCTTCGCGTCGTGGTGGTGGGAGACTCGCTCGCCGCCGGGCTCGGTGTCTACCTCGAGCGCGAGTTCCGGCCTGCGCTCGTGCGCGTGTCGCGGCAGGGTCGCATCTCGACCGGTCTCTCACGGCTCGACTACTTCGACTGGATGGGCGCGATGCGCGACATCGAGACGGGCTTCCGGCCGGATCTCGTCGTGGTCATGGTCGGCGACAACGACAACCAGAATCTGCAGACCCCCGGTGGCGACGTCGTGGCCGAGATCGGTTCGTTCGAATGGCCCCAGGCCTATCAGGAGCGGGTCGACGAGTTCACCCGAATCGCCGTCGACGGCGGCGCCCACGTCGCATGGGTCGGCCTTCCGATCGTCGACCGGAAGGAACGCTGGCCCGTGATGCAGCGACAGAACGACATCTTCGAGCGTGTCGTCGACGCCGTTCCCAACGCGACCTACGTGGACACGTGGGATCGGTTCGCCAACCGCGACGGTGAGTACACCCCGTTCTACTGGCAGGGCGGGCAAGCCGAGCTGGTCCGGGCCAGCGACGGCTTCCACTTCACTCCGGCGGGCTACGAGCTCATCGCCCAGAGCGTCGTCGACACGCTCGCAGAGGAGTTCCAGCTGGCACCGAAGACGCTGACCGGCTGACGAACCGGCGGCACGCTCGCAGCGTCAGACCTGGATCGGCACCTCGGGCAGGTTCGCCAGCGCAGCGTCCTCGTCGGCGGCGTCGAACTCGAAATCCGGGAGCCGGTCGTTCAGGAAGTCGTCGTAGGCCTGCATGTCGAAGTGGCCGTGTCCCGAGAGGTTGAACAGGATCACTCGTTCCTCGCCCGCCTCCCGGGCCGCGATCGCCTCGTCGATGGCGCCCTTGACGGCGTGGTTCGCCTCGGGTGCGGGCACGATGCCATGCGCCTTCGCGAACCGCACACCCGCCTCGAACGTTTCGTTCTGGGCGTAGGCCACGGCCTCCATGTAGCCGTGCTTGACGAGCAGCGAGAGCGACGGCGCGTCGCCGTGATACCGAAGGCCGCCGGCGTGCACCGGTGCGGGTACGAAGTCGTGGCCGAGCGTATACATCGGCACGATCGGCGCGATCTGCGCGGTGTCGCCGAAGTCGTATGCGAACCTGCCCTTGGTGAGGGTCGGGCACGCGGTCGGCTCGGTGGCCACGAACCGCATGTCGGGGGTTTCACCGCGGAGCTTGCCGGCCATGAACGGATAGGCGATGCCGGCGTAGTTCGAACCCCCGCCGACACAGCCGATCACGACGTCGGGCTCCTCGCCGGCCATCGCCATCTGCTTCTGCGCCTCGAGGCCGACCACGCTCTGGTGCAGCAGCACGTGCCCGAGCACGCTACCCAGGGCGTAGTTCGTGTCGTCGTGCGTCGCGGCGTCCTCGACCGCCTCGCTGATCGCGATGCCGAGGGAGCCGGTCGAGTCGGGATGCGCCTCGAGGATCGCCCGGCCACTGTTCGTCTTGTCGCTCGGCGAGGGCACCACGCTCGCGCCGAAGGTCTCCATGAACACGCGCCTGTAGGGCTTCTGCTCGAACGAGGCCCTCACCATGTACACGTCGCACTCGAGGCCGAACATCTGGCAGGCGAGGGCCATCGACGATCCCCACTGGCCCGCGCCGGTTTCGGTCGCGATGCGGCGGATGCCGGCTTCCCTGTTGAAGTAGGCCTGAGGCACGGCTGTGTTCGGCTTGTGGCTGCCGGCCGGCGAGACGCCCTCGTACTTGAAGTAGATGTGAGCCGGCGTGTCGAGCGCCTGCTCGAGGCGCGTGGCCCGGAACAAGGGTGAGGGCCTCCAGAGCCGGTACGCGTCGATCACCGCGCCGGGGACGTCGATCCATTGGTCGGTCGAGACCTCCTGGCCGATCAGCGCCATCGGGAACAGCGGGGCGAGGTCGTCGGGACCGAGCGGCTCCTTCGTCTGCGGGTTCAGCGGGGGCAGCGGCTCGATACCGGCCTTCACGATGTCGGGCATCAGGTTGAACCACGCCGTCGGGACCTGGTCGGGCTGCAGGTCGAACCGGGTGCGGACGTCGGTCATCGCAGGATCCCTCCTCGCGGCTCGGTGAGGCGCGAGCCTACCCCTCGCCCGGTCGCGTCGCCACCTCGACCCACCCGTCGACCTCGCGGGCCCGGAACACGGGCAGCGGATCGGCCGCAGGCCCCTCGATCGGCTCGCCGTTCTCGACGTCGAAGACGCTGCCATGGCATGCGCATTCGACGGTCGCGGTCCGGTCGTCGAACGCCCCTTCGGCGAGGGAACAGCCCTGGTGCGTGCATTCGTCGCCGAACGCGTACAGGTGCGCCTCGACGTGGGCGATCGTCACGCGCCCCGCCGGCGTGTCGTACGCCCGCAACTCACCCTCCGGGATCTCGCCCAGCGCTCCGATCCGCACGAAGTCCATCGTCCGCCTCCCGTCAGGCCCGGCTCAGTGCCGTGTACCCCCGCTGTAGCACCGTGAACACGCCGAGCACCGAGAGCAGGATCAGCGCCGGGAACATCATGCCGGGGATCAGCAGCCCGACCATCAAGGCCAGCATGCGCTCGAGTCGCTGGAACAGTCCCTCGGTCAGGCTGAGGCCGGCGGCCTCGGCCTCCGCGCGGATCTGACTCACTCCGAGGCTCACGACCAACGTCAGCAAGGCGAGGGCGGCCTGCACGGTGTCGCCCTGCGAGGCGAGGCTCCAGAAGAGGCTCGAGAACAGGATCATGTCCGAGACGCGGTCGAGCACGGAATCCATGAACGCGCCCGAGCGTCCCTCCTCGCCCCGATGCCTCGCGAGGGAACCGTCGAAGACGTCGAGCACCCCGCCGACGATCAGCAGGAAGCCGGCGACGAGCCAGTTGCCGGCCACGATCTGCCAGCCGGCCAAAACGATCACGACCGGAGAGAGCAGTGTGAGCTGCCAGGGCCGAACGCCCGTCCAGATCAGGAACGCGAGGACCGCCCGGTAGGGCCAGGCGAGAAGCCGCTGTACCGCGCCGCCCGCGGCGCTCTCGTTCTTGCGCGGCGGGGGCAGGTCCCGCACCCGGGGTGCCTCACGCCCGGGCCGGTCGGTGCGATCGTTCATCACTAGTCCATGCCAGACTAGTTCACGGGGTCATCCCGCGAACGGCTCGAAACCCATGACGACGTAACGCACCATGCCCGCGGGGGCCTCGTACGCGATCTCCTGCTTCGCGGTCGAGCCCATCAACGCGAGGCCGAGCGGGGAGGACGTGGTCACCGTGCGAACACCCGGCGCCTTCTCCTCGGCGTGCTCGGCGAGCAGGTAGGTCTCCGTGTCGTCGTCTTCGTCGTCGACCGGGCGGATCGTCACGAGCATGCCGGGCGCCACTTCGTCGGAGTGTTCGGGAGCCTCGACGATCTGAGGGTCTCGCAGCATGTGCTGCAGCTTGCGGATCTTCGACTCCATCAACCCCTGCTCTTCCTTGGCCGCGTGGTACTCGGCGTTCTCGCTCAGGTCGCCGAGCTCGCGCGCCGCCTTGATCTTCTCGGTGACGCGGGGACGCCCTTCGGTGGTGAGCCGCTCGAGCTCGGACTTGACGCGCAGATATGCATCGAGGGTCAGGGTCGCGGTCGGCTCGTGCCCGGCGGCGCGTTGCGGCCGGTTCCGCAGCTCCTCGGGAAGTTCAGGCATGGCGCGAGTCTACCCATCGCGATCGCCGTCAGGCTTCGCGTCTCGCGCAGCCACCAGCACGACGTCGGAGCCATCCTGCACCACGTCGTCGCGTTGGTTCAGCACACGCACGTGCATCGTCACGACGCCACGGTCGGGCCTGGAGCGGGATCGGCGCACCTCGGTCACCGTCGAGACGGTGCGGATCGCATCGCCCACGAACACGGGCGCGACGAACCTTCGAGCCTCCTCGAGGTAGACGCCGAGTGCCCAGTCGCCTCCCTCGGTCGGCTGCCCGCTGGAGATCGAGGTCACCAAGAGGCCGTGCGCGATCGGGGCGTCGTAGGGGGAAGCCTCGCCGACCGCCGCCGGGTCGAGGTGCAGCGGGTTGTCGTCGCCGGTCAGCTCGACGAAGGCATCGATGTCGCGAGCCGTGATCGTTCGGGGCTCGCTCACGAACTCGTCGCCCGGTTCGATGTCCTCGAGATGCACGTATGTCATCGGTGCCTCGCCCCGTTGGTGCGCGCTGCGACCGGAGCCTAGCAACGGCTAGCATCGGCCCCGTGGACATCGCGGTTCTCGTGAAGTGGGTGCCCGAGCCGCAGGGCACGCCCACCCTCGGCCCGGACCATCTGCTCGTGCGCGAGGGGGCCGACGGCGCACTCGACCCCGGCGACGAGTACGGGCTCGAACGAGCACTGCAGCTCGTCGAGCGCGACGGCGGCGAGGTCACGGTGGTCTCGATGGGCCCGGAGGTGGCCGTCGCCGCGGTCCAGCGCGGCCTCGCGATGGGAGCCGGCCGGGGAGTGCTCGTGACCGACGACGCCTTGCGCGGCGCCGACACCCTGGTCAGCGCCCGGGTGCTGGCCGCGACCATCGGCCCGATCGGTGCCGACCTCGTCGTCGCGGCGGTCGAGTCGACTGATGGGTACACCGGAACCCTGCCGATCACGGTCGCCGAGCTACTCGGCCTACCGAGCGTGACGTTCGCCACGTCGGTCGACATCGTCGACGGCTCACACCTGCGCGCCGAGCGGCAGACGGCTGCGGGTGCCGAGGTCGTCTCGAGCCCACTGCCGACGTTGGTCACCGTGACGACGGGCGTCGCGGAGCCCCGGTATCCGAGCCTCAAGGGCGTGATGGCCGCGAAGTCGAAACCCCTCGACCGGCCATCGCTCGCCGATCTCGGGCTGGGCGCGGACGACGTGAGACCGTCGCAGACGGTCGCCTCGGTCGAGGCCGCGCCGGTGAAGGCGGGCGGCCGTGTGATCGAGGCCGGGCCCGAGACAGCCGCCGAGATCGCCGACCTGTTGGCCGAGGCACGGGTGATCTAAGGTGCCCGGCGTGTGGATCTGGGCCGATGTGGCGCCCGAAGGTGTCGTCTCGTCCGCGTTCGAGCTGCTCACGAAGGCGCGGGCCATCGGGAGCGACGTCGGAGCGGTAGCGCTCGGGCCGGGGGCGGCCGGAGCGGCGGACCGGCTGGGCGAACACGGAGCGGCCCGCGTGTACACCTCCGACGACGAGCGCCTCGCCGAGCCGACCTCGCGGGTCGCCGCCCACACGCTCGCCGCGCTCGTCGCCGAGCACTCCCCCGGCATCGTGCTGTTCCCGTCGTCCTACCGAGGGCGCGACGTCGCCGGACGCCTCCAGGCGATCACCGGCTCCACCCTCATGGCCAACGCCGTGGACCTGCCGTCGATCGATCGCGCGCGTGCCGAGATCCTGGGCGGCACGACGATCGTGGAGGTCGACCTGGCCGGCCCGTCTCCCCATCTCGTGCTGATGCGGCCGCGATCGTTCGAGCCCGAGGCGGTCGGCGGCACGGCCGAGGTCGTCACGGTCGACATCGTCGAGCCTCCCGGCCGCGCCACGGTCGTACAGGTGGTCGAACAGACCGAGGCGGCTGCCGACGGACCGAGCCTCGATGGCGCGAAGGTCGTCCTGGCGGGCGGCCGTGGCCTCGGCGGGCCGGACGGATTCCGGCTTCTCGAGGAGCTCGGCGACGCGATCGGCGACACGGCGATCGGCGCGTCGCGCGCCGCTGTCGACGCCGGGTGGGTGCCGTACGCGATGCAGATCGGACAGACGGGCTCCACGGTCAAACCCGAGGTCTACCTCGCCGCGGGCATCAGCGGCGCACTGCAGCACGCCGTCGGCATGAAGGGCTCCCGTCGCATCGTCGCGATCACGAAGGACCCCGAGGCGCCGATCCTCAAGCTGGCCGACCTGGGCGTGGTCGGCGATCTCTTCCAGGTGCTGCCGTCGCTCACCGAGGAGGTGCGCCGACGGACCGGGCGCTGAGCGCGGCGCTGCTTGCCGTCGTAGTGGCGGTCGCGGTGGTGCTCGCGTGGCGCCGCGCGTCCCCGAGGATCGCGACGCTCCGCGCCGCCCGGCCCGACGATCCCGAACGCGGCGGACCCACCGCGGAGCGCGCGGCGCGCGAGCTCGTCGAGGTGATCGGCCAGCGGAAGCTGTTCCAGCGGCTCGTGCCCGGCATGATGCACGCCGCGATCTTCTGGGGATTCGTCGTGCTGCTCCCCACGATCGCCGAGGCCGCCACGGCTATCGTGGATCCCCACGCCCATCTGCCTCTGATCGGCGACACGGCGTGGTTCGGCTGGCTCGTCGACGTCTTCGCGGTCGCCGTCCTCGTCGGCGTCGTCACCGCTGTCGCGATCAGGAAGGTGCAGCGGCCCGACCGCTTCCGCGGCTCGCACCTCGAGGAAGCCGACCGCATCCTGCTGATGATCACGGCGATCGTGATCTCCCTGCTGCTCTGGCAGGCGATGCGCATCGCACTCGGACTCACCGGCGCCGAAGGACCTGTTTCGGGATGGCTCGGGGACCTCGTGGACGGGGCGTCGACCGGCGCCCTCGAGGCCGCCGAACGGGGCCTCGTCTGGGCCCACCTGCTACTCGTGCTGGCGTTCCTCGTGTACCTGCCGGGATCGAAGCACCTGCACATCGTCACGGCCGCGCCGAACGTGTGGCTCCGGAAGTCGGGTCCGGGAGGCAGACTGGAACCGCTCCGCATCGACCTCGAGGCGCCGGAGGAGGACCTGCGACTGGGCGCCGCGGTCGCCACCGACCTGACCAAGAAGCAGACCCTCGACCTGTTCTCGTGCACGGAATGCGGCCGATGCCAGGACGTCTGTCCCGCGTGGACGACGGGGAAGCCGCTCAGCCCCAAGCTCCTGGTGATGGACCTGCGCGATCACGTGGCTGCCGGCACAGCGGGGCAGACCGGCGAGATCGAGCTGCAACCGCTCGTGCCGAACGCGGTCACCGACGAGGTCGTCTGGGACTGCGTGACGTGCGGGGCGTGCGTACGAGAGTGCCCCGTCGACATCGAGCACGTCGACACGATCGTGGATCTTCGCCGCAACCTCGTCATGGCCGAGTCGCGCTTCCCGAGCGAAGCGGGTGCGCTGCTCCGGGGGGTGGAGGGCCCCGGCGAGAACCCGTGGGGCCAACCGGCGAGCGCCCGTATGGACTGGGCCGAAGGGCTCGACGTGCGCGTGCTGGCGCCCGGCGATGCAGCACCCGACGTGCTGTTCTGGGTCGGGTGCGCCGGGGCGTTCGACGAACGCGCCCGGGAGGCGACCCGGTCGACCGTTCGCCTGCTGCAAGCAGCAGGGGTCGACGTCGCCGTGCTCGGTCAGCGCGAGTCGTGCACGGGCGACCCGGCGCGTCGCATGGGGCACGAGTACCTGTTCCAGACGCTCGCCGAAGGCAACGTCTCGACGCTGAACGACGCGGGGGTGACCACGATCGTCGCGAGCTGCGCTCACTGCTTCAACACCCTCGCGAACGAGTATCCCGACTACGGCGGCACGTACGAGGTCGTCCACCACTCGGAGTTCCTCGCCCGGCTGGTCCAGGAGGGTGGCCTGCATCCCTCGCGCGACTCGGTCGCGGTGACCTACCACGACGCCTGCTACCTCGGCCGTCACAACGGGAACTACGACGCACCGAGGGACGTGCTCGGCGCGACGACCGGCGAGATCGCCGAGATGCCACGCAACCGGGAGCGATCGTTCTGCTGCGGTGCGGGCGGGGCACGGTTCTGGATGGAGGAGGGCGGCGACGCCCGCATCAACGAGACGCGATACGAGGAAGCCGCGTCGACGGGCGCCGACGTCGTCGCGACCGCATGCCCGTTCTGCCTCGTGATGCTGGACGACGCCTCCAGCGCGGCAGGGGCAGGGCCCGAGGTCGCCGACGTGGCGACCCTGCTCGCTCGCTCCACACTTCCGAAGGGATGAAACGGCTCGGCCGAGGCCGGGCTCACGGCATGAAGCTGGCGTAGTGCATGTAACTCGGCGGGAGCGGGTCCCCGGTGGAGCAATACAGGAACTGGTACTCGGAAGGCTCGATCCGGGCGCCCGCGCGAACCAGCATCCGGAACATCCCCGCGAGGTTGCCGTGGACCTGGAACTTGAGCGCCCGGGGGTGGTCCGAGGTTCGGAGCTGGTCGGCTACGATCGCGCACGCCGTGCGCTCGTCCTCACCGAGCGCCGGACCGAGGGTCGATCCGTCGTCGACGTACGCGTAGCCGACGAGCTCACCCTCACGTCGGTACACGCGGGCCGACATCCCGGAATGGAGCCACCATCCGTGGTCCACTCCACGCGAGAATCCGAGGCACCGTCGGTCCAAGGCATCCAGCTCGGGGATGGTCCCGGACGTCGTCTCCTCGGCCTCCACCGCGGGCAGCGATCCGGGAAGCCGGTCGGGATCGCGCACGCCGCTGAGCACGTACCGCACCGCACGGGGCGTGATCCCATGACTCGCGTAGAGCCCGGTCGAGACGGGTTGGAACGACTCCACGACCAGGGCCCGGGTGGTGCGATCGTCCTCCGGCGGGAGTACTGCCTCGAGCAGCGCCCGGCCGACCCCCTTGCGCTGCGTCGCAGGGCTCACGAAGAGGAACGACAGGAACCAGAACGACCCCCGCAGGTACGAGGCGGCGAATCCGGAGGGCGTGCCGTCCTCGATGGAGAGCACGACCCCGTCGGGGTCCGTCTGGAGCAGGTGCAGGAGCGCCTCCTCCAGCCAGCGGCGGTCCTTTGGGTCCTGCCCTCCGATGCCGTGCTGCCGATGGAGGTCGTTGAACGATTCGAAGAAGAGCGCACACATCGCGTCGACGTCGGCGTCGGTTCCCGTACGGATCTGCATCCGACGACCCGAGGATCGCTCGCTCACACGAACGCGCGGTGGCCGGTGAGCAGGCCACCGATCACGAGGGTGTGAACCTCTTCCGTGCCTTCGTAGGTGATCACCGACTCGAGGTTCGTCATGTGGCGCATGATCGGGTACTCGAGCGTGATGCCGTTCGCGCCGAGGATGCCGCGGGCGGTGCGCGCGACCTCGATCGCCTCACGCGCGTTGTTGAGCTTGCCGATCGAGACGTGCTCGGGTCGCAGACGGCCTTGTTCCTTCATGCGTCCGAGGTGATACGCGAGGAGCGTGCCCTTCTCGATCTCGAGCGCCATGTCGGTGAGCTTCTTCTGGGTGAGCTGGAAAGCTCCGATCGGCTTGCCGAACTGTACCCGCTCCTTCGAGTAGTTCAGGGCGGTCTCGAAACAAGCGCGCGCCGCACCCATCACGCCCCAGACGATGCCGAACCGGGCCTCGTTCAGGCACGAGAGCGGTCCCTTCAGCCCCTCGACGCCCGGCAGCACCGCGTCTGCCGGGAGACGCACATCGTCCATCACGAGCTCCGACGTCACGCTCGCTCGCAGCGACATCTTCTTGTGGATGTCGGGGGCGCTGAAACCCGGGGCGTCGCACGGCACGACGAACCCGCGCACGCCGTCGTCGGTGTTGGCCCAGACGATCGCGACGTCGCTCACGCTACCGTTCGTGATCCACATCTTCGTGCCGCTGAGGACCCAGTCGTCGCCGTCGCGCCGGGCGAACGTGCGCATCGACCCCGGGTCGCTCCCCGAGTCGGGCTCACTGAGGCCGAAGCACCCGATCGCGTCGCCCGAAGTCAGACGAGGCAGCCACTCGGCGCGCTGCCGGTCGCTACCGAACGTGTGGATCGCGTACATCGCCAACGCACTCGTCACCGAGACGAACGATCGCAGGCCCGAGTCGCCGGCCTCCAGCTCCAGCTCGACGAGGCCGTAGGCCACGGCGTCGAGGCCCAGCATCCCGTCGCCCTTCAGCTGCATGCCGAGGAACCCCATCTCACCGAGCTCCTTCGCGAGCTCGCGCGCCGGGAACTCGCCCGCCTCGTACCAGTCCTCGACCTCGGGGAGGATGCGGCCCCGCACCCATTCCCGAGCCGTATCGCGGACGGCGCGCTCGTCGTCGGTGAGCAGGTGATCGATCTCGAGCAGGTCGTGCGGGTCGATCGAGACGCTCATGGGCCGACGGTAACACCTAGACTCGATGGTCATGGGCCCCATCCTGCTCGTGCGATGCGACGCGGGCGAGACCTTCGGCGTCGCGCCGTCGGCGATCGAGACGGCCGGCGCATCGGCGGTGATCTGGGAGGCCCTCGAGGGAGAACCGCGCCCGTCCCTCGACGGGGTGTCCGGCGTCGTCCTGTTCGGCAGCTCCTTCAACGTGGAGCACGCGAACGAGCACGGCTTCATCAAGGATGCTCGCGAGCTCACGCTCGAGGCGATCGATCGCGGCGTGCCCTACCTCGGCATCTGCTTCGGTGCCCAGATGCTCGCCTGGTCGCTCGATGCCGAGGTGACCAAGGCACCCGTGCGCGAGATCGGGTTCGAGCCGATCCGGCCGGCTGCAGCCGCCGCAGGCGACCCGCTGCTCTCCCACTACGCCGACGGCGACCACGTGTTCCAGTGGCACATGGACACGTTCCGTCTGCCCGAGGGAGCCACGTTGCTCGCGACCGGTGACGACGTCCCGCACCAGGCCTACCGCGTCGGCGGTCACACGTGGGGCGTGCAGTGGCACTTCGAGATCGACCGCAGCGAGCTCGATCACTGGCTCGACATGTTTGAGCGGGCCGCAGGGCCGCTCGAACGATCGTGGGGCAAGGGGTCGGACCGGGTGCGCGAGGAGGCCGAGCGCCACCTCGTCGAGCACGCGTCGAAGGGACGCGAGGTGTTCACTCGGTTCGCGATGCTCGCCGCGTCGGTGCCGTGACGAGCGGTTCGGGCGTGCACGGCTCTCACCGGCCGCTGGTGGCGGTCGTCGCCTACCACCTCGCGAAGGACCGGGTCGCACGCTGGCCCGAGGGTGGCTACGGC
>Ga0256867_10000605_pt1 | contig 14478 bp, 9 predicted proteins | sample RVTome_15_FD_185939 | JGI IMG/M metagenome (GOLD analysis project Ga0256867, IMG submission 185939) | Soil microbial communities from uranium-contaminated site in the Upper Colorado River Basin, Wyoming, United States - RVT150D86 (HiSeq) ... | reverse complement strand
GCCCTCCCTAACGGTCGGGCTAATGCCCCGACTTTAGAAAGGCATCTGCCTTTTACGCCGCTAAACGGATGAGCCCTCCCTAACGGTCGGGCTAATGCCCCGACTCACTAGTCAGGACTTACACAACAACGTCCCGAAACTCACCGTTTCTCGTCAGCGCGTTGAGGGTTGATCCGACTTGCGCGAAATCGAACGGTTTCCCGATGATCGCGTCCACTAAATCTTCTTCGCCAGCCGGTGGAGCTGTCGTTGGACCATAACCGGTGACGAGCACGATTCTTATAGTGGGCCAATCCCTGCGAATCATTCTGGCCGTTTCCCAGCCATCCATCTCCGGCATCGCGAGGTCGGTAAATACAAAATCAAAGTCTGCCGCACGCATTTTCTGCAGCGCCTCTTGCCCACTGCCCGCCAATTCCACCTTGTGATTAACAGCCACCAGCATCTCGGCGAGTGTTTCTCTCACTGGTTCCTCATCGTCTACCACGAGAATCCGCAGGCTAGGTGCTTCACCAATTGTTTCTGTTATATCAGCAGACGCCGTCTCGGCAACAACAGCCGGCAGGTCGATCGTAAAGTTAGTACCGCTGCCGGGCTCCGATATGACACTTATCGAGCCCGAGTGACGTTCAATAATGCTGTAGCTGACTGACAGACCTAAACCGGTGCCATGTGCGCCCTTCGTTGAGAAGAAAGGCTCAAATATTTTCTGTCGAACGTCTTCCGGCATTCCCATTCCGTTGTCGCTGAAATGCAATTGCAACCTGTCGTCTATGCGACGGCATGTTATTAACAGCCGCCCTCCCTTCGGCATGGCGTCGACGGCGTTCACGATCAGGTTGACAAAGACTTCGCGTAGTTCAGATGCACTACCGTACGTATGGTGTCCCGCCTCAGTGTTGAGTTTGACGTCGTATTCCAGTCCGCGAACACGTGCCTCGTTTTGCCAGCGAGTTCTGGTTATCTCGACGGCGTCGTTAAGCAAACCACCAACGTCGACTAACTCAAACTCCTTAACGGCCGACTTGCGTGCAAATGTTTGAATCCTGCGCACGGTTGCCGCAGCGTCTTCAGCGGCTGTTTGAATGATGTCGAGATTACGGACCAGCGCGGGATCGTCGATCTGACGTCGCAGCAATTGTGCACGTCCAAGGATCGCAGCCAGGGAATTGTTGAAGTCGTGGGCGACACCCGAAGCGAGTTGTCCGAGCGCGCGCAACTTATCAGCCCTCGCAGCGCGCTCGCGTTCTTCCTTCTGCTCGGTAATGTCGCGCGCAATACCCAGCACACCCGTCGTTCGGCCCTCTACCACCAGCGGAGAATTGTCTACGCGTGCATAGCGCAGTTGTCCGTCGTGAGAGAAATAACGCATCTCATAAGTTTGCGGCAATCCAGTCAAAGCTGCATCCAGTTTTTCCTTCACTAGCTGACGATCGGCTTCGTAGACCATGCCGAGTAATGGACGGCCAATGAAGTTGCTGCGTTGATATCCGAGTCCCTTCAAGGTTGCGGTGTTGCACCACTTGAAGTTGCCTTCCGGATCGACGGCGTATATCGACTCTCGGGCGCTCTCGAGAATATTTGTGAGCAGCGATTGATGCTCGCGCGCGACTGCCTGAACCTTGCGCAAATCGGAAAGATCACGTGCAGTGCAAACCACGGCCAGTGCTTTATCGTTTTCATCGAGTACTGGTTCAACAGTAACAAGTAGGGGCCGATTGAGACGGTTTGGAGTGATTTCAATCGTAACGCTGCGACCCGTCTCGAGTGCTTTTTCGACGACGCAGGCCTCGTCTTCTTCGCTCGTTCTTAAAATGTCGCAACATTGCCGCCCGAGCAGTAATTTCGGATGAAGGGCCTCCATCGCCGCGCCCGTGCGATTGACGCGTTTCAGTTCGCCACCCTTGTCGAAAATAAAAATACCGTCAGACATGGCGTCAAAAGTCGTTTCCCATTCAGTTTTTCCACGCGCAACCATCTCGAACAGTTCCGCTTGAGCGATGCCGATTACGAGTCGCTCCGCCAGGGCTTCCACAAGCGACACTTCATCTTCTGTCCAGAGGCGTTTGCGATCTGTTTCGTAGATGCAGAGTGACCCGCGAAATTGCCCCTTGATGAACAATGGATAGTTGATTTGCGAACGGATATTGAACCTCTCCGCGCGATCTCTTACGTACTCGCGCAATGCGGTTAAGGCGTCGTCAAAGTTTATCGCGTCGTCAATAATGAGCGGCTGACCTGAGTTCAACAATCGACAGCCGATGGGATCATCGCAATTAACGACACCGCTTTGGATGCTGCTGACGCCCGGTCCGAGATATTCATATTCAAGCGGTTCGCTAACTCCTTCGGTGTTATACAAGCAGAGCTGGACTCTCGACGCGTCCAGTGCGCGTCCGAGTTCACGAGTGGCGGTACTGAGAACTTCCGGCAAACTCAGCGAGGCACGAATCGCCATCGTCAAACGATTTACCAGCGCTTCACGTATCGATGTGGTTTCGGCCTTTTGGTATAGCTGGGCTTGACGGATTGCAATTCCAGTTTGATCGGCAACTGCCTTAGCCAAAGCGATGTCAGCCTCACTCCACTGTCTCAAATGCTTCGTAGTTGAGAGTGCGAACGCCGCCGGCACATCGTCGCCAACCCTGATAGCAACGTACATAATCGATTGCACGTCCGCTTTCGAGAGGATGTTCTGATAGAGGTCCGCGATACGTGCGTCGTTGGCGGCATCTGAGAATGGCAGGACGCCGGTCTTATCCAAAGCCGAGATCAGGGATTGCAAATGGGCCAAGGCAAAGTCTGACGCAGCCGGCTTAACGCCCTCGGCATGATACTCGGCAACGTTCGTTGCACACTTCGCGCGATCGTCCCTCATGAAGAGCGAACAACGGTCCACATCAAGATAAGAGCCCAACTCTCTTACCGCTGTCTGGTAAATCTCAAGAGGATCCAGCGAGCAACGAATGGCTTGCGAAATGCGATGCGTCATAGCCTCGCGTTGAGCCTGCTGGGCCAACGCCTCTTCGGCACGCCGGCGCTCGCTGATGTCAACACCAACTCCTGCGACGTACTTGTTGCCGGAAGAGTCGATCGTTGGGAATTTAAATACGAGCCAATGATGCGGAGTTCCGTCTCCAGTGGGAACGGTTTCAATGATCTCCTCAGGAAAGCCGGTGTTCAGTACCTTCAGATCGTGCTCGTGAGTTTCAGCGGCCGTGATCGAAGGCAACCAATCGAAGCTCGTACGGCCCTTGAGGAAAGTCAGCTTCTGACCAAATAACCTTTCGAATGGTTTGTTGACATAGACGTAGCGTCCGGCGTGGTCCTTCATAAAGGCCACCGCGGGGCTGTTGTCCATGAAGCTGTTGAAGAAAGCCTGACTCTCACGCAGCGCTTCTTCAGAGTGCTTGCGCTCAGTCAGATCGCGCGCTATTCCCTGAACACCCACCGGGTTACCATCGCTGAAAATCAGACGCGTACTGACCTCGAGCCGAACACGGCGTCCGTCCTTCGAGATAATGTCGATTTCGTAAACAGTCGAGACTTTCTCACTCGCCTTGCGAGCGATCATCTCGCGCGCCAGGTTCAAATATTCTGGAGCAATCACATCAGCGACGTTCATCGTCGCCACTTCTTCGCGTGAGTAGCCGGTTATTCGTTCACCGCTGCGATTGAGTGAAGTGAAATTGCCCTGCAGATCGTGTGTGTAGATGATGTCGTTGGCGTTCTCGAAAAGTTCGCGATAGCGCTCTTCGCTTTCTCTTATCGAGGCTTCAGCTCTTCGGTTTTCGGTAATGTCAGTTGCAACGCCGATAACGCCTAACACGTTGTCGCGTTCGTCAGTCAGTGGTGAATAGCGAACCTCGAAAATGAGATCGCCAACCTTAACCGCTGAAGTGAACGACTCGCCTTTCAGAGCGCGCCTGATATTCTCGCCAACTTGTGGAGAGTCGGCATAAACTTCAAACACCGACTTGCCAACAAGTTCGCCCGGTTCGAGCGATAGACTCTTCAATCCCTCGCCCTCGCTGAGCGTGAAGACGCCGTTCTTATCGGTCGCAAACAGAATGAGTGAGGCGCTGGCGACAACTGTTCGCAAACGCTTTTCTGCTTTCCTCAGAGCCTCGCGTGCGTGCTTTTTTTCGGTGACATCTCTAAATACTGAGAGCACGGCCGATTTACCTTCAGAAGTGAAAGGCAAACCCGTGACTTCAACGTCAATCTCGGATCCGTCAAGGCGCTGGCATTTTTGTTCGGCCAGAGTTGAGGGCCTTTGAAGCCTCTGTATGTCGTCAACCCGCTCTCTGACATGCTCGTGGTAATCCGGGTGCACAACATCCAGAATAGACCTGCCGATCAGATCGTGAGGAGTTGACGCGCCCCAAAGTTTCACGGCTGCGGGGTTGACGTAAACAAACCTGCCTTCCCGGTGAACAACAATCGCGTCCGGAGAGAGTTCGACAAGCCGGCGATAACGTTCTTCACTCTCCTTTAACGCCTCTTCTGCATTTTTCTGCTCGGTTATGTCACGAACAACTCCACGGACACCAATCGGTACCCCGTGTCGATCACGCTCAACCGTTATCATTCCCTCCAAACATCTCGACACGCCTCGTGCGTCGCGTACACGGTTAGTGGATCGAAGCGGTAAGTTTCCGTTGTGTATTTTGGTTTGAGCGATATCGCGTGCAGCGGATTCTGCGTCGATCATTTCGCTGAGGTGTTTGCCGGCCATCTCGACGGCTGTGCGGCCATAAAAGCGCGCACCAGCATCGTTGATGCTGGTGATGTAGCCGTCCATGTCGCGCGTATAGATGATGTCGGCCGCCTGCTCGACGATCTCGCGATAGTGTTTTTGGATGCGATGTCGCTCGACCAGTCGCGCGACTTTGACCAACAGTTCTTCGTTTCGAAACGGGAGGTCGATGTAGTCGTCGGCGCCGGCGTGTAGACCTTCAATACCGGCATCGTCTGACGTGATGAGGCCGCTGATTAGAAGCACTGGAACATACGCGGTGCGTGGGTCTTCCTTCAAACGGCGGCAGAGCTCGAGACCTCCAACGACTGGCATCACCACATCGCTAACCACAATATCGGGGTCAAACGAAAGGGCCAGATCGATGGCTTCCGCGCCATCAGGGGCGGTTGAGACGTCGTAACCCTCGAGTCGGAGGAGGTCTACCAGAAGATCGCGTATTTTTAGATCATCGTCGACGATCAGGACTCGGCCCCGGTCTGAGGTGCTGATGCTCATGCAATCTGTTTTCGGACGTTATGAGTAAGAAACCTCGGGAGGAACAAATTGGAGATTTGGTGCGGAGTTCTTACAGCGCCAAGCGGAGTCGCAGGGCCGGAAAAGTATAACAGGTTTGGCGAAAGTTTGTCACCAAAGAGTTTAGCCACAGATTTCACAGATGACACAGATAGAGCTGAAATCTGTGTAATCGGTGTAAATCTGTGGCAGTTGTTTACTGGTCCTGAACTCTTTTACGGGTGGCCGGTTCGGGTGTTGAGGTCTTGGCGAAGTAGCCGGCGCGATAGTTCAGCTTAAGGTTTTGCTGTCGCAGGGCGGGATTTACCAACTGAATCTCAATATGACGGAAGGAGCCATCGCGGGCTTTGTTGCTGGGCGAGTAAGCCACCAGGTACTGTTCGCGAAGGTCTCGTTGTATCTGAGCAAATGCGTCGCGCAGATCCCGTTCGTGGCGTGGAAAGTATGCACGTCCTCCGGTTTGTTCGGCGATCTTCTTCAGCGAACCTTCATTAACGTTGAAACTGTAGCGGTCGCCGATGCCGATCGCGTAGATGAGCGCGTCTGCCTTTTGTGCTCGTTCAATTGCCTCATGCATGTTCATCCGGCTGCTGGTGTCGACGCCGTCGGTCAAGAGTATGATTGCTCGACGCGTGTGTTCTGCCGACGTGCTTATTAACTCCTCGGAAGTGGCCCAAACGGCATCCCAAATGGCAGTCGATCCGGCGAGACTCTGATTGGTTCCTGAAATTGGCGGAGTCCCGTTCACGACCACTCCACCGCCGATATAACCTGAGGGAGGAATAAACTCCACTCGATCTATCGCTCTCCTGAGCCGTTCGATATTTCCGGAGAAGCCTTGTTCCAACGTCGTTTCCCCGGTAAACGAAAGCACCGCCGCCTCGTCCCTGTTTGGTCGCAACACACTTTCAAGAAAGGCGCGAGCGGCCTCTTTTTCATCGGGGAGCGTGCGTTCTTCTGAAGCACTTGTGTCTATAAGTATTGCCAGAGAGAGTGGGAGATCGATGTTCCGTTGAAAAGTGAAAATCTCTTGTGGCTGACCATCTTCCAACACGCGAATGTCTCCGGCTTTAAGGTCGCTGATGAAGCGTTTGTTCTTATCAGCCGCGGTAAAGAAGATGTTTGTGAGATTTGTTTCGACCTTAATTACTTCGTCAGAATCCTGCGGCAACTCTTCACGCACTCGAGGCGTTGGCGACGGCGATGCAAATGCGTGTGGGGCGGCGCCCGGAATATTCGTCTCGTTCTTCGCAAACAGACTGTGGCTCGCTACTCCTCCGCAGAGAAACAGAAAAACGAAAAGCAGCAACAGGATTGGGCGACTCATTTCACGATATTGCATTTTACTTCCCAACTTCTTATGGCATTACACTGTCGGCGATAGCCTTGTAGCCTCGCTTCGTTCTTACCTTTAGATCTCCTCGTCGATCTGACAGTTTGACATCGATCTTTCTGAACGTGCCGTCATAACTCTTGTTTGTGGGATTGTACGTAACGAGGTATTGCGCTCGAAGTTCTTTGGATATTCTTGTGAATGAGCGCTCGAGCGACAGCATGTCGCCAGTGAAAAAAGCAATCCCACCGGTCTCTTCTGAGAGCGTTTGCAGATCTCGATCCTTCTTGTCGGCCACTTGTCCCGCTTGAACGCCAGGCACCGTAGCGAGAAAGCCCGCCTTCGTCGAGATGGCAAAAATAGTTGTTTCAGTTCGTTGCGCGATATCGATCGCATCTCGAATGTTTGCGCGGCTGTAAGTGTCCTCACCATCAGAAACTATCAGCAACACGCGGCGCCCAGGAACTGAACGCATCTTCTCGTCGCAAAACTGCCAGACAGCATCGAAAAGCGCTGTCTGTTTGCCCATCTGTTTTACGCTGTAGACGGCCTTGTCGAGAAGGTCGAGTTTGTCAGTGAAGTCTTGCCGCAAGTTGATCTGATCGTCGAATGTAGCAAAGAGCACGCGGTCCTTGCGTGGCTTCACCACAGTTTGGATGAAGTTCATTGCCGATTCCTGCTGGAATTTCAGTTTGCCGGCGGTTGAAGGAGACGTGTCCATCAACACTGCGACATATAGCGGAGTCGTCAACGAGAGGTCATCTGAGAAGGTTTCGATCGTTTGCGGTACTTTGTCCTCCAGAATTACGAAGTCTTCTCTCGTCAGTCCGGGAACAAACTGCCCTTTCTTATCCGTTACGGTGATCGGCAGTCGCACACGCCGAATCAAAATCCTCTCGGTGCCCTGCGGGGTTTCGCCTGCTGGTATCGGGCTGGGCGAAGGCCTGGGATTTTGTGCACAGACAAGCACGGCGGCAGCGGCAGTTATGATAAAAGCCACCGACAAATATTTGAATAAAAACTGTGTTAGAGCTACTGGCATGCGATATGGATTACAGGTTCGGGAGCTGACCGGGTCTGATTGACACCGGCGTTTCGATGCGTTCGAACCCGAACCTGTTGCCCTTTCTGGTAATTACAAGCTTAAGGATAAGAACACAAACCGAAGTTTTCCCGCAAAGGTGCAAAGGCGCAAAGGTAATTCCGGGAGTAGCCAACGCCTTCGGCGTATAACTGAACCGAATGCTACAATGCGGTCGAACGGCCTAACTTAGTCGCGCAAGTTTTCACCTTCATGCCCGACAGTCCGAACAAGCCAGATTCAGCCGGCACCAATTCACTGCCTGAGTACATCGCTCATTATCGCATCTTACGCAGACTGGGCAAGGGTGGCATGGGTGAAGTGTTGCTCGGTGAAGACACCAAACAGCACGGTCGCAAGGTAGCTCTCAAGGTCTTGCCGCAGGAACTCACGAGATCAGAGAGTCGAGTGCGGCGCTTTAAACAGGAAGCGCGAGCGGTTTTGGCGCTCAATCATCCGAACATCCTCACGATCTTCGAGATCGGCGAATCCGCAGACGGCTACTACATTGCCACTGAATACATCGAGGGCGAAACTCTGCGCCATTGCCTCTTGCGTGGTCCATTGAAGCTCGACGAAACGATTGGCGTCGCCATACAAGTGGCGATGGCTCTCGAAGCAGCCCGTGCAGAAGGTATCGTCCACCGCGACATCAAGCCTGAGAACATCATGTTGCGGCAGGATAGATTTGTATCGGTTTGTGAAGGTGTTGGACTTTGGACTCGCAAAACTAACCGATCGAGATACGCCTGGCTCTGAACGCTGAGTATCTGTCTGACGGCCTGACCGAAAGCATCATAAACAGCCTTTCGCAACTGCCTAACCTGAAAGTGATGTCTCGCAACGCAGCTTTCCGATTCAAGGGTTCGAATAAGGATCCGAAGGAGGCAGGCCAAAGTCTGAACGTGGGCGCAGTTTTGAGTGGAAGGCTCGCGAGCCTATTCCTTAAAACTCGCCACAGATTTGCACGGATGAACAGGGATCAATCTGATAGGTGTTCATCCGTGCAAATCTGTGGCCAGGTCCAGCAAAAGCTCGGATAAGTTGGCGGGCAACGGAGATTCAAACTTCACGAACTGTCCTGTTTCTGGATGAGTAAAGCCGAGTTTCTCTGCATGAAGGAAATGACGTTTGAGATTTCGAATTCGCGCGCGCAGTCGTGCGTCCTGAATCGTGTTATCGCGGCCCGCTCCATAAATTTCGTCACCGACAACGGGATGCTTTAACCAGGCAAGATGAACGCGAATTTGATGTGTCCTTCCTGTTTTCAATTCCACATCCAGCAGTGTGAACCGCTGGAAATTACGGCGCACTCGATAGAGTGTTAACGCGTTGCGACCTCCGCGCACAACGGCCATGCGCGTACGGTTTGAGGGATCACGCGCGAGTGGTTGATCGATCTTTCCGGAATTCGAAACCACGCTCCCGTGAACCAATGCGACATAGGACTTGAAGACAGTTCGATCGCGAAACTGATCGGAGAGGTTTTCGAGTGCAGCTTCTGTCTTGGCGACGACCAGCAGACCGGACGTGTCGCGGTCCAGCCGGTGAACGATGCCGGGTCGCACGCCGGTTCCGCCGTCCGGAAGCTGTTGAAAATGGTATGCGAGTGCGTTGGCGAGCGTGCCCGAGGGTGTTCCCGCAGCCGGATGGACCACGATTCCGGCAGGTTTATTGACGACGAGGAGTGTCGCATCTTCATAAACGATGTCGAGCGGGATATTCTCGGGCGAAAAACCGGTCGTTGGGGGAGCGGTAAGCTCCACTTCGACTTCATCTTCTTCTCGGAGTTTGTAAGCGGGTTTGGAAACTTTGCCGTTTACGAGGATGTCTTCGCCCTCGATGAGACGCTGCAAGCGCGCACGACTCCATCCTTCGATCTGCGAAGCGAGGAACGCGTCGAGACGAAGGCCGGCATGATCTGGTCCAATTTTGAGGGTAATGGTTTCCTGATCTGATCCGTGTAATCTGTGTAATCTGTGGCTCATCCATTGCGGCGTTCGAAGTCCTTCATGAACGACACGAGCGCCTCAACTCCTGCGCGCGGGAATGCGTTGTAGATTGACGCTCGAATTCCACCAACCGATCGATGTCCTTTCAGCCCGTCAAGCCCCTGGGCCGTAGCCTCGGCGACAAACTTCTTCTCGAGTTCCTCCGCGGGCAAACGAAACGTGACGTTCATCGTCGAACGACAATCCATGTCGGCATGACCGCGATAGAAGTCGGTGGCGTCGATCACGTCATAGAGCAGCCGCGCTTTCTCTTCATTCACGCGTTCCATTCCGGCGACTCCACCTTGAGCCTGAACCCATTTGCAGACAAGGCCGAGGATGTAGATACCCCAGGTGTTTGGAGTGTTATAAAGAGATTTATTCTCGACATGTGTGCGATAGTCGAGCATTGAGGGCAGTCCTTCGGGAATCTGCTGCAACAAGTCGTCACGCAGGACTACTACGGTGACACCGCTTGGTCCCATGTTTTTTTGAGCGCCGGCATAGATGAGTCCATATTTATCGACGTCAATCGGGCGCGACAGAATATCTGACGAAGCATCTGCCACGAGCGGAACATTGCCGACAGCGGGTTCACGTTTCCACTCCACACCTTCGATCGTTTCGTTACTTGTAATATGAACGTAGGCAGCTTGAGGATCAAGACTCATCTCGTCGCGTGACGGCACACGCGTGAAGCCTCCGTCAGCCATCGTCGCCGCAACGTTTACGCCGCCAGCTTTTTTGGCCTCCTTTAGCGCCTTCTTACCCCAACTTCCGGTTATCACGTAATCAGCACTGCCGTCCGCGGGCAGAAGGTTCATTGGCGCCATCGAAAACTGCAAACTCGCGCCGCCCTGTAGAAAAAGGATCTGATAGTTGTTGGGGATTCCTAAAAGCTCACGCAGGCTCGCCTCAGCCCGACCGATGATTTCGTCAAAGGTTTTCGAGCGGTGGCTGATTTCCATCACAGACATGCCGACGCCCGGCATGCTCACCATATCGCGTTGAGCTTCTTCTAAAACAGGAACCGGCAAAACGGCCGGACCAGCGCTGAAATTAAAGATTCGCTCCGTCATTGCAATCTCCTGGTGAATCGTGAATCGTGAATACTGAAACCGATTCACGATTAACGATTAACGATTCACTACTCTTCAAAACGCGAACGCAAAGCATTGCCTGCTACTTTAGTAACCACCGAACGCGGCACCACGCGTTCGGCTTCAATAGTAAACCAGTTGGCCCAGCCGGAAATGACCATGCTCTTTTGCCGTTTCAATGCGCGCAGAGCAGTTTCCACCACCTCTTCCGGAGTCTGCACGGTGCGCATCGGCGGACGATCGATTCCTGATGAGTCGAAGAAATTAGTTTCAGTCACGCCAGGACACAAGGCCATCACACGGATCCCATGCAAGCGGTTTTCGTCCCACAGTGCTTCCGAAAACGCCAGCACGAAAGCCTTGGTCGCCGCATACGTAGCCATGAAAGGCACCGGTTGAAACCCGGCGGTCGATGCCACGTTGATGATCGTGCCGCGCTTTCTTTCGCGCATTGGCACGAGAAACCGGTGCGTGAGTTCGACCAATGACCTAACGTTGAGTTGGATCATTTCGAGTTCGCGATCGAGATCGAGTTTGGCAAAATCACCCATCGAGCCAAACCCGGCGTTATTGATGAGCATTTCGACCTCGAGTTCGCGCTTCTTTGTCTCTTCAAGGAGCTGCAACGGTGCATCAGGTTGCTGTAGATCGAGCGCAAGATACTGTGCGCGGATGCTGGTCAGGCGCCCGAGTTCGTTGCACAACGCAATGAGCTTGTCTTCAGAGCGCGCGACAAGAAGAACGTTTCTTCCTCGGGCCGCGAGTTTTCTGGCAAAAGCCGCTCCGATTCCTGACGATGCTCCGGTGATGAGGGTCGTGTTCATTATGAAACCAAAGGACAGAAAACTAGATCACTTCAAGTAAAGCAAATCGAGTTCGATGATATCGGCGTTGCTCGCTTCGAGTTTCTTGAGGGTTTCTTTTGACGGCGCATTGTCAAGGTTGATGCGAGCCACGGCGGCAGCGGCTCCATCGAATACGATATTCTCCATCTCCTGGACGTTGATCTGTTCTGCCTTGATCGCATCGAGCACACCAGCAAGCACGCCGGGTCGATCAAGGTGACGAACTACTAATCGATACGTGGCTGGGGTTTGTCGCGCCAAATTTACAACATTCGGTACCTTACCGGTTTCTTTGAACTCCTTGACGATGCGCACAGTCTCTGCAGCGATCGCTTCCTGCGCCTGGTCCGTTGATGCGCCGACGTGATGAGTGCCGTAGAGTCCCTCTTCTTTGACTATAGCATCCTGAAATTCACCGGTGCTGCTGGTTGGTTCAACTGCATAGACGTCGAGGCCGGCACGGATGCCGCGATTTCTCATAGCTTCGACAAGTGCGGCCTGGTCCAAAACCTCGCCTCTTGCCGTATTAATGAAATAAGAACCTTTTCTCATCGCATTAAAAAAGTCGGCGCCAAGAAGATTTCTGGTTTCAGAATTAAGCGCAAGATGAACACTTACGATGTCCGCAGCGCTTGCCACGGCTTTTGGTGACTCTCTTAATTCAACACCGAGGAGTGCTGCTCGCTCCATTGTCAAACTTCTGCTCCAGGCCACGACCGGCATGCCAAACGCACGCGCGCGGGGAATCATCTCCTGACCGATTTTCCCGACACCGATCAGCCCGAGCGTGCGACCAAACAGCCCCCGTGCCCTGGAAAACTCTTTCTTGTTCCATTCTCCTCTTCTCAACGCCGCAACGTTATCGGCTATTCGTCGATCAAGAGCGAGAATCAATGCGAAGGCGAGTTCTGCAACGGCGATTGAGTTCTTACCAGGACAATTCGAGACGTAGATACCACGGTGTGAAGCGGCCGCAACGTCGATCGTGTTGTAGCCGGCGCCCGCGCGAACGACAAGTTTAACGGGCCCGGCATCGAGCATCGGCTCGGTTACTTTTGTGCCTCTTACCACCAACACGTCAGGCGCTTCTTTCTTAATTGCGTCAACAAGCGTTTCGTCTTTCGCATCTGGCTGGTACGAAATCTCGCAGCCGAGCGCCTGCAAACCGTCCCGGCCTGATTGTTCGAATTTGTCTGCTATTAGAATGCGCATTAGGATTGAACTCTTTTGATCTTTGGTCCTGGTTCTTTGTACTTTGGTTTCGGTCGGGTCAGTACCGTAACGCGGTAGCGTCGGTCGGCCTCGCGCATTACAACTCCTAGTATACCGATGCATAACGTCGACCCGACGCTACCGCGTCATGGTACTGACCCGACCCAAGCCAAAGTACAAAGCACAAAACTCAAATAGGGTGAATCAACAACCCATCCCTCAACTTAGGCTCGAACCATGTCGATTTAGGCGGCATGATCTCGTTCGCGTCGGAAACCATTAATAGTTCCTCAACTGTCGTGGGATAAAGTGAAAAAGCAACGGCTGCTTTGCCCTCGTCAACCAAACGTTCGAGCTCCCTGGTTCCACGCAGGCCGCCGATGAAGTCCACTCGCTTGTCAGTCCTGATGTCTTTGACGCCAAGAACCGGATCGAGCAGCCTGTCCTGAAGAACACTTACGTCCAACATGGCAACAGTACCGACAGGCAAAGTTGCCTCCGGCGATAGTTGCAGCCCGTACCACTTACCATCGAGATACATACTCCACTGGCCGCGCTGCTGGGGCTCAGGGCTCGCATTTTCCGAAAAGGTAAACTGTCCCCCGATAGCGCTGAGAAACTCTTCACTCGAAAGTCCATTGAGATCGTTGACGGTGCGATTGTACGCAAGTATCCGCACTTGTGAATCCGGGAAGATGACTGTGAGGAAATAGTTGTAGTCTTCGTTGCCAGTATGCGCGAAACTTTGTTCCCTTAACTCGGCGCGTGCGCGGCTTGCACTCGCAGCTCGATGATGGCCGTCCGCAATGTAAAGAAGAGGCACTGATTCAAAACTCTTCACTAAAGACTGAGTCTCGTTGAGACGCCAGATTGTATGGCGAACTCCATCCGCCGCAGTGAGATCGTACAAAGGCGTCGCTTTTATCGCCAGCGAAACTTGTTCGTCAATCTCGGCTCGGTTTCTGTACGTCAGAAAGACTGGTCCAGTTTGAGCACGCAGCATGAGCATGTGACGCGTGCGATCGTCTTCTTTATCACGGCGCGTGCGCTCGTGTTTACGAATGGTGCTGTTGTCGTATTCGTCGATGGAACAGCAAGCTACGATTCCGACCTGTTGATGGTCGCCCATGATCAGGCGATACAGGTAGAGGCTTGGCTCAGTCTCTTTTTCAAGTGGACAAGTGGAAATCAGTTTCTCGAAATTCTCGACTGCCTTTCGATAAACAGCGTCGCTATAAATATCAGTTCCTGGAGGAAGATCGATCTCCGGACGCGAGACGTGCAGAAAACTGAGCGGATTTCCGTCGGCGAGCACGCGGGCCTCCTCGGTGTTGACGACGTCGTAAGGCACACTGGCTACCAATTGAGCCCGCTCAGCTTGCGGACGCAAGGCCCGAAAGGGACGAATAACCGCCACAGACCCTCCTTACGAATATTGCGGATTGATAAAAGGCTTATGGGAGGTTAAGACAGGATTACAAGATTTACAAGAGAGCATAATCCTGGGTAGTGTTCCAGCCTGAATAGTTTTCTCTAAGTAATCTCTGCGACCTCTGCGTCTCGGCGGTGAAATCGGGCAAGTAAAAACTAAGTAAACCGCCGAGACGCAGAGGTCGCAGAGATTGCGCAGAGATGAAATTA
>Ga0256867_10000603_pt1 | contig 14510 bp, 17 predicted proteins | sample RVTome_15_FD_185939 | JGI IMG/M metagenome (GOLD analysis project Ga0256867, IMG submission 185939) | Soil microbial communities from uranium-contaminated site in the Upper Colorado River Basin, Wyoming, United States - RVT150D86 (HiSeq) ... | reverse complement strand
AACAAGAAATCACCTCGATTTCATGCTGAGCGCATCTGCTTATTCGGCTGCGCCTCGGAGTGTCGTCCTGGCACAGTCTGACCGCGGGTGAGGAAAAAGATGCGTTTTGAACGACTGGAACCAAAACGTTTAGGGCCACGCAGCGGTCAACATCAGCAGCAGTTTCGTTGCCCCCCAGCCAATCAGGCCGCACACGGGAAACGTCAGTATCCACGCGGTGACGATCTCGAACGTGACTCCCCAACGCACGGCGGAAAACCGTCTTGTTGCGCCGACGCCGACGATGGCGGTATTGATCGTATGCGTGGTGCTCAACGGAATGCCGAGGCGTGTCGCAAGCTCGATGGTCAGGGCCGCCGCCGTCTCGGCCGCGAAGCCGTGAACCGGCCCGAGTTTCGTCAATCGTAGCCCCATGGTCTTGACGATGCGCCAGCCGCCCACGGCGGTACCGACTCCCATGGTCATGCTGCACAGCAGAATCATTCAGACGGGCACCTGGAAGGTCGGCAAAATCCCGCCGAGCAAGAGCGCTAACGTGAATACGCCGATAAATTTTTGCCCGTCATTGGACCCGTGGCTGAACGCCATGAATCCCGCCGAGAGAATTTGCAGCCGGCCAAAAATTCTGCGCACTGTTCCCGGGCGGCTATCGGCGAAAGCCCAATAGAGAGTCGCCATCAATAGCAATCCGCCGAAAAAAACCAGGAAAGTGGAGAAGACGAGCCCGATAAGTACTTTGCTCCAACCGCTCCAAACTAAGCTCTCCGGCCCGGCCGTAGCGAAGCCCGCACCGGTCAGGCCCGCGATCAAGGCGTGGCTTTCGCTGGTCGGCAAGCCCCAATACCACGCCAACGTGCTCCAAAATATAATGCCTTGTTCCAGGATTGCTGCGGGTCGGTGTAATTCTCGAGCATCTCCTTGAGGGCCTTGGCTCCGGCCAGCGCATTTTGCGCCGACTCTTTGAATAGATCGAAGAATTTTTCCCGGCGGGGAACAATCTTAAACATGGAGGGCTCCGGCGACGGGAGTTTTCTCAGCCAACGGCGCGCAATGTTGTTGGCACTTCAATGCTACCGAAATATTAGCGAATTGTTGGGGGTACGCTTTAGGGGTGGTCGCCGGCGAAAAGCTCTTCAACGCGAGCGCGTATCTCGTCGCGGACCTTGCGGAACGCCGTCAAAACTTCTTCTTCGGTTCCAGGAACCGCCGCCGGGTCGGCGACGGGCCAATGACGGCGTTTCATTTGCGCCGATGTTGGACATTGTTCGTCGGCTTCGGCGCACAGCGTTATGATCTGTTCAACATGATCGAGCGGAACCGCGTCCACGCCTTTTGAGTACTGCGCCGTGATATCAATGCCGGCTTCCTGCATGACGCGCACGGCCAGGGGATGAATTCCCTTGGGAGCAGTACCGGCGCTGAAAACTCGATAGCTTGCCTCGGCCAGACGACGGGCGAAGCCTTCGGCCATTTGACTGCGGCAGGAGTTGGCGGTGCACAGAAACAAGATGCCCTTCCGGTGGTTGCCGTTCCCCGGTGCCAGTGGCAAGCGCACTCGCACTGCGGTGCCTTTGTTTATCGTGCTTTCGATCTTTAACTCGCCCTTGTGCGCCTGCACGATATGCTTGACGATCGCCAAGCCCAATCCCGTGCCCCCGAGATCGCGCGACCGGGCTTTGTCGACCCGGTAGAACCGTTCCGTCAAACGCGGCAAGTCCTTTTCCGGAATGCCCGGTCCGGTGTCGCGCACCGAAATTTCGAGCTGCGGCGGCGCGCCATTGTCGGGCGCAATCCGAGCTGCGCTCACAGTCACCGTGCCGCCCGACGGGGTGTATTTGATCGCGTTATCAACCAGGTTGATAAAGAGTTGCTGTAAACGGTCCGCATCGCCGCGCAGCCTGGGCATGTCCGACTCGAGGTCGTGCGTCAGCGTCACATCCTTTTTCGCGGCGCGATCCCAGAAAATTTCCAGCACCCGCTGAACGAGCTGGCTCGGATCGAGCGGTTGCAGGGCGAGCTGAACATTGCCGGATTCCAAATCTGATAACGTGAGCAGATCCTCGGTCAGGCGGCTGAGCCGCTCGGAGTGTCGGCCGATGATCTCGAGAAACTGCCGGCTGTCGCCGGGGTCTGACGGCGGCGTGTCCAGCAAAGTCTCGACGTAGCCGCGAATCGCCGTCAGGGGAGTGCGCAGCTCATGCGACACGTTCGCAACGAAGTCCGAGCGCATGGACTCGAATCGCTTGACGTCGGTGACATTGTGAAACACCAGAATCGAACCTAGAGACCGTCCCTGCGGATCTCTCAGCCGAACGGCGTTCACGCGGAACCAGCGGTCGTCGCCGAGCTCGACTTCCTTCGCGTAGCGCTGCTCGGCGAAATCGACCGCCAAAACCTCATCCAGGATCTTGTGCACTTCCGGGTGGCGGGAAATTTCCAGCATCGACACGCTTTGAATTTCTCTTTCCCGGGGCACGTTAAACATGGCCTTGGCCTGTTCGTTCATGACCAGGACATGGCCTTTTGGATCGAGGACCAGCACACCCTCGATCATGCAGCGCAAGATCGAATCCGCCTTTTCCTTTTCGGCGGTGACCTGGCGCAGGTTCTCGCGGATTTTGAGACCCATCTCGTTGAGCCGCTGTTCGAGAAGCGAGATCTCGTCGCCTCCGCGGTTGGGAAAAAAATTCTGCGGGAAGGCCCCCTGCGCGACCTGGTCGGCGAATTGATCGAGGCGTTGAAACCGCCGGGTCAGATGACGCGAAAAGAACCACGCCAAAAGCAAACCCATGCCGGACGCGAGCAACAAACCGCTCAGAATGGACCAACGAATCGACTGGATCGAACTTTTTACCTCTTTCAGGGGTTTGGCCACCCGGACGATACGCTCGGTTCCGCCCTCCTTTTGGTAAAACGCATGGTAGAGCATTTCACGATCGACGGTCGTGCTATAGCGCGTGGCGCTGCCGTGACCGTTCCGCCGAGCTTCGACAATTTCCGCACGGCCGGCGTAATTTTCCATCTCTGCTGAGGATTCGGCGGAGTCGCAGAGAACTTTGCCGTCAGGCGCGATGACCGTGATGCGACTGGCGAGATCGCCGGCCAATCGCCGGCACAAGTTATCGAAGCTCGGTCCTGTTTCGTCGCTTGGCAGGACGCGCGCGAGAAAGCGTGCCTCTCGCCCCATGCGCTCACCGACGGCGGCGATTTGCAGCTTTCGTAACTCGGTTGTCGAGAAGATGTAAAAGCTGGCGAAAAGAAATACGACGACGGCGAGATAGGAAAGAAAAACCTTGGTGACGAGGCTACTGGTCCAAAGCCTTTTCATCGAATTTGTAGCCGACCCCCCGCAGCGTTAGAATCCATTTGGGCTTACTGTCATCCTTTTCAATGGCCTTGCGCAAGCGCCGAATGTGCACGTCCACCGTGCGCGGTGTGACGAAGGTTTCGCCGCCCCAGACGCGATCGAGCAGCTGGTCGCGGCTGAGCACTCTATTGGGATTGTGAACCAGGAAGCGCAGAAGCTCAAACTCCTTCAAGGTCAGCTTGGCGCTTTTGCCCCGGACAAAGACCTCATACGTCGTGAAATCGATCTTGAGACCGCCCCTATCGTAGGCCGGCGGCGCCTCCGCTTGGGCCGCGTTGTTGGCGCGGCGCAAGATGGCGCGCACCCGGGCAACCATTTCCCTTGGGCTGAACGGCTTGGCCAGATAATCGTCCGCACCCATCTCCAGGCCGACGATGCGGTCCGCTTCTCCGGCTTTGGCGGTCAACATGAGGATTGGCAGTTTGGCGGTCTCGGGCCGGTCGCGCAAGATCTTGCAGACCTCCATGCCCGAGAGGCCCGGCAACATGAGATCCAAGACGACCAGGCTGGGTTTCTCCCGTTGAATGACTTTGAGCGCCTGCTCGCCGTCCTCGGCGGTCAAAACTTTGAATCGCTCCTGGGCCAAATTATAGCTCACGAGCTTGCTGATATCGGGTTCGTCCTCGACGACCAGGATTTTTTGTCCGCTGGCGGCCATAGTCCTAAACCGACGGGGGCAGGTCTTTCATGTGACGGATGCTCTTGCCTTTGACCATGAAGATGACCATCTCGGCGATGTTGGTGGCATGATCGGCGATGCGTTCCAAATATTTCGAGACAGAGCTGATTTTGGTGGCGCGGCTGATGGTCTGGGCGTTTTCCAGCATATACGTCAGCGTCTCGCGGAAAATTTGCGCGTTGAGCTGGTCGACTTCGTCGTCGTCCTTGCAGACTTTGAGCGCGAGCTCCGTGTCTTCGCGGACGAAGGCGTCGAGGCTCTCGCGGATCATGCGCTGGGCGATGCGCGCCATGCGCGGGATGTCGATGTAAGGCTTGAGTTGCGGTTCCTGATTGAGCTCGAGCGCGCGCTCGCAGATGTTGACCGCCATATCGCCGATGCGTTCCAAATCGGTGGTGATCTTCAATCCCGTCGTGATAAAGCGCAAGTCCCGGCCGGCCGGCTGATGGAGCGCCAGAAGCTTGATGCACAGATCGTCGATCTCGACGTCGAGCCGATTCACTTCATGATCTCGTTCGATGATCACCGGCGCCAAGTCGGAGTCGCGGTCGACCAAGGACTTCACTGCCTTTTGAATCTGGTCCTCGACCAACCCGCCCATGTAGAGGATTTCCTCGCGCAGCTTCTTCAGCTGTTCTTCGTACCGTTTATCGGTGTGCTCAACCTGCATCGTGCGTCTCCATCTAACCGAACCGACCCGTGATGTAGTCTTCGGTTTGCCGTTTGTCGGGCGCAGTGAAGAGCTTTCCGGTCTCGCCGAACTCTATCAACTCGCCCAGATAGAAAAAAGCCGTGTAGTCCGACACCCGCGCGGCTTGCTGCATATTGTGCGTGACGATGACGATGGTGAAGGTGTCTTTGAGCTCGTGGATCAGCTCTTCGATCTTCGCCGTGGAGATCGGGTCGAGAGCCGAGCAGGGTTCGTCCATGAGCAGAACCTCGGGCTCGACCGCCAGAGCGCGGGCGATACAAAGCCGCTGCTGCTGGCCGCCGGACAAATCCGCCGCGCTCTTGTGCAGGCTGTCCTTGACCTCGTCCCACAAGGCGGCTCGGCGCAAACTCTTTTCTGCGACTTCGTCGAGGTAGCCGCGATTGCTTACGCCGACGATGCGCAGGCCATAGACGACGTTTTCGTAGATGCTTTTCGGAAACGGATTCCACTTCTGAAAGATCATGCCGACCCGGCGGCGCAACTGGATCACGTCGGTGGCGGAGTCATAAATATTCCTGCCATCGAGCGTAATGCTGCCGGCCACGCGCGTGTTGATGATCAGATCATTCATCCGGTTGAGACAGCGCAGCAAGGTGGTTTTGCCGCAGCCGGACGGGCCGATAAAGGCCGTGGCTTTCCTCTCGGCGATATCCAAGCTTATCGACTTGAGCGCGCGTTTATCGCCGTAATAGAAGTCGACGTCCTTGACTTCGATGATCGGTTCGAATGCTTCGGCGGCGCTTGCGTCATGGGGTTGCTTATCGTTCTTGGCTGCGGCCATCTCCACCTTCAATTTGGGGAATTCTATGGTTTCTTGAGTCGCCATCTTACCTCCAACGCCGGAGCTTTTCGAGCGGCCTTACCATTTGATCCGTTTGCGGAAACGGTAGCGAAAGTAAATCGCGATCGCATTCATGCACAACGTCATGAACATGAGCACCAAACCGGTGGCGGCCGCGTTAAGATGGAACTCCTGCTGGGGCCGTGAAACCCAATTGAACATTTGAATCGGCATGACCGTAAACGGCGACATGAGCCATTGGAACGAAATGAAAGGAAATTCCGACGTGATCGGCGGATCCGGTAAAAACGCGATAAACGTCAATGCGCCGATGGTGATCAGCGGCGCGGTTTCCCCGATCGCCCGCGAGAGCGCGATAATCACGCCGGTCAGGATACCGCCGGTGGAATAGGGAAGAACATGGTCCCGAATCGTCCGCCATTTCGTCGCTCCCAAAGCGTACGCGGCTTCGCGTATGCTGTTGGGAACTGCCCGAATCGATTCGCGCGTGGCGACGATGACGATCGGTAATATCAACAGAGCCAGCGTCAGGCCGGCGGTCAAAATGCTTTGCCCCAAATTGAACAGATAGACGAATAACCCGAGGGCCATCAGGCCGTAAATAATCGACGGCACGCCGGCCAAGTTGGCGATATTGATCTCGATAATCGCGGTGATCCAGTTTTTCGGCGCATACTCTTCAAGGTAAACACCGGCCGCTACGCCCATAGGAACGGCGGTCGCTGCGGTCACCACCATCACCGCTGTTGTTCCTACCCAGGCCGAAAGAATCCCGGCTTGCCCTGCGAAGCGCGAAGGATAGGAAGTAAAGAAGTTATAGGACAACCGCCCCGCGCCGTCCATTGCAAGATCCAGCAGCAGAGCGCCGAGCGTGATCATGCCGACGAACGTCGCCAACAAGCCGATGACAGCGAACAGAGCGTCCCTGCGCTTGCGGCGAGCAGTGTTTTTTTCCAAGTCTTTGATCATTCGTAAATCTCCCGGAATTTTTTCCGTAGAAAGTGACCGCCGATATTAAACACCAGAGTCATCAACATGAGCATCAACCCCGCGGCAAAAATACTCTGGTACGCGATACTGCCGTGAGGGAGATCCCCCAAACTGACTTGAACGATATAGGCGGTAATGGTTGCCGCACCTTCCATGGGATTGAGGGTGAGATTGGGCTGTGTCCCTGCCGCCACAGCGACAATCATCGTTTCGCCCACGGCCCGAGAAAAGCCGAGAACATAAGCTGATGCGATGCCGGAAAAAGCGGACGGAACGAGCACCCTCAGTGCGGTTTGAAGCCGTGTGGCCCCCATCGCATAGGAGCCTTCACGAATGGTCACGGGCACGGCTTTGATCGCGTCTTCGCTCAGCGAGCTGATGTAGGGGATAATCATGACGCCGATGATCATGCCGGCGCTGAGCATGTTGAAGCCCGGTAACCCGGGCAAGAGCTTTTGCAATATCGGTGTGAGAAAAAGCAGCGCGAAATAACCGAAAACAACCGTGGGGACGGCGCTGAGTAATTCCAAGATCGGTTTGAGAATCTCGCGGACTCGATGACTGGCGTATTCGCTCAGATAGATGGCGATGATCGTGCCGAGCGGCAGCGCCACGATCAACGCAATCATCGATGTGACCAAGGTACCGGTGACCAGTGGCAAGATGCCGTAACGTGGGTTGGTAAAAAGGACGGTCCACTGTGTGTCGGTAAGGAATTCGACGATCGAAACGTGAGCGAAGAACTGCTCCGATTCATAGAGTAGGACTCCGACGATGCCGACGGTGATCACGATTGAAGACAGGGCCGCCAGAAACAAGAAAAACTCGATGATGCGTTCCCTGATCCGTTGGAGGCTCAGCCCGCCAAACTTACTTTGTGTGGACAGTTCTCTGACGCTGGGAAAGCTCGTTTCAGTCTTGGCGGGAATATTTGCCATGCGCTCCTCATTTCGTTGGATCTCCGCTCGAAAGGGAGGGGCGCTTGAGAGCGCCCCTCCCTGATCACATATTTCGAGCGTTTGGTGACTATAGTTTCGGTTCTCGCTTCATCAGATCGTCGATGGTAACTCCGACTTCCGCGCTACCGCCGAATGCCGTTCCCACCTTGCCGCTTTTCAGACGGCCGGCCCCGAGAGTGTAGACCTTATCCGGGAGCGGCACGTATTTGACTTCCTTGACGAGTTTGGGAGCGTGTTTGAGATAGAAGTCTGCAAACTCCTTGACCTCAGGCTTTGCCAGCGACTTTTTGTTTACGTAGATGTAGATCGGGCGGGAAAGCGGCTGATAGGTGCCGTCGAGCACGGTCTTTTCTGACGGCGCGACGCCGCCCTTGCCATTGTCAACTGCCACGGCTTTGAGCTTTTTAGTGTTTTCTGCGTAGTAGGCGTAGCCGAAGAAGCCGAGCGCGTTGACGTCATTGGCGACACCCTGAACTAACACGTTATCGTCCTCGCTCGCCGTAAAGTCGCCTCGGCTGGATTTCGCTTTACCAGTAATGGCTTCGGTGAAATAGTCGAAGGTTCCGGAGTCTGCACCGGCTCCGAACAGCTTCAAAGGAGCATTGGGCCAACTGCTACGAACCTGGTTCCAATTGGTGATTTTTCCTTGGGCGGCCGGTTCCCAGATTTTCTTTAGCTCGGGAACGGTCATCGAAGGCGACCAGTTGTTTTTGGGATTGACGATAACCGTCAGCGCATCGAAGGCCACCGGCAGTTCAATATAATCTACGCCGATCTTCTTACAGTCTGCCATTTCTGACTTTAGAATAGGCCGGGATGCATCTTGGATGTCGGTCTCGCCGCGGCAGAATTTTTTGAAACCGCCGCCGGTCCCCGAGATGCCTACGGTTACTTTGATTTTGCCCTTCTTCGCTTTCTGGAACTCCTCGGCGACGGCCTCCGTGACCGGGAAGACCGTGCTGGACCCATCGATCTCGACGATCTGAGCCCTTACGATGTTCGGCGCGAGCCCCAAGAAGGCGCCGAATGATAACGCCAGTATTGCGTTTTTCATGCTATTTTCTCCTCTTTTAAGCATTTGAAATTCCCAATGTTACGGCAATGTTACGAACAGATTAAGGTTAGATGAATTGGGCACGGACTGCGGCACCGTGAAAGTTCTTTGCGTGGTTGGCCTGACACTTTCATCTGATCCTTCGACGCTATGTCTAAGTTTCTCCGGTGAAGCCATGGTTACGCGAGTGTGAAGAAATGATTAATTGGAAACTATTTTCCGCGATATAGAGACCGTCTTAACAAAGATTTAATATGCTATTGTGACTTCGTGCTAGGCAAGTTAACGGCTCCTTTGCTAAGCTGCCGGCGGTTTCAGTTCAAAGGCGGCGATGATTGTGGGGAAGAACGAATATGGCAGGCGGAATGAAAATGTACGGCAAGCACCGCTTCCCGGGGCGATTGTTCATCGTCGAGGGGATCGACGGGTCGGGCAAAAGCACCCAGCTTTCGCTGCTGCAAAAATGGCTCGAAGCCGAAGGCTACGTTGTCTATTTCAGCGAGTGGAATTCTTCGCCCCTGGTGCGCGACGTCACCAAGCGCGGCAAAAAAAAGAAAATGCTGACGCCGATGACCTTCAGCCTGATCCATGCGACCGACTTCGCCGATCGCACGGAGCACGACATCATCCCGCCGATGAAAGCGGGCGCGGTGGTGCTGGCCGATCGTTATATCTACACCGCCTTCGCGCGCGACGTGGTGCGCGGCGTGAGCCCGAGATGGGTGCGCGAGCTTTACGCCTTCGCGGTCAAGCCGACGGTCGCCTTTTATTTTCGCACGCCGCTCGATGTCGCCATGAAGCGCATCCTCGGCGGGCGAGACGCGATCAAATATTACGAGGCGGGGATGGATCTCGCTTTGAGCGACGACATCGAGGAGAGCTTCAGGCTCTTCCAGGGCCGCATCATCGATGAGTATGAAAAAATGGTCAGTGAATTTGATTTGGTGCCGATCGACGCGACCCGCTCCATCGAAGAGCAGCAAGCCGAGGTCCGCCGTATCGTGACCGATGCTTTGACCGGAACCAAGAGAACCAGGATTCGAAGATGGGTGGATTTAGCTTCTTTGGCGACGGGCTCCCAGCCATAGATCTGGCCGAGCTCAAGGGCAAGCTGATCGTCCTCGAAGGAACCGACGGCGTCGGCCGTTCGACGCACATCGGTTTGCTCAAACAATGGTTGGAGAACCACGGCCACGCCGTTCTCGACACCGGCATGACCCGCTCGGCGTTGGCGGGCAAAAGACTCAAGCGCGCCAAGGAAGGACATACCCTCGGCGGTGTCACCATGAGCCTGTTCTACGCCACGGATTTCGCCGACCGGCTCGAAAACGCAATCATTCCGGCGCTGCGCGCCGGCTTTATCGTCCTGACCGACCGTTACATCTATTCGCTGATGGCGCGCGCCATCGTGCGCGGCGCCGATCCGGAATGGTTGCGCGAGGTTTACGGTTTCGCCTTGCGTCCCGATGCGATTTTATACCTGCGTGTCAAGATCGATGATCTGGTCACGCGGGTCCTGCAGAGCACCGGATTCGATTACTGGGAATCCGGCATGGATATGCACATGGGGGAGGACATGTACGAGAGTTTCGTCCGCTATCAAAAATGGCTGCTCGCCGAGTTCGACAAGATGGTCGAAAGCCACGGATTCGAGATCGTCGATGCCTCGGGCTCCATCGAAGAAGTTTTTGAAAACTTGCGCGACCGCGTCGATCGTGTGGTCGCGCGCAACGGTTATTGACGTAAGGCAGCAAGATCCGAAATCCGAATTTCGAATCAATTTAAAATCATAGAAAGTACAAATTCACCAATAGTGTCAGTATCTGACACCCATTGCCGCGTGCGAAAGCGGATGTAGCATATCGTCAAACTAGGCTAGCTGGACGCGGTTTTATGCTTCCGCGGAGCCAGATACTCGTCGACAAACTTCCTCAGCGAATCGGTGTTCAAGCCGGCCCGGCCGGCTTCTTCGATTGCTCTATTCCGGGTCCAACCCTGTTCGACGATGCGGAAGATCATCATCAACGGCGCGACGCGCTCGGCAAAAGCGCAGTTGATCAGCATCGGCTGATTGGCTTTGTCGCGGACAAGGCGCAGGAACTCCTCGACTTGTTCGCGCCGCGGTAGGGTTTTGGCGGCTGAAATATTGTAGTAGCGCATTTTGCTCTGCTCGACCATAAAACGCTCGCGAAGGAGATCGACGCCATCCCCAGGGGATCTCAAAGTCAATATCGAGCGGAAACCGTTGGCCGCGGCCCTGGCATAGGCCGAGCTCGAAGGCTGGCCGCCGGCGCTCGGTTTGTCGTCGATGCACAGCACCACCGGCGCTGGGGTCGTGGATTTTTCCTCGAAGGGGAACGGGATCGCATCGGTGCTGTGCTGCGACGGCTTTTCGGCCGCGCCCGCTGGCGCGGTCGCGAGCCATAGAACGACGAAAAGCCAACGTATGAGCATGTGGGTCGTGCGGTTGGACTCGACCTATATCTTAAAAAGTCCCGCCGCGGTTTGGCCGAGGATCGCCGTTTTTTCGCGGTCGGAACAGGGAGCTTGGCGCACCATGTTGAGCGATTCAACAAGATTCGCCGCCGTTTTGCATTCGAGCGGGTAGTCGCTGCCGAACATGATGCGGTCGGGAGTCGTGATGTTGAAGGCCGCCGCCATCGCCGGCAGCCAGGCGCCGGTGCCGGCGGTATCGAAGTACAGACGCTGGAAAAGTTTCTCGAAGCGTTCCGTGAGGCCGAACTTTTTCTGCTCGGATTGGGTTTTCAAATAGCCCCTCATATCGCCTGGCACGTCGGCATCTTCGGTTTCGAAAAAAGCCATCATCCGGCCTTTCAACGAAGACGTGCCGCCGCCCAGGTGCGGCATGATAAAGCGCAGCTCCGGGTAGCGCGGCAGCACGCTGTTCATCACGCGGACGATCGCTTGAGTCGTTTCCAGCGGGCGAAACACGCAGCGGTCGAGATTGTAAAGCGTCTCCGAGCCCGCGGGTTTCGATTGCGGATGAATGACGATGGGCAGATTATTTTTCTGAATGATCTCGAACAGCGGATTCATGATCGGGTTATCGAGCTGAACGTCGAGATGGCACGCGAGCAGCGCCATAGCGCGCAAGCCGAGCTCGTGGATGCCGCGTTCCAGCTCGCGTTTCGCCGCTTCGGGTTCGTGCACCGGCAAATGGATGCAGCCGCGAAAGCGCTCCGGATATTTTTTCTCGACTTCGGCGATGCCGTCGTTGAGCGTCTTGGCGACTTCGGCTCCCATGACTTGCACCTGGTCGGTGAGGATCGAGACCGTGATGCCGGCTTCGTCCATGCACTGGATATGCGCCTCGAGGTCTTTACGCGAGGGATGGAGGGTCAAGCTGATCTCGTTGGTCACGATGCGCTTGCCGCCCGACTGTTTGGCGAGCCGGTCGAACAGCATCGGGGGCATAAAGTGGTGGTGGACATCGACGATAAGCTCTGCTGCGGCCATGCTCGTGGCACTCCTTGTCGTGGATTTTGTCGCCTCAACCTACGTGACGGGGCATGGGACTGCAAGAGAGAGCGGCGCGGCCGATTAACGGGCGATATCGGCGGGAGCACGGGACGGCACACAATACGAGACGATCAAAACGATCAACGGCATAAAAGCCGCGTGGACGAACAAATCAGCCGGCGTCCAGGCGTAACTGGAAAAATGCGGCGAGGCGCACGGCGGGCAGATCCACATCAGCGCTCCGGCAAAATAAAAAGAATTGTGCACGCCGCCGAAAAGATAGCGCTCGCCGAAGAGCGCCAGTCCGCCTCCGAGCGCAAACGTGCACGACACCAACCAGACCCGATCGATCACGGGATTATGAAAGCGAAAGAACAAACCGCCGAGAACAAATAAGTAGCCAAAGTAGATCAATAAAACTAAATGAAACGGCTCGAAAGCAGTCTCGTGAAAAACCGAATGGAGTCCGAAGTTCTTGATCAGTTCGACCTGGTGCGTCCGGTCCCAGCGAAAAAAAAGCGCTTTAGAGCCCAAATCGATCAGCAACGCGGCGAGAAGCAGGCGCACGTAGATTCTTGCTTCATGCCGCTCCGGCCTGCGCCATGCGCCTCTGACATGAAAGCCGCGCCGCTGCGTAATCAGGATCCATAACCCTAACAAGACCGCGGACCAAATCAGGGCGTCACGAAATCGCTCTTGAAAACTAGGGGCATCCTGGTAAGCACCTGCCAGCCAAAGCGGCGCCACGAGCGACAGTATGAGCACAAAGGAAAAATAGCGCTGCAAAAACGTGATCATGACGGGAGCTCGAGCGGTGCCGCAACCAGGTTTTGCAGAAGGTCGTCTGTAATCTCAGTCAAAGAAGCGCACACTCGGGTCGCCTTGGAAAAATCGTGGTGGCGCGTGTATGGATTGGGCACGGCGACGCAGCGCATGCCTGCGCGGTGGGCGGCCATGACCCCTTTCTCGGCATCTTCCAAGACCAAACACTCGGCCGGCCCGACGCCGAGATCGCGCGCTGCCCTGAGAAAAATATCGGGAGCCGGTTTCACTTGCGGCACGTCGAGTCCGCTGACGATGACTTCGAAAAAACGCGCGATGCCGAGGCCGGCCAATACGCCGTCGATGGCGTCGCGGTACGACGAGGACGCGAGCGCGAATTTGCTTTTGCCGTGCCAGGCATTGAGAAGCTCCAGGGCGCCATCCATAGGGCGCAACGATGACGCGAGAAGATCGAGATAGTGCTTCGACTTGCGCAAGCGCAGCGCGTGCGGATCCAATTCCAACCCTTGCAGGGTCAACCAGTCGGTGATGCCCTTGCCGAAGCGCACCCAATGCTCCGCATAGTCCGCCTCGCGAAGCTCGATGTCGTGCTCCAGCAGCGCCATTTGATAGGCGCGGCAGTGCAGGCATTCAGTGTCGGCCAAGAGCCCGTCGAGATCGAATATCAGCGCCCTGATCATGATGGAGCGTGCCTCGCAGTCCGAGCCAATTTTACGCGACTTTGGCGGTCATTTCATCCGCCGTGCAGTGCCCTGGAAAGAAACAAAAAAAGCCCGGCTCTTTCGAGCCGGGCTTTTGCGGTTTTCACGGTTGGATTTTTTAGGAAGCTTGGCCTTGGGGCTTGCGGAAATGACCGCGGCGCGAGCGCAGCAGAGTCTTTAACTGTTCCTGTTGCGCGGAGGTCAGCACGGAGCGGCCGTTCTCGAGCGCTTCGACCCGCAGATAACGCAGCTCCGAGCGATATTTCTCCGCCTCCTGGATCTTGTCTTTGATTTGGATCAAGTCGGCGGGCGATTGCTGCATCAACGCGCGGATCTCTTTTTCAATGGCGGTCAATTGCTCGAGCACCGGCGTAACCTGGCTTCGGTAGTGGTTTTTGATCTTCTCCAAGTTGGTGACTTGATCGCCGGTCAAGTTTAGCTCGCTCTGGTGCTTGAGCGCGATGCTGATGAGCGGGGCTCCGCCAAATCCCCGATGCATCCGTTCGCCGCGGCTGAAATGCTTTTTGCGCTTTTCAGCGCCGTCCTGGCCCGACGCCATCGGGACATGGCCGACGACGACCGCCGCCAGGGCGAGCGCTACACCGCCTAAGACAATTTTACGAAACTGGTTCATAGACCCTCCTTAAGGGCAGTAAATTTTGAAGATTAGACGAGTGCCGCGCGGAAAAGTTTACGGCGCTTGCACAAGTCGCACCGCCGCGGTTTAAGCTCGCCGATTGATTGAATAAAAATTTTCGATCGGCCGCGCCCTAGCGGGAGTTTACTGTGGCAGCGCCCATATTTTATCCCTATTCGTCAGAAGTCTTTTGATTTGATGGGCATAGAGGATAGCCTTTCTGATTTTTCTGTATTACCCTATTACATTGTTGGCCAATCTCAGCAGCTTTAACCCCGACAACCCGATTATTACATCTGGTGTCATGCAAGATTGTGCTTGACACCTGATATGAAAGTAGCCTATG
>Ga0256867_10000601_pt1 | contig 14513 bp, 11 predicted proteins | sample RVTome_15_FD_185939 | JGI IMG/M metagenome (GOLD analysis project Ga0256867, IMG submission 185939) | Soil microbial communities from uranium-contaminated site in the Upper Colorado River Basin, Wyoming, United States - RVT150D86 (HiSeq) ... | reverse complement strand
CATCCTCGTGCTCAGTTACCGGTGATCGGTCGGCCCATCCAGCCTCGGCATATCGTTCCTGCTGCCCGGCTTGCTAACCAGTGGCTGCGACGTTCGGGAACTCGGTCTCGATGCCGGCCCGGAGGTCGGCCAGGAGCGTGCCGCGCGCCCGGCGCTTGCTGGCTGGGTGCGCGGATGCGTCCAGCGTCAGCAATGACGCCGCGACCTCGCGGGCGGCAGGCACGACCGTTGCGGGGTCAACGAGTCGGTCGAGCAGCCCGACGTCGACCGCGTCGGCAGGTGTGAACACCTCGGACAACCCAACAGCACGGTCGAAGCTCGAGGGTGTGAGCCGGTAGCGGAGGATCGTGAGCGCGGGGTACGGCATGGTGAGGCCGATGGCTACCTCGTTCGCCTGGAGCTTGAAGTCTCCTGCGGCGCCGATCCGGTAGTCGCCCGAGCAGAGGAGGAACAGTCCCATGGCCACCGCGTGGCCGGTGCAGGCCATCACGACCGGGCAGCGGAAACCCAGGAGACGCTCGGCCAGCTCGAACCCACCCCGGAGCATGCGTCCGGCCTCCGCCCCACCGCCGCCGAGCACGCCGAGATCGAAGCCGCCCGAGAACCGGCCCGGGCGTCCCGCGAGGACGACCGCACCGGCCGAGTCGGACTCCGCTCGATCCAACGCCGCAGCGAACTCTTCGAGCATCGCCGGCGACAGCGCATTGGCCTTGCCGTCGTCCATCGTGATGGTGGCCACGGCGTCGTCGACGGTGTAGCTGAGCAGGGTCACGGTGTCTTCTCCTCACGTGAGCGGCGGGCGGACGTCGCGCATCGCCTTGCCTTGAAGTGACGCGTCAGGCGCGACTGCTAGGCCACGGCGATGCCCTCGATCTCCAGCAACCACTCCTCGCTGTAGATGCCCGTGATGATGACGGTGACGGCCGGCCGGTGGTCACCGAGTACCTCTGCCCGGATCCGGCTGTTGGCGTCTCGGTACCGCCGATCGGACAAGTAGACGGTGGTCTTCGCCAGGTTGCCGAGGGTGAGGCCGGCTTCGGTCAGCACGAGCTCGACGTTGCGCCAGGCGAGGCGGCACTGAGCCTCGAAGCCCTCGGGCACCGGTGCGTCCGTGGCCCACGGTGGCTGTCCGCTGACGAACACGAGACGCTCGACCCCACGAACCAGCGTGCCGTGGCTGAATGCCGCACTCGGCGCTGGCAGCTCGGCGGGATCGATCCCGTCAATAGCGAGGGTCATCTGGGGCTCCTGGCAACGTGGGACTTCTATCACGCGTGAGGGTGGCCGCTGCCCGGTCCGATCGTCGGTGCCGGGCTTGACCGACTAGTAGATAACCGTTATCTTGATAGCTAACCGTTAGATCGGAGGGCCATGCAACAGGAAGTGGTGCTGGCGATGCTGGCCAAGGAGCCCTCGCACGGCTACGAGCTGCGGGCGCGGCTGCGCCAGGCGCTCGGCCCGCTCGGCGAGGCGCTCAACGCCGGGCAGGTCTACGTCACGCTGACCCGGCTGGAGAAGGCGGGCCTGGTGACATCCGAGCGGTCGGCCGCGTTGGCGGACCGGCCCGACCGCAAGGTGTACGCGCTGACCCCCGACGGCCAGCAACGCGTCGCCGAGTGGCTCTCGGAGGTGGGCTGGCCCAAGCCCGATCTGGCGGAGTTCCATCTCAAGCTGGTCGCGGCGGCGGCCGCGGGGCTGGCTGATCCGCTCAGCATCGTGGACACGCAGCGCCGCGAGCTGCTGCGGCGGCTCCGCGACGCCCAGCGCGCCGCGCTGGCCGAGCCGGAGGGCTCGGACGCGGCGCTGCTGTTGGAGGGCATCGTGCTGCGGCTGCAGGCGGACATGCGCTGGCTGGAGGCCTGCGAGCAGAGCTGGGCCGGCCGAAGGAGTGGACCGTGATCGACACCACGGACACATCGGTGCTGCGTGCCCGCGGGCTGCGCAAGGTGTACGGCGAGGGAGAAGGACTGATCCGCGCCGTTGACGGGGTCGACCTCGATGTCGCCCCGGGTGAGACGGTGGCCGTGATGGGGCCCAGCGGCTGCGGTAAGTCCACGCTGCTGCACCTGCTGGGCGGGCTGGACCGGGCCTCCGGCGGAGAAGTGTGGCTGGCGGGGCGGCGCATCGACCCGATCGGTGAGAAGGCCCGGGCCCGGATGCGGCGGACCGCCGTGGGGTTCGTGTTCCAGGCATTCCACTTGATGCACGAGCTCACCGCGGTGGAGAACGTCGAGCTGCCGGCGCTGCTGGCGGGACGCTCACCACGGGCGGCCCGCGGCCAGGCCGCGGAGCTGCTGGAGCGGGTCGGGCTCGCCGACCGTGCGAGCTTCCTGCCCTCGGCGCTGTCCGGCGGCCAGCGCCAGCGCGTCGCGATCGCCCGGGCGCTGAGCAACGAGCCGCTCGTGATCCTCGCCGACGAACCCACCGGCAACCTCGACAGCGCCGCCACTCTGGAGGACTCGCACTCTTCGCCGCCCTGAGCGGCGATGAGACGGCGAGCCCGCCGCTCTGGCAACTGCTCGCGGTGGTACCGGTGACCGTGCTCGTGGTGGCGGCGCTCACCACCATCCCCGCCCGCCTCGGCGCCCGCCGCCCCGCCGCCGAGACCCTCCAAGCCGAGCTCGCCTGATACCTGGGCAGACATTCGCCTGGAGGCCGTCACCGTGCGGGAAGTAGCCGTTGGCAAGCCTGACCTACAGCGTCGACACGTCGACGGGCCAGCGGGCAGGAAGCACCTTCCGTATGCTCAGGGACAGAGCAGCCGGAGGGGGTGACGGTCATGGCGCGCAGACCGCTGGTGCTTGTATTGGTCCTCGGCCTGGCGGCCTCGACGCTCGGGGTAGCGGGACCGGCGCGCCCGGCCGCGGCACAGCCGGCGACCGTGACCATCGCCGGGAGCTTGCAGCAGGAACTGGGCTGCTCCGGTGACTGGCAGCCGGAGTGCGCAGCCACCCATCTGATGCTCGACCCCGACGACGATGTGTGGCAGGCGAGCTTCCCGGTCCCCGCCGGCTCCTGGGAGTACAAGGCGGCGCTCGACGGCACGTGGGACGAGAACTACGGCGCCGGTGCGGTGCGCGACGGGCCGAACATCGGCCTGTCCCTCGGCGAACCGGACCAGGTGAAGTTCTTCTACGACGACGCCACCCATTGGGTGACCGACAACCAGACGTCGGTGATAGCCACGGTGCCGGGCAGCTTCCAGAGCGAGCTGGGCTGCGCCAGCGACTGGGATCCCGGCTGCCTGCGTTCGTGGCTGCAGGACGCGGACGGTGACGGCGTCGGGCGGTTCTCCACGTCGGCCCTCCCGCCCGGCACCTACGAGGCCAAGGTGGCGATCGACGAGACTTGGGGCGAGAACTACGGTGCCGGCGGCATCCGGGACGGGGCCAACATCCCGTTCGCCGTGGGCAGCGCCGGCGACGTGGTCACGTTCAGCTACGACCAGGTCAGCCACGTCCTCGAGGTGACGGTGACGCCGACCGTGCCGGTCGACGACGCCGCTCTGGTGCGGGAGCCGGTGCGCCACCCGTTCGTGGACGAGGTGCTGTACTTCGCCATTCCCGACCGGTTCAACAACGGCAAGACCGGTAACAACTGCGGTGACTTCGCGGGCGCGTGCGTAGCCGGCGACACCCAGGAAAACGTGCTGGCGCACGGCTACCTGCCCGACCAAAAGGGCTACTACCACGGTGGCGACCTCGAGGGCCTGCGGCGCAAGCTGCCGTATCTGCAGGGACTCGGCGTCAGCGCCATCTGGGTGGGGCCGATCTTCACCAACAAGCCGACCCAGTCCGACACCACCGACCTCTACGGGCACTCGGCCGGCTACCACGGCTACTGGATCGAGGACTTCCTGAACGTCGACCCCCATCTAGGCACGAACGCCGAGTTCGCCCGCCTGGTCGACGAGGCCCACGACCGCGACATGAAGGTCGTGATGGACATCGTCACCAATCACACCGCCGATGTCATCCAGCTCGAGGGCAACGCCGGCTACCGCAACAAGCGCGACTTCCCCTACCTCGACGCTGACGGCCAGCCCTTCGACGATTCCGCCTTCGCCTACTCCGGCCAACCCGACTACTCGTTCCCCGAGGTGAACGCTGGTTCGTTCCCGTACGCCGCGGCGGCGCCGCCCGGCGAGGAGGACGCCAAGAACCCTGCCTGGCTCAACGACCCGCTGCTGTACCACAACCGGGGCAACACGAGCTTCACCGGCGAGAACTCGCTTTACGGCGACTTCTTCGGGCTCGATGACCTGTGGACCGAACGCCGCGAAGTTGTCGAGGGGATGGTCGACATCTACTCGTTCTGGATCGAGGAGTTCGGTGTCGATGGCTTCCGCATCGACACCACCAAGCACGTCAACATCGAGTTCTGGCAGAAGTTCGGGCCGGACATCCTCGCCGCCGCCGAGGCGCGGGGCATCGACGACTTCTTCGCCTTCGGCGAGGTGTTCGACCAGCAGTTCGGGCCGGCGTTCATGAGCGAGTTCTCCACCACGGGGCGGCTCCAATCGACCATCGACTTCGCCTTCCAACTGGCCGCGCGCGGCTTCGCGTCCCAGAGCGCGCCGACCAACGCCCTGCGCGACTTCTTCGCCCTCGACGACTACTACACCGACAGCGACAGCAACGCCTACGCCATGCCGACGTTCCTGGGGAACCACGACATGGGGCGCATCGGCTACTTCCTCCAGCGCGTCGACCAGCTCGGCACCGCTGATACGGAACTGCTGGCCCGCTCCCAGCTCGCGCACGCCCTCATGTTCTTCGCCCGCGGCCAGCCGGTCGTCTACTACGGAGACGAGCAGGGCTTCGTGGGCGACGGCGGCGACAAGGACGCCCGCGAAGACATGTTCGCGAACACCGTGCCGTCCTATGCGGACAACGACCTGATCGGCAACGACGAGACGTCGGCCGACGACAACTTCGACCGGAAGCACCCGCTGTACGAGACCATCGGCGAGCTCGCCAAGCTCTCCCGCAAGCATCCGGCGTTGCGGTCGGGGGCGCAGATCCACCGCTACAGCTCCGACGGCCCCGGGGTCTACGCCTTCTCGCGGATCGACCGCGACCAGCGCATCGAGTACGTCGTCGCGCTCAACAACAGCGAGGCGGCGGCAACCGTCGACGTGCCCACGTTCTCGGCGGAGGGGGCTCGGTACAAGCTTGTGTCGCGGAAGCTGGCCGCCAGCGTGCCGACGAGGCTGACGACGGGGCCCGACGGTGCGCTGACGCTCACCCTGCCGCCGCTCGGCGTGGCCATCTACCAGGCCACCGAGCCGGTGCCGGCCAGCGAGGCGGCGCCGGGCATCGCCATCACCAGCCTCCAGCACGGCGACACCGTGGCGCTCGGCACCAACTCGTGGGACGGCCACCAGGTCACCGACCGCATCGAGGTGGGTGCGGAGCTCGAATCCGATGCCTACGCCGAGGTGACGTTCGCGGTGCGGGAAGGCGACGGCGACTATGTGCCGATCGGCACCGACGACAACGCGCCGTACCGGGTGTTCTACGACGCCAGCCACCTGCGCGGCAATGAGGCCACCAAGCTGTCGTTCCGGGCGATCGTCAACGACCTTTCGGGTCACCTGGCCGCCGACGAGGTCGTCAACGTGGGCGTCGAGTTCCCCGAGGCCGCGGCCCCGGACACTCCCTACGCCGTCATCCACTACGCCCGGCCTTCGGGCGACTACGGCGACCACACCACCGGCAACGCCAACGACTTCTGGGGGTTGCACCTGTGGGGCGACGCCATAGCCCCCGAGGAGATCACCGACTGGACGAGCCCCAAGCCGTTCCTCGGTGAGGACGAGTACGGGCGGTTCGCGTTCGCGAAGCTGGCGAACGACGCGCTGCCGGTGAACTTCATCGTCCACCGCGGTGACACCAAGGATCCCGACAACAGCCCCGACCGAAGCTTCGACCCGGGCCAGATGCCCGAGATCTGGCTGAGGCAGGGCGACGCGACGATCTACACCTCGCAGGCCGAGGCCCAGGGCCATGCCACCGTCCACTACGCCTGCACCGACTGCTCGGGCGTCACGATCGACGTGACCGGCGAGTCGGGTCCCGTCGAGACGAACGCTCCGCCGGACGCGACCGACGACTACGGCGCGGTGTTCACGCTGACGCCCCCCGACCTGTCGTCGCCCCTGACGGTGACGATCCGTAACGCGGGTGCCGTCGACATCGACGCGCAGGTCTTCACGCCCACCGCGACACCGACGGCCTGGTTCCAGCCGGGCGAGCAGGTGGTCCACCCGTCCAGGGGGGCAGCGGAGGACTTCGCCACCATCCACTACCGACGTCCCGCCGGGGACTACGGCGATCCGACCAGCACCGACTTCAACGACTTCTGGGGCCTGCACGTGTGGACGGGCGCGGCGACTGAGCCACTCTGGACCGACCCGGTACGGCCGATCGGTGAGGATGTGTTCGGCATCGAGTTCCGCATCGAGCTGGCCGACGGAGCCGACCAGCTCGCCTACATCCTCCACCGAGGCGACACCAAGGACCCCGGGCCGGATCAGTTCCTCGTGTTCGACACCTACGGGCACGAGGTCTGGCAGGCCGAGGGTGCCGACCCCGAGAACCCCTACGTCGCCCCGCCGCGCCGCTGAGGGGCCGTCGGGAGGCGAGTCATCCTGACGGCTTGGTGGCGCGCCTGCCGGAAGGCCCGAGGTCCCGGAACAGGGCTCCGCAGAGCACGAGCTCGACGACCAAGCGCGCCACCTCTGGTGTGATGGGCGCACCGCTCAGGAGCAGCCGAAACCACAGGGGCCCGAGTAGAAGGTCGAGCAACAGCTCCTGGTCCACATCGGGAGTCATCTCCCCGCGCGCGATGGCGCGGTTGAGCGTGGTTGCGTACAAGCGCCGGCGCGCGTAGAGGATGGAGCGCACCACGTCCAGCAGCTCTGGATCCCCACCCGACTGACGCACGAGCAGCTCGAGGACCCGACCGTCGCCGTCGGCCATGACGCGATAGGTCTCGCTGAGCAGGGCGACGAGGTCCTCGGACAGCGAGCCCGTGTCGGGCACCTCGACCCGGTCGAGGTAGAGGCTTGAGACAGCAGCGGCCACGACGGCCGCCTTCGATGGCCAACGACGGTAGATCGTGGTCCGAGAAACCCGGGCGCCCTCGGCCAGGGCCTCCATGCTGATCTCGCGGTAGTCCCGGCTTGCCAGCAGCCCGAGCGCGGCTTCGAAGACCGCCTCCTCCACTCCTGGCCGGCGTGGACGGCCGGCACCGGTCCGAGCGCCACCTCGGCGCGGCGGTAGGTCCGAAGTCGAATTTGGAACGGCCGGTTTCGTCACGGTCGATCACATTCCGCCCATATTTCAGTGGCTATCAAAGAATTGGAGCATCTCCGTTGCGTATTCAGTGGAGGCCACAGTAGCTTCCCTTGGCTAGGAGCCGAGCGGATAGGGCGGTTCGTGCAGTCAACGCGGGGGAATTTGACGGTCGACCACCAGCTCAACAGCTCGGGTCCCCGGCAGCGCTGACCACCGTGAGCCAAGAGGACGTGCCTATCCGCTCAGGCCCTTAGCCGTCGGGAATGCGTCACAGCGAACGCCAGGTCGGCGGCGGACACCGGATCGATGAGAAGGATGACCAGCGATGGCAGAGACCTCCACGACGCGGGCCTGGTTCTTGGACCGGGCGCTATCCGCCAGGAAACACCGGCGGTGCTGATGTGAGTGCGTTCCGGTCCATGCCCGTGCCTGACGACCTCCGAGGCATCCTCGAGGCAACGCACTAGAGCTCGGCGCCCAGCGAGGGGGACCCAGTGGACAACGAGACGCAGCACGAGCCGCCTGCCGAGCCGACCGTCTTCGCGACGGACACGTCGAACCTGGAGGACTGTGTCGCGCCGGCGTTGGTCGAGCTTGCCGATGGCGACACCTTCGACCTGCGCATCGCGCCGGTGGTCAAGCAGCTCGGTGATGACAGGGTCCGGATGCTCGCCTACAACGGCTCCATCCCTGGGCCGACGCTCCGGGTCGCCGAGGGGTCCGAGATCAGTGTCCGCGTGCGGAACGACGCCGATGTCGATGCCACAGTCCACTGGCACGGGCTGCGCCTCGACAACGAGTACGACGGTGTGCCCTATGAGACTCAGACCCCGATCCCGGTCGGCGGCGAGTTCACCTATCGGGTCCGCTTCCCGGACGCCGGTCTCTACTGGTACCACCCCCACATCCGCGAGGACTACGGGCTGGACATGGGCCTCTACGGCAACCTCGTGGTCGTCCCCGCCGACCAGGACTACTGGCCACCGGTGAACCGGGAGGTCGTCGTCACCCTCGATGACGTCCTCATCGAGGACGGTCGGATCGTGGCGTTTCACCACGCCGGGCCCACCCACGTGGCCATGGGTCGCTTCGGCAACGTCATGCTGACGGGCGGCGAGGCGGACCTGCGGCTCGAAGCCCGGGTCGGCGAGGTCGTGCGCCTCTACCTGACCAACACCGCCAACACCCGAATCTTCAACGTGGCGTTGCCAGGAGCCCGCATGAAGCTGGTGGGCGGTGACAGTGGGCGCTACGAGCACGAGACCTTCGTCGAGGAGGTCCTGCTCGCTCCCTCCGAGCGGGCCATCCTCGACGTGCTGTTCGATACGCCCGATTCGGTCGCTCTCGAGCACCGCACGCCAGGCCACACCTACGAGCTCGGCACCATTGCCGTCAGCGACGAGCCGACCGACCAGTCGTTCCTGCGCGACTTCGAGCGGCTCAGGACCAGCACCGAGCTGACGGCCGAACGGGCGAGGGTCGACGCCGTACGCGACCGACTGCCAGACAAGACGCTGGCGTTCGAGTCACTGATGCCACTCCTCTACGGCGACCAGAGCACCGTCGCATCGTCCTGGACGTGCCCCATGCACCCCGACGTCATCACCGACGAACCCGGCACGTGCCCGACCTGCGGGATGAAGCTCATCCCTACCGCCGCGTCGGCTTGGACGTGCCCCATGCACCCCGACGTCATCACCGACGAACCCGGCACGTGCCCGACCTGCGGGATGAAGCTCATCGTCGCAGCGAATGGCGCCGCGGCCTCCGCTGGTCACTCCCATGGCCACGACACCGCCGACGGGCTCGAGTGGGAGGACCTGATGCCCGAGATCAACCGGGCATCGGACCCGAGCAACATGATCTGGAAGCTCGTCGACCGCGACAGCGGCAAGGAGAACTGGGAGATCGTGTGGGCGTTCCGAGTCGGTGACCAGGTGAAGATCCGGTTGGTCAACGACATGGAGCAGGACCATCCGATGCACCACCCGTTCCACATCCACGGCGCCGGGCGCTTCCTGGTCATCTCGCGGGACGGCGTGGCCGAGCCCAACCTCGTGTGGAAGGACACCGTGCTGGTTCGCGCCGGCGAGACGGTCGACATCCTCCTGGATGTCACCAACCCCGGCCTGTGGATGGCCCACTGCCACATCGCCGAACACAACCAGAGCGGGATGATGTTCAGCTTCCCCGTCTCCGACACGGAAGGGACGTAACCGTGCAGATCGCGCTCGCGCTCTACCCCGGGTTCACCGTCCTCGACATCATCGGACCGCTTCAGGTGCTCGCCGACGTCCCCGGGCACGACATCGTGTTCGTGGCCGGCGACGCCGGGCGGGTGACCGACCACACCGGGCGTTGCCAGCTCGTGGCGTCGGCGACGTTCGCCGAGGTGACCGCTCCCGACGTCGTGGTCGTGCCAGGCGAGCTGTTCGCCGAACGGGATGACCGACTCGTGCGGTGGCTCCGCCAGGTCCACCCGACAACCACGTGGACCACCAGCGTGTCCACCGGTTCGATCTATCTGGCCGCCGCCGGGTTCCTCGATGGCGTCGATGCAACCACGCACTGGACGCGGACCGAAGAGCTCGAACGGCTTGGCGCTCGCTACACCGAGCAGCGTGTGGTCGAGCGCGGCAAGGTGATCACCGCAGCGGGGGTTTCGAGTGGCATCGACATGGCACTCACCCTGCTCGATCGGATGTACGGTCCGGCCGCTGCCCAGACCGTGCAGCTGGCCATCGAATACGACCCCAGCCGCCCTTCGATGCCGGTTCACCCTCGAAGGCCCGGCAGAGATCGTCGAGCTCGCGACGGCCGCACTCGCGCCGACGCGGTGAGGCCGCGAGCCAGCGCCTCAGGCGATCTCGTGGACCGCAGCGACGTTCTGGCCCACTGACGCCAGGAGCTCCTGGAACCCGGCCTCGATGCACCGGCGCAAGTCGTCCCAGTCGCCGACCGCCACGGGGTCGACGTGGAGGCCGATGTCGAAGCTGTCGTCATAGGACATGGCGGTGAGGTTGAAGGCAGTGCCGGCCACCGGGCCGAGCGTCCCCGTCCACAGGATCCGGGCGCCGGACACGTAGACCGGTATAGGCGAACCCCGGACGTTGCTCGTGGCGAAGTCCATCTGGGCGGTCTGCGACCGGGCCACGCCGGTGACCAGTGACGTCGGCAGCAGGTTGGCCACCCCGGCGACGCTCGCCATGGCGCCACCGGTGCGGGCACCTTCGCGGCCCGCGGCCAAGATGGCGCGTATGGCAGCGAACCGCTCCTCCACCGGCATGGGCCCGGCGGGAACCTGGACCCGCGTGGGAGCGAACGCGTTGGTGTCGGCACCGCCGCTGCCTCTCGTGCTCACAACGAAGCTGATGTTCAGCGCCTCGAGCGGTGTCTCCCGGTGCTCGTGGTAGCGGACAGCGCCGATGACGGCCGCGGTGACGAACACGTCGTTGACGGTGCCACCCAGCAGCTTGGCCGACGCACGGATCGAGTCGAGCGGCACCCGGATCACGTCGAAGCGGCGGTGCCGGCTCCGCCCCCGCCATAGCGGTGACCCTCCTGGAACGCCACCGCTGGAGCCCACCTGGCTCCGCACCTGTCCGATCGTCGCCACCGTCCGTGCCACGATGTCCACCGGACGCCGAGGATCTGCGCCCCAGAGGAGGACCTCACCGGCGGCACGGCGAGCCCGTCCGAGTTGGCGGCGCCAGAGATGCTGCGCTGTCTCGACGGCGGACGCGCCGACCCCGCCGAGCCCTCCCCGGCTCGGTGACGTGGCGCGGTCCTCGTCGACCGACGCGCGCACGACGCGCTCGAGGTCGATGTCCGGCGGCGACGGTGCGTCGCGTTCCAGGGTGAGGTAGAGCTCGGCCAAGCGGAGGGCGGCATACCCGTCGGCGATCGTGTGATGGAGCTTGGCGAACATGGCGCCCCTGCCATCCTCGAGCCCGTCGACGATCACGAAGAGCCACAGCGGGCGGGTGCGGTCGAAGGGGTCCTGCATGAGGCGGGCGGCGAGGTCGTACAGCTGGCGCAGTGTGCCGGGGGCGGGCAAAGCGACGTGGCGGAGGTGGTTGTCGAGGTCGAACTCCGGATCCGGCGCCCAGCGCGGTGGCGACAGACGCCCCACACCCGGCACCACCCGTTCCCGGAGTCGCGGTATCTCGGCGATCGCGTGGGCGATCCTGCCGCGGAAGTCCGCGACGTCGGGGGACCGGTCGCAGACGACGACCACACCGGCGCTCGGGTTCAGCCACGGGTCCTTCTCGACGTTCCACATGAGCGCCTCGAAGTCCGACATCCGCCGCTCGAAGGTGACCCCCTGGACCGGTTCGTCGGCCATCGCGCCACCGTAGCGCCAGACCAAGGCGAGCCTGCCCGCCTCCCGTAGAGTGGGCGGATGGCTCGGGCAGCGGCCATCGTGGACGTCGACCGGACGCTCCTCACCGGTCACCCAGGGCGGATACTGCGCAAGGCCCTGAACCGTGCGGGCGTCGTCGTGGCGCCGGGGCCGTTGCGACCAGCGGTGGAGGCTGCGGCCACCGCGTCCCTGTCGACGCAGCTGTCGTCGCTCGCGGTGCAGGCCAGCCGCGGCTGGCCCGACGCCGCCGTACGGGAGGCAGCAATGGCGGCAGCCGAGGCTGTCGTCGACGACGTGGCGCCCTACCTCCGCCCGCTGCTCGACGACCACCGGTCCGCCGGCGAGCGACTCCTCCTCGTCAGCGCCGCGCCGCGCGCCGTCGCCGAACCGCTCGCCGGGCTCCTCGGTGCCGAGGACGTCGTAGGAGCGGCGTGGGCCGAGGGCCGAGGACTGCTTGCCCCGATCCAGGGCCCGCTGGTCTGGGGACGATCCAAGGCCGACGGGGGCGCGGCATGGTTGCGCTCGGTCCGCGTCTCGCCGGGCGCGGCACACGCCTATGCCGACAACTTCTTCGCCGGACCGCTGCTCGCCTCCGTCGGTCACGCCACGGCCGTTGACCCCGATGCCCGCCTCACCGCGCTGGCCCTGACGAGGGGCTGGCCGGTCCGCCACCTCGACGTCCCCGAAGGCGTCGTCAAGCTGGCGGGGCGGGAGCTCCAGGAGTGGCTCCGGCCCTTCGCCAGCCTCGACACGATCCTGAACGCCCACATCGAGATCGGAGGCCTGGAGCACGTCCCCGACCGCGGCGGGGCGATCCTCGCCTTCAACCACCGCAGCTACTTCGACGCCGCCGTCGCCAGTCTGGTGGCTGCCCGGGCGGGGCGGGCGGTTCGGGGCCTCGGCAAGAAGGAAGTGCTAGACGCGCCGGTCCTCGGCCTGCTCGCTCGGGCGGTAGGGACGATTCGTGTCGACCGGGGCACCGGCTCCGATGAACCCCTCGAAGCGGCGGCGTCGGCGCTGCGGGCCGGCGAGATGGTGATGATCGCGCCGCAGGGCACGATCCCCCGGGGTCCGGCGTTCTTCGAGCCCGAGCTGAAGGGGCGGTGGGGCGTCGCCCGCCTGGCCGCGATGACGAGGGCGCCAGTGATCCCGGTCGGCATGTGGGGGACCGAGCACGTCTGGCCAAGGAACGCCCGCCTGCCCCGCATCGACCCGCTTCGCCGTCCCCGCGTGACCGTGCGGATCGGTCCGGCCGTGCGCCTGGCGTGCGACGACCTGGACACCGACACCAAGCGGGTCATGGCCGCCATCATGGACGTACTGCCGCCGGAGGCCCACGAACGCCGGGCTCCGACCGAGGAGGAGCTCCGCCGCACGTACCCGCCGAGCTACCGCGGCGACCCGGCCCGTGAGACAGAACGGCGGCCCGGAAGCGATATCTGAGCCGTCAGGTGATGAACGGAGCCCAGGTCAGATGCGTCTCAGGCATATTGCCGAGCGGCGGACGAGTCGCGCGGTCCGCCTTGGTCAGCGACGGGAAGGGCGCAGGAATCCGTCGCACTCGCCCGAGCTGAAGATGTCGACGGCCACAGCCGCCCCGCCGAGGAGGGTCGACATGTCGTCCTGGCCGAACGCGCCGGGGCCGGCGGCCACGATCTCGCCGAGAGTCAGCCGGAACGCGAGCAGTTGGTCCTGCTGGGCCGGCGAGAAGCGACCCAGGTCGGAGATCGCCCGGTCGGAGACCGCCTGCAGGGCGACGGCGTCGTCATAGGTGGCCAACGGCGTGCCGGGGGCGAAGCTCGGCGTCGCATCGCCTGCCGCCAGGTCGCGGGCGAGCCGGTAGGCGTTGCCGACTTCGTGGCGGAGCTTACGGAGATCGACGATCCCAACCTCGTCCTGTGCCGTGTGGTAGCAGGGCCCCGTCGCATCAGAGAAGAACACGGTCGGTACGCCTGCCTGGATGAAGGGGAGGTAATCGCTGCGCCCCTGCCCGAATATCCAGCTCAATCGGTGGGTCTCGAGAGCACTCCGCTCGACCGCTCGTTCGACCGCCGCCACCAACGAATCACCGCCGGTCTCGGCGCCGATGGCGAAGGTGGTCGAGCGCAGGCTCGGCAGAAGGTTGGCCCCCTGGATGTCGAAGTTGATGTACGCCACGGTCTGCTCCACCGGCACCAGCGGGTTGGCCAGGTAGTGGCGCGCGCCGAGCAGGCCGTCCTCCTCTCGATCCCATAGGGCGAGGATCACAGACCGCTGCGGACCACCCCGCTGCCGGGCGAGCTTCTCGCCGATCGACAGCACCGCGGCCACGCCAGTGGCGTTGTCGGTGGCCCCGTTGCAGATGTCGTCGGCGGGGTCGGCGCTGACACAGGAGGTGCCGATATGGTCGTAGTGCGCTCCGATGATCACGTACTCGTCCGGCAGGCTTGCGCCCGGGATCACCGCGACGACGTTGGTTCCGCCGGCCAAGTGCTGGGTGAACGCATCGGGGCCTGGCCGTGACGGATCGAGGCCCACAGCGAAGTCGTCGATTCGGTCGATGATGTAGTCCCGAGCGAGGGCCGAGCCCTCGGTGTCATTGTCGCGGCCACCCATGGCATCGCTCGCCAGACGGTGCACGTCCCGTGCGAGCGGGGTGCATCCGGCCGCCACCAGCGTGGCGGCCAGCACGACGGCACCCAACCAACGTCTCCCCAGCATCACCGTCTCCCTCAGCCTGCGCTTGCCTCGCTCAACCAGCGCCTAAGGGCCTGAGCGGATAGGCACGTCCTCTTGGCTCGGGGTGGTCAGCGCTGCCGGGGAGCCGAGCTGTTGAGCTGGTGGCCGACCGCCAAATTCCCACGCGTAGG
>Ga0256867_10000600_pt1 | contig 14525 bp, 15 predicted proteins | sample RVTome_15_FD_185939 | JGI IMG/M metagenome (GOLD analysis project Ga0256867, IMG submission 185939) | Soil microbial communities from uranium-contaminated site in the Upper Colorado River Basin, Wyoming, United States - RVT150D86 (HiSeq) ... | reverse complement strand
GGGCCGATTGGGTCAGATTACGCCCGAACTGGTCGAGCACCGTAGAGCCGGAAGAGCCCGACTCCCGGCCTCCGGAACCGGCCGACTTGGGCTGTTGCTCCTCGCCGCCACCCGGGCCGGAGAGCAGCTGGATGACCGTCTGGCGAACCTTCTGCAGCTCGGCCCCGAGCTGCTGCAGGACCTGCGCCGCCACACCCTCACCCTCGCGGATGAGACCGAGGAGGATGTGCTCGGTGCCTATGTAGTTGTGGCCGAGCTGGAGGGCTTCGCGAAGTGAGAGCTCGAGGACCTTCTTGGCGCGCGGGGTGAATGGAATGTGACCTGATGGCGACTGTTGGCCCTGACCGATGATCTTGACGACCTCGTCGCGCACCGAGGCCAGGTCGATGTCGAGACTCTCCAGGGCCTGGGCGGCGATGCCCTCACCCTCGTTGAGCAGACCGAGAAGGATGTGCTCGGTCCCGATGTAGTTGTGATTCAGGAACCGGGCTTCCTCCTGGGCGAGCACGACCACCCTGCGGGCCCGGTCTGTAAATCGCTCAAACACTCGTCACTCCTGCACCTGGCATATTCAATTTTACCACCAGCTGGGGACACAGCCCGATCTCGGCTCCCGCCTGGCGTGCAGCGTCCCGATCCGTAATACCATCGTCACCAATGGAGGACCTCCAAAGTCTCGTCGGTATTCCCCGAATCTGGGAGCAACTGAGCCGGGTCGAAGAACGTCTCCTCGAAGCATCGGCTGCCGACGACTCCTACCTGACCAAAATCGCCCAGCACCTGCTGCTGGCCGGGGGCAAGCGCTTCCGGCCCCTCCTCGCTCTGTTGGCCGCCCAGTTCGGCGAAGCCGAAGACCATCGCCCGGTCGAGGCTGCCGTGGCCGTCGAGTTGATCCACGTCGGCTCGCTGTATCACGACGATGTCATCGACGAGGCCGACACTCGACGCGGCGCCCGCTCCGCCAACGCCAACTGGACCAACACTGTGGCCATCCTCGCCGGTGACTTCCTGATGGCGCGGGCCTCCGAGGTCGCCGCCACCCACCTGAGTCAGGAGTCGGTGCGTCTCCTCGCCGCGACCTATGCCGAGCTCGTCGAGGGCCAGACCCGAGAGTTGCAGCTGACCGACAACCTCACCCACTCGCTCGACGACTATCAGCAAGTGATCGCGGGCAAGACGGCCTCCCTCATCCGCACATCGGCTCGGCTCGGGGCCCTGGCAGCAGACGCCGACAAGCAGATCGTCGAGGCCCTCTCCACCTGGGCTTGGGAGGTGGGCATGGTGTTCCAGATCGCGGACGACGCTCTCGACCTGGTCGCCGATGAGGAGACCATCGGCAAGCCCGCCGGGTCCGACATCCGGGAAGGGACCTTCACCGGGCCCGTGCTACGGGCGGTGGCCGGACCGAACGGCGAGCAGGTGAGGGCGCTCCTGAGGTCGGGTCGGCCCTACTCCGACGACACTGTCAACGAGGTCATCGACATCGTGAGGGACGGCGGCCACATCGACGCCGCCCTGGAGACGGCCACGGCAAGACTCACCATCGCCGAGTCGGCATTGGCCACGCTGCCCAAGTCGAAGCCGAAGACGATCCTGGAGAACCTCGGCGCCTACCTGCTGCAGCGGGTCGACGCCGCTCGGGCCTGAGCGACGCCACCAAAGGGGGTCGTGGGTGATCTACCCCTCGGGGCGCAGGGTGGGGAACAGAATCACCTCTCTGATGTGAGGCTGATCGGTGAGCAGCATCACCAGCCGGTCGACACCGATCCCGAGACCCCCCGTTGGGGGGAGCCCGTACTCGAGAGCTTCGATGTAGTCGTCATCGATGACGTGGGCGTCGGCCAATCCTGACGCTGCCTGGGCCTCGAATCTCGTCAGCTGATCGCCGGCATCGTTGAGCTCTGAGAACGCATTGCAGTACTCCGCCCCGGCGATGACCAGCTCGAACCGCTCGGTGATTCTCGGGTCATCCTCCCGTTTTCGCGACAGGGGAGACACCTCGGTGGGGAAGTCGACCACGAACGTCGGATCCCAGATCTCACGGTGGGCCAACTCGTAGAGCTCGAAGAGGAGCTTGCCAGGGCCCGCGTCCTCCGGCACCGTGACATCGCGAGCGGCGAGGAGGCCCTCCAGGAGCTCACGATCGCTGTCGAGGGACACCGGCTGGCCGACGTGGTCGGACACGAGGTCCACCAGTCTCACCCGGGCGAAGGGCGCCGCGAAGGACAGCTGACGACCCTGATAGCTCGGTTGTCTGGTGCCGGTAGCGGCGTCCGCGACGGCGATGAATACCTCCTCGACCAGTTCCATGATGTCGGAGTAGTCGGCGAGAGCTTGGTACGCCTCGAGCATGGTGAATTCGGGATTGTGGGTGGCATCGATGCCCTCGTTGCGAAAGATCTTGCCGATCTCGAATACCCGCTCCATGCCCCCGACCACCAGTCTCTTCAGATAGAGCTCGGTGGCGATTCGCAGTTGGAGATCGAGGCCGAGGGCGTTGTGGTGGGTGGTGAACGGCCGGGCCAGCGCCCCCGTGGCCTGGGTGAGCATGACGGGCGTCTCCACCTCCACGAAGCCACGCTGCTCGAACTGCCGCCTCAGCTCGGAGACGATCTTCGCCCTGGTGAGCGCCACCCGGCGTGCCTCCTCGTTGACGATCAGGTCGACATACCGGCGCCGGCTCCTCGTCTCGACGTCGACCAGGCCATGCCACTTGTCCGGGAGGGGGCGCAGCGCCTTCTGGAGGAGGGTGAGCTCATCCACCCTGACGCTCAGCTCGCCCCTCTTGGTGCTCATGATCGTCCCACCCGCGCCCACCCAGTCGCCGAGGTCCAGCTCGGAGAAGCGATCTACCAGGTCCCCGCCTGCCGTACTGCTGTCGACGAACAGCTGAATCGTCCCACTGGTGTCCTGAAGCGTCCCGAACTGGAGCTTGCCGAACGACCTGTGCAGCATCAGCCGACCGGCGACGGTCACCCGGAACCCGGTCTCAGCCGCCGGCTCGAGATCGGCAAAACGCCCGTGAAGGTGGGCGGCGAGATCGCTCCGCTCGAAGCGATGGGGGTAGCCGGCCGAAGCCAGCACTCGCTCGTGTTTCTCCCGCCGTCCTTCGATGATTCGGTCTTCGGGAGTCTCGCCGTTGTCGCTCATGCGCGGGCCGATCATCGCAGGGCAGTCAACTCGCTCGGCGCATCGAGGAGGATGCCCCGATCGGGCATGGGGCGGCCATCCTCGAAGTCGAAGACCACGTTGTCGATGAGACGAACCTTTCCGACATGGGCGGCGATGGCGAGCACCGCCGGCCGGTCGAGCGTCTCGATCGGCTTCATTGTCTCCCGGGAGGCCAGCTTGACGTAGTCGACGTCGAGGCCCTTGATCGAGCGCATGACCGTACCCTCGATGCGCTCTCCCCGCCGCTCTCCGGCGTCGACCTGCTCTGTCGCCTGGAACAGGCCACGGGAGATGGCGAGGGCTGCGTAACGGTCGGTCCTCGTCAACAGCACGTTGCGACTGGACAGGGCGAGACCGTCGGGCTCACGCACCACCGGGGCCTCGACGATCTCGATCGGAAAGCGGAGATCGCGCACCATCGCCTCGAGGACGGCCAGCTGCTGGGCGTCCTTGCGTCCGAACATGGCCAGGTCGGGCTGGAGCCCGGCGAACAGCTTGGCCACGACCGTGGCCACCCCGACGAAATGCCCGGGCCGATGCCGGCCCTCCATCTCGTCGGTGACCCCGATAACCTCGACGGTGGTGATGGACGGACCCGGGTAGACCTCGGCGACATCGGGAGCGAACACGACATCGACGCCATGCTCCTCGGCCAGTGAGGCGTCCCTCCCCTCGTCCCGGGGATAGGCGTCGAAGTCCCCCTCTTCGTTGAACTGAGTCGGGTTGACGAACAACGACACGACGAGGGTCTCACATTGCTGCCGAAGGAGGTCCATGAGGCTGAGATGACCCTCGTGGAAGTAGCCCAGGGTGGGGAGGAGGCCGACCCGTCCCACGTATCGCGATCTGGTCTCGTCGAATGTCCGGGTCAGGTCCATCGGCGGAGATCCTCTTCGCGGCCGGCCCGGATCGTCGTCGCCTCGGCCATCAGCCGAAACTGGCGCCCCACATAGTCGGACACCTCGTGGGCAGCGGTGAGATGCCCGATGACCGTGTCGATGTCGCCGCGGGCGATCGGCCCGGTCAACGAGCCGGCGGGCCCGTTGTCGAACACGTTGGCCACGACCCGCTCTACGAGGGGCCGGGACACCCGCGGATCGACCCCTGCGGAACCGTAGAGGTCGGCGGAGACGGCGAGGGCGGTGACAACGAAGTTGGCAGCTGCCGCCGCAGCGGCGTGATATGCCGGCCGTGCCCGGTCGTCGAGTCGGAAATGCTCCATACCGAGAGTGCTGGCCAGATGGGTGAGCATGTCGAGAGCCAGCGGGTCGCCGTCTATGCCAACGAAGGCGCCGGCAAGCGCCTCGGCGCCCGACTCGGGGTCGGGGAGCGACTGCAGCGGGTGAAAGCCACCTACCGCAATTCCCCTCTCCTGGAGATGATGGAGGACCAGGACCGGGACAAATCCGGAGAGATGGGCGACGACTCCCACCTTTCCCAGATGTGGTGCGATTCGATGTGACACCTCGGCGATGGCGTCGTCACGGACCGCGATCAGGGCGACGTCGGTCTCGGGCAGGTCAGCGTCCCAATCGAGCCGAGGCCAGGGATGGTCGGCGGGGCGCCGCGCCAGCACTCCCGCTATCTCGTGCCCGACGGCTTCGGAGGCGATGGCGATCGCGCCGCCGGCCCTACCGGGTCCAACGATCACCAGGCGCATTCGTTCTCTCGCCACGACACCGCGGCGAGGGTAGCGAGCGGGTCTACTCCTCCTGGAGTTGGTTTGGGGTGATCACCGGCCAATCCGAGTCGACGGCCAGCTTCTCGTCGCGATACACATCCCGGCGTTTCCAAAACTTCGTCTTCCAGACCCGAAATCGGCGTCGCCCCGGCTGGGGGCTCCCATTGCCGGTGTCGTGGGTCCGGGTTCGTCGCTCCTCGGGGAGGACTACCTCATCGGGGTCCTCGATGGTGTGGAGCAACTGGTTGGCAGCGTGTCGGTTCGCCCGATGTTGCTGCTTTCGCTCTTCGCGAGTGGGTCGGCTCTCGTCGTAGCCGGGGATGTCCTGGCGATGCTCTCGCGACCTCTTGGCCATTCATTACCTCCTGTCGTGAACCTGGTCTCGTCACTCACAGGGGCTCGAGGGCGGGCCGCGGCCGAGCACCATGTATCGAAACTAGCACGGCCGAAGAGATGGCGCGCCGGGGTCAGATGACGAAGGGGATGAGCCGGCGATGCACCACGTCCCGGTAGGCCTTGTACCCGGCGAACCGCATACGCAACTGCCGCTCCTCGTATGACGACTTGAACCAGAAGAAGGGCAGGAGCAGGATCGCTACCCCGAGGCCCACCGCGCTGTCGAGGAAGAGGGCGGTGCCGATCATCAGCAGACTGAGGCCTCCGTAGATGGGATGGCGCACGTACCGGTAGGGGCCGGACATGACCAGCTCCGAGCCCTGCTTGGGGACGGGGCTGGGTGTCATCGCCGGCCCGAGTCGACGGGAGGCGATGAAGGCGAACACGACACCGGTCATGGCGAGGACGGCGCCGAGCACCCGGATCACCGTCACTTCGCCGGCGGGGAGCGTGCCGTCGGCGGCGAAGGCGAGGGCCGTCGTCAAGATCAGGGCGAACTGCCCGGCGACGAGGGCGTGTCCCGGCCAGCGCGGGATCGGAGGGACCCAGTCCCTGGCGAGAAGCGTGACGTCGTCGTCCCCAACGGTGGCCAAGGCATCGGCGGCAGACAGGCCGTCTCCGACATCGACCTCGGGCCAGACGTCGACCAGAGGCCTGAGGACGAAACCACGCTCGTGGGCGCGCGGATGGGGAACGGTGAGAACCTCGTCCACATGAGGGCCGCCTTCCATGGCAACGATATCCAAGTCAAGGGTTCTGGGGCCCCAGCGCACCGTCCGCTCTCGACCGTGTCTCTGTTCGATCTGCTGGAGGAGACCGAGCATCTCGCGCGGCTGGAGATCGCTATCCACGACGACCACCGCGTTCAGGAACGGATCCTGCTCGGGCCCGCCCACCGGCGCCGTCTCATAGACAGGCGATGCGAACCAGGGCCATTTTCCGGCGCCGATCTCGGCGCAGGCAGCCACGAGATGCCCGAGCCGGTCTCCGAGATTGGAGCCGAGACCGACGGCGTAACGAGTCACCGGCTTCGTTCGATGGTGACCGAGACGTCCGCGAAGACCAGGTCGATGGGGGCGTCGGGCTTGTGGATGGTGACGATCGAACGAGTCACCTGCGGATGACTCATCACCACCTCGGCCACCTGCGCTGCCACGGTCTCGATGAGCTTGTGTGATACGGAGCCCACCACCTCCCGCACCTCGAGAGCGAGAATGGAGTAATCGAGAGCATCGGAGAGATCGTCGCTCCTGCCCGGAACACTCAGATCGAGGTATGCGGTGACATCGACCTTGAAGACCTGAGCGGTCTCCTGCTCGCGGTCGAGCACCCCGTGTTTGGCGTAGACCTCGATGCCTGTGATCTCGATCCGATCGTTCAACGGCCGTTGGCCTCGGGGATCAGAGAGCGGCCCTCAGGGCCCAGGGCACGGCCCAGGATCTGCTGGATCAGGGCGAGGGCGAGGATCGGGTCGTCGACCATGCCCGAGTCGACCAGGTAGCCCCCGAGCAGCCCGCCCATGGTGTCATCGATGGTTTCCCGGTGAATCAGCACTCGGGCGTGGTTGCGGCTGAGCGCCCGGTCGAGTGTCGAGAAGAATCGCCTCACGTCCTTGTCGGACAACGGGTTGTTCATCGGGACCGAGTATGTGGCGATACCCGCCTGGCGATAGGCGGCGAGATTCTGGTTACCGGCGAGCATGGAGACGATGGTGTTGATCTCGGCTTCCTCCACCAGCCAGGTGATCTCTTCCTCCCGGCGAACCCGACGGTGCTGAAACCCCGAGCCCCCGACTCGATCGGATACGGCCAGGCGATCGGAAATCACCCAGGTGAACCCCCGGGGCTTGAGGCCAGCAACCATCCGTCCCATTACTGGTCGGCCACGATAGCCGCCGCAAGTCTCAGCGCATCCCTGGATCTGGCCACGTCGTGCACCCGAAAAAGCCGGGCTCCGCAGGCGTAGGCGAGGGCGGTGGTGACCGCCGTCAACCCATCGCGCCCCTTGATCGTGTCGTCGCCGGAGACCGTGCCGAGAAACCTCTTCCGCGAGGTGCCCACCATCACCGGAACGCCGTGGCCGGAGAGCCGGCCCACGTTGGCGAGCAGGGAGATGCTGTCATGAGCCCGCTTGCCGAAACCGATCCCCGGGTCGATCACGATCCGACGGCGGTCGACGCCGGCCATCACCACCCGCTCCACCTGGGTGATCAGGAAGTCTTCGACCTCGACCACCACGTCTCGATAGCCCGCATGGGCGTAGTGGTCGACCGCATCGCCTTTCTTGTGCATGATCACCACGCCGCACTCCCATCCGCGCACCACCGCGACCATCCCCGGGTTCGTCAGGCCGCCGACGTCGTTGACCACATCCACACCGGCGGCGAGGGCCTCGGCGGCGACTTGCGGCTTACTGGTGTCGATGCTGACCACCACCCCCTCGGCGACCAGACCTTGCACGACAGGCATGACGCGGGACATCTCGAGATCCGCCGCCACGGGCTGCGCTCCAGGTCGGGTCGACTCCCCACCCACGTCGACGAGCGCGGCACCGTCAGCGATCATCTGCAACCCGTGAGCGACCGCCTTGTCAGGGTCGAGGTACTCCCCACCGTCGGAGAACGAGTCCGGGGTCACGTTCAGCACTCCAACCAAGGCCCCATGGGTGAGATCGACGGTTTCGGCCCCCATGGCCCATGTGGTCGGAGCCGCGATCAACTCCTGGTGCCGAAGAGGAGTGACATCGCCTCGGCGCGGGTCGCCGGGTTGGCCTCCATGATCCCGCGCACCGCCGAGGTGACTGTGAGCGCTCCGGGCTTTTTCACCCCGCGCATCGACATGCACAGATGTTCAGCCTCGACGACTACCAGTACGCCGAGCGGGGCCAGTCTCTCGTCGAGACAGTCCGCCACCTGGGCGGTGAGACGCTCCTGCATCTGGGGGCGCCGGGCATAGCCGTCGACGAGCCGAGCCAACTTGGAGAGACCGGTCACCCGCCCGTCGGGCATATAGGCGACGTGGGCCTGTCCGTGGAACGGCACGAAGTGGTGCTCACACATGGAGTAGAAGGGGATCTCCCGGACCATCACGATCTCCTGGTAGCGCTCCTCACCGAAGAAGGCGTCGATTACGTCACCCGGGTCGACATGCACTCCTTCGAAGACTTCGGCGTAGAAACGGGCCACCCGCTCGGGTGTGCCGATGAGCCCCTCTCTGGTGGGGTCTTCACCAATCGCCTCGATTATCTCTCGGACGGCCTTCTCGATTCGCCCCTGGTCGATCTCGGTCATTGCAAGTGAAACTAGGTGTCCCTTGTCGCTATTTCCGGAAATCCGAGAAAGGGGCTTGACCGTGACGTCACTATGATGCTATAGTGATGTCATAATGACATCATACAGACGTCGTAACGACACAAAGGAGCTGCTAATGTTGATCACGATGACACCCAGTCAGGTGGAGACCCTCATGGAAGAACGCCTTCGGCACTATCTGCCCCAGAAACACCAACGTTGATGCAGCTCTCTCACGCCCTCACCAACCTGGAGACCGCAGTGGACACCCAGCTCAGGGTGGTCGGGCCGGAGATCGCGGAGGCCGGAGCCCAACTGCTGGCGGCACTCCGGCCCGCCATCACCCAGACCATGATGGAAGTGGTGTCCATGGCTGTCGCCGAGATCTCGAGTCAGCTCGAGACCCAGACCATCGATATCAAGCTGGTGGACGGTGACCCGGAGCTGGCGGTGCGAGAGGACCCTTCCGCGGTCACTCCTCCCCCGCCACCTCCAACGTCCGGCGAGGACGACGACGAGGCCCGCATCACGGTGCGGCTCCCCGGGTATCTCAAGGATCTCATCGCGTCAGAGGCGGAGAACGCCGGCGACTCGGTCAACTCCTACGTCGTGGACGTCCTGAGCAACAAGACCCGACGTCGGCGATCGACCGGCACGCATACCAAGACCACGTTGGAACTGTGATCCACAAGACGTTCACGGTCGAGGGGACCCCGGACATCGATATCCGCATCGAGTCCGGGCGCGTCGAAGTCCATCGTGGTGAGGCCAACCAGGTGGACATCAACGTCGACACCGATCTGCCCGGATTCATCGTCGAACAGCGGGGCAACTCGGTGATCGTCTCCTCCGACGAGAACGAATCGTGGTCGTCACGCCGCTCGGCCTATGTGGTCATCGCGACGCCTGAGGGCAGCGACCTCCGGGTGAGCGTGGCGTCGGCGCCGGTGACCGTCGACGTCCCTGTTGGCAAAGCCGAGATCAAGACGGCCTCGGGCGACGTCGATGTCGAGCGTGCCAATACTCTCGTGGTGAAGAGCGCCAGTGGCGACCTCGATGTGGGGGTGGTGGTAAGGGCCCTTCGATACGCAACGGCCTCCGGAGACCTGAGGGTCACCGGGAGCGTGGGGGGGACGGTCGTCGTGTCGACGGCGTCGGGGGATGTGGTCATCGAGAAGACGGACGCCACCATCGAGCTGAGCTCGGCGTCGGGCGACGCCCACATCAGCTATTTCGCGGGGCGGAGCGCCACCTTCAAAGCGATGTCGGGTGCCATCGACCTCGGAATACCCGAAGGAACCACCGTCGACCTCGATGTCTCGCTGCTCTCCGGCAAACTCCGCGTCCCCGACCCTGACGTTCGGACCGGCCCCGCCAAACGCCAGATGTCGATACGGGCCAAGCTGGTGTCGGGCGATCTGACGATCTCCCGGGTCTGAAATCCGGGCCCCCAGCCATCGCTGAGGCCGACGTCAGGCCTCGGCCGGTCGCCCCTTGGCGCGAGGGAGCTTGCGATCGAGCTTGAGCGACTCGGTGACCTCTTCGACTTCCTCGTCTGGCGCCACCGCGGCCGCGATCCCCTCGCGTTGCTGTGGCAGCACCGGTTCATCGGGATACTTGATCCGCAGCGACCCGTCGAAGGCGTGCTCCCACTTGGGGACGTCGCCGAAGATCTCGGCTACCTCATCACGGTCGACGGTCTCCTTCTCGAGGAGTCGGGCAACCATCCTCTCGAGGGCATCGGAGTGGTGCTCGAGGATGGTCCGGGCTTCCACGTGGGCAGCGGTGATCAGCTTGCGCACCTCATCGTCGATGAATGCGGCCACCTGGTCGGAGTAGTCCTGCTGACGGGAGTAGTCGCGGCCAAGGAAGACCTCACCGTTCGGACGTCCGTACTGCATCGGTCCGAGCTCGTCGCTCATCCCGTATTCCATGACCATGCGCCGGGCGATCGTCGTCGCCTTCTCGATGTCATCGGCTGCCCCCGTCGAGGGGTCGGAATAGATCAGCTCCTCCGCGGTGCGCCCGCCGAGGAGCATGGCGAGACGATCGACCAGCTCGCTCCGCTTCGATAGATATTTGTCGTGGGTGGGCAGCGCCAGGGTGTGGCCCAGCGACCGCCCCCGGGATACGATCGTGATCTTGTGAACCGGGTCGGAGTTGGGTAGGGCATAGCCGACCAGGGCATGGCCCGTCTCGTGGTAGGCGATGACTTTGCGCTCCTCCTCCGAGAGGATCCGAGTCTTCCGCTCCGGCCCTGCGATGACCCGGTCGATCGCCTCTTCCAGCTCGACCATGGTGACCTGCTTGCTGTGCTTGCGGGCAGCGAGAAGGGCCGCCTCGTTGATGAGGTTGGCCAGATCGGCGCCGGTGAAACCCGGCGTGCGGCGGGCGAGTACGGCGAGGTCGATGTCCTCGGCCAGGGGCTTGCCCTTGGCATGGACCCCGAGGATCGCCTCGCGTCCCTCGACATCAGGGGCATCGACGGTTATCTGACGGTCGAAGCGGCCGGGGCGAAGCAAGGCAGGGTCCAGGATGTCGGGACGGTTGGTGGCAGCCATGACGATGACCCCGGTGTTGCCCTCGAAGCCATCGAGCTCCACCAGGAGCTGGTTGAGCGTCTGCTCTCTCTCGTCGTGCCCACCCCCGAGCCCGGCGCCGCGATGACGTCCGACGGCGTCGATCTCATCGATGAAGACGATTGCCGGAGCGCTCTGCTTGGCCTGTTCGAAGAGGTCACGGACGCGAGCGGCACCGACGCCCACGAACATCTCGACGAAATCAGAGCCAGAGATGGACATGAACGGCACGCCGGCCTCGCCGGCCACTGCCCGTGCGAGCAGGGTTTTGCCGGTTCCCGGAGGCCCGAATAGCAGGACCCCTTTGGGGATCTTGGCCCCCATCTGTCGGTAGCGATCGGGATTGGCGAGGAAGTCCTTGATCTCCTCGAGCTCTTCTTTGGCCTCGAGGAGCCCGGCCACGTCGTCGAAGGTGACTTTGGGCTGCTCCTTGCCGACGAGCTTGGCTCGTGACTTGCCGAACTGCATGACTCGGTTCCCGCCGCCCTGCATCTGCATGAAGATGAACACCATGAATCCGAGGAGGAACAGCCAGGGGAGGAAGCTGATCAGCAACTCCCAGAATCCGGCGGGCTCCTCGTCTGTCGACCACTGGGTGCCTGAATTCTCCAGGGTCGCGGTCAACTCGGGCTCGAACCCCTCGACGTAACTGGCGACCTGGTCGAAGCCACCCTCCTCGGCACTGGAGTCGAACGTGCGACCTTGCGCCTTCAACGATCGGCGCAACAGGACGACCTCCTCGTACTCCCCCTCCTCGACGTTCTCGACGAACTGGGATATGGGGATGTTCTCGGGTCCGGCCACCTGATCGAACCACCACGAGAACAGGATGGCGACGAGAATGATCGACATCCCGTAGACGATCAGGGTTCGCATGGTGCGGTTCACAGGACCTCGGGTCGAAGGGGGTTGTCGTAGATGCTACGACGGAAACTCGGATAGTCGAACCCCACCCCGCTCAGGTTTCTTCCCCCATAACGCCGACATAAGGCAGATTGCGATACTTGCCTGCGTAATCCAGGCCGTAGCCCACGACGAAATCGGGGCCGATCGGGAAGGCCACGTACTTGACCTCGATGGGAACCCGTTGGATTCCCTCCTTGAGCAGTAGGGCGGCGATCTCCAGCGATTGCGGCTTGCGCACCCGGAGACTCTTGATGAGGTAGTTGAGGGTCAGGCCCGAGTCGATGATGTCCTCGACGATGAGAACATGACGATCTTCGATCTCCTCGTCGAGATCCTTGAGGATCCGGACCACGCCGGAGGTCTGAGTGGACGCGCCATAGGAGGAGACCGCCATGAAATCGAACTCACAAGGGAGATCGATGTGCCGGGCCAGGTCCGCCATGACCATGAAGGCACCTCGCAACACACCAACGAGGAGGAGCTCCTTGCCCGCATAGTCCTCCGAGATGCGCGTGCCCAGCTCGGCGAGCTTGGCGTCGATCTCCTCGGCGGTGATCAAGGGCTTGATGTCCATCCCCACGTCCTGCTCCTTCATGACCGGAAACGCGTCGGCGCGGAAGCTAGCCGAACATACGCCGTGGCGGCCAAAGGGGCACCGAGACCTGGCGTCGAGTCACTCGACGAAGAGCAGGGCCCCCCGACGGATCACCGACCGGCCGGCCGCCAGCTCCTCTCGACCCGAATCGCTGCTCATCGCGGCGCGCATTCGCTCGATGCGATCGGCGGTGATCCCCACGGCGGCGACCCCCAACATTCGTCCCAATAACCGGTCGCCCAGCGGCCGGGGCAGCGTGTCGAGCAGACCGACCGGGACGCCCGAGGATGGCTCGAAGTCGCCCACGAGGCCCTCCAGGTAGAGATGGTCGGCCCGCAGTGTGATGCCGGCCCGGGAGATCGCCTCGACAACGCGGGGGTTGATCTCCCGCATGAGCGGCAGGATGTGATGACGCACCCGATTCCTGGTCAACGCGGGATCCTCGTTCATGGGGTCGTCGCGAAACGGCAGGTCGGCCATGACCGCGATCTCCCTGGTCTCGTCTCGGGTGACGTCGAGCAGGGGGCGTGTTGTGTTCGGTGGGCGACGTGTCGGAATCCCGGCGAGACCGGCAGCACCGGTACCGCGAATGAGGTTGATCAGGATGGTCTCCGCGTTGTCGTCCCGGGTGTGGGCCGTGAGCAGGGGTCGCTCGTGAACATCGAACACCGCGTAGCGGGCATCTCTCGCCTGCTCCTCGGGCGACGGCCCCTCCGCGACTGTCACCGCGACGACCTCGATTTCCATGTCGAGGCGGCGGGCGATCGCCACTGCGGCCTCGCGCATGATCGCCGAGCCCTTCAGCCCGTGATCGACGTGGAGCGCCACGACGTCTCGACTCGCTTCCACCGCGAGGAGCGAAAGCGTCGCAGAGTCGGCACCACCTGAGAGAGAGACGGTGAACGGCGGTTCGGGCAGGGCGACCCGGGGTCGGACCGTGGCGAGAAGCTCGCTCAGGCGACGCGTTGCAGCCACGCGGATGGATCCTGGATCTCGGTCAGATCCGGGAGACTGCCGGCGCCCCGGAAGGCGAGACGGACCGTGTCCCATCCGGCCTCCCGCTCCACTGCGAGCACGAAACGCTCACCCTGCTTGTATTGCTTCAGCTTCATCTCGAGCCCGGTGAGCCTGAAGAATGCGGCAGTCCTCTTGTCCTGGCGACGTCCCTTGAGCACTCGGCTCATCCGCTCCTGAGACTTGAGACGCTCCGCCCCGACCCGGTCCATGACGACGTGGCCGTGACCTTCGAGGAGCGACATGAGCGCCTGGACCTTGTCGACTACCGAGTTCTGCTCCGGTGACCCGAAGAGCCCCAGAAGACCGCGTTCGTCGACGATGGGCACACCTGCGGCGCGGCGCGAGCCGATCTCCTCCACGACCCGTCCCATCACGCCTGGCTCGGGCCGCGACGCCTCGACGAGTTCGGTCACCAGCCCCAAGAAGTAGTCGCGCATCCAGGGAATCCCCTGGAACTGTGCGCGATGGGTGAGCTCGTGGAGCGCCACCCAGTACCGGAACTCGCTCGGGTTGAATTGATGCGTGCGCTCCAGCTGGAGGATGTTCGGCCCGACATAGGCCACTACGTCGCCGGGCTCCCCTGAAGGGAGGACCAGCTCATACTGTCCGAGGACGCGACGGGCGAGCACACTGAGGATGGCTCTCGTCTCGACGGTCATGACCCGCTCGGCCAGGGCGGCCGCAGTCTGATTTCGGGTGCCCGCATCCTCCATGCGCTCCACGAGCTTGCGCCGCGCCGGCTCGGTCAAGCGGGCGAAGGTGGCCACGTTGCGGTCGATCCACTCCGGGCGATCGATGACCACAGTTCTCGGAGAGCCCGGGAGTCTGAGCCCGGTGGCGTCGGGGACGACGGCCGAGACCTCGGTGGTCGCACGCTCCATCTCCGCGACG
>Ga0256867_10000599_pt1 | contig 14560 bp, 13 predicted proteins | sample RVTome_15_FD_185939 | JGI IMG/M metagenome (GOLD analysis project Ga0256867, IMG submission 185939) | Soil microbial communities from uranium-contaminated site in the Upper Colorado River Basin, Wyoming, United States - RVT150D86 (HiSeq) ... | reverse complement strand
CATAGTCGAACTGCTCCTGATCACGACCGTGCCCACGATGATCGTGGCCGAGGCCGGGATGCCCGCACCACGCCTCGTCCTGGCCACCGTGGTGGGCGGCGCGCTGGCGGCGGGCGGTGCCAACACGTTCAACATGTACGCGGACCGTGACATCGACCAGCTGATGGAACGCACGAAGGGGAGACCTCTGGTCACAGGAGCGGTCCAGCCGCACGAGGCGCTCGGCTTCGGTCTGGTGCTCGAGGTGGCCGCCTTCGTCCTGTTGTGGCTGGAGGTCAACCTCCTGTCCGCCGTCCTGGCCGTCAGCGCCACCCTCTTCTACGTCTTCGTCTACACGTTGTGGCTGAAGCGCACCTCGAGCCAGAACATCGTGATCGGGGGGGCCGCCGGCGCCGTGCCGGTGCTGGTGGGCTGGGCTGCCGTCCAGGACTCCCTGGCCCTCACGCCATGGCTGCTGTTCGGCGTGATCTTCTTCTGGACGCCTCCCCACTTCTGGGCGTTGGCCATCAAGTACCGGGCCGACTACGAAGCGGCTCGGGTACCGATGCTGCCGGTGGTGTCGAGCGTGCAGCACACTGCCCGGCAGATGGCCGGCTACACCCTGGTGGTCGGGGTCCTGGCGGTGGCTGTGTGGCCCGTGGCGGGTCTGGGCTGGATCTACGGGCTCACCGCGGTGGTGGCCAGCATCGTCTTTGCCGTCGACACGTTCGGCCTGGTGGCCGATCCGGAACCTCGGCGGGCGATGCGGGTGTTCGGCTTCTCCATCACCTACCTGACCGCGATCTTCGTGGCCATGGCCGTCGACGTGCTCGTCCTGCAGGGGTTGTGAGGGGTTTCGATGGACCCCGGCGTCGGCGGTATTGTCCCCAGCCGACCAGCACCAGCCATGCCATGTCCGCGCCGGGCGCGACCATCGACCACCATGCCGGGAAGCGATGACTGAAGCGACAACGGAGATAGCGGACGCCCAGCCGGTGCTCCCGCCCCGAGAGCACCAGAGCCCGATCGGCTGGCTGACCACCAGCGACCACAAGCGCATCGGCCGCTTGTTCATCGTGACGGCGCTGCTGGTGCTCGGCGCGGGCCTGGTGTGCGAGCTGCTGGTCCGCATCGACCTCACCGATGCAGAGGACTTCGTCATCCTCGACGCGGACACGTTCGGGCAGATCTTCGTACTGTCCAAGGACCTGCTCGTCTTCGGTGGCCTCGTACCGCTGTTCCTGGGCTTCGCCATCTACGTGGTGCCACTGCAGGTCGGGGCAGGCAACATCGCCTTCCCTCGAGCGGCCCTGGCGTCGTTCTGGGGTTGGTTCGCCACTGGCGGCCTGCTCATCGCCTCCTACTCGATCAACGGAGGCCCCTACGGCGGTGAGGCCGAAGGCGTCGACCTGTACCTGATCGCCCTGGCCGGTGTCCTGCTGTCGCTGCTGCTGGGCGCCATCTGCGTGGCGGCAACGGTGCTGACCATGCGGTCGCCCCGCCTGTTCGTCGATGACACACCGCCGTTCGCCTGGTCGGCCCTGGTCACCGCCGCCATGCTGATGGTCACCATCCCGGTGGCTCTGGCCCAGCTGGCGATGCTGTACATCGACCACCGATACGGGCGCCTGTACCTCGATGGCAACTACGGCATCTTCCAGCAGCTGGAGTGGCTCTACCGGACGCCCCAGCTCTACGTGTACGCCATCCCCGCCCTGGGCGCCGTGGCCGAGGTGATCCCCGTTTGGTCCGGCACCCGCCAGCAGCAACGACCGGTGGTCGCCTACGCCATCGGCGCCTTCGGCCTCGCCGGTTTCGGGGCTGCCGGCTCCCTGGCCAACGAACCCGTTTACTTCGAGGACTACCAGGGGTTGCTGAACGTAGGGCTCCACGCCCTGGCCCTCGTTGCGGTGCTGGTGCTGCTGGGAGCATGGGGTGCGACCCTGGTCCACTCCCGCAGCCTCCCCCGGTTGGATGCCGCACTGCTGGCCGCCCTGGCGGCCGGGTTGATCTTCCTGGTCTCCACCGCACACGGCGTCCTGGGAGCGTTCATCGACTGGAGCCCGCTGTCCGATCGCGAGGTGCAGCTCCTCCTCACCACCTGGACGTCGGCCGGCCAGGCGCTCGTCATCGGCGCCGTGCTTCTCGCCGCCGTGGCCGCGCTCGCCTATTGGGCGCCCAAGATCTGGGGACGCCGGCTCCCCGAGCCGCTGAGCCTGCTCGCCCTCCTGGCCGCGCTGGCCGGCGCCCTCCTGGCCGCCGTGGGACCCGCCGTGGCCGGCGCCTTGCAGGACCAGCCCTACCTGGTGTTCGAGGACCCGAACTCGACCACGAACTACGCCCAGATCGTCGATGACGTGGGCAACGCCGACGCGTACGCCGCCATCGGTGCGGTCGGCGTGGGCCTGCTACTGGCGGCGGTCGTGCTGATCGTGGGGAACATCGTCCTGTCCGCCCTCTTCCGCGTAGGAGCCGCGGCCGCGGCCGATCCGTGGGGAGCGCAGACGGCGGAGTGGGCGCTCCCCTCACCGCCGGCGATGGGACCACTGGACGACCTGCCCGACCTGGTCGACGGTACGCCGCTGCTGGAACGGGCTGACGCGGCCGGCGAGCTCGCCGCCGCCTCGGGCGAGGGAGACGATGCCGAGGCCGGTGCGGCCCGCTCCGAGGAGGCCGGAGAGGAGGTGACGGTCTGATGGCGGCTCCTGCGCTGACCCCGGTGGAGCAGTTGGTCACCCGCGCCCGACCCCACTCGCTCGTCGTGGCCACGGGCTTCGCCGTGGCCGGCGGGGTGATGCTGGTCGCCGCGTTGGTCGCCTTCTACCTCGGCTTCCGCAACGAGATCTCTGACCCCGGCACCAACTGGGTACCGCGCGGTGTCGATATCCCCAACGCCCAGCTCGGCATGGCTGTGGTCACCGCCATCCTGTCGATGATCACCGCTCAGTGGATCGTCTACGCCTCCCGGCGTCGGGAGCGGGGCCACACCTTCGTGGCGATCGGCATCACGATCCTCTTCGGCGTGGCATGGATCAACATGATCTTCTTCGCCTTCAACTTCATGGAGGTGGGGATCGGCACCACCCAGTGGTCGAACCTGGCGTACACCCTGACCGGCGTGGCCGTGGCCATCGGCATGGTGGCCATCGGCTTCCTGGCACTGATGTCCATCCGCGCCTTCGGCGGCGAGGACGGACCGGAGGGCACGGCACCGCTGGCCGCGGCCGTGATGTTCTGGCACTTCAGCGTCCTGGCCTTCATCGCCCTCTGGTACGTCGTCTTCGTGGTCAAGTAGGGAGGTCGAGTAGGAGCCATGCTGGGGAACGCCACCAAGTACTTCGCCGGCCTCGCTGTGCTCGCACTGGGCATGTTCGTGGGCTACGGCTTCGCCGAGGCGATGGGCCAGGCCATCTGGCACGTCGACGGCGCCGACTACCGGCCGGTCGGGGTCGGCATCCTCGGGGGCTTGGCCGTGGCGTTCGCGCTGCTGTCCGTGGTGACCAGCACTGCCGGCGACGTGCCCGGTGACGATCGCCTGCGCCTCCACCGCCATCCGGCCCACCCGTCGTGGTGGCCGATCCTGGCCGTCCTCGGCGTCAGCATCCTCACGGTCGGCCTGGTCGTCGACACCTCGCTCACGGTCACCGGCCTGTTGGTGGTGGGCTTCGCGGCTGTGGAGTGGGTCATCGTGGCCTGGTCGGAGCGGCTCAGCACCGATCCCGCCTCGAACGAGGAGCAGCGCCTGCGTCTGGCCCGCCCACTGGAGATACCACTGCTGGCCGCGGCGGTCATCGCCATCCCGGTGCTGCTCGTGTCGCGGGTGCTCCTGGCCGTGGACACCAACACCGCCAGCTGGCTAGCCCTGGCCATCATGATCGTCGTGGTGGCAGGGGCGTTCGTCTTCTATGCCGTACCGGGGGTCCGCAAGGAGATCGTCATCGCCATCGTGGCCATCGCCGGGCTCACGATCATCGTGAGCGGCGTCATCGCCGCCGCGGTGGGCGAGCGCGAGTTCCACGACCAGTTCGAGGAGGAGGAGGGCGGCGGCGCCGAGACCGAGGAGCCGGCGGGGGAGACCTCGGGTGACAGCCTCGGTGTCGGGGGTGACGTCGATCTGAGCGCGCCGGTAGTGCTCGGATGACCACCCACGGACGGCGTCGCGCGTTGGTGACCCCACCCCGGGCCACCGCCGCAGATGGTCCGGCCCCACGATTGGCCCGGCACCCGACGATGAGCGACACTCGGGGCGGGTCCCGGGGATCGGCCCCGGCCCCGGAGCCGAGCATGCCAAGACGTCCGAAGCTGTCCAGATCTCTCGTCGCCTTCGCCGGTGCCCTCGCTGGCGCCGTGCTGCTGTCCGGCTGCGCCGACAACCGCCAGAACGTCTTCGACCCCAGCGGCACCTACGCCGACAAGATCTCCACCCTGACCAACCTGGCCGGGGCCATGGCCATCGCCGTCGGGCTGCTCGTGGGCATCGCCATCCTGGTCATCATCTTCCGGTTCCGGCGCGGCAAGGGTGACCCTGATCGGGTACCGACGCAGGTGCACGGCAACACGCCCGCCGAGATCGGCTGGACCATCGCCCCCGCCGTCCTGCTCGTGGTGCTGGCCGTGCCCACGGTCAGCGTGCTGTTCGAGCTCAACGAGGACAATCCCGACGCCATGGTCATCGAGGTCGAGGGCCAGCAGTGGTGGTGGCGGTACATGTACGACGTCGACGGCGACGGCGAGACCGACATCGTCACCGCCAACGAGATCGTCTTCCCGGCCGATACCGACATCGAGCTGCGGATCACCTCCAACGACGTCATCCACTCGTTCTGGGTCCCAGAGCTGAACGGCAAGCGTGACGCCGTGCCCGGCCTGGTCTCCACCTGGAAGCTCCAGGCCCACGAGCCTGGGATGTACTGGGGCCACTGTGCCGAGTTCTGCGGCCTGGCCCATGCCGTGATGCGCCTTCGGGCCGTGGCTCTGAGCCCAGAGGACTGGGACACCTGGGTGGCCCGCAACCTGGAGCCCGCCGTCGAGCCGGCCGACGAGGACACGCCGGAGCGCCGTGGCTACACGACCTTCGGCCAGTTCTGCGCCACCTGCCACGTCATCAGAGGGGTGTACGAGACCGCGCTCGAGCGAGACCCGCCGCTCCAGGCTGGCGTCGCCCCCGATCTGACCCACCTGACGTCGCGCACCAGCTTCGCCGGTTCCCTTCTGAACTTGTACCTGCCCGACGGCAGCTTGAACGTGGGCCAGCTGCGTGAGTGGGTGCTCGACGCCCCGGGACAGGTGCCCATGGATCCCGACAACCTGCAGGGCATGCCGAGCTTCGCCGGCGCCCTGTCAGCCCAGCAAGTTGACGACATCGTCGCCTACCTGGCCACGCTCGACGGGGACAAGCCCATCCTCCCCGAGGGCGTGCCCATCACGGGCGACTGACCGCGAGGGCGGTCGAGGAGACGACGCGCATGGCCATCGTCGAACGAGAAACCGAGCTCCCCGAACTGGCACCGGCCGAACCCGTCGAGCCGGAGCGGACCCTCGGCGTCTTCGCGCGGCCACGCCAGACCCACGGTTGGAAGAGCTGGGTCACGACGATCGACCACAAGAAGATCGGCATCATGTACGGCGCTGCGGCGCTGTTCTTCTTCTGCGTGGCCGGCATCGAGGCGCTGATCGTCCGCATGCAGCTGGCGCAACCGGACAGCTCGCTCATCTCGGCGGACTTCTACAACCAGCTCTTCACGATGCACGGCGTGACGATGGTCTTCTTCGTCATCGTCCCCCTCGGCGCCGCCTTCGCGAACTACCTCATCCCTCTCCAGATCGGGGCCCGCGACGTCGCGTTCCCGCGTCTCAACGCCTTCGGGTTCTGGGCCTTCCTCTTCGGCGCCATCTTCGCCAACGTGTCCTGGTTCACCGGTGGAGGCTCCGACTGCGGCTGGTTCTGCTACACGCCCAACAGCAGCCTGTCCTTCAGCCCCGGCCACGGCGTCGACTACTTCCTCCTGGGCGTCCAGATCGCCGGTATCGCCTCTCTGGCCAGCTCCGTCAACCTCATCGTGACCGTGCTCAACCTGCGGTCACCGGGCATGACCCTGATGCGGATGCCGCCCTTCACGTGGATGGCCCTGGTCGTGCAGTTCCTGCTGCTGTTCGCCCTTCCTGTGATCGCGGTGGCGTTGATCCTGCTTACCTTCGACCGCAACTTCGGGGCCAACTTCTTCAACGTGGCCGAGGGCGCGGATCCTCTGCTGTGGCAACACCTGTTCTGGGTGTTCGGCCATCCGGAGGTGTACATCCTGGTCCTACCGGCGTTCGGCATCGTCAGCGACACGTTGCCCGTGTTCAGCCGCAAGCCGCTGTTCGGCTACGCCTTCGTGGTGTTCAGCGGCATGGCCATCGGCTTCATGGGATGGGGCGTCTGGGCCCATCACATGTTCGTGTCGGGCATAGGGCCGGTGTCGGTGGCGGCCTTCAGCCTCACAACGATGTTCATCGCCGTGCCCACCGGGGTGAAGATCCTGAACTGGCTGGCCACCATGTGGGGTGGAAACCTTCGCTTCACCACGGCCATGATGTTCTCGATGTCGTTGGTGGCCATGTTCACCATCGGCGGTCTGTCGGGGGTGATGCACTCGGTGGCGCCCTCTGACACCCAGCAGACCGACACCTACTTCATCGTCGCCCACTTCCACTACGTGCTGTTCGGTGGAGCGGTGATGGGCTTCTTCGCCGGCGCCTACTACTGGTGGCCCAAGATGTTCGGGCGCCTGCTCAGCGAGCGCATCGGCAAGTGGAACTTCTGGTTCATCTTCGTCGGGTTCAACCTGACCTTCTTCCCCATGCACTTCATCGGGCTGTACGGCCAGCCGCGCCGGACCTGGCAGTACGACGCCGAACTGGGGCTGGGCTGGCTGAACATGCTGTCGACCATCGGCGCCACCACCATCGGCGTCGGCGTCCTGCTCTTCCTCTACAACGTCTGGCACAGCCGCAAGGGCCCGCAGGCGCCGCCGGACCCGTGGGACGCCCGCACCCTCGAGTGGTCGATCCCGTCGCCCCCGCCCGAGCACAACTTCGACTACCAGCCCGTGGTCGAGTCTCTGGACGACTGGTGGCACAAGAAGTACCGGGAGACCGACGAGGGCGACCTCGTCCAGGAGCACGATGGCAATGCCATCGCCCAGAAGGGCACCCGCACCGACGTGCACCTGCCCTCGCCGTCGTACTGGCCGCTCGTGCTGGCCGCCGCCCTGCCCATCATGGGCTTCGGCGTGATCTACAACCGATGGCTGATCGCTCTGGGTGGGCTGGTCGTCATAGGCGCCATGTACGGCTGGGCCATCGAGCCACCCTTCGATCCGGACTCCGGCCACGACGAGGACCACCACGTCGCCGACGACGGAGGCGACGCTGCGGTGGGCGCCGACACGGTCGCCCACGGGGCCGCAGAGGAGACGGCGGCCGGCGACGTCGGTCCGACGGAGGGCACCTCGACCGAGGAGGTCCCCGTTGGCTGACACCACGACGACCCCGCCCGACGTCGCACCCGACGCCGACCTCGAAACAGATCCCGACGCGGGGTACCTGGCCTACCCACGGACCGAGTGGGACGAGCACGACCACCTGCCTCCCAGCACCGGGATCAGCCACAACAAGCTGGCCATGTGGGCGTTCCTGGGGTCGGACTGCCTGCTCTTCGGCGCGCTGATCTCGACGTACCTGCTGGTGCGCAACGTCCCCGAGGAAGTGCCGGGGGCCGGCCCTCCGGTGCGGGAGGTCTTCGACATCCCGTTCACGTCGGTGAGCTCGTTCGTGCTGCTCATGAGCTCCATGAGCATGGCCCTGGCCGTCGGTGCCATCTCGCGGGGCGACACCCGCCGCACCAAGATCTGGCTGCTGACGACGGCCATCCTGGGCGCCCTGTTCATCGGCGGTCAGGTGTACGAGTTCAGCGTCTTCTACAACGAGGGCTTCGGCTACACCACCAACATCTCGACATCGGCCTTCTACACGCTGACCGGCTTCCACGGGGCACACGTCAGCCTCGGCATCCTGCTGCTGATATCGCTGTACTGGATGGTCCACAAGGGTCGCATCGGTCAGGCCCAGGGTGAGTCCGTAGAGGTCGCCGGTCTGTACTGGCACTTCGTCGACATCGTGTGGATCGTGATCTTCGCCGTCGTGTACCTGATCAGATGATCGGCCGGGAGACCTACCTTGACCCTTCCTGAGAGCATCGAGGAGGAGTTCGGCCCCGCCTACGAGGCCGGGCACGCCAAGCACCTGCCCGATCGCAGCTTCATCGGCATCGCCTTCTTCCTGGTCGTCATGACCGGGATCGAGGTCAGCACCTACTTCTGGGACTACGGGGGCTTCGCCACGCCGTTGCTCCTGACCCTGATGGTGATCAAGTTCGGCGTGGTCGTGGCCTACTTCATGAACCTCCGCTTCGACTACCGCCTATTGACCTGGGTCTTCTGTGCCGGCCTCGTGCTGGCCACGGTGGTGTACCTCGCCGTACTGCTGATGTTCCAGTACTTCGACTGATCGCGCCGTGTCGGGCGCGGCGGGACCAGCCGGTAGCCTCGCCGCCCGTGATCGACCTCCGCCGCTTGGGCGACGACGCCGAGTACAGGGCCGGCGCAGTGGCGAAGGGCACCTCGCCGGCGACGATCGACGAGCTGCTGGCGGCCGAGGCGCAGCGCCGCGATCTGCAGCACCAGACCGAGGTGGGCCGGTCCCGGCTCAACTCGGCGTCCAAGGCCATCGGTCGAGCCGACCCGGCCGACCGCCACCGGAAGGTGGCCGATGCCCAGCAGCTCAAGGCCGACCTATCCGCCCTGGAGGCCCGATTGCAGCAGGCGTCGGCGGAGGTCGACGACCTCGCCCTCGGACTGCCGAACCCCGCCGAGCCTGGTGTTCCGGTCGGCGGCCCCGAGGACTACCGCGTCCTGGACGAGGTCGGCGGACGGCCTGAGGCACCCCCCTTGGACCACGCCGAGCTCGGTGAGCGGCTGGGCTTCGTGGACAGCGACCGGGCCGTGCGGATCAGCGGCAGTCGCTTCGCTTTCCTCTTGGGCCCAGCCGTGCAGCTGCAGTTCGCTCTGGTGCAACGGGCGCTGACCCGGCTGGTGGACGCCGGCTTCGTACCGGTGGTACCCCCGGTGCTGGTCCGCGAGCAGATGATGGTCGATGCGGGGTTCTTTCCCACGGACCGTAACCAGGTGTACGAGATCGCCGGGGACGACCTGTACCTGGTGGGGACCGCTGAGGTCCCCCTGGCCGGCCTCCACCGCGGCGAGCACCTCGACGTGGCCAGCCTGCCGCGCCGCTACGTCGGCTACTCGACGTGCTTCCGGCGGGAAGCCGGGACCTACGGGACCGACACCCACGGCATATTCCGGGTGCACCAGTTCGACAAGGTCGAGATGTTCTCCTACACCGAACCGGACCGCTCCAACGATGAGCTGGAGGCGCTGCGGGCCCTCCAGGAGGAGCTCGTCGGTGGCCTGAGGCTGCCCTACCGGGTGATCGACGTGGCCACCGGGGACCTGGGTGCTCCCGCCGCCCGCAAGTACGACCTCGAGGTCTGGCTCCCTTCGGAGGGGCGCTACCGAGAGATCACGTCGTGCTCGAACTACACCGACTTCTCTGCTCGCCGCCTCGGGGTGCGCTATCGGGGCGCCCGAGGGAGCGGGTTGCTGCACACCCTGAACGGCACCGCCTGCGCGGTCTCGCGCACGCTGGTGTTCCTGTTCGAGCACTGCCAGCAGCCCGACGGGAGCTTCGTCGTCCCCGAGGCACTGCGCCCGTGGTGCGGCTTCTCCGCCGTCGACCCCCGGGGCGAGCGCGTCGTGTGAACGTTGCGACGGCAATAGCTGCGCATCGGCGCTCGGCAGGCGCAACACTGGCAGGGCCATGGAGATAGTGGAGATGCAGGAGCCGACCGAACTGGCCGAGCGGCGGGCCCACCTCACCGATACCGGTCTGGACGTGGGTGACCTCGCCGCCGACCCGTTCGAACAGTTGCAGGTGTGGCTGGACGACGCCTGGGCGTCGGGGCTGCACAACGCCAACTCCATGGCCGTGGCCACGGCGACGCCCGAGGGCACCCCCTCCGTGCGCAACGTCCTCTACCGCGGCTGGGTCGAGGGGGGACTCGCCTTCTACACCAACTACGAGAGCCAGAAGGGCGTCGAGCTTCTCATCAACCCGCGGGCAGAGGCGCTGTTCTCGTGGCTGCCCCTCGAGCGCCAGGTGCGGCTGAGCGGCCCCGTCACCGTCGCCCCCGCCGAGGCATCCGACGAGTACTGGAGCAGCCGATCACGCGAGAACCAGATCGCAGCGCTCAGCTCCGACCAGAGCCGACCGGTGCCGGACCGGGACTGGCTGGAGCGGCGCACCCGGGTCCTCGAGGCGGCCCATGCCGGCAGGGAGGTGCCCCGGCCCGAGCACTGGGGCGGCTTCGTCCTGCGTCCCGAGCGCATCGAGTTCTGGCAGGGTCGGCGCTACCGGCTCCACGACCGCCTGGTGTACGTGCACTCCGACGACGGCTGGGCCATCACCCGACTGGCGCCCTGACCGCGCCGGACCGCCCGGACCAGCCTGGCTCGACGGGCGACGGCCGCGGCGCTCACAGGTGCGGGAGCACCTCGGCCCCGAGTAGCGCCAGGTGGTCGAGGTCGTCCAGGTCGAGGACCTGCACGTACAACCGCTCCATCCCCTCCTGGCGCCAGCGTTCGATGCGATCGAGCAGCTCTGCCGGGGTTCCGCAAAGGCCGCTGGCGGCGAGCTCGTCGGGTTGGCGGCCGATGTTGGCAGCCCGGCGCTCGACCTCGGCCGGCCCGCTCCCGCAGCACACGACGAGGGCGGCTGAGTAGACCAGCTCGTCGGGATCGCGCCCCACCGCCTCGCAGGCGCTGCGCACCACGTCGCCTTGGCGCCGATAGTCGTCGAGGGGCCCGAAGGCCTGGTTGTACTCACTGGCGTAGGTGGCAGCCAGCGCCGGGGTACGGGTGGGGCCGCGGCCGCCGATGATCACGGGGGGACGACGGATGGGCTTGGGCAGGGCCGGCGAGCCCTCTACCTGGTAGTGGCGGCCCGAGAAGTCGAACGTCTCGCCCACCGGTGTGTCCCACAGGCCGGTGATGACGGCGAGCTGCTCGGTGAGGCGATCGAAGCGGCTACCAAGGTCAGGGAAGGACAACCCGTAGGCCCGGTGCTCCCGCTCGTACCAGCCGGCGCCCAGCCCCAGCTCGACCCGGCCCCCGCTCATGGAGTCCACCTGGGCCACGGAGATGGCGAGCAGGCCCGGCTCCCGGAACGTGGCCGGGGTCACGAGGGTCCCCAGCGTGATGCCATCGGTCTCGCGGGCCAGTCCGGCCAGGGTCACCCAGGCATCGGTGGGGCCGGGCAGGCCACTGCCCTCACCCATCCTGTGGACGTGGTCGCTGCGGAAGAACCCCTCGAAGCCGGCCTGGCCAGCCGCTCGGGCCACGGCCAGCAGCGTCTCGTAACTGGCTCCCTGCTGTGGCTCTGTGAAGACGCGGACGTCCATGGGTGGCTCCTCGGTCGGGCGGGAGGGGACTCTAGGCAGAGCGGGCCGACGACCACGCGGGCTGCGCGTCGGTCTCGGCCCGCAGGCGCCGACGGAGAGCGCGCTCGGGCCAGGCGACCGCGGCGCCGGCCAGGCCCTCGATCAGGCCCTCCAGGTGGGGCATGCGGCCGGGGCCGGAGTGGGGGAACAACCGGCTCAGGCCGCGGATGCGCGGCGGCAGCTCCACCTGGACCCCGCCGCCGCGCACCCGGTTGATGGGGTTGTCGGCGTGCAGGCCCCTGAGCTCGCGAGGTATGTGGTCGAGGTGGGCGACCACCTCGTAGTGCAGGCAGCGGGGGATGAGGTGCACGGCCACGTGCTCGGCCAGCGTCCGGGCCCGGCCTCCGACGAGCACCGTGCGCCAGTGGTCGACGCGGCCGTAGCCGTGAACGGCCACCGCCACCTCGACATGGTCCAGGAAGGCGGCCAGACGTTCGGAGTCGGCGGGGTCGACGCGATGGCTGGGCAGGTGCCATTGCTGGTCGTCGGGCTGGCTGACGGTGTAGACGGAGGCACCCGAGCGTGCCGCGGCCTCGACGGCGATCTCGTCGGTGATCTCCTCCAGCGAGCCGCCGTGGAAGGCGAGGAAGCCGAAGTCGGACCCCAGCTCGAGGTGCTCTGTCACCCCCGGCTGGGCTAGGAGCCGGGCGAACGGCCGCTCGTGGGTGAGCAGCTCCGCGGCTGGTCGGAGGTTCGTGGCCATGACGGCCGACACGCTACCGGCGCACGTGGACGTGAGGCGGCACCGAGTCGTCGTCCGATGCCGCTGCCGGGACGCCGGCAGCGGTCAGCCGGCCTTCGGCCGCGTGTCCGGTTCCCCCACCGCTGGCGCGGCGGCGCCGCAACCACGGCACCGCCGTCCAGGCGAGCACCGCGGCCACGGCCACTCCCAGGACGATGCCGACCCGGGTGGGGCCGACCTCACGGAGCCACTGTTGGACGTCCCCGGCCAGGTCCTCCACGACGCGGATGCCCGCCGGCTGATCGCCGGGCTCCCCGGTCAGGTCGACGACCCAGTACCAGATGGTGTACGTACCGGCCAGGATCAGTAGGACGCCTGCGATCCTGTCCACGTGCACCATCACCCTGCGCAGCACCCCGAGCAGTGACCGGCGGGCCAGGGCCAGGGACACGGTAAGGGTGATCAGGACCAGGCTCATGGCCAGGGAGTAGACGGCGAAGGCGGCCACGCCCGACACGAAGCCACCGACGCTGTCGGCCACGGCAACCAGGAACACCGGCAGGGCGCACGACAAGGAGGCGGTGGCGTAGGACACGCCGAACAGGAACAGGGATCCGAAGCTGCCCCCTTCGGCACCCCGTTGGATCCTGGGCAGGGCGACACCGAGTCGGAAGCCTGCGAGCATGGCCACGCCGAGCGCTACCAGGCCGCCACCGATGACGATGGTGACCCACGGTATGACATCGCGCAGGCCGCTCAGGCCAAGGCTCACCGCCAGCCCGACGACCCCGAACACCACGAGGAAGCCGAGCGACACCGTCGTGCCGACGTACAGCGCCCGCACGATGCTGGCCCTGCTGTCCGCCGAACCGTCGTCGCTGCGCTGCTCTATGCCCAGGAAGTACGACAGGTAGGCGGGCAGCATGGCGAACCCGCACGGGTTGACGGCCGCGATGAGCCCCGCCGAGAAGGCGAAGGCGAGTGGCGCGTCGATCACGGCTCTATCCCGAAGTTCTCGGCCAGCTTGTCGCGGAGCTCGCCCGGGCTCAGCTCTCCTATGTGGCTGTCGACCAGCTCGCCGGTGGCGGAGAAGAAGACGGTGGTGGGCATCCCGAAGCCGTCGAAGTCGACGAGCAGCTCCTCGGAGTCCAGGCCGGTGTGGTACGTCACACCGGTCTCGTCGACCATGGCCTGCGCTGCGGCCTCGTCGTCACGCACGGCCAAACCCAGGAAGCCGATCTCGTCCTTTGTGGCCTGGTGGACCGCCTCCAGGGCGGGCATCTCGTTTCGGCAGGGGCCGCACCAGCTGGCGAAGAAGTTCAGCACCAGCGGCCTCCCGGCGAAGGGGGCCAGCGTGGCGGGCTCGGCGTCGTAGGTGGTGTAGCCCAAGGAGGCCAGGTCGTCGTCGTTCGCCGTCAGCCCTGCGTCCCCGGCCCTGCCGGCCGCGACATCGCCCGAGGTGCTGCCCAGCGAGGGTTCGATCCCGGAGGCGCCGGCCCCGGGGTTGCCGCCTCCACCGGAGCACGCGGCGAGGACCATGACTGCGAGAGCCGAGGCACCGGCCGCCAGCGAGCCGGCGCTGCGGCGACCTCGTCCCCGCACAGCGTCCATCCCTTCCGCTCCCGTGCCAGGGGCCCTCGGCCCGGGGAGCTCCGCCAGGGACCGTACCCTTCCCGCCCCCGGAGACGGCCGCGCCGACGCCGGGAGGCGATCTCACTCCGGGGGCGGAGGTACCCACGACGTCGGTCCGGTTTCGTGGTCGAGATGAGCACGGCCGGGGGAGGCCACCGTGGGGGCAGGGGGCCTCCCCCGGCGCGATCGTGGCCCGAGCCTCGGGCCGGTCACCGCCGCCTTCCGTCACCCGGCTGCGCCGAGACGCTCTGCCGGGCTCGTCGGGGGTGGTGCCGGCCCACCGCTCAGGATGAGCTCACGCGGTCCGGGCCGGGAGCAGGTCGGGTGGGATGGGCACCTCGTCGACCACGAGGGTCGGGCGCGGTGTCTTGGGCGGGCGTCCCCGACCCCGCTTGTGAGCAAGGACCTTCCCGTTGGCCAGCAGCTCCCCTCCCCAGACGCCCCACGGCTCGTGGCGCCGCAGGGCGGCGTCGAGGCACTGCTCCGCCACCGGGCAACGGGCACATATGGCCTTGGCCCTGGCGATGTCGTGCAGTTCGTCGGAGAAGAACAGGCTGGTCAGGGTGCCGTTGCCGTCCACGCAGCGGCCCTTGTGGCGCCAGGCCTCGTCTTCGCTGGACAAGGCGATGTCGAAGAGGTCGAGATCGATCACGTTCATGTTTCCCCCA
>Ga0256867_10000598_pt1 | contig 14563 bp, 18 predicted proteins | sample RVTome_15_FD_185939 | JGI IMG/M metagenome (GOLD analysis project Ga0256867, IMG submission 185939) | Soil microbial communities from uranium-contaminated site in the Upper Colorado River Basin, Wyoming, United States - RVT150D86 (HiSeq) ... | reverse complement strand
GCCTCGAATGTCCGGGAGTAGCCGATCAGGTTGGATGTGGCGTCGGTCATGCCGCCATCCGTTGGTGATACCAGCACGACCATCTCGTCGATGGCTGCTGTGCCGGTGAACGGCACTAGACCGGGCCGGAGATCGACGAGAAGTGCCGCGGGTGACGACTCGACGCGGACCCGCGCCGCGGCCGGTTGTGACAGGTGGAGATCGGCGAACATGCCCCCATCGAGCGACGTCACGACGAAGAGGCGTTCCACCAGACCGGACTCCACCAGCTGATCGGTGACCACCGTCGCCTCGATGTCCATCTCGATCCGCAGTACCTGGAAGGTCTCGATGTGTCCGACTCGAAGGGCTGGCGGTGAGGTGGCAGGGGCGCCCTCGGCCGACTCGAACTCGAATCGGAACGTCTCACACTGGTCGGAGGTCTCCCAACTGATCCGTCCGAGCGTGGTGCTGTCAGACCCGTTCGCCTCGACTTCCCCGATGCCTCCACCCTCGGCGAAGTCACCGATTCCGGGGCACTCGACCACGGGCGGGAGCGTCGTCCCGGGGGTTGACGGAGGAGCTGTGGAGACGGTGGTCGTGGAGGAGGACCCACTGGAGCCGAGGGGGTCGCACGCGGCGAGAACCAGTGCAACGAGGACAAGCCCCATACGTCTCATGGTCGGAACAGTATGGGTTCGGGCTAACTTCGAGTGGCAATTCGAGAATCGAGGCTTGGCATGGCAGAGGCAGTGATCGTGGCGACGGCGCGGTCCCCGATCGGGCGCGCTTATAAAGGCTCGCTCATCGATGTGAGGGCCGACGACCTGGCCGGATTCGCCATCAATGCGCTCATGGAGAAGGTTCCGGAGGTCGAGCGGGCATCAGTCGAAGACGTGATGGTCGGCTGTGGGCTCACCCACGGTGAGCACAGCTTCAACATGGCACGGCCTGCCGCCCTGCTCGGCGGCATGCCCGATTCGGTCCCGGCCACCACAGTCAATCGGTACTGCGCCTCGTCCCTCCAGACCATCCGGATGGCGTTCCATGCCATCAAGCAAGGTGAGGGCGACACCTACATCGCAGCCGGTGCCGAGGCGGTGAGCCGCACCTATGCCAAGGGATTCGAGACGTCGGACCTCAACCCACGATTCACCGATCCCGAGAGAGACGACTTCATCAACAACGTCTACATCCCCATGGGCAACACGGCTGAGAACGTCGCCAAGAAATACGGAATCACCCGCGAGCGTCAGGACGAGTTCGGCAAGCGCTCACAGGATCGTGCCGTGGAGTCACAGAAGAACGGCTTCTTCGACTGGGAGATCACTCCGATCGTGGTCCCCGACGGTAGGACCATCCGAGACGACGACGGCCCGCGTCCCAACACGACGCTGGAGAAGCTGGCCACTCTTCCCCCGGTCTTCGACCCGGAAGGCACGGTGACCGCGGGGAACTCGTGCCCTCTCAACGATGGCGCCGCCGCCGTGCTGGTGATGTCGTCGGAGCGTGCCGAGCAGCTCGGTCTCCAGCCACTGGCCAGGATCATTGCTTCGTCAGTCGCCGGTCTCGAGCCGGAGTACATGGGTATGGGCCCGGTGTTCGCCGTGCGCAAGGTGATGGATCAGACCGGCATGTCTCTCGACGACATCGACGTCATCGAGTTGAACGAGGCGTTTGCAGCACAGGTCTTGGCCTGTGTCGATGAGCTGGGCATCGATGTGGACAAGCTCAATCCCCATGGCGGTGCCATCGCCTTGGGCCACCCTTTCGGGATGACCGGCGCCCGGATCATGGGAACGCTGATCAACGACCTGCGCACCCTCGACGGGACGTACGGTCTGGAGACCATGTGCGTCGGTGGTGGTCAGGGGATGGCGATGATCGTGGAGAGATTGAGCTAGAACCAACCTATGTCGTCTATCCCCCTGAAAGGGTCAAACGGCACGCCATCGTCCGGTCGTGAATCCCGAGAGCTATTTGTCCCCCTGAAAGGGGGAAACGGCACACGATCACCCGGCGCCCGCACCTACCCTCCATCGGGTGATTATCCACGTCGTCACCATGTTCCCCGGCTACTTTGCCGGCCCGCTGTACACCTCGATCGTCGGCCGGGCGATCGAGGACGGTGCCCTGAAAGTCGAGCTCATCGACCTTCGGGAACACGGTCTCGGCAAACACAAACAACTCGACGATGCCCCTTTCGGTGGTGGGCCGGGAATGGTGATGATGATCGAGCCGCTGGTGGCTGCCCTCGAGTCTCTGGCGCACACCAACAGGGTCCTGTTCACACCGGCAGGCGAGCCCATGACCCAAGAAACCCTCGACCGTTGGGCGACCGGTGATGAGTTGACCCTCGTATGCGGGAGATTCGAAGGGGTAGACCAGAGGCTCATCGACCACTTCATCGATCAGGAGGTCAGTCTCGGCGATTACGTCCTCGCCGGAGGTGAGGTGGCGGCGGCGGCGGCGATCGAGGGGGTTGCCCGCCTCCTACCCGGCGTCGTCGGTAACCCCGACTCGACCGTGCAGGAGTCGTTTCGAGACGGCCTGCTGGAGGAGCCCGTGTACACACGACCGGCTGATTACCGCGGCTGGACGGTCCCCGAAGTCCTCCTCAGCGGCGATCACGGCAAGATCGCAGAGTGGCGTCGTTCCCAGCGCGAGACACGCACGAGAGAGCGGCGCCCCGACCTGCTGCCGGATGGCAATGACTCGGAGGGCTGATACAATCCCGTCTCCGGGCAGCCGTCTACCTCGCCCGGGCAGGTTCTAGGAGCCCTCCATGAACGATCTTCAAGCACTAGAAAACGCGCATGTTCGCGACGACATCCCCGAGTTCCGGGCCGGGGACACCGTCAAGGTCCATGTCCGCGTGGTCGAGGGCGGCCGGGAGCGCGTGCAGGTCTTCGAGGGCGTGGTCATCGCTCGCAACGGGACCGGCCCACGAGCCTCCTTCACCGTACGAAAGATGAGCTTTGGAGTCGGAGTGGAGCGGGTCTTCCCGGTCAACGCCCCGATCATCTCGAAGATCGAGGTTGTCCGCAAAGGCGATGTTCGTCGCTCGAAGCTCTACTACCTCCGCGATCGGGTCGGCAAGTCGGCTCGCATCAAGGAGCTTCGCGACTGAGTCATCCACGCAGCGGCCGCCACATCGCCGGCAGCGACGAGCCGGAGCCCATGCCAGACGACTTCGCGCCCGTTGAGGACGACGAGCCCCGCAAGAAGCGCAAGAAAAGGCGCTCGTTCTGGGCGGAGCTGCCCGGCCTGCTCCTCACAGCCCTCGTCATTGCGGTTCTCATCAAGACCTTCCTCATCCAGCCGTTCTGGATTCCGAGCGAGTCGATGCTCGACACCATCCATGTGAACGACCGGGTGATGGTCAACAAGCTGGCCTACCGGTTCGACGAACCGGATCGTGGTGAGATCGTTGTCTTTCGCGACCCCGCCGAGGCCGAGCTCGAGGAGTCGATACCCGAAGCCGTGATCCGCTCTGTCCTCGAGGCGGTGGGAATCCGTACCCGCGGGCGGGACGATCTCATCAAGCGAGTCGTCGGACTCCCCGGCGAGACCATCACAATCGCCGACAATCACGTTCTCATCGACGGTGTCGCCATCTCCGAGCCGTACCTTCCCTCCGGTGTTGTCATGCCCGACGACGGCCCGTTCGTGGTGGGTGAAGACGAGGTCTTCGTCATGGGAGACAACCGCAACTCGAGCTTCGATAGCAGACGATTCGGGAACATCTCGGAAGAGGATCTGGTGGGCCGCGCCTTCGTCATCATCTGGCCGCTGTCCAACTTCGGCGGTCTGTGAAATCACGGCCTCTGGAAAACGTCTCCCTGGATCTGTAGGTGTTAGGGAGGGCCAGGGCATATCATCGCCGGGCGCAACCAGCGACGGACGCGAAGTCGAGGAGAAGATGGACGAAGACCTGGAACGCTACGAGACCGAGGTCGAGCTGAAGCTCTACAAGGAGTACCGCGACGTGCTCCCGATGTTCGATTTCGTCGTCGAGACCGAGCGACGCTTCTATCTCGCCAACGATGTGGACGTCGAGATAAAGGTGGCCAACGGAACCACCTACTTCGAGGTCCAGATGCGCGACGCTTGGGTCTGGGACATGTTCCGACCGGCCAGATTCCTCGAGACCGTTCAGGTACTCACCTTCCGCGACGTCAACGTCGAAAAGCTCGAGAAGACGGAGCTCAAGCTCTGAACGATCCTCGGTTGCGTGTTGGTGTCACCGGGGAGCAGATCGCAGGCTGGTGGCTGTCGGAACGGGGTTTCGAGGTTGTAGACCGAAACGTCGTCGTTGCCGACGGAGAGGTAGACCTGGTGGTCGTCGACGGTGCCCGGGCCCCCATGGTCGTCGAGGTCAGGACCGTCACCTCACAACACGACCCGATAGATGCCGTGCCGGCGCAGAAGAGAGAACGTGTTCGAGCGCTCGCCTCGAAACTCGGCACGTCGAGGGTCGGGTTCGTCGGGGTGGGTCTCAGGTCGTGGGGAGTGGAGATCCACTATCTGCCTTGCTGAGTTGCTCGCAACCTGAGACCTCTAAGGTGACCCGCCGATGACCGCAGCCATCCGCGTCTCCGATCTCCGAAAGACCTACGGTGCGACCGAGGCTTTACGCGGCCTCGACTTCGAGGTTCCTGGCGGTCAACTGACGGGCTTCCTCGGGCCCAACGGAGCCGGCAAGACGACCACGTTCCGCTCCATCCTCGGCTTGACCAGGCCAGACTCGGGCGACATCGAAGTGCTGGGCTTGCGGATCCCCGGCGAGCTCCCTGTGTTGACCAAGAAAGTCGGCTGCATCATCGAGGAGCCGGGCCTCATCAAGGCTCACAGCGGCAGGGTCAACGTCGAGATCGCCGCCGATACGCTGGGATTCGGCCACGATCGAATCGACGAGATGCTCGAGTTCGTTGGCTTGACCGCCGACGCCGGAAGGAAGGCGGACGAGTACTCGAAGGGAATGCGTCAGCGGCTGGCGCTTGCCGCGGCAATGCTGGGGGACCCGGAGATGCTCATCCTCGACGAGCCCCTCGATGGGCTCGACCCAGCTGGTCAGCACGCCTTCCGGGCTCGGCTGCGGACCCTGGTCGAGGAAGGCAAGACCGTCGTCATCTCGAGTCACGACCTGGCCGATATCGAAGCTCTCGCCGACCACGTCATTGTCATCGACAAGGGAAGACTGGTCTCCCAAGGTCCTCTGGAGGATCTCCTCGGGGAGGGGAGAATGCGTGTCGTCGTATCCGATGTGGCCCGGGCGAGTGAGGTGCTGAAGGCCATTGGCATGGACTCGATCGCCGACGATGAAGGGCTGTGGGTCGAGGCGAGCGACGGCAGTGAGATAATCCGGGCCCTCACCGCGGAGGACATCTACCCCGCCGAGGTGCGACGGGCGAGGAACACGCTCGAGTCGGTCTTTCTCGGCATCACCGGAGAAGGCGATCTGTGAGCCTCCTCCACGCCGAGTACCTGAAGCTCTCGCGCCGCAAGCTCTATCCGATGATGGCCGGGCTCCTCGTCTTCCTCATGGGGTTCATCGGCGTCCTGTTCTACGTTCTCCTCCCCGCCTTGCCCGAGGCCGCCGGTGCGGGTGCCCCCGTTCCGGACCGCCCCGAGGCTTTCGAGTTCGGCGCCCAACAGGTCGCAGGCCAAGCGTGGTGGTTCGCGGTGATACTCGCCACGGCGATCCTGGGCGGTGAACTGGCCACCACGGTATGGGCAACCGGCTTGACAAGGGACTCACGGAAGGTCAACCACATCGCCGCAAGGTTCTCGGTGTTCACCGTCGCGTCGTGGCTGGCCTTCATCCTGGGGACCGTGGTTTGGGCACTGATCACGTTCATAGCCGCCGAGGGCAGCGGGTCACCGACGACGGGAGAGTGGCTGAGCCTGCTGTGGAAGTTCGCGCTCGTGGCAGGGGCTTGGACCGCCATCGGTATTGGCGCCGTAGCCCTCACCCGGTCAGTGGCCGTGGCGATGGGGATAGCGCTGGGTATCTCCTTCCTCGACTCGATCGTGGCCCCTTTCGTCGACTTCTACGAGACGGTCTCATTGACCGCCGCGACGAACGGCATATTCGACGTAGGGGGCGAGGGTCCGTTCAGCGGGTTCATCCCCGGAGGCGAATTCACCCTGACGCACTCGCTTGCAGTGATGGCCGGCTGGGCCATGCTCGGCTTCGGCCTCACGTGGTGGGGTCTACGCCGTCGCGACGCGTGAGGATCACTCTCTCTTAGAATTCCTCAGGAAGGGTGCTGACAATGCGCGAACGGTCGGGTTGTCAAATACCTGATGTCATCCTCGCTCTGGCGTTGACCGCATTACTTCTCATCGCCCGCCCATGGGCCAGCAAGCTCGTCGGTGTCGCCGAGGGCGGGTTGGGGATGCATTTGCTGGGAACTGTCATCCTGCTGCTGATTGGCTTGGGTGTGGCGTTGGCGATCTTGTCGGCGCGCCAGAACTTTCGATTGTTGGCCATCCCCACAGCCGCGTTGTTGATCGTGCACTTCCCATTCTTTCTCAGCCCTCTCTTTGCCGGTCAATTCGGGGTCCCCTATTGGCTCCCACCTTGGTGGGAGTGGATGTTCTGGGCTTTCGATACACACGTACTCATCGGTGCTCTGATTGGTGTGACGATCTCCTACTGGAATTCGAGAGGCCAGGACTCTTCGAGTCAGGAGGCTGAGATTCACCCCGTCGACGCCTCAACGCCATAGAGCCTTCGCATCTCCTTGTGCCAGCAGCCGTGATGCCAATGGCGACGCATGTCGACGGCATCGTCGGGGATCACCACCACGTGGAATGTGCCGGGCGGGATGAGGTTGTCACAACCCGGGCAGAGGTACTCCTTCACCGCCTGGTAAGGCTGGACAGGAGTGACTGTTATCCCGAGATCGCCCATGCGACAAGCGCCAAGGTGACGATGATGGCCACCACGACGAGGACGATGTCGAAGGCGGTTCTGCGGTGCTCTCTGAACGGGTTGAAACCCACGGGGTGACGGTAACGAAACGCCGGGGATGTCTACTGTCACCGCCGTGACGTGGCTGCACAGCGAGACGAGGGGGAGGGTTCGTTGGGTCACGATCGAGCGACCCGAGCGCAAGAACGCCATCCCGTCGGATGGATGGCCGTTGCTGGGTCGAGCGTTCGCCGACTTCGAGGGCTCGGACGACAGGGTGATGGTCCTCACGGGGGCGGGTGGAGACTTCTGCGCCGGCGCCGATCTCGACTCGGACCGTTTCGACGGAAGCTTCAGCGTCACCGAGGCCCATCGCCGAATGAAGCTCATCGAGCGAACCGCCACCGCTCTTCATCGATTGACCAAACCCACGATCGCAGCCGTCGACGGCGTGGCCGTGGGTGCCGGGATGAACATGGCTCTGGGCTGCGATGTCGTCCTGGCCAGTGATCGAGCGAGGTTCTCGGAGATCTTCGTCAGACGCGGCCTCACGATCGACTTCGGCGGTACGTGGCTGCTGCCCCGAATCGTCGGGCTGCAACGAGCCAAGGAGCTGGCACTGTCGGGGCGCATCGTCGCGGCTGACGAGGCCCTCGCCATGGGTCTGTGCATCGAGGTCGTCACGGCCGACCGACTCGAAACCCGCGCCGCCGAGCTGGCCGATAGCTTTCTGGCCGGCGCGCCGATCGGCCAGATGTTCGCCAAACAGGGGCTGAACGCGTCGTTGGAGTCGAGCTTTGCCGAGGCGATCTCCTGGGAGGGCCAGTCGCAGTCGATCGCCTTCGGCACCGAGGATGTGATCGAAGGCGTGACCGCCTTCCGGGAGAAGCGGGATCCGGACTGGAAGGGTCGTTAGGCCTCGCCGATGTCCTCGTTCCACAGCTCGGGATGGTCGGCGATGAATCCGGCCATCATGTCGATACACCGCTGAGCGTCGAGCACCACAAGGTCCACGCCCCTGCTGCGTAAGTATTCCTCGGCCCCCATGAAAGTCCGGTTCTCCCCAATCACCACTCTCGGGATTCCGTAGAGAAGGATCGCCCCCGAGCACATGTCGCATGGCGACAGGGTGGTGTAGATCGTGCAGGCTGCATAAGCAGCAGCGGTGAGACGTCCGGCGTTTTCGAGTGCGTCCATCTCACCGTGGAGGATGGCCGAGCCCCGTTGGACACGCCGATTGCGACCGGAGCCGATGATGCGCCCATCCAGCTCGAGAGCCGATCCGATGGGGATTCCGCCCTCGGTCAATCCGATGCGGGCTTGTTCGATCGCTTCTTCCATGCCTGGCGAGCTCATCAGGAGATCTAACCAAACCTGACATGAGCGGTAGGCCATATCCTTGGCGGGATGCCCCGAGTAGCCGTTGCCGCCCCGTCACGTGCCATCACCGACGCGGCCATCGGTGTGGCAGAAGCGGGCGGGTCGGTGGTCGATGTCGGGATAGTCGCCGCCTTGACAGCGATGTGCACCGAGCCGGGAATATGCGGCCCGGGTGGGGGAGGGTTCATGACGATCGCCCTTCCCGGTCGGGATCCTGTGGTGGTCGACGGGTACATGGCCCTTCCCGGGATCGGATTCAATGGGGGTGAGCCCACCGTCCGTGAGGTCATGATGAGCTACGGGGGTGGGATCGTCACGGTCGTGGATGCCGGTTCCATCGCGGTGCCCGGCGCATTTGCCTGCTTCGAGCTGGCTTCCACGGAATTCGGAACCGCACCATGGCCTGTTTTGATGGAGGCGGTCGCCGGTGCGGTCGAGACCGGGTTCCCCCTCTCCGCTTCCGCGTCTCTCTATCTGATGGAGGGCGCGGCACCCATCTACAACAGCGACCCTGTCGCCCGCGCTGCCTTGTTCGACGGTGACGTGCCCAAAGCCCTCGGATCCGATGTGATCTTCCCCGGCCTGGCCGAGACCCTTCGAGAGATCGGGGCCGAAGGAGCATCCACGTTCTACGAAGGAGATCTGGCCGAGCTGATCGTGTCCGATCTGGAGAGCCGCGGTGGGGTGATGACCCGAACCGACCTGGCCTCCTACGAGGCGGTAGTGCGCCGGCCGCTGACAGGCGCCTTGGGCGGATTCGACCTGGCGATCGCACCGTCCATCGGCGGAAGGGCGCTGATCGATGCAGTCACGTCCGCCGACCTCGGCGAGCCGCAGAGTCTCGTGGCCGGCCTGATCGACGCGTTCTCGCGGCGCTACGCCGCCACGAGATCGCCATCGACGATCAGTGTGGCCGCCGGAGACTCCGATGGAGGCGCCCTGGCGGCCTCGTTCTCGGCTGGCTACGGCTCGGGTGTGATTCCGAAGGGGACGGGGATGCTGATGAACAACAGCCTGGGTGAGACCGACCTCTATCCGGACGGCCATGGGAGTCTGCTGCCCGGTGAACGTTTGATCTCCAACATGGCACCGTCGATCCTCATTGGCGACGGGTCGAGCGTGGCGGTGGGGTCACCCGGCGCCGATCGCATCACCAGCGCCCTGGCATTCACCCTGACACGCCTTGCCAACGGCGATGATCTCCGTGACGCCATCGACCACCCGCGGGCCCATCCCGAGTTCGTAGACGATGGAGTTCGCCTCGCCGTCGAGCCCGGGATCGACATGACAGGTATTGGCTACCCGACGCGCGAGTTCGAGGGGCTCCACATGTTCTTCGGCGGGGTCAACGGGGCCGGCATGCTCCGAGGGAAGCTGGAGGCGCACGCCGACTCTCGACGGACCGGCTCGGTGGCGTCCACGTAAGTAACTTCGGCTTCGATGTCCGAGATGAGAAAGGCCCTGGTCACCGGTGCCGCCAGCGGGATCGGACGCGCCATCGCCCAGAAGTTGGTCGAAGACGGCCATTCAGTTCTCTCCGTGGATCTCGATCCCGATCCGGATGGCCCGGGCTCGCCGTACCAGGCCGACCTCACGACACGGGACGGCAACGAGTCCGCTGTCGAAGCTGCGTTCGAGGAGATGGGAGGCCTCGACTTGGTCGTGCCCTGCGCCGGGTTTCAACATGTGTCCCCGATCGAAGGCTTCGACGCTGACCGTTGGGATGCCTTGATCGCCCTTCTCCTGACCAGCCCTTTTCTCCTGGCCAGGTACTCCTGGGAATATCTCAAGCAATCCGGTCAGGGTCAGGTCATCGTGATCGCCTCGGCACACGCTCTCGTAGCCTCCCCTTTCAAGGCCGGGTACGTGTCTGCCAAGCACGGGGTCCTCGGGCTGGTGAAGGTGCTCGCGCTGGAGGGTGCCGAGCATGGCATACGCGCCGTTGCCATCTGCCCGGGTTATGTGAGGACACCGCTTGTGGAGGGTCAGATCCCCGCCCAAGCCTCGGCGCATGGGATGTCGGAGGAGGACGTCCTCAATGAGGTGATCCTGGCGCCGCACGCCGTGAAGGACATGATCGAGCCATCCGAGATAGCTGATGCGGTGGCATTCCTGATGACTCCCGCAGGGCGAACCATCACCGGTGTCCCGTTCACGATGGACATGGGCTGGTCGGCGCGGTAGCCGGACAACCATTAGTGGCGCGCTGAAACACACCCCTAGAACAGGGTGACGTCATCGCATACGTTGCGGACATGTACGCCGCGACCACCTCGGTGGCCCTGGTCGGGGGAGACGTGCGACCGGTCGAGGTCCAGGTCCATGTCGGGCGGCCCAACGACCAGTTCAAGCTGAGCGGGCTTCCCGACACCGCCGTTCGTGAGGCCAAGGATCGGGTGCGCGCCGCGGTCATGTCCTCGAAGATCGAGTTTCCCAACCGCACCGTCACCGTCAACCTCGCGCCTGCCCACCTTCCCAAGGCCGGCACCGACTTCGACTTGCCAATTGCCATCGGGGTGTTGGCCGCGGCCCGGGAGATCCCGCATCCGGGGAAGATGGTCGTCGTGGGTGAGCTGGCTCTCGACGGCACTGTCCGCAGTGGAGCGAGCAGCATCGGAGCCGCGGTCCTCGCCGCGAGGTCAGGCCAGGCATGCCTGATGGCGGCGAGTGTCGCCTCCGAGGCGGCTGCGGTCCCCGGTGCGACGGTTCACGGGGTCAACAGCCTCGCCGAAGCGGTCGAGATCCTGCGTATGGGTCTCGCCGGGCACCCGCCCGCTGTGGCCGGGGAGCCGGCACGGCTGCCCTCGGTGGGCGATTTGAGTGAGGTGCGTGGCCAGCCCATGGCCAGACGTGCGGTCGAAGTCTCGGCGGCAGGAGGTCACCACCTCCTCATGCACGGCCCGCCGGGCGGGGGCAAGACGATGCTCGCCCGACGTCTGGCCGGGATCCTCCCCGATCTCACCCAAGAGGAGGCAGTCGAGGTCGCCCTGATCCATGCCGCCGCGGGATACCGCCGGGGGCTTTCCCGGGAACGGCCGTTTCGCTCACCACACCACACAGCGTCGCGGCAAGCCTTGGTGGGCGGTGGAACGGGCGTTGCTGTTCCCGGTGAGGTGAGCCTGGCCCATCGAGGAGTGCTCTTCATTGACGAGATGGCTGAGTTCCCCCGGGCCAACCTGGACACTCTGCGTCAGCCACTGGAGGACGGACACGTCACCGTCGCCCGAAGAGGTATCACGGCCACATTTCCTTCGGTCTTCCGCCTGGTGGCCGCCACCAACCCCTGCCCTTGCGGATTCCTGGGCGACCGGAGAAAGCCTTGCAACTGCCGACCTGCCGCCGTGGCCCGATACCGGCAGCGGCTCTCGGGGCCGCTCCTCGATCGTTTCGACCTGGTAGTCAAGCTCGACCGGCTCGATGGTACGGAGCTGGATGCTGTCGAAAGCTCCGAGGTGGTTCGCTCTCGGGTGGGGGAGGCAGCGCAGATCCTGGCGGCCCGTTCGATGTCGGTCGGCGATGATGGCCGGCTCCTCTTGAAGACCGCATTGGAGAAAGGGCTGCTCACCGCACGAGGCGTCGACCGGGTACGGCGAGTCGGTGAGACCATCGCTGCCCTGGCCGGCGAGACCCGGGTCACCGAAGATCACATGGCCGAGGCCCTGGGGCTGCGGGTGGATTGGTGAGCGCGAGAGTCATCGCTTCCGGAGACGATGAGTATCCGGCGGGCTTCTTCGATCTGGAAGAACGCCCGTCCTTCTGGCTCGAGGGCTTGCTGCCTGACTCGCCGTCGGTGGCGGTGGTCGGGACCCGGCGCTGCACCCGCTACGGGATCGACCTGGCCGAGGCGTTCGGAGCGGTGATCGCCAGAGCCGGCTGGACCACGGTGAGTGGGCTGGCCCGCGGGATCGACACCGCTGCTCACCGGGGGTGTCTCCGGCTCTCCGGCGGGGCGGTAGCGATCCTGGGGTCCGGGATCGACGTCTGCTACCCGGCTGAGAACAAGCCGCTCTATGACCAGATTCTGACAACGGGTGGTGGCATCGTCTCCGAGTATCCGCCCGGCACCCCACCCGATCGGTGGCGCTTCCCCGCCCGGAACCGATTGATCGCCGCGTTGGCTCGAGCGATCGTCGTCGTGGAGGCCGGGCCCACCGGTGGCGCCCTCATCACCGCAAGGCTCGGAGCCGAGATGGGACGGCCTGTATTCGCCGTGCCCGGCGATGTCGACCGCGAGATGTCCGAAGGCTGCAACCGGCTGATCCGGGATGGCGCCCATCCGGTGCTGGGCAGCGCCGACCTCGTCGAGGAGCTGAGCCTGATCATCGGACCACCCGCTGGCGCGATCAACGCCGACCACGGAATACCTGCGGAGGGTGTCCCCGTCGCCGATCTGCCGGCGATTTGGGCCCTCACGGTCACCGAAGCCCTCATCAAGCTCAGCCGGCTCGAGTTGGAGGGAAAGGTACGCCGCTCCGGCGACTTGGTGGTCCCCGGCTGATGAAATCAGCTTCGGGTCCGATGGAATCCGACTCGGACTGGTGGGACTTTCCTGGGAAAGTGGGCGATACCCAATAGCATCTCAGTGTGGAAGTTCCCCAGCCACCCCTATGGGTGAGCGACGCCCTGCACAAATATCTGGGACGTCTCGAAACCCAGCGGGGCCTATCGCCACACACGATCGAGGCCTACCGGCGAGATTTGTCGCAATTCTTCGAGTACTGCGACCGGGCGGGAGAGAGGAGCCTCGAAAGCGTCGAGCGCAGGATGGCACGTCGTTATCTGGCCTTTCTCGACACCCTCGGATACTCCCGGCGGACCATCTCGCGAAAAGCCTCTGCGGTCCGGACCTTTTACTCCGATGCCCAGAAACGGGGGCTCGCCGTCACCAATCCCTTCGACGGCGTGTCAACCCCGAAGCTTGGTCGCCCGCTGCCCCATGGCCTGCCCAGTCGGGCCATGACCACCGTTCTCGAGGCGATAGACACCACGACGCCAGCGGGAACACGCGACCGCGCCATCCTCGAGCTGCTCTATGCAACCGGGATACGGGTGTCCGAGCTGGCCTCCCTGACCATCGACCAGGTGGGAGGCGACTCATTGAAGGTCCTGGGCAAAGGAAGAAAGTTCAGGGTGGTCCCCATTGGGCGACCCGCCATGGAGGCTCTGTCCGACTATCTGGACCGTGGGCGGGGGAAGCTTGCCACGGAGAATGCTGGAAACGCGCTCTGGGTGGGTAATCGCGGCGGGGCGATGGGCCCCCGGGACATCAGAAGAGTGGCCCACAAGCACCTGGCGACCTTTCCCCACGCAGTACGCCACAGCTTTGCCACCCACCTCCTCGAAGGCGGGGCCGACCTGCGAACTGTGCAGGACCTGTTGGGTCATGCCGATCTCGCCACCACGCAGATCTACACTGCAGTGACCACCAAACACCTGAAAGGAACGTATGACCAAAGCCACCCACGAGCCTGAGACGTCTCAGGTCGACGGGCTTTGGGAGCGTTTCAAGGCGACAGCAGACGCCGACGCCCGTGAGCGTCTCATTCTCCACTACTCCCCACTCGTCAAATATGTTGCCGGCCGCGTGGGGACCGGGTTGCCAAAATCGGTCGATCAGAACGACCTGGCGAGCTATGGGCTCTTCGGTCTGATCGATGCCATCGACAAGTTCGATCTGGAGCGTGGCTTCAAGTTCGAGACTTACGCGATCAATCGGATAAAGGGTGCCATCCTCGATGAGTTGCGGGCGCTCGACTGGGTGCCCCGGTCGGTGCGATCCCGGGCACGTCGCATCGAGCAGTCGATGGCTGACCTGGAGCACAAACTGCAGCGGGCGCCTACCGAGGAAGAGCTTGCCGTCGATCTCGAGATGGACATCGAAGAGTTTCGTGATGCCCTGGCCCAAATCGGGCGCTCGGGCATCGCCGCGTTGGACGAGTTCGTCTCCGGCGAATCGCAGACGTCGATGGGGGAGATGATCGCCGATCCCCGCGGTGTGTCGCCCGAGAGCGAGTATCAGGCCGAGGAGACCAGGCGGTCACTCTCCGATGCGATCAACCGGCTGCCATCTCGGGAGCGTCTGGTCGTGACGCTCTACTACTACGAGGGGATGACCTTGGCCGAGATCGGCGATGTGCTGGGCGTCACCGAGTCTCGGGTATGTCAGATCCACGCCAAGACGATGATGTCGTTACGCAACCGTTTGGGCGATCCAGCCTGGGGATAGCGGAGCCTCCGCCCGACGGTAGTTTCGCGATGTGACCTTTCAGGCCGTCACCCGCCAGG
>Ga0256867_10000597_pt1 | contig 14569 bp, 12 predicted proteins | sample RVTome_15_FD_185939 | JGI IMG/M metagenome (GOLD analysis project Ga0256867, IMG submission 185939) | Soil microbial communities from uranium-contaminated site in the Upper Colorado River Basin, Wyoming, United States - RVT150D86 (HiSeq) ... | reverse complement strand
ACCTGGTCAGCCTTGGTGTAGCGATAGCGTACCGCCAATTTATGTCTTTGGTTTATGTTCCAGTCAAGGTTGAGCATAAATTTTTCACCGTCCAGTTTGTTAGTGGTTTGTCTCCACTCACCTGGTTCATAGCCGAGGTCATTCCCGGATATTAAACCCGGGGTTCGAACATGATCGCCAATGGCATCAAATACCACCGGATCCTGGGTTCCCAAGTAGTCACTGATCTCAAAAGGCTGCGGGGTTTCGTCACGCTGGATTTCCACCAGGCCAAAGAAAAACAGCTGATCCTTGATTATAGGGCCGCCAACCCTAAAACCGTAGGTCTTATTGCTAAAGTCCGACAGTCTGGCCCTTGCTACATTTGGATCATCAGTGGGAGTTTTACCGGCTAATCCCTCATTGCTGACCAGGTACCAGGCGGAACCTTCCAATTCGTTGGACCCGGTACGGGTAACTGCACTGATCCCGGCACCGGCCAGTCCGCCCTGGGTTACATCATAAGGCGCCAGCACCACCTGGAACTGCTCTATACCATCAACGCTAATTGGTGAAATTCCAGTCTGTCCGCCGTTGGTCCCGTTATCCGCCAGTCCGAAGTAGTCATTGGTAGGAGCCCCATCAATAAATACCGAATTATAACGGTTGTTAAGGCCGCCAAATGAAATGGCGCCGTTTATTCCAATATTGGTATTGGCCAATGGTGTAAGCCTGGTAAAATCATTAAGGTTCCGGCTAACAGTGGGGAGCTGATGTATGGCATAATCGTTTACCACGGTCTCCGGCGCTGACCTGTTGCCATCAAAAACATCTCCGGTAGTAGCTATTACCTCCACTGCTTCCAGGGTGGTGACTTCATCACCCAGCGCTGCATCAAGTTTATAAGTCTGCCCCAGGTCCAGGTAAACGTTTGGCTGGGTAAAAGTTTCAAATCCCACAAAACTGACGGTTACGGTATAAGGTCCCCCTACGTTCATATTGCTTAGCCGGTAATTCCCGGTAACATCAGTCACATTCCCAAATTGAGCATTGGTAGGCTGGTGCACTGCGATCACTGTGGCGCCTGGAATGGGTTCCCCGCTTTCGTCAACAACTGTCCCGTTCATGCCGGAGGTGGTAGTACCCTGAGCTATTAGCGGATTCAAATTAAACACCAGAAAGACACTAAGAGATAGAATTTTTAGTAAGGTTTTAATCATAATTTTTCAGATTGTGATTACAGAAAGCAGCTTAAAACGAGAAACTTGACACTGATCCGGGGTAAATTAACTATTTACGAGTTAGCTAACAAATAGCTCCGTTAAGCTAATCTCCAGAATTAATAAAAAATCAGCCTGTTATATCAAGAAATCTAAAAGAATTTACCATTTACTTAACAATTTAGTAATGAGCAAGAGCATACAGTATACAGCATACAGGTGATGCGCAGGTAGCTGGAGGAATGGAGCATCCGCCCCATGACCGGGGAATCGTCTTTTCAAATCTCGGGATCAAAATTGTGTGCAAGCTCAAACCTGTATGCTCTTCACAGTTGCTCTTGCTGACTACCTGTATGCCCTTGCTGTATGCTGTTGCTGTCCACCTGTATGCTGTTGCTGTCCATCTGTATGCTGTTGCTGTCCACCTGTATGCTCTTGCTGTATGCTGTTGCTGTCCAGCTGTATGCTGTTGCTGTTGGTTAAGCAGCAGTTTAATCAAATTTAATCGGTAGTATTCTATTTATGAACCGATGTCAAAAACTGAAACTCCGGCATTTTACCTTTAAACGGATGTTTAATGTAAAAAAAGAAATCATGAGAAGTTTAAAGAATCGAATTCAACTGATTGGAAGGGTAGGTAAGGACCCTGAGTACAGGCTGTTGGACAGCGGCAAAAATGTGGTTAATTTTTCATTGGCAACCAGCGATAGCTATAAGAACGCCAGTGGTGACAAGACGGTTGAAACCCAGTGGCACCAGATCGTAGCCTGGGGAGGCTTGGCCGAAATCGCCGATAAGTACCTCAGAAAGGGCAGTGAGGTAGCCGTGCAGGGTAAACTGATCCACCGGAGCTACGAGGGGCCGGATGGCAAAAAGCGGTATGTTACTGAAATCGTTGCTGATGAAATCCTGTTGCTGGGGAAACCTCCGACCGCGGATGTTAAATCAGTCCAGGCGGGTTAGGGGCTGAAGGACTGAGTTGGTGAATGAGTGAATTGGTAAACAAATCCCTGAACAGGATAACTTTACTGAATTATGCTTTCTACAATTCATGCCCCTGCCCTCTGCTATAACTCACCAACTCACTCCATCAGTCCTTTTTTAAATACATGGATCATAGCGCTGCCGTCCTGGCCTTCATTGGATATTATTAGGTTCCCGGTGCTGGTAAAGCAGATCCCTTCAGGTTGCCTGAAAATCCTTGGGGACAGAGGGACATGATGTTTGATTTCACCGGTTGACGAAAGTACGAATAACACCTTCCCAATGGTTGCTAATATATAGAGATCACCATTCAATGGATTTACTTCAATAGCTGATGGCATGAAACCCATACTTTTCCTGCTGATTCGAAGCTGGGCAGACCGTTTTTCGTTCCATTCCATGATGTTCTCCCCTGTAGTCACTATTACCGGTTCGGAGTCGAATCCGGTTGATAAATTGTAAGCGTATATGGCTTTTCCCTCTATTTTTTTGTCTTTCAATCCGGCAACGCCCTTACAAACGATCAATAGACGGTTATTCGCAGAGTCATAAGCCAGGCCTTCGGGGTTGTTGGTTCTTTTCAACGGGGTCTTTATGGTACTGGTGGTTTGATCGTCAAAGGAGTACTGGTATAAATTACCGTTACTTTTAAGGATGAAAGCCTGCCTCTCCCCGGCCAGCGCGATCCCTTCATAGTCTCCCGGGCCTGCGAATCTTAATTGATCCCCCAGCTTTCCCTTCGAGAGACTAAATATAAAAATGATCCCTGATTCATCTTCGATACAGGCCAGGGTGGAATCATTCACCAGCGCCAGCCCGGATATTTCCGTCAGGGTTTCCGGTAAGGTGTAAGATTCCGATGGCTCCAGTACATTGTAACCGGTTTCTTCCTCAAAGGCCCTGGTGGTAGGCATGTACCTGGCGTTAAAGCTAGACCGCTCCAACTCACAGCCTAAGATGCATTGGACAATAAAGAGACAAATTGTGGTATTTCTTACGTTCATAATGTTGCGGTAAGGTAAACCCATGGCATTTATTTAATTTTCTTATATTTATCGTTAATAATCAACGTTGTGTATAAGGTTTAAAAGCCGATTTGAGATTAAGATAAAGGAAATATGCAAGAGAATCACCAACACAACGGTTCCTCCTTCGAATCTCCGATTCTTGATCAAACCAGAAAATTTGTGGTCGAATTGATGACCGACAAATTGTCTGATCAATATGTTTACCACAATCTTGATCATACCCTTGAAGTAGTATCCGCGGCTGCTGAAATAGCATCGAATTCAAATGTACCTGAAAATGACCTGGAAGTGTTGTTGATCGCAGCCTATCTGCATGATATAGGCTATGTGAAAAACAGTGAAATGCATGAAGATCACAGTATAACTTTGAGCACACAGTTCTTGAAAGGGATTGGTGCGGACAAAAGCTATATCGAACAGGTGATTGGTTGTATTGAGGCCACCAAAATGCCCCAAAACCCAAAAAATCTAATTCAAAAAGTGTTGTGTGACGCTGATTTGTACCACTTGAGCAGTGGTCGCTATTTTGAGAAAGCCGAACTGCTGCGAAACGAGTTCAGTACGATTGAGAAAGATAATATTACAGAAACGGAATGGCTGGATATGAGCAGTGTGTTCATCGACAACCATCAGTATTGGACAGATTACGCGAAGCAGATGCTAGCTCCTGGAAAAGCCAGTAACCTCAAGAAAATCAGGAAAAGAATACAGTTTCTGAATGGTGACAGTTCATATGTACAGGATCTGGAGAACAAAATAGCCAAGTTAAAGGAACGCGAAAAAAGAAAACCGACCCGGGGCATTGAAACAATGTTCCGGATCACTTCTGAAAACCACATGACACTCAGTGGGATGGCTGACACCAAAGCCAATATAATGATCTCTATAAATTCAATCATCCTTTCCATCCTTGTGGGTATTTTGATTCGCAAGTTCGAAGAATACCCCAATCTGATAATCCCGACATTGATCATTGTGGTGGTTTGTCTTTGTGCAATTGTATTCGCCATTCTCGCCACCAGACCTAACGTTTCCTCGGGAAAATTTACCAGGGATGATATCAATAAAAAGAGAACTAACCTTTTGTTCTTTGGGAATTTTCATCGCATGAAGCTGCAGGACTATATGTGGGGAATGAAGGAGATGCTTAAAGATGGAGACTACCTGTATGGCAGCCTTATTAAGGACATCTATTTCCTGGGGGTAGTACTGGGAAAAAAATATCGGTTCCTGCGTATTTCCTATACCGTGTTTATGTTCGGATTTGTAATCGCCATTTTAAGTTTTTTCCTGGCCATTGCTTTCCCCAACGCCCTGACCCCTGCCATTTTTATTCCCTAACCACCGGTGATTTGCTCAATCCCCAGCCGGTCCAGTTTGCAGTTAATCCACTCTCCGTCAAGCTTAGACCCCAAGCTCTTATAAAACTCTATAGCCGGCGTATTCCAGTCCAGCACCTGCCAGTACATCCCGGTACATTTCATTTTTGATGCATAATCTGCAGTATCCAATAAGAGTTTCTTTCCAATCCCCTGCCCGCGATATGATTTGGTAACAATAAGATCTTCCAGATAAAGTCCCTTGCCTTTCCAGGTGGAGTAGCGGTGGTAGAAGAGAGATAATCCTACGATCTTTTCCTGATCACAGGCCACCAAAAATTCAAACAGTGGTCTGGCTCCAAATCCGTCTTCAAGCAATTGCTCTACGGTAATATCCACATGGTTTGCAGCTTTTTCATACTCCGCCAGTTCCCAAATCAGTTCCATGACACGCGGAATATCAGATTCAACTCCTGGTCTTATGCTTATCCCGGTCATATCCGATTCATTTAATGGTTAACCCCGTTCAGGGTATAGTGTCAAATCCAGTATATTTAACCAGTACTTCCGGCACTCTGATACCTTTTTCCAGTTGGTTATTCTCAAGAATTGCGGCCAACAGCCTTGGTATGGCCAGGGCGCTCCCATTTAAAGTATGCAACAGGAAGTGCTTTTTCCCTTCACCCCTGCACCTGAGCTTCAACCTGTTTGCCTGGTAGCTCTCAAAGTTACTTACAGAGCTTACTTCCAACCACTTATCCTGACCTGCGGCGTAGACTTCAAAGTCGAAGGTTTGAGCGGAAGTAAAGCCCAGATCACCGCTGCACAGGTTTAGAATCCTATAGGGCACTTGCAGAATTTGCAGCAGTTTTGCCACATGTTGACACATCTCTTCTAACGCATCATAAGACTTATCAGGATGATTGATCTGTACTATTTCCACTTTGTCAAACTGGTGCAGCCTGTTCAGGCCACGCACATCGGCGCCCCAACTCCCTGCTTCCCTCCGAAAACACTGGGTAAAACCTACATTTTTAATAGGTAGATCCCCGGGATCAATGATTGAATCCCGGTATATATTGGTAATGGGTACTTCAGCAGTAGGAATAAGGTAGTGATCCGAATCTGTTATACTGTACATCTGGCCTTCTTTGTCCGGTAGTTGACCGGTTGCCAGGCCGGAGGCCGCGTTGACCATCAGAGGTGGTTGTATTTCAAAATATCCCGCTGATTCAGCCTGATCAAGGCAAAAATTAACCAATGCACGTACTAATTTGGCCCCCTTACCCTTATAAAACGGAAAGCCGGCCCCCGTGACTTTATTACCCAGATCGAAATCAATGATATCATACTGCTTTATAAGGTCCCAGTGAGGTTTGGCCCCATGATGAAGGACCGGGGGCTCACCCCAATCGGCTACCATCTGGTTGTCCTGGGCAGCGCTGCCCACGGGAACATTGACATTGGGAATATTGGGAATATTGTACAGAGCTTCCTGCTGTTGCTCCACGATGTCCTGTAACTTCTGCTGGAGTTGTTTCACCTGTGCTTTCAACAGGGAGGTTTCCTTTTTGGCTTCATCCGCTTTCTGTTTTTCACCGGCTTGCATCAACCGGCCGATTTCCCTGGCTTTTGCATTGGATCCTGCCAGAACATTATCCATTTGGGCCTGAGTGAGGCGCCGATTATCATCCAAATCAAGCAAGTTCCTGAGCATGGTTTCGGCCGTGGAAATTCCTCTTTTTTTTAATCCGCTGACCACATACTCAAATCGATCCCTTATTGTACTGAGTTCCAGCATGGCAGTAATTTAAAAGATCACAAAAATAAATGAATAATGCGCATATTAGGTAATTATAAAATTTGCCGGTCAAAAGGGCCTCACTTAGATATAAATTTATGGTAATTGCTTGCTTATATTATGCCATTAGTATAATATTGCAGTATCTTTGCATATCACTCAAAGCTACTCAGTTCTTGAGGTCATATCTGGATTAGTATTTCAATCTGATTAATAATTCATACTATTTAGAAGCTTATAATGCTGTATTTTCTAACCCAATAGGATTAAATCCTTTTTTTATTTATGTATAACATCGATGAATTGCATGTGCGACTTCTTTCAGAGTTGAAAGAAATTGCCGAGGAGTTAGGCGTAAAAAATTTTAAGAAATTAGCCAAAAAAGAACTCATTTATAAGATCCTTGACCAACAGGCCATAACTCCGGAGAATGACCTTCCCCAAAAAAAAGCCGCAGAGGCCCAAAACGGATCCAGGCCAAAATCACCACCACCCATCCCCAAAAGAGAGAACGTGACCAATCATGAGGAACCGGTTCAGACCGGCGGGGAGATCCTGGATTCATTCAACGTTAAAATTGAAACCCCTTCTTACAGAGAAACACCCGACAGGAATGTCCAGGTATCAAATGAACGTGGGCACCGGGAAAAACCTCCGCAGGAACGGGTGGACCATTCTGCCAGGGACAAAAAGGAAGGAAAACATAAGAAAAGTAATATCAAGGACTTTGATGGCCTGATCGTTAATGAAGGGGTGCTGGAAATTATGCAGGACGGATACGGATTCCTGCGGTCCTCCGATTACAATTACCTGAGCAGCCCTGATGATATTTATGTAAGTCCATCTCAAATTAAACTGTTTGGTCTTAAAACCGGTGATTCCGTAAAAGGACAGATACGGCCTCCTAAAGAAGGAGAGAAATATTTTGCCCTGTTGAGAGTTGAAACAGTAAACGGCAAGACCACCGATGAGATACGGGATCGTGTTCCGTTCGAGTATTTAACTCCACTGTTTCCGGATGAACGATTAAAACTCAGCACCAAGGCCGGAGAATATTCGACCCGGCTGCTGGATATGTTTGCACCGATTGGAAAAGGACAGCGGGGAATGATTGTGGCCCAGCCTAAGACCGGTAAAACGGTGCTTTTAAAACAGATTGCCAATGCCATCTCCAAGAATCACCCGGAGTGTTATTTGATCATCCTGTTAATTGATGAGCGGCCGGAGGAAGTTACAGACATGGCACGAAGTGTAAATGCTGAAGTGATCTCTTCTACTTTTGATGAACAGGCTGAGCGGCACGTTAAAGTATCGAACCTGATACTGGAAAAAGCTAAAAGAATGGTTGAGTGCGGTCATGATGTGGTGATCCTGCTGGATTCCATTACCAGGCTGGCCCGCGCTTACAACACAGTAGTTCCCTCTTCAGGAAAAATTCTTTCCGGTGGTGTAGATGCCAATGCACTGCATAAGCCCAAAAGATTTTTCGGAGCAGCCAGAAATGTGGAGAACGGCGGGTCACTGACAATAATTGCTACAGCACTGATCGAAACCGGATCAAAAATGGATGAAGTGATTTTTGAAGAATTCAAAGGAACCGGTAACATGGAACTGCAACTTGACCGCAAGCTTTCCAACAAACGTGTTTATCCAGCCATTGATGTACCGTCATCCGGAACCAGACGCGAGGAGTTGTTGCTTGATAAAGAGACCTTGCAACGTGTTTGGATCCTGAGGAGGTTTATGGCTGATATGAATTCAAGCGAAGCCATAGAATTCCTGCTTGACCGAATGAAAGGCACCGAAAGCAACGAAGAGTTCCTGATTTCGATGAACGACTAATTTCCGTCAACGAATTCCTGCAGGTAACTAAAGGAGGAAGTCAATCTTCCCTGCCTGGTAATGGTAGCCCTTGAAATGGTTCCCTGGCTATCCGAATCTATCAGGCTGGGAAGTACTCTGCATATAAAATCTTCGCCGAAATCAAGGCTGGCATCCCGTGGTAATTCGCCTGGCAGGTTGTCAATGGACATTACGGTTATATTGGCTTCATCACTTAAAGGCGGTTCAATTTTGTCTTCGCTGGGATTATAATCATACAGAGGCTCATCAATGGTAGAGGCCTTCCTGGTGGAGGCCACAGAGCCATTGATGTCACAGCTGATATCTCCAACTATCTTTATCTTGAAATCTGGTTTTAATATGTCCAGGCGGGTAAATAATACCGGGGCCCGGGGATCCCAATAGGACCCGGCGATCAGCACGTCTGCCAGCCGGGCATATTGTAAAAAGCTGCTTCGGTAATTTTCAGGGTTGGCAAAAAATTCACCCCGGTTAAACACAGATCCATCCAGGTGCTGGTGATAGTCACGAGCATTAAGCTGTACGTAAACAGGCTCCTGATAGTCCTGATTGATGAATTGAGCAGGGCTAACCCGGCGGATTCCCATACTGTTCAGGACTTCCATAGTCCCTTTGGCTACCCGGCCGCCTCCGGTTAATGCGATTTTTATGGCTGGGAGAGTTACCCTGGAAAACTCCTGCTGAAGCTGTTTCAGGTCGAAACAGTCCCTGGCCCTTCGGGTATCGAACAGCCGGTATCGTTGACCAAATGCCCAGATGGTATTGTAGGCCCCTACAATGCCAGCAAACCGTCCGAATGCCAGCAACCGGTTGCCGCTGGAGTTGGTTAAACATTCGTAGTCAACCAGAGTGATGTCCTTTTCTATAATTGCCCTGAGCAAGCCACGGTTAAATTCCTGCTTCTTTATAGTGTGAGAGAAGAAAAAATATACCTTGCCCGGCAGCAAATCGCTGATGGGAACTTCTTTAACTCCTAACAGGATGTCACAATCCGACAGATCCGAAACTACAGGCACCCCGGCCTCAATATATTCCTGATCAGAAAAAGCCCGGTGAGCGCTGGTCTGGCAAACTACTTCCACATTGGCTATGGTCTGGTTAATGTACCGGGCTGATGCCGGAGCCAATGGTACCCGCCTATCCCAGGGTATCTTACCTTCACGAATAAGACCAATACGAAGATTTGCCATTGTAGACGTATTACTGAAAACTACTCTTGCTCCTGATCTGGTTGGTCAGGCTCATCTTCTCTATTGGATGATTCCGGAGCTGAATCTTTTTTTTTAGGCGGTTTATGCTTTAGATGCTTTAGTTTCTTATCGTCAACCTCCCGATTAAGAAATTCGTTGATCTTATTGATATCATAATTCGTCTTTATCTCACCGAACGCGTCAATTTCAATATCGAACCCCTCCAATTCTTTATTGACCCTGGGCTTATCACGCTTTTTTTTCTTCTTCGCTTTTTTCTTGGTCATGCTTTGTCAACAATACTGTTTGCCAATGTTTCAATAGCCGAATTTAGTCTATTGGTGGTCTCCTTACTGCCCAGTACTCCCATGATCTGCATAAGATCCGGTCCTTTACCCACACCGGTGAGGGCCAGGCGAAGTCCTGGCATAATTTTCCCTATGCCCCAACCAACCTTTTCCAAGTGCTCTTTAAGCAGTTGATGTGCAATATCAGCATTCCAGTCTTCATTTTGAGCTATTGATCTGCTGAAATCCTGTAAAAAATCTGCAACATCATGATTCCACTTTTTTTGTGCAACCAATTGATCATACTGGTCAGGCGCCTTGAAAAAGACTTTGCCATGTTCCCACAAGTCCCCTGGAAATACTACCCGGTCCTTTATAAGTTCGACTACCTTAAAGATCTTACCTTCCGGTGCTTCGATATCATTGTTCTTTAAAGAAGCGGACAAATAATCCACCAAATCATCCATTGACCTGTTCCTGAGATAATGTTGGTTGAACCATTTAGCTTTATCTATATCAAACTTTGCCCCGGATTTTACAATACGGTCCATGGAGAAAACTTGTTCCAGTTCATTCAGCGAAAATACTTCCTGTTCATTACCTGGATTCCAACCGAGCAGGGCCAGGAAGTTGATCATGGATTCAGGCAGATAACCCCTTTCCTTAAATCCAATGCTTAATTCACCTTCAGGGTCAGTCCAGTTGATGGGGTAAATGGGGAATCCCTGTATATCAGCATCCCTCTTGCTTAGTTTACCATTGCCATCTGGTTTCAGGATCAATGGCAAATGGGCAAACTCCGGCATTGAATTTTCCCAGTGCAGGAATTTGTACAACAATACATGGAGGGGAGCAGAAGGCAGCCATTCTTCACCTCTTATCACATGGCTTATCTGCATCAGATGGTCATCAACCACGTTGGCCAGGTGGTAAGTTGGAAACCCGCCTGATTTTAGGATTACCTTATCATCAATAGTTGAACTGTGTACCTTCAGCCAGCCCCTGATGCGATCTTCAAAGCGGATGACCTCTTTTGGAGGTATCTTTAAACGGATTACGTAAGCTGCACCGGAAGCAATTAAATCCTCAACCTCTGAGGCTGGTAATGTCAGTGAGTTCCTCATGGTAACCCTGGTAATGACATTATACTGTTGATTGGCTACTTTTGCCGCCTTTAAACGGTCCCGCATTTCCTGTAATTCTTCAGGAGTATCAAATGCATAATAGGCATTGCCTTCCTCAATCAGTTGCTGAGCATATTGCTGGTAGATCTTCACCCGCTCGCTTTGACGATAAGGCGAATAAGGTCCTCCATCCCGGGGACTCTCATCCGGAAGAATACCGAGCCAGCCCAGGGCCTCGAAGATATAATCCTCTGCACCCTCAACCAGTCGTGCCTGGTCTGTATCCTCTATCCTTAATATAAATTTACCCTGGTGGGCCTTGGCATACAGGTAATTATAGAGGGCTGTCCTTAAGCCGCCAATATGCAGGGCTCCCGTGGGGCTGGGTGCAAATCTTACTCTTACGCCACTCATTCCAGTGTTTTTGAGCCAGTAAAATTAGGCAAAATCAGTCATAATGGCCAAAGGGCTTAGTAGACATGTGCGATACAGCTGATTTCTACATTTACATCTTTAGGCAGCCTGCTTACTTCAACTGTTTCCCTGGCCGGAGGGTTTTCCCTGAAATACTGGCCGTAGATTTCATTCACTGCAGCGAAGTTTTCCATATCACTGATAAAAATAGAACACTTCACCACATGGTTAAACCACAGGTCAGCTGCTTTCAGTATAGCTCCAATATTCTTCATTACCATATTCGTTTCTGAAGATATATCTGAAACCGCCAGCTGATTGGTTGCGGGATCCAGGGCAATCTGACCGGAAATATAGAGTGTTTGACCTGCTCTTACAGCCTGGCTGTAAGGGCCAATTGGTACAGGGGCGTTTATGGTGTTGATTATCGTTTTATTATCCATCGCTTATTTATTAATATTAACCGGAACATCAATTAACATGATGAATATTCTGGTAGTAGGTAGTGCTGAGTCACAGGCTGAATTTAAACTAAAATTCGGGTCAGGGCATTCCATTGCCTCCAAAAGTTGCGCAGAACTGCAACTAAAGGATGTCATGGCCTGTGACCTGATATTCGACTTTGAAATTTCCGTTAAAGACCAGCATGGACAACTTTACCATCAAAATCCAAAGGCAGCACTTATGGTAAACTCCGTGAAAACCACTGTAATTGAACTCGTCAAACATTTCAGATGGCGACATTCTCTGGTTGGATTCAACGGATTACCGGGAATGTTCAACCGGCCCCAGTTGGAATTGTCCATTGACCGCACCGATGCAGCCACGGTAGAAATATTATGTAAACAGCTAGGAACCGGTTATAGAATCGTACAGGACCGGGTAGGCATGGTCACCCCCAGAGTGGTTTGCATGATCATCAACGAGGCATTTTATGCGGTACAGGAAGGCACTGCCAATGAGCAGGATATCGACCTGGCCATGAAACTGGGTACCAACTACCCGGCCGGACCTTTTGAAATGCTGAAATCCATCGGCATAAGATACGTGTACGAACTGCTGGAAGCACTACATCAGGATACCGGGGAATTGCGGTATAAAGTTTGTCCCTTATTGAAAAAAAAGTATCTGAATGAAGCTTAACTTATCACTCCACGGTAACAGATTTAGCCAGGTTCCTGGGTTGGTCCACGTTACAGCCCCGCATTACAGCGATGTGATAGCTCAACAGTTGCAAAGGAATAACCGAAACCATAGGCATTAGGGAGGGATGAGTAGCAGGTACCTCAATTACAAACTCCGCCATACTGGGTATTAAATTATCACCCTCGGTAACAATGGCAATTACCTTTCCCTTTCTGGCCTTAACCTCCTGTATATTGGATACTACTTTCTCATAGGAACTGTCGTAGGTAGCAATGAAAACCACCGGCATTTCTTCATCAATTAAAGCAATGGGGCCGTGTTTCATTTCAGCGGCGGGATAGCCCTCCGCGTGGATGTAGCTTATTTCCTTTAATTTCAGGGCTCCTTCCAGGGCCACCGGAAAATTATATCCCCGGCCCAGGTAGAGGAAATTCCTGGCGTCCTTAAACAGGTCTGCCATGCATTCGATTTGTTGGTTCAACTGCAGGGCGGTTTCAACCTTTGCAGGGATTTGTTCCATTTCAACCAGCAATTCCCTGAAACCACTTTCTGAAATAGTACCTTTTTGATAAGCAACCCTCAAGCCGATCATAAACAGAACCGTCAGTTGTGCGGTAAAAGCTTTGGTGCTGGCCACTCCTATTTCAGGACCTGCATGAGTATACGCTCCCTCGTGTGAGGCCCGGGCAATGGAAGAACCAACTACGTTGCACACTCCAAAAATTATGGCTCCTTTGGATTTGGCCAATTCAATGGCCGCCAGGGTATCTGCTGTTTCTCCTGACTGGGAGATGGCAATCACTACATCCCCCTCCCTGATTACCGGGTTTCGATATCTGAATTCGGACGCATATTCTACTTCAACCGGAATACGGCAGAATTCCTCAAAAAAATACTCGGCAACCAGTCCGGCGTGCCAGGATGTGCCGCAGGCAACGATAATAATTCGCTCGGCATTCTCCAATTTGTTGGCATATTCCCTGATGCCACCCAATAACAAATGGCCTGTTGCGGCATTGAGCCTTCCCCGCATACAATCTCCGATTGACCTTGGTTGCTCAAAGATCTCTTTCAGCATAAAATGATCGTAGCCCCCTTTTTCAATAGCATCCAGTTCCATATCCAATGTCTGAATATAGGGAGTGGTTTCCACATCCTGGGTGTTTTTGATGATCAGGTTTTGCGGACTGATTATTGCCATTTCCTGGTCATTCATATAGACCACCTCATTGGTATATTCTATAATGGGAGTAGCATCCGAGGCCAGAAAGTATTCATTTTTCCCAACTCCCACCACCAATGGGCTGCCTTTCCTGGCAGCTATCAGGGTGTCGGGGTCTTCCTGGGAAATGATCACTATGGCATAAGCTCCCACTACTTTTTGAAGGGCCAGTCGAACCGCCTCCTCCAAAGAGCAATTGTTCCTCTTCTTTATGTCCTCAATAAAATAGATGAACACCTCAGAGTCCGTGTCGCTTCTAAACTGGTAGCCTTTATTTGTCAGGTCAGTTTTAAGGGAGGCGTAGTTTTCAATAATACCATTATGGATAATGGCCAGCTCTCCTGAACTTGAAAAATGGGGGTGGGCGTTGACATCATTAGGTTCGCCGTGAGTAGCCCAGCGGGTATGTCCAATTCCCACGGTACTGCTTAAATTTTGGGACTGCAGCACAGATTCCAAATCCTGCACCTTGCCTTTTTTCTTAAAAACAGCCAGTCTGGAATCCTCTATTAGTGCGATCCCCGCACTGTCATATCCACGGTATTCCAGACGTTTAAGTCCTTTAATAATTACCGGCGTGGCCTTCCTGGGCCCAACATAAGCTACAATACCGCACATTTTTATCTTTATATTTGAGTAATATATAAAGATAAAAAGAAAATATGTAAATTATTTAAGTTGTGTATAAAAAATTTCCAATCTGAGGTTATTTGGTTCCACCACAAATCGATTCACATCCCTTCCCAGATTCCGCACGTTATTGGGCACTTCAACAAAACTGTAGGGGATTGATAGCACCAGATCTCTGTCATTCCTGTTTAAGGCACCATCGTAGATAAACTGCAGAAATAAGGTGATCTCAGGTTTATAATCAACTGTTGCCGTATCGAATTCAGCCCTTACCGAAGTCACAGAAGTATTGTTTGCATCCAGATTATTCCTGGTAGTGGCGATGTAGACCTGATCGGTTTGAATGGTTCCCGGTACCAGTG
>Ga0256867_10000595_pt1 | contig 14580 bp, 11 predicted proteins | sample RVTome_15_FD_185939 | JGI IMG/M metagenome (GOLD analysis project Ga0256867, IMG submission 185939) | Soil microbial communities from uranium-contaminated site in the Upper Colorado River Basin, Wyoming, United States - RVT150D86 (HiSeq) ... | reverse complement strand
CGACATGCGCGGGCGGATCGTCGTGGACGAGCACTACCGGACGAGCGTCGACGGGATCTACGCCGCAGGCGACGTGATCGGGCCTCCGGCGCTCGCCTCGGTCTCGATGGAGCAGGGCCGGGTGGCTATCTGCCACGCGTTCTCCATCCCGTTCAAGGAGTCGGTCGATCCCACGCCGCCCTACGGCGTCTACTCGATCCCGGAGGTCGCGATGGTCGGGATGACCGAGCAGGCGGCCACCTCGGCGGACATCGACCACGAGGTGGGCAAGTCGTGGTTCGCGCAGAACGCGCGGGCGCGCGTCGCAGGCACGACGGAGGGCCTCGTGAAGCTCGTGTTCCGCCGGGACGATCGCACGTTGCTCGGCTGCCACATCATGGGAGACATCGCGTCGGAGCTGGTGCACCTTCCGCAGGCGGTGCTGCATACGGGCGGCACGATCGACCGGTTCATCCACACGACGTTCAACGTGCCGACCTACTCCGAGGCCTTCAAGTACGCGGCCTACGACGGACTCCAACGACTCGGCAGACCACCCGCCCCCGTGACCACGTGAGCCTGGAAGCAGCAAAGAACCCTCAGTCGCGGTCCGCGAGCTCCATCGCTACCGAGTTCATGCAGTACCGCTCGCCGGTGGGCTGGGGGCCGTCGGGGAACACATGGCCCAGATGTCCGCCACATCGGGCACACGTGACCTCGATGCGGCGCATGCCGAGGCTCGTGTCCTCGTGAAGCTCGACGGCATCGCGGGAGATCGGCTCGAAGAAGCTCGGCCAGCCCGTACCGGACTCGTACTTCGTGGCGGCATCGAACAACTCGGCGCCACAACCCGCGCACCGGTAGATCCCGTCGTCCTTCGTGAACGCGTAGCGGCCGCTGAACGCGGGCTCGGTGCCCTTGCGCCGGAGCACCTCGTACTGCTCCGGGCTGAGCAGGCGCCGCCACTCGGCGTCGGTGGCGGGGACGGGTCTGATGCTGTCACTCATGGCGGCGATCGTGTGGGTCGACCTCCAGCATAGGCGCCGGGGGTGCGTTCGGAGCCACTGTGCGACAATCCGGGAGTCTCCCGTCACGCAGACGGCGAGGCTCGAGGACGAGCGAGGATTCCCCATGCGACAGGCATCCGTTCGACCCGAGGCTCCGGCGGCGAACGGCGAGCTGCGGCCGCTGACCGGGCTGCTCGACCGCGGGCCGACCGCCGCGCTCAGGGCCGTGGTCGAGGATCTGGCGGGCGAGTTCTCGCTGCGGCCGCTTCTCGAGCGCATCCTGCGACGTTCCACCGAGCTGCTGGGAACCGACGCGGGCTCGATCTGCCTGGTCGACCAGGCGAGTGGCACCTACCGCAAAGAGGCCGACGTCGGGGTCTCGTGTCAGTCGGGGAAGGTCTTCCCGCTGGACGAGGGCGTGACCGGAGCCGTGGTTGCAAGGGGCGGCCCCGTGATCTTCGACGACTACTCGAAGGTACCGGGCGGACACGTGAGCGCCGAGGACCGCGCGACGCTTCGGGGCGTGATCGGGGTGCCGATCCGGTGGCGGGGCGAGATCGTCGGGGTGTGCGTGGTCTTCTCGCGCGACCCGGAGTGTGCGTTCGGGGCGGAGGACGCGGAGATGCTCGAGGTCTTCGCGAATCACGCCGCGATCGCGATCACCAACGCCCGGCTGCACGAGGCCGCAGAGGCCAACGCCAGGGCTGAAGCGGCGGCCGCCGAGCGCAACCGCCTCGCGCGCGAGGTCCACGACACGGTCGCCCAGGGGCTCGTGTCGATCCTGCTTCAGCTCAGGGCGGCGAGGACGGCGCTCGACGACGAACGGGTCGACGCCGCGGCCGACGGCATCGCCGAGGCGCGCGGCGCGGCCGAAGCGGCCTTCGAGGAGACGCGCCGGAGCGTGCTGGGGCTCGCGCCCTCGCCGCTGGAGGGTCACACGCTCGAGGAGGCGCTCCAGCTCGAGATCGACTGGGTCAACCGCACCGGGGTCACCGACGTGCGCCTGGTCACTGCGGGCGAGCCGGCGCCCCTGCCGAGCGAGCATGCCTTGACCCTGTTCCGCATCGCCCAGGAATCGCTGACGAACGCCCTGCGGCACGCGGGCGCCGGCTCGGTCCGGGTGGGGGTCGTGTACGGGCCCGAGGAGACCACCCTGTTGGTGCAGGACGACGGCGCCGGGTTCGATCCGTCCGCCGTCGACGGCGACGGGGCGCGCCACCGGCTCGGGTTGTCGGGCATGACCGAGCGGGCAAGCCTAGCCGGTGGCACCCTCGAGGTGGAGTCCACGCCGGGATGGGGCACTCGGGTCCGCGCGTCGATTCCGCTCGATCAGCGAGCCCCCCAGCAGCCGGTCGAGGCGCCGGCCATCGACGTCCTCGTCGTCGACGACCACCCGATGACTCGCGCCGGAATCGTGCGGGCGTTGAGCCTGCCCGGCCGCGGCATCCGGGTCGTTGGGGAGGCCGACTCCGGAGCGCAGGCCGTGGAAGCCTGGCGCGACCTCCGCCCGGCCGTCACCCTGATGGATCTGCAGATGCCCGGCGAGGACGGGCTCGATGCGATCACGCGGATCCGGGCGGAGGAGCCCGAGGCCAGCGTCATCGCGGTGAGCGCGTTCGCGAACGACGAGCTCGTCGCCGGTGCCATGCGCGCGGGGGCGCGAGGCTACGTGGGCAAGGAGATCTCCGAGGACGATCTCGTGCACGCCGTCCGTGCCGCATCGCGGGGGGAAACCGTGCTCTCGGGGACCGCCGCCGACCGGCTCCACGCTCATCTGAACGGGACGACCGACGGCGCCGCGCTCACCGAGCGGGAGCGGCAGGTGCTCGCGCTACTGGAGCGGGGCATGCCCGATCGCGAGATCGCCGACGAGCTCGGCATCTCGTTCAAGACGGTCGAGAAGCACGTCGGCTCGATCCTGCGGAAGACCGGGGCTCACAACCGGACCCATGCCGCGGCGCTCGCTCGCGACGGCCTGAGCGGCGTGTCCCGGTAAGGGAAACCCCGAGGTCGCGGCATGGGGGGTCCCCCCGATGCCCGCGCGGCCCGCGCTCCATATCCTCGGCTCGACGAGCCGCCCGAGGAGGCAGCGATGCCTGTCGTGTCGATGAAGGACATCCTGGATCGCGCGTTCAAGGAGCGCTACGGGGTGGCCGCGTTCAACATCGTGAACGACCTCACGCTCGAGGCGGTGCTGGCCGCGGCGGTCGAGTTGCGGGCGCCCGTGATCGTGCAGACCTCGGTCAAGACCGTGAAGTCGATCGGACGTGACGTGCTGTTCGGCATGTGGCGCACGATGACCGAGGGCATCGAGGTGCCGGTCACCCTGCACCTCGACCACTGTCCGGAGCGGGAGGTCATCTCGACCTGCCTCGAGGCGGGGTGGAACTCCGTGCTCTTCGACGCCTCGGCCCTCCCCGTCGAGGAGAACCAGCGGCAGACCGAGGAGGTCGTGGCCGAGGCCAGGAAGTACGGCGCTCACGTGGAAGGCGAGATCGAGGGCATCAAAGGCGTCGAGGACGACGTCGGCTCCGACGAGGAGTCGGAGACCCAGTCGCTGGTGGTCGCGCTCGGGTTCATCCGGTCCACGGGCATCGACTGCTTCGCGCCGGCGATCGGGAACGCCCACGGCATGTACGCGGCCGAGCCGACGCTCGACGCCCAGCGTGTCTCCGACATCGTGGAAGCCGAGCCGATCCCGATCGCGCTGCACGGCGGGAGCGGCATGACCGACGCGCAGTTCTCCGACCTGATCGCGCGTGGGTGCGCGAAGGTGAACATCTCGACGGCACTGAAGCGTTCCTTCATGCAGTCGAACCTCGCCTTCCTCCGTGAGGCCGAGGCCGCCGACACGTGGGATCCGCCGTCACTGTTCCGCCACGTCAGGGCCGACGTGCTCGGGATGGCCTCCGAGCACATCCGTCGCTTCGGGAGCGAAGGCAAGGCCTGGTGACCGCGCTCGTCTTCGACTGCGACGGCGTGCTGGCCGACACCGAGCGTGACGGTCACCGCGTGGCGTTCAACCGCACGTTCGAGGAGTTCGGGCTTCCCGTGCAGTGGGCCGAGGAGGACTACGGCGAGGCGTTGAAGATCGCGGGAGGGAAGGAACGCATGGCGAGCCTGCTCACCGACGACTTCGTGGCTCGGGCGGGACTGCCCACGGACCCCGAAGGACAGCGGGAGGCGGTGGCGAGCTGGCACCGGCGCAAGACCGAGATCTACACGGAGATGGTGCAGCAGGGCAGGCTCCCGGCGCGACCGGGGGTGGCGCGGATCGCGGAGGAGGTCATCGAGGCCGGCTGGTCCGTCGCCGTCGCGTCGACGTCGTCCGAGGCATCGGTGCGGGCCGTGCTCGAGCACGTGGTCGGCCCGGCGTCCGCTGCCCGCTTCGAGGTCTTGGCGGGCGACGTGGTGCCGAAGAAGAAGCCCGCGCCGGACATCTACCTGCTGGCCGTCGAGCGGCTGGATGCCGATCCGGCGAGCACGTTGGTGATCGAGGACTCTCGGAACGGCCTGCTCGCCGCCGCGGGCGCGGGGCTGCCGTGCCTCGTGACGGTGAACGGATACACCGAGGCGGAGGACTTCTCCGAGGCGGTGCTGGTGGTGACGTCGCTGGGCGATCCCGGCGGCGAACCGACGAAGGTGTTGTCGAACCGGGGCGTTCCGGACCCCGGCGACTACGTCACCCTGGACGATCTGACGGCGTGCCTCGGCGCGCGGTGAGTGGATCGAGCGACGAGGAGGTGGGGATGGGGGGATCGAGCTTCGACGGCGTCGAGCTGGCGGTCAAGACGATCGCCGAGACGGCCGTGGAGAACGAGACGTACTTCGGCGAGCTCGACGCGGTCGTCGGCGACGGCGACTTCGGATTCTCGATGGCGCGTGGCTTCGAGATCGTGATCTCCGATTGGGACGGGTTCGACCGCGCCGACATCGGCACGTTCCTCAAGAAGATCGGGGTCGTGATCACCGGGCGGATCGGCGGCACGTCGGGGCCGATCTGGGGCACCGCGTTCCTGCGGGCCGGCACCGCCTCCGCCGGCAAGACCGAGCTCACGTCGAGCGAGGTCGTCGAGATGCTGCGAGCCTCGATCGAGGGCATCAAGACCAGGGGGCAGTCCGACCTGGGCGACAAGACCCTGCTCGACGCCCTCGAGCCTGCGGTCGACGTGCTGGAGCAGGAGCTCACTGAGGGCTCGTCCGGTCGTGACGCGCTGGCCAAGGCCGCGGGCACCGCCCGCGAGAAGGCCGAGGCCACCAAGGAGATGATCGCGAAGAAGGGCCGGGCCGCGTACACGGGCGAGCGGAGCATCGGGACGCTCGATGCCGGCGCGGTCGCGGTCGCGGTGATGTTCGAACGGTTGGCGGAGATCTGGCCAGAGGAAGGAGCGTGACGTGAAGAAGTTCGTGAACGACCCGAAGGAGTTCGTTCCGGAGATGCTGCAGGGCATCGCCGCGGCGAACCCGGACACGCTGAAGTACGTGCCCGAGTACAACCTGATCATGCGGGCCGACGCGCCCAACGACGACAAGGTCTCGATCGTGCAGGGCTCGGGCTCAGGCCACGAGCCGGCCCACGTGATGGTCGTCGGCAAGGGCATGCTCGACGCCGCATGCCCCGGCGACGTCTTCGCGGCGCCTCCGATGGACTACGTGCTCGAGACGACCAAGCTGCTCAACTCGGCCAAGGGTGTGCTCCACCTGATCAACAACTACAGCGGCGATCGCATGGCCTTCGACATGGGCCGGGAGATGGCCGAGGCCGAGGGAGTCACGATCGGCACGATCCTGGTCGACGACGACGTGGCCGTGAAGGACTCGACGTACACGGTCGGCCGCCGAGGCGTGGCGGGCAACTTCTTCGTGATCAAGGCGGTGGGGGCCGCCTCGGAGCAGGGCGCCGACCTCGACGACCTCGTGAAGCTCGGTGAGCGCGTGAACTCGGTCACGAGGACGATGGGTATGGCGCTCACGTCGTGCACGCCACCCGCCAAGGGTTCGCCGCTGTTCGAGCTCGGCGACGACGAGATGGAGATGGGCGTCGGTATCCACGGCGAGCCCGGGCGCCGCCGCGAGAAGCTCGCGAGCGCGAACGAGATCGTCGACGAGTTGGTCGAGGCGACCGCCTCCGACCTGCCCTACGAGAAGGGCGACGACGTCGCGCTCATGATCAACGGGCTCGGCGGCACGCCGATCAGCGAGCTCTACCTGCTGTACGGACGGGCCAACGACCAGTTGAAGGAGCGCGGGATCAACGTGCGCAAGAGCTACGTCGGCGAGTACTGCACCTCGCTCGACATGGCCGGCTGCTCGGTGACCCTCGTCAAGCTGGACGACGACCTCGTCTCGCTGCTCGATGCGCCAGCGGAGGTGGCCAACCGCATCTTCTGAGGACCGAGGGGTTCCCGGGACGGGGCCCGGGAACCCCGGCTGCTCAGGAGCGGACCTCGCCGCAGAGCTCGGTCACGCCGCGGCCGAGGCATCGATGCACGAGCTTGCGGAGCTTCCCCTGGCGCCAGGTGTTCCAGAAGTCGCCGTGCGCGGTCGTCGGTGAGCCCGAGCTCAGCAGGTAGCCCGCAGCGTCCTGCACGTTGAACTGCGCGATGATCGCGAGCCGCGGGAGCGCGACGGGGTGGCTCTTCGGGCATCCCTTGCCCGTCGGGGAGGCCACGTGCCGCATGTGGTCCTTGGAGTCGATCCGGCGGCCGTCCCAACACGCCGGGAAGATGACGGTGAGGCGCAGCCGCTTGCCGCCGGCCACGCCGGAACAGTCGATCGGCACGGGGGACTCGTTGCGGTCCTCACCGCAATGGAAGTGGAAGTCGTTCGAGATCATGCGGAAGTCCTTCGGGAACGCCCGGATCCTCTCGTCGGCGAGGGCGCCGACGGATCGGTAGTACGCGCTGGCTCCGTGCGGCCGGACGTACTTCCCGTCGGGGCCGACGAGCGCCGGGACCCAGTACGCCGCCGTGTCGGCCCGCAGTCTGCAGGACGAACCCGCATCCCGCATCGATCGGTACGTCGAGTGCGACCTCGTGCTCTTGTTCCCGAAGAACACGTGCTGGTGGTCGCTTCGCCGGTGATGCCCGGGGGCGACGATCGGGTCTTGTCTGGTGGAGTGGCTGAAGGAGCAGAAGACCGAGAACCGCTTCTCGACCGCACTCGAAGACGGAGACGCCACCACCCCCATCGTGGTTGCGATCAAGGCGATGACGACCGCGAACGAGGCCTTCCGCACCGAAAACCAGCTCCCTTCAGGTCTCTCGACCGCCCCTCCAGCGACCTGTTGGGCGCGCACCCTAGGCACGTCGCCGCCGCCGCGTCAGCCTCGGAACGAAAACGTTCACGCACCTGCACGCCGAGAGGCACTGGGAGGGAGGGGACACCGGCCCCACCACCGATCGGTCAGGCGAGGGCAATATTCCGCAAGTGAGATCCGACCGCCCCGTTGGTTGACGGTCGACGATCTCCGCACCTACCGTCGCGAACGTTCTCCCTGCGTGCCGCGAGCGCCGGTTGCCGCGCCGGCGGGGGGCCGGGAGGGGCGATTGCGCGAGCCATACGACGTCGTCGTCGTCGGGGCGGGTCACAACGGCCTGGTCGCGGCGTTCTACCTCGCGCGCGCGGGCCTTCGCACGGTCGTGGTCGAGCGGCGCCCGATCGTGGGCGGCGCCTGCACGACCGAGGAGTTCGCCCCGGGGTTCAGGGCCTCGCCCGGCGCGTACGTGCTGTCGATGCTGCGCGGCGCGATCTGGCGCGACCTCCGGCTGCGTCAGCGAGGATTGATCGTCGACGAGGGCGGGCCGTCGCTCAACGTCTATCCCGACGGCAGCACGTTCGTCCTCGACGCCGATCCGACTCGGGCGCTCGATTCGATCCGGGCCCGCTCGGCCGCCGATGCTCGGGCCTTCCCCGGGTACGAGCGGAAGCTCGAGCGCATCGCCGCCTCGCTGATGCCGATGTTCGATGTCACGCCACCGAACCCGGAGCGGCCGCGCGTTCGTGAGCTCCCGACCGCTGCAAGGCTGGCGTACAAGGCGCTCCGCTCCCGGCGGACGCTCGACGAGATGGCGTTCCTGTTCGCGACATCGGCCAGTCGGTACCTCGACGAGCACTTCGGCGACGAGATGGTGAAATCCGCCCTGGGCTGGGAGTCGATCAGCAACACGCTCGCCGGCCCGAGCACCGCCGGCACCGCGTACGGCTTGCTGCACGAGGCCGCGTCCGGCGGGTCGGGCGGCGGTGTGGGGTGGGGGTTCGTCCGCGGCGGTATGGGCACGGTCACGTCGTTGATGGCCGACGCTGCGCGGGAGGCCGGGGCCGAGATACGAACCGAGGCCGTGGTGGAACGCATCGAGGTGCGGGGCGACGGCGCCATGGGGGTGGTGCTGGACGACGGCGAACAGGTTCGTGCTCGCCGAACGGTGTCGAACGTCGACCCCAAGCGCACGTTCTTCGGCCTGATGGACCCCTCGGCGCTGCCCGCGGAGTTCACCGAGCGACTCGGGGCGTACCGGTGCGAGGGGGCGAGTCTCAAGATCAACCTCGCTGTAGCGGAACTGCCGAGGATCCCGGGCGTCGACGACGGACCGGGGGTGCGCTCGTACCATCGCGGCCTGGTCCAGGTCACGAAGCCGCTCGGCCATCTCGACGGGGATCAAGCCTCCGCGCGTGCGGGGGTGCCGGCAACCGATGCGCACGTCGAGCTCTGCATCCCGTCGGTCCACGACCCTTCCTTGGCGCCCGAGGGCCACCACATCGTGACGCTCGGGGTCCGCTCGCAGCCGTACCGCTTGCGTGAGGGCACGTGGGACGACCACCGTGAGACCGTCGCCGACCGCACGATCGAACAGCTCGGGCGGGTTTTCCCCAACCTGCCCGGATCGATCCTGCACCGCGAGGTGCTCACCCCGCTCGACCTGGAACGGCGGCTGGCGCTCACGGGCGGGCATCACCTGCACGGTGACATGTCGCCGGACCAGCTGTTGTTCCTGCGGCCCGTGCGCGGCTGGGCCGACTACCGCACGCCGATCCGAGGCCTGTACCTGTGCGGCGCCGGCACGCACCCGGGCGGCGGCGTGACCGGCGCGAACGGCCGCAACTGCGCTCGCGAGGTCCTGCGCGACGCCGGCCGGGGTCGGCGGCGCTGACACCGCCGGGACGTAACCAGAACGAAACCAGGATGTCATCGCCTCGAGATCGTCCTGCCCTTCAATAGCGCTCGACGGAAGGGGGAGGGACATGGGGCAGATCGACACGGGGGACACGGCGTGGGTGCTCGCGTCGGCGGCGTTGGTGCTTTTCATGACACCGGGGCTCGCGTTGTTCTACGGGGGTCTCGTTCGTTCCAAGAACGTGCTCGGCACGATGATGCATTCGTTCGCGGCGATCGCGGTGGTCTCGGTGGTGTGGCTCGCCCTGGGGTACACGCTCGCGTTCGGCCCCGACATCGGCTCGGTGATCGGCGGCCTCGAGTTCGCCGGGTTCCGAGGGGTGGGCGAGGCGCCGGCCGCGGTCGCGCCGACGATCCCCGCCTCGGCGTTCGCGGTCTTCCAGCTGATGTTCGCGATCATCACCCCGGCGCTGATCGCGGGGGCGTTCGCAGAACGTGTGCGCTTCGGCGGCTACGTGCTGTTCATCGCGGCCTGGTCGTTGCTCGTTTACTCGCCGCTCGCCCACTGGGTCTGGGGCGGCGGGTTCCTGGGCCCGGAGGGCATCGGCGCCCTCGATTTCGCCGGCGGCACCGTGGTGCACATCAGCGCCGGGGCCGCCGCGCTGGCGGCCGCCCTCTACGTGGGCAAGCGGAGAGGCTACCCCGGTGGCGCGTTCACGCCGCACAACGTGCCGATGGTGATGCTGGGCGCCGGCATCCTGTGGTTCGGGTGGTTCGGGTTCAACGCCGGAAGCGCCCTCGCGGCCGGCGGCCTCGCGTCGTCGGCGTTCCTGGCCACGCAGCTCGGTGCCGCCGGAGGTCTGATCGGTTGGGTGGTTCCCGAGTGGCGGCGGCACGGCAAGATCACCGCGGTGGGCGCGGCCACCGGCGGGGTCGCCGGGCTCGTCGCGATCACGCCGGCCGCGGGCTTCGTCGAGCCGATGCCTGCGCTGCTTATCGGTCTGCTCGCCGGCGGCATCGCGTTCCTGACCGTCGCGGCGAAGTCGAGGTTCGGCTACGACGACTCGCTCGACGCGGTGGGCGTACACCTGGTCGGCGGCATCGTGGGCGCCTTGCTGACCGGCGTGTTCGCGACGACGGTCGTCAACGCTGCCGGCGCCGACGGCGGGCTCGCCCAGCTGGGGCGCCAGGCGGCCGCGGTGGGCATCGCGCTCGCCTACTCGTTCGTCGCCACGCTCCTGATCCTCAAGGTCGTCGACGTGCTGGTGGGATTCCGCATCGGCGCAGACGGCGAGGATCAGGGACTCGACGTCACCGAGCACGGGGAGCACGGATACACGTGGGGATCGAGGAGCACGACGCTGCGGGTGCCGTCGCAGCTCTCCGACGAGGACCTCGTGGCGCTCCGCGAGCGGCTCGTCCTGGAAGCAACCGAGCGCGTGATCGAGAAGGTGCGGCTCGAGAAGGATGAGCGCGACACCGTCACGTGATGCGGGTTCGGGTGCCGCGCCGGCGAAGCCGGCGCGGCACCCTCACCCCTCGAGGCCGTAGCCGACGCCTCGCACCGTCGAGATCGTGCGGGCGTGTTCCTGTCCGAGCTTCGCGCGAAGCCGCCGCACGTGCACGTCGACGGTGCGGATGCCCCCGTAGTACTCGTACCCCCAGACGTTGCGCAGGATCGCCTCGCGGGTGTGCACCCGCCCCGCATTGTCCGCGAGGAACCGCAGTAGCTCGTACTCCATGTAGGTGAGCGCCAGGGGGCGCCCATCGACCGATGCGCGGTAGGTCGCGGGGTCGACGACGATCGCTCCCGCCCGGATCGTCTCGGGCGCCTCGCCGGGGTCGGGCGGCCGGAGCCGTCGTAGGCGGGCGTCGAGGGAGCTCCGCAGGAACGGAGCCTCGAGGAAGTCGTCGAAGCGGTCGTCGAATCGATCGAGCTGCGGAAGGTCGGCCTCGCCGACGATCCACAGGATCGGCGTGTCCGGGGCGTCGCGGCGCACAACGGTCGACGCCGCCGCACAATCGGCGACGGCCTTCTCGACGACGAAGAGTGCGGTGACGACGGCCCGATCGACCCTCGGATCGGTCAGGTCGAGAGGCGCGGCCTCGTAGCCGAGCGCCCGCAGGTCTGCGTTGACCTCGCTCGCGAACGAGCCGATGGCCGCGCCGACCGCCACCGTCGGGCGGGATCGGCTCGATGGTCGTGCGTCCGCCACGTTCACCTCCGTCAGAGTCGCGGGAGGTACCGCCGGATCTCCAGATCGGTCACGTGCATCGTGTGTTCCCGCCACTCCGCCACCTTGTTCGCGAGGAACCAGTCGAACAGGTGCTCGCCGAGCACGTCGTGGACGAGCTCGCTCGGCTCCATGGCCTGCAGGGCATCGCCGAGGGTCCGGGGGAGCGGCCGTGAGCCGTTCGTGCCTTCGTGGTGCCCGTCGGTCGTCGCGCCGGTGGTCTCCGCCGGGAGCTCGAGCTCCTGCCGGATGCCGTCGAGGCCCGCCGCGAGGATCACGGCGAGCGCGAGGTACGGGTTGCAGGCGGGGTCGGGCGCCCGGTACTCCACGCGGCAGGCGGCTTCCTTCCCCCGTTTCGTGACCGGCACCCGCACGAGCGCGGATCGGTTGCGCGCGCCCCACCCGGCCTGGGTCGGTGCCTCGAAACCCGCGACGAGCCGCTTGTACGAGTTCACCCACTGGTTCGTGATCGCGATGGTCTCCGGGCCGTGGCGCAGCAGGCCGGCGGTGAACGACCGCCCCACCTTCGACAGTCCGTACGCATCGGTCGGATCGAAGAACGCGTTGCGCTCGCCCTCGAACAGCGAGATGTGGGTGTGCATGCCCGACCCCTGCGCTCCGGTGATCGGCTTGGGCATGAAGGTCGCGTGCAGGCCAAGTTCACGGGCGACCTCCTTCACGATCAGCCGGAAGCTCATGATCGAATCGGCGATCGTGAGCGCGTCAGCGTGGCGCAGGTCGATGCCGTGCTGCGAGACGGCCATCTCGTGGTGGGAGTCCTTGACCGGGATGCCCATGCCTTCCAGGTAGAGGAGCACCCGCCGGCGGATGTCGCTCGCGCCGTCGTGCGGGGTCAGGTCGAAGTACGAGCTCCCGTCGATCGGCTCGGGCTCGCCGTCGCTCTCGAACAGGAAGAAGTCGATCTCGGGTCCGACGTACGCCGAGAAGCCCATCTCCTGGGCCGTGCGGACCACCTTCGTGAGCACGCGCCGCGGGTCGCCCTCGAACGGTCGGCCGTCGGCGTCGAGCACATCGCAGAACATGCGGGCGACCCCGGCTTCCTGCGGCCGCCAGGGCAACGACTGGAAGGTGCGTGGCACCGGCATCGCGATCATGTCGGCCTCGTGGAGGCGCGCGAACCCCTCGATCGACGAGCCGTCGAAGCTCGCGCCTTCGGCCAGCGCCTCGGGCAGCTCCTCGGCCGGGATCGCGAACCCCTTCAGCTCGCCGAGCACGTCGGTGAACCAGAGCTGCACGAACCGGATGCCGCGCTCCTCGGCGGCCTGAACGACGAACTCGCGTTCTTCCTCGGAGCGTTCCATCGTCCTCACCCTCCCGCGGGACGTCTCACGGGTCCATCTCGAACGACCACGGTAGCCGCACGGCGAGGTCGCGCGCGTTTCCGTCGTGTTTCGGTTCGATGTCGTCGCAGGTCATGGCGCCTGCGGCCGCTCAGGTGGTCGCCGACCGTTCATCGAGCGGAAACGAACGTGCAATGCGGCGCGCCTAGCGTCGCTGCATGCGTCCCGGATGGGATCCGCGGACCGAGCGGAGCGCGTGCGGTGTGGGGTTCGTCGCCGATGTGGGCGGGCGGACCGATCGGCGCTCGCTCGAGGCTGCGCTCGAGGCGCTCGCCCGCATGGAGCACCGCGGGGCGACCGGTCCCGACGGCACGGCCGACGGAGCGGGGGTCATGACGCCGATCCCGTGGGAGCTGCTCTGCGACGAGATGGGGCTCTCCGGCGACGAGGTCGGCCGGGGCAGGTCTGGCCTCGCGATGGTCTACTCGCGCGGCGACGGGGCGACCAGGGTGCGCTCACTCGTGGGCGACGCCTGCGCCGATCAGGGCGTCGAGATGGTCGGGTGGCGAGCCGTGCCGGTCGATCCGGGAGTGCTCGCTCCGGGCGCGCGCCGATCGATGCCGTCGATCGAGCAGGCCGTCGTGCGATCTCACGACGACGATGGCACGAGGCGAACCGCGCATCGCCTGAGGCGCGCGATCGAGCGATCGGTGCGAGCCGAGCGTCTCGACGTGTCGGTCGTCTCCCTCGGGTTCGAGACCGTGACCTACAAGGCGCTCGCCCGGGGCGACGAGCTCGACCGGTTCTTCCCCGACCTGGCCGATCGTCGATACGCGGGGTGGTTCGCGGTGTTCCACCGGCGATTCTCCACCAACACCACCCCTGCGTGGGAGCGAGCGCAGCCGTGCCGCACCCTCGCGCACAACGGTGAGATCAACACCCTCTCGGGCAACGCCGCACGCATGCGGGAGCGCGCCGGAAACCTCGGCCTCGGTGATCCGGTCCTCGAGGAGCAGCTCGGTCCCCTGCTCGACGAACGCGGCTCGGATTCCTCGATGCTCGACGAGGCCGTGGATCTGCTGATCAGTGAGTCGGCGCTCGGGGCGGCGCCCAGGCCGCTTCCGCACGCGATCTCGATGCTGATGCCGCCGGCGTGGGAACGCCATCCCGCGATCTCCGAGGAGCGCAAGGCGTTCCACCGCTGGCACGCCGCTCGCATGGAACCCTGGGACGGCCCGGCGGCTGTCGTCTTCTCCGACGGGCATGTCGTCGGGGCGGCACTCGATCGCAACGGCTTCCGGCCGCTTCGCTACGCGTTGGGCGACGGCTTGATCGCGTGCGCCTCCGAGGCCGGCGCCGTCGACACGGGCTCGGACGAGGTGCGGTTCGGTCGCCTCGGTCCGGGGGAGATGCTGGTCGTCGATCCATCACGCGGCGGGTTGGTCCTCGATCCGATCGATGCCCTCGCGACCGAGCGGCCCTACGCGACGTGGCTGGCACGGGAACGGACCACCGTCGTTCGCACCCGGGGCGCGGCCCCGGTGGGGGACCTGCGGCGGATGCAGGTGGCGCTCGGGCTGACGCGCGAGGATCTGACGCTCGGCGTCCGTCCCATGGCGGCATCGGGGCACGAGCCGGTGTTCTCGATGGGCGACGACACCCCCATCGCGCCGCTCGCGACCTCGCCACGACCGATCGGCGCCTTCCTGCGGCAGCGGTTCGCTCAGGTGACCAACCCGCCCCTCGACCACCTGCGGGAAGGCTGGGTGATGTCGCTCACCACGTTCCTCGGCCCGCGCCCGAACCTGCTGCACGAGGGACCGGCCCGCTCCCGCGTCGTCGAGTTGCCGACCTTCCTGCTCGACGAACCTCCCGAGGGACCGGAGCTCGACGCGACGTGGCCGGCTAGGGAGGGACCGGACGGGTTGCTGCGGGCGCTCGACCGC
>Ga0256867_10000592_pt1 | contig 14624 bp, 16 predicted proteins | sample RVTome_15_FD_185939 | JGI IMG/M metagenome (GOLD analysis project Ga0256867, IMG submission 185939) | Soil microbial communities from uranium-contaminated site in the Upper Colorado River Basin, Wyoming, United States - RVT150D86 (HiSeq) ... | reverse complement strand
CTGCCGCACGTGCTCGGACAGCAGGTCGGCACCCACGAGGTTGAGCTCGAAGTGCTGGGTCCGGCTGCGGACCGTGGGCAGCACCTTCTGGGGGTCGGTGGTGGCCAGGATGAAGAGGACGTGGTCGGGTGGCTCCTCGAGGGTCTTGAGCAGGGCGTTGGAGGCGCCCCGGCTCAACATGTGCACCTCGTCGAGGAGGTACACCTTGCGGCGTCCGGGGGTGCCGAGGGCGACGCTCTCGTTGAGGGCTCGGATGTTCTCGACGCTGTTGTTGGAGGCCGCGTCCAGCTCGTAGAGGTCCATCGACGTGCCCCCTTCGATGGCCGCGCAGCTGTCGCAGCGACCGCAGGGCTCGCCGTCGGGGCCGAGGTCCTCGCAGTTGAGCGCCTTGGCCAGGATGCGCGCCGTGGTTGTCTTGCCGGTGCCCCGCGGGCCCGAGAGCAGATAGGCGTGCGCTACGCGGTCACCGACCACAGCGTTGCGCAGGGCGGTCACGAGGTGGTCCTGGCCGATGACCTCGTCGAAGCGCTGCGGTCGGTAGCGGCGATACAGCGACTGGAAGGCCATGACCGGCTCAGCCTACCGGCGCCCACCGGACCCACCGGGCGGCTGCGGCTGAGCCAGACGGCCGATCACCCCACGAGGCGGCCAGGCGATCTGCGGCACACGGTGGGTTCCGCTGAGAGCTGCTGCCTCCCGGCCCTGACTCGGTTCACGGGCCACCGTTGCACAGGACCCGGCCGCCACGTCGAGCGACCGGCCTCGCATGCACAGTAGCGCCCTCGGCCTGGACCACCATCGCGACTAGCCTCGATCGCCCGGGAGGGATGCGAGAGCGGACGAATCGGCACGCCTGGAGAGCGTGTGTGGCTCCGGCCACCGTGGGTTCGAATCCCACTCCCTCCGCAGCCGCGATCACCTTCGACCGGCCTGCTCACTCGATTGATGTCGGGGGCCGACCAGCCGGGCTGGTCACGTGCGGGCGCCAAGGCTCGTACTATGCGTCGGGCGGACCGGCCCTGGCCCGGCCCAGAGGGGGAACGCGAAGGATGCCCGATCCTTTCGTCCTGAAGCCGATGCCGATCTCGGCCGCCTCCGTCCCCCGGGCTCTAGAGCGGGCCTTGCACTACCGGCTCTTGAACGCCCCCGAGCTGGCCGAGAGCATCTGTCTCGACGTCCTCGACGTCGACCCGGACAACCAGGAAGCTCTGGTCACGCTGGTCCTGGCGCTGACCGACCAGTTCGGCGTCAGCGAGCCGTCACCGAGCCCGGCGCAGGTGGACGACTACGTGGGCCGGCTCAACTCCGAGTACCAGCGCCACTACTACCGCGGCATCGTCTGCGAACGGCAGGGTCGGGCCTACCTTCGACGGAGGCTGGGTCCCGTGTTCGCGTTCGACGCATTCCGCGAAGCGATGGACTGGTTCGAGAAGGCCGCAGCCATCCGACCCGAAGGCGACGACGAGGCCCTCTTGAGGTGGAACACCTGTGTGCGGACGATCCATCGCAACCACCTCGAACCACGGGCCGTAGAACCGGACCAGATGCTGGAGTAGTCGATGACGGCGGTGAAACTGACGCTCAGGACGAGGGCTACGCAGCGGACCGACGCCTGGTGGCTTGCGCCGCTGGTGACGGCCGTCGTGTTGAGTGTCTTCGTCATCTACGCGACATGGGCCGCTCTGGTCAATACCGACTATTACGCCGATCCGTACCTGTCGCCGTTCTATTCGCCTTGCATAGCGGCGAACTGCGATCACACCACCTGGAGCGTCGTGGGGGACTGGTGGACTCTGTCGCCCGCTCTGCTGATCCTGCCGATCCCGTTGGGGTTCCGCCTCACGTGCTACTACTACCGGAAGGCCTACTACCGTGCCTTCTTCCTGTCCCCGCCCGGGTGCGCAGTGAGAGATGCTCGGACCAGCTACAGCGGTGAGGCTCGCTTTCCGTTCATCCTCCAGAACGTCCACCGCTACTTCTTCTACCTGATCCTCCCGTTCCCGTTCATCCTGCTGTGGGACGGTATTCGTGCCTTCGACTTCCCCGGCGGCTTCGGCGTGGGACTCGGCACCGTGATCCTGCTCGTCAACGCCGCATTGCTCGGGGCGTACACGGTGTCGTGCCACTCGTGTCGCCATCTGTGCGGGGGTCACATCGACGTGTTCTCGCAGTCGCCCCGTCGCCACCGCGTCTGGGGACTGGTCACAGCCCTGAACGCGCGGCACATGCAGATCGCCTGGCTGAGCCTCGTGGCCGTGGCGGCGACCGACCTGTACATCCGCCTCGTGGCCACGGGCACGATCGACGACCCGAGGTTCATCTGATGGCCGACCAGGAGTCCCACTCCTTCGACGTCGTAGTGGTCGGTGCGGGCGGGGCCGGCCTGCGGGCCGCCATCGAGGCCTCCATCCAGGGGGCGAGGACGGCGATCGTGTGCAAGTCGCTGCTCGGCAAGGCCCATACCGTGATGGCAGAAGGCGGGATCGCCGCCGCCCTCGGCAACGTTTATCCGGAAGACAACTGGCAGGTGCACTTCCGGGACACCATGCGAGGCGGGAAGCTGCTCTGCAACTGGCGGATGGCCCAGATCCACGCCCAAGAGGCTCCCGAGCGGGTGCTCGAGTTGGAGGAGTGGGGGGCCCTGTTCGACCGCACGCCCGACGGTCGCATCCTCCAGCGTGACTTCGGTGGTCACCGGTTTGCCCGGTTGGCTCACGTCGGTGATCGGACCGGGCTCGAGATGATCCGCATGCTCCAGCACCGCGCAACTCAGGCCGAGATCGCGGTCTTCATGGAGTGCACCATCACCCGCCTCCTCACCGACGACGACAACCGCATCGCCGGTGCCTTCGGGTACTGGCGGGAATCGGGCCGCTTCGTCACGTTCGAAGCTCCGGCGGTCGTCCTGGCCACGGGTGGGATCGGCAAGGCCTACAAGATCACTTCGAACTCCTGGGAGTACACCGGCGACGGCCACGCGCTCGCCCTATGGGCCGGAGCGGATCTCATCGACATGGAGTTCGTCCAGTTCCATCCGACCGGGATGGTGTGGCCTCCCTCGGTGCGCGGCATCCTCGTCACCGAAGGGGTGCGAGGCGATGGCGGAGTGCTGAAGAACTCGCTCGATCAGAGGTTCATGTTCGACTACATCCCCGAGATGTTCCGGGCCGAGACCGCCGAGACCGAAGAGGAGGCGGACCGCTGGTACACGGACAAGAGCGTCCGGCGCACACCGGATCTTCTTCCCCGCGACGAAGTGGCCCGAGCCATCAACACCGAGATCAAAGAGGGCCGAGGCACCCCTCACGGTGGTGTGTACCTGGACATCGCCAGCCGCCGCGACACCGAATACATCACGCGCCGGCTGCCCGGGATGTACCACCAGTTCCGCGAACTGGCCGACGTCGACATCACCAAGGAGCCGATGGAGGTCGGTCCCACCTGCCATTACATGATGGGGGGCGTGCGGGTGGACGCCGAGACCCAGGGCTCCACCGTGCCGGGCCTGTTCGCGGCGGGTGAGGTCGCAGGGGGCATGCACGGGGCCAACCGCCTCGGTGGCAATTCGCTGTCGGACCTCCTGGTGTTCGGCCGTCGGGCCGGGCGGTACGCGGCCGAATACGCCGCTGGCCTGACGGCCCGACCAACCGCGGACACGAGCCAGCTCGGGGAATTGGCCCGACACGCTCTGCGCCCGTTCGACGGGGCCGGCACGGAGAACCCGTACACCATCCAGCAGGATCTGCAGGACTGCATGCAGGCGCTCGTTGGCATCATCCGAATCGAGGACGAGCTCACCAAGGCCCTGGAGGAGTTGGCCGTGCTGCGCGAACGGGCCACTCGGGTCCGGGTCGAGGGACATCGGCAATACAACCCCGGCTGGCACTTGGCGCTCGATCTCGACCCGCTCCTGGCCGTCTCCGAATGCATCACCCGGGCCGCCTTCGAGCGCACGGAGAGCCGCGGCGCCCATACCCGCGAGGACTACCCGGACACCGACCCGGAGTTGGGCAAGGTCAACGTCGTCGTGGGGCAGCGAGCTGGTCAGCTCTCGCTGACGCGCGAGCCGCGTCCCGCGATCCCAGACGACCTCGCCGCCCTGTTGAAGGAGGGTTGATGGCCGCCGACGTCACGATGCGCGTCTGGCGAGGCGACGCCGACGGTGGCGAGTTTCGCGACTACCAGGCTGCCGCAGAGGAGGGAGAGGTCGTCCTGGACGTGCTCCATCGTGTCCAGGCCACCCAGGCCGGGGACCTCGCCCTGCGCTGGAACTGCAAGGCCGGTCGGTGCGGATCATGCAGCGCCGAGATCAACGGGCACCCCAGGCTGATGTGCATGACGCGCATGAACCAGCTTCCGCCTGGCCAACCGGTCGTCGTGGCGCCACTCGGTGGGTTCCCCACGATTCGCGACCTGGTCACCGACGTGTCGTTCAACTACGAGAAGGCCATGCAGGTTCCGTCGTACGCGCCGAGGCCGAAGGAACCCGACGGCACCTACCGCATGCAGCAGGCCGACATCGATCGGGTGCAGGAGTTCCATCGCTGCATCGAGTGCTTCCTCTGCCAGAACGTCTGCCACGTGATCCGCGATCACGAGGAGAACAAGCGCGTATTCGCCGGCCCGCGGATGTTCATCCGCTACGCCGAACTCGAAATGCATCCCCTCGACACCAACGATCGGCGTGAGCTGCTGCAAAGCCGCATGGGTCTCGGGATGTGCAACATCACCAAGTGCTGCTCGGAGGTCTGCCCCGAGCACATCCGCATCACCGACAACGCGATCATCCCGCTCAAGGAGCGGGTGGTGGATGATCGTTACGACCCGCTCGTCTGGCTCGGACGGAAGATTCGACGGCGCAAGAGGGCCGACCGAGGCTGATCCCTTCGGCTGACCCTGAAGAGGTCTCTGGTCGAGCTCGTGCTCGGCCGGAGTCAGGTCCTGGGCGCCGGTCCTGTGCCGAGCAGCGGGTCCGAACGTTCATCGAGCCGGTCAGCGGCGCGGATCGACAGGGCTGTCACCCAGACCGCCGCCGTGCAGAGGGCAAGTACGTGATGGAGGCGGTGCGAGTCCGACAGCGGTGTCAGCAGGATGCCGAGCGCGGGCAGCGACAGCGCCGCCACCGACCAGCTGACGGACCTGAGCCGATCGTGGGCCAATATCCAGAGGGTGGCAGCGATGAGCAGACCCGAGAGGTGTCGTGCATCCTCGGGCATCACCCGCTCGGCACCGGGAACGTCGTACAGGTGGTAGCAGACGTCGATCGACGCTGCGACCGCCACCAGCGAGGCGAGGCCGGCTCTATCGCCGCGGGAGCGATCCCATTGGAGCGTCCCGGCAACCACCAGGAATCCCGCTGCGACAAACCAGCGTCCGGGATCACCGCGCCCGTCGGTTGCTATGTAGGTCAGCAACACGACGAGCCCGATGGCCAGAAGACCGAGCATGACCAACCGGCTCGATTCGTCGGCGAGTCGCGGAACGAAGTCGCGCAGCGCCATGGTGCGCGGTTCGGACAAGGTCATGACCGCGGCCAGCAGGATGAGGCCACAGCCGAGCAGCTCGATCCCTTCCTCGATGCCCCTCACGGCCCCGATCAGAGCGCCCTGGTCGAGGGTGCCCACCTCCTCGAGGACCTGTGACGAGAACACGAAGAGGCCGAATGCGATGGCGATCAGCGCTGCAGCACGGGTTCGGCCGCCGAGTGCGAGCCGCACCAACGAAGCTGCGAGCACGAGCGCCACGGCGCCGACGATCGGATAGAACCAGCGATCGTGTGCCCGCTCGTGCAGTGACCCCAGTTCGTCGAGGGAGAGCACTGCGAGCACCACGGCGAGGCCCATCCAACCGAGGCTGTCCTCGCCCTCCGTCCGCGCCAACCTGAAGGCCAAGGCTGCGGCACAGAAGAACAGCATCGACGACCACCACACCGAGAGGTTCAGCTCCAGGCCGAGGTTGAAGGTCTGCTTGAAGAGCCCGAGCCACTCGGTGTCGGGAAGCGCCGGTGTGATGATCGTCCAGAGGGTTGCGACGGCGGAGCCGACGACCACTACGTACCACCAGGACAGCCGGCTGAGGTTGAACCTTCGGTGAACATCCGGTGGCCACGCCATTGCGATGGCTAACAACGGCCACACCTTGCAATAACCGCGGTTGACAAGGACCGTGGCCTCCTCTGATGGAGCTCTGCATGAGCTCATGCGAGTTCGCATGTAGGCTGATGGGCGTGCCCAAGACGATCCAGATCCGCGATGTGGACGACCACGTGTACGCCGCGCTGCGAGAACGGGCTGCCGAGGCCGGGCTCTCGGTGCCCGAGCTGCTGCGACGCGAGGCGACCCGCCTGGCCTCGCGCCCGACGGTGTCACAGTGGCTGATCCGGACGCGACGTCGGCCGAGCCGCACCGAGACGGAGATGGTCCTGGAGGCGCTGGACGAGCTACGCGGGCCGTGGCCCGATGCTCGTAGTTGACGCATCGTGTATCTACGTGGTCGTGGCCGATGCCGTCGGCTCCGACGCGGTGAGGGAGGTACTGCGCGCCGACGATGACCAGGCCGCGCCGCATGTCGTCGATGCGGAGGTGCTGGGGGTCATCCGCCGCCAGCATCAAGCCGGTGACCTCGACGACACCGCCGCCCAGCAGGCGGTGGAGGATCTCCGCCTCTGGCCTGGTGATCGGTTCGACCATCGCTTCCTGCTCGATCGTGCCTGGGAGCTACGGGGCAGCGTGCGCTCGTGGGACGCCCTCTACGTCGCTCTGGCCGAGGCGCTGGACGCGACGCTGCTCACCCGGGACGACCGCCTTGCCCGTGCGTCGGGCCCCAACTGTCACATCCAGGTGATCTGATCCCTCAACCGGCAGGGGGAATCGTCAGACCGGTCGTTCGGTCCACGACGAGTCGCGTTCCGAGTGGCCGCTCGAGCTCGATCTCGATGACGTCCATGCAGTCGTCGCCGCTACCCGAGGTGCGCTGCTTGCGCACCTCGATGGCCACCTGTGCGGCGTCTTCGTCGACGTCGGCGCGCAGATCGGAGGCCGAGCACGTCTCGAGTCCGATGCCGAGCTGGATCCCGCCGGCATCGACCCGGTAGCTGAGGATCCTCACGGTGTCGCCGGCCAGGTACCACCGCACGACCAGCGCCAGAACAAGCGCGATGAGAAGGGTGATAGCGATGGTGCGACGGCGCGACGAGAACCGCTGCTGTGGTCGCGTGCGCAGACTTCCGATCTCGCTCACCCTTCCCTCCAGAGCAGGGAGCGACGACCCGACGGCCCGGACAGACTACCCGGCGCGCTCCCACGGGTGGGGAGCAGCAAGGCTGCCGGGGTGACGCTGCGGTCGCCCTACGCCCTGGCCGTGGGCGCCGCGACGCTGTGGGCCCTGCTCGGGGTCTGGGCCACCGAGCTCTTGCAGGCCGGTCTGGCTCCGGTCGAGATCGCCTTCTGGCGAGCTGCTGTGGGTGGTGGCGCCTTCGTGATCCACGTCGCGGTACGTCGGCGGCCGCCCGATCGTCGTGACCTCCCACCCAACGTCGCCCTGGGGTTGGTGGGCGTGGCCCTCTTCTACACAGCTCTGCCGGCCGCTATCGAGGCCGGCGGGATCGCCGTGGCATGGGTCCTGCTGTACACGGCCCCGGCGTTCGTCATCGTGGCCGGCTGGCTGCTCGGTCGGCAGCGGCTCGACACCGCCTCGCTCTCGATGGTGGCGGTGGCGCTCGTCGGCGTGACCCTGGTGGCCGGTGGCAGCGGGGCCGAGCTGTCGGCCGCGGCCCTGGGCTGGGGCCTGGTGGCCGGCGCCACGTACAGCCTCCACTACCTCGTAGTGGGATGGGCACGTTCACCGGCCGACGTCGTGGGCCGCTACGCGGTGGCCCTGCCACTGGGGGCCGTGGCCCTGCTGCCGTTCGTGACGTTCGCCCCCAGGTCCTCCACCGACTGGTTGTTGATCGGCGCCATCGGCCTGTTGTCCACCTACCTCCCGTTCCTCGCCATCGGGATCGCCATCGACAGGGCCGAGCCTCAGCGTGTCGCCCTGGTGGCCACGACCGAACCGGTGCTGGCGGTCCTCATCGGCCTGATCGCCTACAGCGACGCGGTGACGGCCCCCCAGCTCGTCGGCGGGGCGCTGGTCTTGGCGGTGGCGGCCAGCGCCGCCGGGCTCGGCGATCTCCTACGGTCTGCGCCGCAGCCACGGGGCAAGGAACCGAGATGACCGACGACGATCTGATCGAGCTCGCCATCGCACAGGCGCGGGCCGCGCTCGATCACGGCGACGTACCGGTCGGCGCTGTGGTGGCCAGGGGCGACCGCGTCCTGTCCGCCCGGCACAACGAGCGCGAGCTGACCAAAGACCCCACCGCACACGCCGAGCTGTTGGCCATACGCGACGCCGCCGCAGCCCTGGGAGGCTGGCGCCTGGACGACTGCACCCTGGTGGCCACGCTGGAGCCGTGCCCGATGTGCGCGGGCGCCATCGTCAACGCCCGCATGGCCCGGCTCGTCTTCGGGGCCGCCGACCTCAAGGCGGGCGCAGCCGGCTCCCTCTACAACCTATGCGTCGACCCGCGCCTCAACCACAACCTGGAGGTGACGCCGGGGCTGCGGTCCGACGAATGCGCGGCCCTGCTCACGGCGTTCTTCGGCGAGCGGCGCTGACGGGCGCACCGGTGCCGCGGCCTGACGCCTCCGACCGCCGTCATGGTGCGAGGTTCAGGCGTCGGGGTCCTTGCTGGCCGAGACGTGCACCACGGGAAGCTGGAACGTACGCCTGACACGGCTGGGCAGGTCCATACCCACCCACCGCGACACGCCCGCCGGCAGCGTCGACAGGAGGATCTCGTCGAAGCTCCCACGGCCCAACACCCGGGAGATGGCAGCGATCGGGTCGGCCTCGCCGATCTCGCCCGTGACCTCTGCGCCGCAGCGCTCGATGCGGGCCATGTAGTCGGACAGCCGCGCCTCGGCCGCGGCCATGGCCTCGTCGTCGTGCTCGGCGAACATCATCAGATCGGGGGCGATGTAGCCGGTGAGCGGATCGCTCATCAGCGCCGCCCGCCGGGCTGCGCTCTGGGCATCGGAGTAGGTGGCAGGCACGAGCACATGGAACTCCGCCGGGCCCTGGGCTATCCGGTGGGTGACGGCTTCGCCCAGCTCTGGGCTGCTCAGCGTCAGGTTGGCCACGACCAGGTAGCGCCGCACCTCGACGGCCGGCAGGCCGGGCTCGGCGGCCGGTCGGAGTCGGTCCAGCCGGAAGCTCACCTCCAGCTTGACCCGGTACAGCGACACCGCCCCCTGCTCGATCGTGGTGTCGAACTCGCTCACCCTGGCCGTGCGAAGGTCGCGGATGGTCTTGGTGGCCTCCGCCACCCCGACGCGGGTGGCGTCCTCCCAGGAGTCGGGGTGGGTGGCAACGAGCCGCACGACTTTGTGGACAGGTGAGCCACCCTGCTCGACCATGTCCCGCACCCCGGCCCGATCGGCCGGTGCAGCCCCCATCGCCCGGCCCGAACCCCTACTCGGGGGTCTCGTGCTTGAACGAGAGGCGGATCTTGGTACGGAAGGACACGACGTTGCCCTCGTCGATGAGCACGTCCTGTTCGATCACCTCGGCCACCCGCAGGTCGCGCAGCGTCTTGGAGGCCTCGGCCACGGCGTTCGCGGTGGCGCGCTCCCACGACTCATCGCTGGTGCCGATGAGCTCGACGACGTTGTACACGCTGTTCGCCATCGCTCCTCCTTGCCGCCGAGCCGCCCCCGGCTCGCTTGGGCCGAGTCGCGTGCGTGCTCGCTCTGGGCCAATACTGCCCTACAGAGCACGGGCCGTGGGCGAGAAGCTGGCAAGTTCGAGCCCGATCCCACCCGATCAACCCCTCAGCACCTCGCGCAGGCGCAGGCGTCGCCCACCGCGGATGATGGCCCGCCTGTAGACGACACCACCCGTGCGGATCAGCAGCACCGCCGTGAGCGCGGTGAGCACGACGGCCAGCACGAGCTCGGCCAGCGATGCCGAGCCGGCCGCCCAGCGCAGCGGCATGACGAGCGGGGCGGTGAGGGGGAACAGCGATGCCGCCACCGCCAGCGGGTCGTCGAGCCGGCCGCTGAGGGTGATCGACACCAGGTAGCCGGCGACGAGGAGCATCGTGAGCGGCGTGGTGGCCGACTGCAGCTCCTCCAGCCGATCGACCAGCGCACCCAGAGCGGCGTAGGCCGCCGAGTACAGAGCGAAGCCGAGCACGAACCACATCAACCCGACGGCGACGTCGGAGGCGAGGTCGTCGGGCAGGTCGACGGAGGTCGTGACCAGCGCCCCCACCACGATCGGGGTGGCCAGGGCCAGGAGCTGGCCACCGACCAGCAGCCCGATGCCGATGATCTTGCCCGCCATGAGCTGGGGGGCCTGGATGGTGCCGAGCAGCACCTCGGCGATGCGGCTGGACTTCTCCACGGCCACGCCTTGGGCCACCTGGTTGCCGCCGACGAGCAAGGCCACGTACAGGGCGACGGTGATGAGGTAGCCGACGAACGCTTCCTCCTGCCGATCGGGATCGGCCACCTCCACCCGCTCGGGGGGCGGGGCACCGAGAGCGTCGTCGATCTCCCGGTCCGACAACCCGGCATTGTCCAGGGCGGCGGCGATCCCGGCCACGGTGGTGGCCTGGTCCACGGAGCCCAGTAGCTCGCCCGAGGTGTCCTCACCCACCAGCACCACCGACCGGGTTCCATCCGCCCCTGAGCCGAAGTCGACGGCGGCGTCGGCATCGCCGTCGCGGACCGCGACCTCCGCCCCGGCCCGGTCGTCGGCCGCGTCGAGGCGGACGGTGAAGTCGGCGCCGACGGCCAGGTTCTCCATGGCCTCGGCGAACCGGACAGGGGCCTGCCCGGTGAGCACCAGCGTGTAGCTCGGCCGGTCGTCGTCGCCGACGATCCTTGGCACCACCACCGCAGCCACACCGATGAGTGCCAGCAACGAGGTGACGACCAGGAACACGCGCGAGCGCATCCGCTCCACGATCTCTCTAGCGGCGACGAGACGGACCGATCGCCACCAGCTCATGAGTTGGCGCCTGCGGTCTCGAACTCCTCCCTGTCCACGGCGTCGAGGAAGAGCTCTGTGAGGCTGGGCTGCTCCAGCCCGAAGTCGCGCACCGGGCCGGCGGCCCGAGCCGCGTCGAGCACGGCAAGGGCGTCGACATCGGGGGCGAGCATGAGCCGCACACCGGTGCTGCCGGTCCAGATCACCTCCACGCCTGGGATGTCGGCGTACCAAACCCGCTCGCTCTGGACGTGCACACGCAGCGCGCGCCGTCCCGAGGCGGCCTTCAGCTCGGGCACCTTCCCGTCCAGCACCACCCGCCCCCGGTCGATCATCACGATCGACTCGCAGATGCCCTCCACCAAGTCGAGCTGGTGGCTGGAGAACACGACGGTCCTGCCCTCGGCCGCCAGCCGTCGCACCAGGCCCGACAGCTCGTCGACCCTGACCGGATCGAGCCCGGCGAAGGGCTCGTCGAGCACAACCACGGGCGGTTCCTGGACGAGGGTGACGGCCAGCTGCACGACCTGCTGCTGACCCCCGGACAGGGTCGAGACGCGGTCGCCGGCCCGGTCGTCGATCCGCAGCTCGGCCAGCAGAGCCGACGTGCGCCGGCGCGCTGCCGTGCGGTCGAGGCCGATGAGGCGGGCGAAGTATGTGACCTGGTCGCCGACCCTCATGTCGGGGTAGAGGCCGCGCTCCTGGGGCATGTAGCCCCAGTGGGTCCGCTCCGCCCTGGTCGGCACGCGGCCCTCGAAGCGGATCTCTCCCGCGTCCGGCTCGGTCACTCCGAAGACGATCCGCATCGCTGTCGTCTTTCCTGCGCCGTTGGGACCGAGCAGGCCGACGACCTGCCCGGGAGGCACCGCGAAGCTCACGTCGTCGAGCGCGAGCCGATCGCCGAAGCGCCGAGTCACGCCGATGAGCTCGAGCGCGGGGCCGGACACCGGGCGACCCTATCGACGGAACCTCGGTCGACATGGGAGCGGTGGCAACCGGCTGTCAGTGCCGTGCCAGTCGCCCGCAAGCGGGCCCCTCGATGCTGCGTCGGACCGACAGGACAGAGGGAGAGATCCGATGACCATGACCGAAGCGCGCCCGGCGGTGCGCCAACTGGACGACGCGCTGCTGGACCGCATCCGCCAGAGGGCTCGTGGCTACGACGAGAGCAACCAATTCTTCGCCGAGGACTTCGCCGAGCTGGTCGAAGCCGGCTACCTGCGGGCCGCCGTCCCGGCCGAGCTGGGTGGATGGGGACTGTCCCTGACCGAGCTCGCCCACCAGCAGCGACGCCTGGCCCGCTACGCGCCGGCGACGGCGCTGGCCACGACCATGCACCACTACTGGGTGGGCATGGCTGCGGACCTGCATCGCTTCGGTCACCCTGCGGCGGAGGCGATCCTGGCCGACGTCGTCGACGGCGATGTGTACGCGGCCGGCCATGCCGAGTCGGGCAACGACGTTCCGGTGCTGATGTCCACCACCACGGCGGAGCGGGTGGAAGGCGGCTACCGGTTCACCGGGCGCAAGCACTTCACGTCGCTGTCCCCCGTGTGGACCCGCCTCGGCGTCCACGGGCTCGACGCCACCTCCGACCCCGAGCACCCGGTGGTGGTGCACGGTTTCGTCACACGCCAGAGCGACGACGTCCAGACCATCCCGGTCTGGGACACCCTCGGCATGCGGGCCACCCAGAGCCACGACACGGACCTGCGCGGGGTCTTCGTACCCGACGAGCGCATCGGTGCCGTGGCCCCCGCCGGGGACTCCTCGGACCCGTTCGTGGGGATCATGACCGTGTGGGCGTTGACGCTGATCAGCAACGTCTACGTGGGCATCGCCGAGAGGGCCTTCGAGCTGGCCACCGAGAGCGCCACCACGAAGTCCGCGGTCAGCATCCCCCGCGGCCTGTACGCCACGCAGCCGTTCATCCAGCACCAGATCAGCGAGATGTACATCGACGTGCACGCGGCGAGGGCCACCGTCGACAGCGTCACCCAGGACTGGTCGAACGGCGTGGACCACGGCGACGAGTGGGGCGCGCTGGTGTTCTCGGCCAAGTGGCGGGCCTCCGATGCGGCACGGCGCGTCGTCGGCTTGGCCATGGACGTGGTCGGCGGCGGCTCGTTCTTCCGGCGAGGTGAGCTGGAGAGGCTCTACCGGGACGTGCGAGCCAGCGCCTACCACCCGCCCACCGATGCCTTCGCCCACGAGGCGATCGCCAAGATCGCCCTGGGCATCGATCCCGCCGAGCCCAGGTTCTGAGCCCACCGAACAGGTCGCCGGTCCGCGCCACAGGGCGAGGGCACGTTCGATTGCGGTCCCGGACGCTGTGGGGTCGAAGTGCCGGGACTCGGCCAGGGAGCGACGCGCCTCGGCCGCGTCCAGCTCGTCGACCACCAGCAGGTAGCCGGCAGGCGTGGTGGCCAACTTGGTCCCGGCCCGCCCCAGGTCCCGCCGCACAGGGAGATGGGCCGGGCCAGCCATCGACCAGCGCCCGCCGAGGGCCGGTGGTGCGAGAGCCGCCAGCCCGGCGCCAGCGCCATGACAGGAGTGCCAGCCAGTCTGAGGCCATGGCACTGGCGCTTCGGGGCGAAACGGTCCAGGACGAAGCCGTCCAGGACGGAGCGGTCCGGGACGATGGCGTCGCGGCCCTCGGCCGGATCCTGGCCGTCTGGGCGCACCCCGACGACGAGACCTACCTCGCCGCCGGCGTCATGGCCAGGGCCAGGGACCTGGGCAACGAGGTGGTGGTCGTGACCGCCACCGCCGGGGAGGGCGGCACCACCGATCCGATCCAGTGGCCACCGGAGCGCCTGGCCAGGGTTCGGCTCCTCGAGGTCGAGGCGGCCATGGCCGTGCTCGGCGTCGACGACCACCGCCATCTGGGCCATCAGGACGGCGCGTGTGCCCAGGTGCCGTGGGAGCAGGCCGTCGGCGAGCTGACGGCCATCATCGAGGAGACCACACCAGACACCATCCTCACCTTCGGTCCGGACGGCATAACCGGCCATCCCGACCACCTGACCGTCTCTGCCTGGACGGTCGAGGCCCACAAGCGGGCCGGCCAGCGGTCCCGCCTGCTGTTCGCCACCACCCCTTCCGAGGACCTGGCGCGCTTCGAGGACCTCCACCGCGAGCTGGGGGTGTTCATCGACGGCTTCGAGGCATGCCCTCCCGACGACGACTTCGCGCTCGACGTGGTGCTGACCGACGAGGAGCTCGACCGCAAGATCGTGGCCCTGAGGGCCCAGGCCAGCCAGACCACCGCCGTCGTGGATCGCATGGGCGAGTCCCTGTACCGGGAGTGGGTGGACAGGGAGACCTTCGTGGCCGCGCCCTTGTGACCGAGGGCCGGCGCCCGGTGGGTTGAGGCATCCCGAACCGGGGTAGGCACCCTGAGGCCAAGGGTGAAAGGCTCGTGTGCCATGGCTCGCAACGCCGCGCAGCAGCTCATCGAGGAGCATCTCGTCGAGGGGGAGATGGAGCCCGGCGCCGAGGTGGGCATCCGGGTGGACCAGACCCTGACCCAGGACGCCACCGGGACCCTGGTCATGCTCGAGCTGGAGCTGATGGGCCTCGACCGGGTG
>Ga0256867_10000590_pt1 | contig 14633 bp, 15 predicted proteins | sample RVTome_15_FD_185939 | JGI IMG/M metagenome (GOLD analysis project Ga0256867, IMG submission 185939) | Soil microbial communities from uranium-contaminated site in the Upper Colorado River Basin, Wyoming, United States - RVT150D86 (HiSeq) ... | reverse complement strand
AGGATCCGTTTAGGGATCCGATTTAGAGAGTTGGACCTTATGCAGCATTGCCCAGACGTCATCTCAGTTTTCCACTCCCTAATTCAAGCCGCTAAGTCGCTTATTGCCATTTTCTGAGCTAACAGGCGGAGTCTAATCGGAAGAGTAAAGGAAGGAAAAGACTCCGGAGAACCGTGCAGATTATAGCGATGAGATTTTCAGCCGACAACTGTTCCCCTCCTTTAGTAGTGATGACCTGATTTCATCTCTGCGTCCTCTGCGCCTCTGCGGTTACTGGCGCTTAATGGACAAATCACCGCAGAGACGCAGAGATACGCAGAGAAGACTTTTCAATTTGGGCCCCCACTCCTCCTTTTGGCCCGTGAGAGGCAGATGTCGCTTAAGTAATGCCTCAAGCTGAAGAATCCGTAGGACGGCAACCGTCGATCACTTGAGCACATAGCGACCATGTTTGAGCGTGCCCACTCGTTTCACAAGTCCCGCCTTCATTAATGGCCGGAGCAGGTCCATCGCTCCTTGTTTCGAAATCTTCAAGGCCTCCCAGATTTCGGCAGGCGCCATCGAGCCCTGCGTCCGAAGCATCTGCAGCAACTCTTCCTGCCTGGGCCGTAGCACCAGCCTCGCACGACTTTTAGAAGCCGAGAATTTCTGGATGCGAGTCCACACTCGCTCCAGTGTTTGCTGTAAACCTTCTGCGCTGTATTCCAACCACGAGGTCAAGTCTTCTCCCTTGCTGCGCACAGTTTGCAACGCGGCGTAGTAACGCGGTCGATCCTCCCAATAGTACTCATCGATTGAGAAGATGTGATGCGAATCGAATCCGCGCCGGTACAGCTCCCACAGAGCCAGCACGCGGCCTGTGCGCCCATTCCCATCGGCAAACGGATGAATTGCTTCAAACCGGTAATGCAATATGGCGGAACTCAGGACCGGCGATAATTCCGTCGACTTCTTGTTCCACCACTCCAACAACTCGAACATCAGGCCTGAAACATCCTCAGGCGGTGGCGGCAGGTATGGTCCAACTCGCACGCGTATCATTCGGTAGCGCCCTGCTTCACCCTGATCCATGACCTTGCCTGCCATGATTGCATGGAGACGAAGGATGTCCTCGTGAAAGAGACGCTTCTTAGTCGCATGCTTCTCAACGTGACGGAGCGCGGCAAAGTAGTTCAACACTTCGCGGCGCGCGCGGGATTCGACTGGTAACTCCGCATTAGCTTCTATCGCCCTGACTTGCTCGAGCGTTAATGGGTTGCCCTCGATGGCAGTGGACGAGTGAGCGTTGCGTGCCCGACTGTCCTTTTGCAGAGCGGGAATCCAGGCGACTTGCACAGCCGCGCTCTGGATACGTTCGCGCAGTGCGGAGATTGCTTCAATCTGTCGCAACAACGCCGGCGTTATCGTGAATTGCGGCTCGTAAGTCACGCCGCAATCTTAGCGGTTGGTCAAGTGTGGGTCAAGTAATGAGTCAAGCCACGGATCTACACGGATCTACACGGATTAAGAGTGCGCCGGAGGCGTGCGCGAGTGTTTGATGTGGCGCCAGACCCACCAGATGATGAAAGCCAGACCCGCTATCCCGATCAGGAAGTCGAACCGGTGAAACCACGTCTTTAAGGTCTCGTCTTTGTCCCACTGCTCGCCAAGTTTTTGGCCCACATACGCGAGCCCAAGACACCACGGTAAAGAGCCTGCAAACGAGTAGATCACGAAGCGAGTGAGATTCATTCGCGCCACGCCCGCGGGAAAGGCGATGAAAGTCCGAATCGCCGGCAATAGCCGTGCGGTAAACACGATCGCTTCGCCATACTTCGCAAACCAACGATCCGCGATGTCGAGATCGTGACGCGAGAGCAAAATGTATCGCCCGTACTTTTCAATGAACGGCCGTCCGCCATACATCCCGGCCCAGTAAGCCACAAGCGAACCCAGCACACATCCAACGGCGCCCGCCAGGCCCACAGCCCAAAGGTTCATCTCGCCTCTTGAAACCAGATAGCCCGCGAAGGGCATTATGATCTCTGAAGGAAGAGGTATGCACGCGGATTCGATGGCCATCAAAAGCACGATGCCCGAGTAACCGAGCGTGGAAATTGTAGCGACGACGAAGCTCGAGAGTATTCCGATTATTTTTGCAACCATATTTGTTGGGTCTCGGGTCCTAAACTCGTATCGCCTGCACCTGCCGCCCTGCCACCTGCTGCTGATCCTATCTATCAGACCAGCCGTGCTGGCCGATCAGGGGCACAAAGGCGCAACCTCCGTGATCTTCTTCCTTGCGTCCTTGCTCGGTCTTTATTACTCGAATTAACCTTTGACTCTCACGCGAGTCGCCGACCGGAACAACCAACCGCCCACCCACTTTTAGTTGTGCAATCAATGGTTCCGGAATAGTTGGACCACCCGCAGCAACAAGGATTCCATCGTACGGCGCATTTGCGGCCCAGCCCAGCGTACCGTCAAAACACTTCACGGTGGCGTTGTAGATCTCCAATTGTCTGATCCTCGCCTGCGCTTCGCGCGCCAAATCGCCGATCCGTTCAATGGAATAAACCTGCGCTGCGATTTGGGATAACACCGCAGTTTGATATCCCGACCCCGCGCCGATCTCCAACACTCGACTATTCGCATCGAGTTCAAGCAGCTCAGTCATCTTCGCCACGATGTAAGGCTGCGAGATCGTCTGGTTTGCGCTGATCGGCAACGCATGATCGCCGTAAGCGCGGCTCTGTAGTGCTTCGGGCACGAAGAAATGGCGAGGGACATTCTTCATTGCTTCGAGGACCTTTGGATCGCTGATGCCGTAATGATCCCGGAGACGAGCAACCATGCGCTCTCTGGGGATGGAGTATTCCTGGAGTGAAGCGGAGCGATGTTTGTTAGCTGGCTGCACCGGAAGAGATTCTGCTTGTTAACTCTTTTGTAGTAGCTCGAAGTCTTTTAGATAGTTCCAGGTTTCGATCGCCGTCAGCGCCTGATGATCGGTCATATCACTGCGGATTGGCGTTACGGATACGTATCCGGATTTGACTGCGTGATAGTCGGTGCCCTCCACCGAGTTCGCGTTGAAATACTCCTCGCCAATCCAGAAATAAGGTTTGCCGCGCGGGTCGATGTGTTCGCTGATCACAGGCCGGGCATTCTTGATTCCCTGCCGCGTCACCTTCACGCCTTTGATTTCTCCCGGAGGCAGATTGATGTTCAGGAGCGTGCCTTCGGGTAAACCTTCCTCCAATACTTTACGCGCTGCCACGACCGCAAACGCCGCGGCTTCTTTGAAGTCGAAATTGTCGCGCGCCACCAAACTCAGTGCTACACCAGGAACACCAAGGATCGTGGCTTCCAACGCGCCCGCTACTGTGCCTGAATAAGTGGCATCATCACCAAGATTGCCGCCGTGGTTGATACCGGAGACACAGATGTGCGGTCGAGCATCGTCGGAAAGAATTTTGTTCAGGGCGAGTGTGACGCAGTCGGTGGGCGTGCCGTCGATTGCCCAATGACGATCGTCGAGTTGACGGATGCGAAGCGGACGAGCGAGTGTCAAACTGTGAGAAGCGCCGCTCATCTCAGACGCCGGCGCGACTACATAAACGTCACCCACTTCCTTCAGGGCTTCCTCGAGTTTGATTAGCCCATCGGAATGAATACCGTCATCGTTTGTAATCAAGATCCGGATCATTACGAATCACACGGCGCGCCTTGCACACTCCAGTTTTGGCTGGCTCGCTCACTCAGGAGCGTCCGATTCTTGAACCTTGGTTAAAGACGACTGGTGAGATAAGACTACGGCCCGTAGTTGTGCAGGAGTAAACTCTAGTCGCGAGGGATGCGCATGCGGCCCTTCTTCTTATTGCGTTTGCGTGCCAGCGCCGATTTCAATTTCGCCTTTTGACCAGGGGGAATGAAGAACGCATGTTTCTTCGCATCCTTGATGATCTCCTCGGTCATCACCTTGCGCTTAAAGCGGCGCAGCGCGCTTTCAATCGATTCGCCCTGATTAACAGTAACTATTGCCATTCGTTCTCAGCTTTCCCTTTCGTTAGATCCCCGTGCAGGCTAGCTATTTAACACGTCTGGAATGCTTCGGGTCAAGTACAGAACCGAGCGCGGCAGCGCCGGGTCGATCTCATCCCTTGCGCGCCCAATTGGATGATCGACCCGGCGCTACCGCGCTCGGTTCTGTTATGCCTGATTAGACAAGCACTGCCTCAGCCGGTTCTTCTTTCTTTCGGCCCAACCCTTTGATCTGCACCGGCTTGTCGGCTTCCTTGGTGTTGAGCTGTTGCTTCAACACCATCTCCTGATACAACTTGCGCATCATTACGGCTTCTTCATGCGCAGTCTTTGGTCCCTCCATTTGCGGCTTGTTCGGCCGCGCCAAATCAACTTCATTCAGAATCAAACCGTGCGCCTTGTCCGCGAGTTCGACGTCCTTGCCACCAGCAAAAATCTCGTGGCGGCCATGCTCCTGATACCACTTCGCAACCGTCGCGTTCTGGTGCATGTTCTCGATAATATTTCTCCAACCGATTCCCGTGTTGTATGCACAGAAGGAAATCTCGCCTTCCTGAGTTCCGTAAGGAATGATGCACATTTCAGTGCGCCGGAAATCGTAGTTGAAGAGATCCTGGAACCACATACCGGCGATAAACAGGAAGTTCCAGCGATCCGAACGGCGCTTCTCGATGTCGTCCTTGCTCCGATCGCCGCTGACCCTTCCATAGTCTTTTCCGGTCAGGCCAAACGACTTGTCAAACTTCTTGAAAAGCTCGTAAAGCGTAAACTGCGACGGCGAATTGTAAGGGTTGTAATGCTTCAAGAGCGTCAAACCCATCATGACGTTCGACATCCACTTGCCGCGCGCTGCGTCCGTGATCTTCTGCATGTCTTTGACCAGGCCCGGGATGTTCAGAAACTCCGGCACCGGACGCATCTCTCTGTTTTCCTTGTCGATCATCACCGCAGTGCCGACGCCGCAGTTCGGATGACAACCGCAGGAGACCTGTCCCCACTCAGCCTGTGGACCATGAACAAGATCCGCAAAATCGGCAAACGCTCCCATCAGCGAAAGCGGGAACCAATCGCGAGTAGGCTCTGTTATGCCAACCTGATCCTTTACATCGTGCGCAAGGTGCGAAAGCGTGTAGCGCTGTTGCAGACGACGATACTCTGTAATCTCTTCATCGCGACCGGTAAACGAAACTGGTTGAAACGACAGGAACGCGATCTTTTTCGGATTGTCGAGCGCGAAGCGAATGATCGATCCAACCTGATCGTTGTTGATACCGTTGACCAGCGTCGTAACCAGAACGATCTCGACGCCGGCTTCGTGAAGATTGTTGATTGCCCTCATCTTCACGTCGAAGAGATTTCCTACCTGACGGTGGCTGTTGGCATCGTTACCGATGCCGTCAAACTGCAGGTAAACGTAACGCAGACCTGCCTCGGCCGCCTGCCGGCAAAACTCTTTACTCTTGGCAAACTCGATTCCGTTGGTTGCTGCCTGCACACTGTTGTAACCAACCTTGCGCGAATACTTGATCGCTTCGAGGAAGTGTGGAGAAATCGAAGGCTCGCCGCCTGAGAACTGCACCGACATCTGGCGTCGCGGTTTGATCGTGATCGCGTTGTCGAGAATTTCTTTGATCTCATCCATGCTCAATTCATGAACGAAGCCAACCTGGTTGGCGTCCATGAAGCACGGGTCACACATCATGTTGCAGCGATTGGTAAGGTCAACAGTCAACACGGCGCCGCGGCCATACTTAACAGTGCTCGAACCGTGATTGTGTAGTTCCTCGTCGTTGTGTGCGTCGATGTCACGGCCGGGAAACATCCTTTCGATGTGGGTGAGAAACTTCGAGTCGATGGCCATCATGTCTTCGAAGTGACCATGAACCGGACAGTCTTTGATCATCCAGATCTGGCCGTCGCGCTCGACGATCTGAGCTTTGATCTCGCCGACCTTCTCGTTGATAAGAACACTGACGTCTTTTTTTCCGCTGATGATCGCTTCGCGCGCTTCAATCACGCAGTTTGGACAGAGTGAATCGGTGGTGCGAGGCCAGCCCAGTGTCGGCTTGCTTTTCTGCCAGGATTTTAAAAGCGGCTTGTCTGACCATTTTGGAGTAAAAGAAGGATTAGGCTTGTATTTATTTACAGCCTGAATTGTGTTGAAAAGGCCTCCCGCGATAAGGGTCAATCCTTTCTCCACGTGCTTGATAGGTCGCATCGGCTCTCCGTCCCGTTTCGATAGTTTTATGGCGCACCCTGGCAGACTAAGACACTCCAAGGCCGTGGACGTATGGGCAATGACCGTGCCGTCTCGATTGATACGCGCTAACTGTAAGTGTGACTATTATTTAGAGGGATGCAGGAAGGCGTCAGACAACAGTTGACGTGTGTCTTCATGCTACACGCCACTGGGAAGGAGCGAGAGTGTTGCATTTTGGCCGCCGATTTTCTCCCGCAAAGGCGCAAAGGAAAACCTAAATTCTTCCTTTGCGCCTTTGCGCCTTTGCGCGAGAAAAACCCGTGATCTACTTGTCGCCCATCGCCGCGGTCATCGCGGCCAGGATTGCGTCAGTGACTCTTCGTTTGAAAAGCTCCTCAATTTTCCCAGGCGAAAGATCAAAATCAACGGGCGACTCTTCTATCCGTTTGATAATCGTGCCTTCTGAAAAACCGGCTTCCACCAGTCGTATAACCCCTTCATTGGTCAGCGTCGGTGTTTTCTCGAGCTTGGGCGATGCGCTGTCGCCACCTTCGCCTTGAGGTTTTATGATGCGCACTGTAGCCGAGCCCGTTACGTTTCCTTCGCTCTGGTTACCGCCAAGTCCGCCTCGCGATCGACTCTGCGACTGCGAGCTTCCGCCCGAACCAAAGATACTACCGCTCTGACTTTGGGAATCTCCGACGTTGGGCCTCTTTAAGTCTTTGAAGAACGAATCACCCGACCACTCGTCTTCAGTCCCGATGAATGTCCCCATCTGCGACGACAGCATCGCCAGGATGATGTTCTCATTCACGCCATTGCGCTTCAGTTCAATCAGTTCTTCCGTATCGAGTTTGAAGACGCCGGGCCGGTTGTTGATGATTGCGATAACAGTCTTCTCTTTGAAACCGGCTTTGACGAGTTTTATGACGGAGGCATTGGTAAGCGGTGCGTCGGAGGCTTGCTGAGCGCTGCCAACCGCAAAAAGTGAAAGACACAGGAACGTGCTCGCAAGTAATCGCTTCATCTTTCGCCCGCGCCTTTCGATGCTGGTGGGTTAACAGGCTTCTTCGTCCGTGCGGTGGTGCGTTTGTATCGATAACTGATCTTCTTGACGTAGTTGCGCGTCTCTCGATACGGAGGCACTTTGTTCCCAAACCTCGCTACGGCGCCTTCACCCGCGTTGTAACTGGCCAGAACCAGATCCACACGGTTATTAAAACGATTCAACAGCTCGCGCAAATATCTTGTACCACCGGAAATATTTTGTGCGGGATCGTGCGGCCGTCGCACGCCAAACCGCGCTCCGGTTCCCGGCATCAGTTGCATCAATCCGCGCGCGCCTTTTGGCGAGACCGCGTGCGTGTTGAAGTGCGACTCCTGCTCCATCACGAGAAAGATCAGGTATGGGTCGACGTTATACCTGCTTCCATTCAGCCTGATGAGTCTATCGAGTCCCGGTCTGCCTGTGCTCCAACCGCGTTCTTTCTTTCCTGACTGCGCGATTGTTTCTGCATCTTCCGGGACGATTCGATCGACACGGCTGCGGTCGAGGAAGATCGACATGGAGCCACGGTTGTACCAAACGCCTGCAGGAGACTCCGTGGCGCTGTCGGCTTCGACGCGAGCGCCGCCCTTCAAATAGATCCAGGCAGGCTTGTCGTAGATAGCGTTTGTTGTTGGTGTTTGGGCAACGACGTCAGTAACTTCAAAGTGATCGTCGTCGTTGTTTGACTGTACGAGTGCTGGTGCTGTCGGTGTGCTTCGCTCGATCTTCTTTACTTTGTCCTTCGACAACAGATGGCTAGATTGCCCTTCCGGTACCAAACTCCCTGTGGAGTTTCCGTTGCTTCATCGACAACCAGATAAGAGCCATCAGCCAGCTTGATTCTGACTTCCTCCGTCTGTGAAAACGCGTAACTCGAACAGATCGCGAGGAGGAGACAGGTTAGAAAGAGTCTTATCGGAATCTGAATCATGTACTTTGTGCCTTGTGCTTCGTTCTTTGCTCCGTAGGAGCAACATGTTTATAGCCATCAGTCGGCTAATTCTTCTCGCTCCGTTAGGAGCGACATTTCGTTGATGCGCTTGGAGAACATCGCGCTCCTACCGGAGCGCCGTCGCTGCATTGCAACGTGAGCTATAAACATGTTGCTCCTCCGGAGCAAAGACCGAAACCCAAGACCCAGGACCCAACTTCCTACAGTTCCAACGGATCCGCGAGTGTCCTCTCGATCATCGTTTCCTGCGTCTGCGCCGGCGCAAACGTGTGCGACGTACCGAAGTAGTTCCGCCAGGCGATATCGACAATGTGTGGCGTCAGCTCCAGCCCCTGTTTCTCAAACAGACAAATGTCTGTCGCCCTATCCATTAAGTCGCGCGGCTCACAACCCTTCATCTGACGACGCTCCACACGATACTTGGTCAGGATATGGTCCAGGACCGTCTGTTCGACGTGAATTCCACGCTTGTTTGCCTGGTACTTGAAGATCGCTGTGTACGCTCCCGGCGTGGGCGGCTCGACGCGTGCCCTGTATCCCATGCGTCGGAGAAACGCCTGATCTGCGAGATCCTTCTCTTCAAGGTTGGTGGAAAACACAACCAACTGCTCAAACGGAACTTCTATCTTCTTTCCTGTGTGCAGCGCGAGATAGTCAACACGTCTTTCAAGCGGCACGATCCAACGGTTCAACAAATCCTGCGGCGCAACACGCTGCCGGCCAAAGTCGTCGATAACCAACGTCCCGCCGTTTGATTTCATCTGGAACGGCGCTTCGTAAAACTTCGCCGCCTCACTCCACGTCAAATCCGCGTTCTCGAGTGTCAACTCGCCGCCGACCACAACCAGCGGGCGTTGAATAAAGCACCAGCGACGATCGAAGTCGTGCGGAGTTTCATCCGCGGGCATGGCCTCGTGACAGTGAGAATCGAAGACTCGAATGATCTGCCCGTCGATCTCAACCGCATAAGGAATCCAGATTCCGCCCGCCAATGCGTTGTTGATGCGCTCTGCAACCGCAGTCTTTCCAGTGCCCGGCAATCCCGTCAGAAACAGTGAACGGCGTGAATTGATGACGCAGCCCAGTGTCTGAAGCAGCGACTCCGGCAGGACCAGGTCGTGAAATGCCTGCTTTACGGTTTCAATCGATGCCGTATTGGACGGGATCGACTGCAGCTTCATCATGTGGGAGTAGTCGCGCAGAGAGACTGGCGCCGGTCCAACATAACCGCAGATAGACAACAGACGCGTCAGACGATCCCAGCCGTGGTCCAACATTGCGTAACGCGTCGAACCAATCGCCGACTGCATCTTCACCTCGATCAGCTTTTCCCGGTACAGCTTTTGGAGCAGATCCTCGGTTAGCGCTCGTGGAAGATTGATGCGTTCGGCGACTGCAGTAGTCGTCGGCTCGGGCAGCATGGCTACGTGCTTCAACGCGAGATCGCATAGAAAACCTTCGCTGATACCGGAGTCAGCCAATTCCTCGGGAAGTGGCGGCCCCATGCTTTCGATTTCCGCGCGCGTCAGAATTGCGGTGTGCGACATGTGAGTTTCTCTTTTCGTTGAAATATCTGCAAGACAATCTCTGCGTAATCTCTGCGTCCTCTGCGCCTCTGCGGTGAACTCGTTTTCCTCTATATTTTTACGGCAGAGACGCAGAGGAACGCAGAGGTTACGCAGAGAAACGATTTCAAAGTGCTATCACTACCGTCTCAACAAGACTATTTGCCGATAGTGGAAGCGCTGCCATTAGAGGCCAGAGCCAATGCTGCGCGAGCACCTTCTGATTCCGTCGCTCGACCAACGCGCTGGTAGAGATCAGCCAGGCGCCGCAGAGCGATGGAGTTGTTTGGGTCGATCTGACGTGCCGATTCGTAGTAACGAATGGCGTCGTCTTCGCGACCAAATCTCTCGAGCATCTTCGCGGTATTGAGATTGCCGGTTAATGGACCAGTGGCGCGTGTAAAGGCCTTGTAAGCTTCGTCAATCTTCCCCAGCCGGCAATACGCCAGACCGAGGTTGTTCAAAATCCGTTCGTCGGTTGGCGCAAGTTTGGCAGCTCGCTTCAAGCGATCGACCGCAGCTCGATAGTTTCCGTTCTGGTAGAGCGAGAAGCCGAGGTTGTTGAGCGTGTCTGCGTCCGCTTCAATCTTTACTGCACGTTCGAACGAGTCCTTCGCCCTCTCACCGAATCCCTTCTTGCCGTAGGCCACGCCCAGGAGGTTGTGGGCCTCGGTTAGTTTTGGATCGAGCGAAACAGCCGTGGAGAGCTCCGAGATGGCTTCGTTATAGCGACCTTCGAGAAGATATTCCCTTCCCGCTTCCAAATGTTCCCGTGCGGACGCGCCTGATGTGTCTTTCCTGGTCTGGGTGCGCGCATCATTAATTCTGGTGACGGCGACAGTTTCAAACCTCTCGGCATCTTTCTCGGTCATGCGGTGGATCTTGTTTTTATCGTCCCTGCCACGGAAGAGTTTACCGAAGGCTTTGAACGGGGCCGCCAGAACCTTTACGACTTTGTTTCCCTTTTTCTTCGGCCTGTCGATACCGGCGTCAGAACCCGAATCCTCGAGAACGATGGCATCGGGATCACCCTCGCGTTCGTCCGTGGATGCGCTCCACATGGCAGTCGCGGCGATCGTGAATACAAAAGCAATTAGAACGGCAATGATTCTACGTTTGTTCATTGGTCCAACTCCTCTACATCCTGGCTAGAACGTCAATGAGGTTAAGGGCCGCCGGTCCAAGGATTGCGATAAAAAGTGTCGGGAACAGGAAACAAGAAAGCGGGAACAACAGTTTGACGGCAGCTTTTTGCGCTTCCTGCTCGGCTCGCTGGCGTCGTTTCGTTCGAAGTGAATCTGAGAAGACGCGCAGTCCTTTAGCGATCGAAGTACCAAACTTGTCAGTCTGAATCAACATGGCGACGAGACTGCGGAGATCGTCGACCCCGGTCCGCTCAGCTAAATTGCGCAATGCTTCATCGCGCTCGCGGCCCACCCGGATTTCGAGATTCGCGAGTTCGAATTCGATAGCGATCGCTGAATGCACGTCTCTCAACTCGGTCGCGACTTTCATCATCGCAGCGTTCAAGCCGAGGCCGGCTTCGACAGAGACCACCATCAGATCGAGCGCATCCGCGAGTCCCCAGCGCAGATCTCTCTGGCGGTTTCTCGTAATTCTTCCGAGGAAATAACGCGGAAGAATGAAGCCGACGACAAAAGCAAGAATGATATAGACAATTGCGCTCATCAGCGGTCGCGCCATCAAAGCACAAACGCCAGCCACTAAGAGCGGAAACCCAGCCATCGAACCAAGTTGAATCGCGCGATAGATGATGGGAGCTTCCGGCGAACGGAAACCCGCATGCATCAGTTGCTTTTGCAGCTTTCGCGCTTCAGTGGCGGAAGGAGGCACCAGCCTATTCAGCGGTGTCGCCAGTCGCTGTGCGATATCTGTAGCCGGATTTTCGTCCGGCATGATTATCGGTTGAGCGTTTTCGGTGGCGCCTTCCCTTCCACCAAGCCTGCGCAGCCTTTCAGTGGCGGCACTCTGCGGCCGGTAGACCAACCAGTAAACACCAAGCATTCCGAGGGAGATGCAGACGAAAGTGGAGATGGCGATTATGAGTAGCATTGGTCTTTGGTTTGATCTGTGTGATCTGTGTAATCTGTGGTTAGATCTTGATTCTCAAAATCTTCCTAACAATCAACATCCCCGTAATCTGCATGAACAATGCTGTGGCGATCAGGTAATGACCGCGCGGATCTTTCCAGAGCACGCTCATGTATTCAGGGTTCATTACCGTCACCGCTACCGCTACAAAGATTGGTAACGCACAGAGCAGCCATGCGGACATGCGCGAGCTCGTCGTCAACGTCTTCAGATCGCCCATGATGCGGAAGCGTTCGCGTATCGTGTAAGCAACTTTCTCGAGTATCTCGGCCAGGTTACCGCCCGTCTCACGTTGAATAAGGATTGCTGTCACACACAAGCGCAGGTCCAATAAGGGAATTCTCTGCGTAAGATTCTCGAGGGCAAGTTTCACTGAAAGACCGAGATTCTGTTCCTCATAAGCTTTCCGAAACTCGGTAGCGATAGGCTCGGGCATCTCCTGGGAGACCATGTGCAGAGCTTCCGAAAACGCGTGTCCCGCACTGAGTGCCCTGCTGATCAAGTCGAGCGCATCCGGAAGATGTTCGAGAAACTGGTTGAAACGTTTCTTGCGTCTCCACCAAACGTGCAGCAAAGGCAGCGAGGCAGTGACTAGTCCCGCCAGAATCATCAACGGAATGAATACCGTCAGCACTGACGCAGCAAGGGCGCCCAGCAAGCCGGCCATGAACGAAAACATCAGCAAACGCGAAGGCGTGATGTGCAGGTCAGCCTGGTCCAACATGCGCTTCAACTGCAACGCTGCCTGGAGATCGATCAGCGTCCGGTTAACCCAGGGGATCTCACTCATCAGCTCGTTGCGAGCGAGCATTACATCAACGTCCTCTGCATGAGCTGAATGCAGCAACGCTTCCGAAAGTCGCTTTTGCAGGCGAGCACGCTTCTTGTCAGTGCCATGTGTAGCCAGCAGGTAGGCGCCAAGGACCAGGAACAATGCAAACACGAATACAAGAAACGATATGATCATTTTGACTACATCTCCTCGAAGAAGACGCGCGGCAACTGCAAACCGCATGCTTTCAACCGTTCGGCGAACCGTGGACGGATTCCTGTCGGGCGGAAGCGTCCGAGCACCTGGCCCTGAGCATCAACTCCGGTTCTCTCGTATTGGAAGATTTCCTGCATGGTGATCGTTTCGCCTTCCATGCCGGTGATTTCAGAAATCGACGTCACACGACGCGAACCGTCGGACATGCGCGCAACCTGGACCACCAGGTTCAGAGCGGACGCAACCTGCTGGCGCATCGCACGGTCCGAAAGACGCATACCAGTCATCTGGATCATTGTCTCGAGGCGGGCCAGCGCGTCGCGTGGGGTGTTGGCGTGTATTGTGGTCAAACTGCCGTCGTGACCGGTGTTCATGGCCTGAAGCATGTCGATAGCTTCACCACCACGAACCTCGCCGATCACTATGCGATCCGGACGCATACGAAGTGCGTTACGCACCAGGTCTCTCTGCGTCACTTCACCACGGCCTTCAATGTTGGGCGGCCTCGTTTCGAGTCTGACAACGTGTGGCTGTTGAAGTTGAAGTTCAGCCGAGTCTTCGATGGTGACGATGCGTTCGTTCTCCGGAATGTAGGCGGACAGCGCGTTGAGCAGCGTCGTCTTACCGGCGCCTGTGCCCCCCGAAATCAAAACGTTCAGGCGCGCGCTAACAACCATCTGCAGCATGTCGGCGATGTCTTTGGTGAGCGCTTTGTATTCGATCAACGACGACATTCGCAGCGGATCGGCGCCAAAACGCCGAATCGATAAAACCGGACCATCGATCGAAAGCGGAGGGATGATGGCGTTGACGCGCGAGCCGTCTTGCAGTCGCGCATCCACCATTGGCGACGATTCGTCTATGCGGCGGCCAACGGACGAAACGATTCGCTCGATAACGCGCATCAAGTGCTCGTCGTCTTTGAATCTCACGTTGGTGGCTTCGATCTTGCCGCGCCGTTCGATGTAGATCGTGTTGTGCGCATTAACCAGGATGTCGGAGATCGTGGGGTCTTTCAGTAGCGGCTCGAGTGGTCCAAGTCCAAAGAGTTCATGCTGAACGTCATTGACGAGTCGCTCCCGTTCAGAGACGGACAATGGCATGGCTTCCTGTGCAAGCACGCTCTCGGCCAAACGCGAGACTTCCGCATGGACCTGATCCGGAGTGAGCGTCGACAGCTTGGTCAAATCCATCCGGTTGATCAACGTCCGGTGCAGACGCGACTTCATTTCCTGGAAAGAGTGTTGACCGGTGCCGTCCGATCCGCTTCCCGGAACGTTATTGTTGCCGATTAATCTTTCACGAAGTGCCATGATGTTATCCACGTGCGGCCGCCTGCCGCTGCGTTAGACCTTTTCCATTGAGGTTTGAAGATTGAACTGCGACTGAGCCGGCTGCTTTTTGAGTAACGAACTCCAGAAAGGTTTCCGTTGCTTTGACTCATCGATTGGCGCAACAGCCAACGACATTTGCTCCGCGATGCGACGAATCTCGAGCGCGATCTTTGAAGTGGGTTCGGCCTGCACAAGTGGCGTACCCAGGTTGATCGAACCAACCGCTGTCTGGTAGTCGCTGGGCACAAAACCAACGCACGGTTCGCCCAAAAACTTCTCTACCTGGCGGAGATCGAGATCGATCTGTTTGCTCCAACGATTGACGACGATACGTATTTTCTTGCGCGGGTATCCGAGCCTGTCGAAAATCTCGAGCGCTCTTTGCGTGCTGCGAATGGCCGGAATATCGAGCGT
>Ga0256867_10000589_pt1 | contig 14633 bp, 17 predicted proteins | sample RVTome_15_FD_185939 | JGI IMG/M metagenome (GOLD analysis project Ga0256867, IMG submission 185939) | Soil microbial communities from uranium-contaminated site in the Upper Colorado River Basin, Wyoming, United States - RVT150D86 (HiSeq) ... | reverse complement strand
CAGCCCGATCTTGCGGGCGGCGTGGAGGAACGTGAGGACGGGCACGCTGTTGGGACCGCACCACACGGCTCGGTCCCCCGGCTTCACGCCCAGCGCCAGCAGCCCGTTGGCCAGGCGGTTGACGGTCCGGTTGAGCTCGCCGTAGGTGATCGACGTGTCTCCGTCGATGACGGCGACGCGGTCGGGCGCATTCTGGGCGTGGCCGGCAAGGAGGTCGGTGGGCACGGCCGCAGGTTAGTGACGGAAAAGCAGGGTGCGGTCGGTCGTCAGACCGACACCATCAAGGGGCGGCGGGTGGGGGTCGGGCCGGACTACAGCGGCATCGCGAAGGTGACGGTGACACCGTCGTCGCCCAGCTCCGTGAAGCCGACGACGCGGTAGAACGCCTGGGCCTTGGTGTTGGCCGTGGCGACCCCGAGGTGGAGGCCGTGTGACCCGGTGGCGCGAAGCTGCGCCATCAGCCTGTCGATCAACCGCCGGCCCCAGCCCTGTCCCTGCAGGCGGGGGAGCAGGTCGATGTGGAGATGCGAGGGGTACGTCGCGACCAGGTCTGCCCGCGTGCGGGCGGGCGAGTGCATGAGGGCTATGAGCAGATCGTCGAAGTCGGCGTCGCCGTCGGTCCGATACGCCGGGTAGCGCCGCCGCAGCTCGGGCCACCACTCGCGCTCGAGGCGATCCTCGAACTCGGCCGTGTCCGCCGCGCCGAGGACGTAGCCGGCGACCCCGTCGTCGTCCTCGACCACGAAGGCCAGGTCGGAGGCCAGCGTCAGGTAGGGGCCGGCGTAGATGTGCCCCAGGAGGGCGGGGTCGCGGAGCAGATGGGTGGCGTCCCCCCCGGCCGCTCCGGTGCGAACGCAGATGTCGTAGACGGCGTCGTGGTCGCCGGTTCGGTAGCGGCGGAGTCGGGGCACGGAGGCCAAGTTTGCCGGGTGGCAAGCCTGACTCGCGAGGTTGCTAACCTGCCGCGCCGTCCCCTGCGGATCCCTGATTTGCCCGGGAATGGAACGTGTCTGATAGATTGCGAAAGAATTCACAATGTCCCGAGCGGAACTTGCGAGGGGGCCAGGGTGCAAGGAGCGAGGGGTGGCCGATCTGTCCGCCAGGCGTGAGCTGAACCGAAGCGCTGGCGACGCGCTGTCGACGGCGTTCGAGCTGGCGGTGACCCCGGCCTTGTTGGCCCTCATCGGGTGGAGGCTGGACGCCTGGCTCGGAACCTCGCCGTTGTTGCTGCTGGTGCTGTTCTTCTTCACCATCGGTTACGAGATCTGGAAGCACTTCGCCCGGTACGACGCCCGGATGCGCGAGCAAGAAGCGCTGGTCCCGGGCTTGGCGAAGCGAGCGGAGCCGGAGGAGCCAGGGCAGTGAGGATCACCGCCGCGGACCTGCGGACGCCGGTAGCCGACGCTCCCGCCGTGGAGCGGGAGTTGGCGTTCGACATGCTCAAGCGCGGCGTGTGGTTCGCCCCGCTCGTCGTGATTGCCGCCACCGCCATCTGGGGAACCGCCGGCGCGTCGTCGGCGGGCGTGGCGATCGGGCTCGTGGTGGTCAATCTCCTGCTGGCCGCCATGGCGCTGTCCTGGGCCGCCCGCCGGTCGCTGAACCTGCTCATGGTCGTCGCCCTCGGCGGTTTCGTGGTGAGGATGGGGCTGGTCACCGTCGTGCTGTTGCTGGTCAAGGACGAGCCGTGGGTCGACCTTGTCGCCCTCGGCGTCACCGTGCTGGTCACCCACCTCGGGCTCCTGTTCTGGGAGCTGCGCTATGTGTCCGCGTCCCTCGCCTTTCCGGCCGTCAAGCCGGCACCCAAGGAGGCAACGCACCCGTGATCGTCGGGCTCGAGTTCCCGCCCATCAGCCACCTCGTCGAGTGGCCCACGCTCTTCGGTGGTGACGCCCTCGGCGTCAACAAGGTCGTGCTGTTGATGTGGATCTCGGTGGCGCTGGTGTTCGGGCTGTTCTACGCCGCCACGCGTGAACCGAAGCTGGTGCCGACCGGCGTCCAGAACGTGGCCGAGAGCACGGTCGAGTTCGTGGAGGAGCAGATCGTCATGCAGACGATCGGGCCCGACGGCCGCGGCTACATGCCGTTCCTGCTCACGCTGTTCACGTTCGTCTTCACCTGCAACATCTGGGAGCTGATCCCGGTGGTGCAGATGCCGGTGAACGCCCGGATCGCCCTGCCGATGTTCATGGCGATCGTGGTGTGGTTCGTCTACATCATCACCGGGATCAGGCATCAGGGGTTCTTCGGCTACTTCAAGAACGCGACGATCCCACCGGGCGTCCCCAAGGCGATCCTGCCGCTGGTGGCGTTCATCGAGCTGATAGGGATCCTCGTCACGCGGCCCTTCTCGCTGGCGATCCGGCTCTTCGCCAACATGCTCGCCGGGCACCTGCTGCTCGTGACCTTCGCGGTCATCACCCAGGCCCTGTTCGCCTCGACCATCCTCGGCGGGGCGCTGCCGCTGGCGCTGCTCATCTTCCTGATGGGGTTCGAGCTGCTGGTGTCGTTCCTGCAGGCCTACATCTTCACCATTCTCGCTGCCGTGTACATCGACAGCTCCATGCACCCCGAGCACTGAGCACAACCCAAGGAGACGAACCCCGTGCTTCACGTCCTAGCCCAGCAGGCCGAAGGCGAACTCGAGGCGGGCCTCACCGCCGTCGGCCGAGGCATCGTCTATGGCGGCGCCGCCATCGGCCCCGGCATCGGCATCGGCCTGGTGGTGGGCAACGCCATCACCGCCATGGCCCGCCAGCCCGAGGCGGCCGGCATGGTGCGGACCACCATGTTCCTCGGCATCGCCTTCACCGAAGCCCTGGCGCTGTTCGGCTTCGTGCTGGCCTTCATCATCTCCGGCTGAGGAGGCCGTCGTGCGAACTCGAACCCTGGTCGCGACCCTGCTGCTCGCTTCCGGCGCGCTGCTCGTCGGGGCGTCCCCGGCGCTCGCGCAGGAGGGCGATGAGGAGCCGCAGCTCTCCGAGGACACGGAGGAGTGCATCCACCTGGCCGAGGAGGCGGACGACCCCGAGGCCTGCCAGGAAGCCCCCAACCCGATCCTGCCCGCGACCAGCGAGCTGGTGTGGGGCTCGGTCAGCTTCGCAGCCCTGCTGTTCCTGCTCTACCGGTTCGCCTACCCGCAGATCAGGCAGATGATGGACAACCGGACCGAGCGCATCCGGTCCGACCTCCAGGCGGCCGAGGGCGCCAAGGGCGAGGCCGAGCAGGTTCTGGCGGAGTACCGGGCCCAGCTCAACGACGCCCGCGCCGAGGCGGGGCGCATCATCGAGGAGGCCCGCCAGGCCGCCGACCGCCTCAAGCGGGACCAGGAGGCCCGCCTCCAGACCGAGCTGGCGGAGCTGCGGGCCCGGGCGATTGCCGACATCGAGTCGGCCAAGGCCCAGGCCGTGGCCGATCTACGGGGCGAGGTCGCGCAGCTCGCCCTCGGCGCCGCCGAGACCGTGGTCCAGCACAGCCTGGACGAGGCCACGCAGACCCAGCTGATCGAGGACTACATCAACCAGGTGGCGGCGCAGCGTTCGTGAGGGCGGGCGCCACGCACTTTCCTAGGAGCAACGCTGAAGTGCCAGCGAAGCGAACACTGCAGGCCGACGGCGCTAGCGCCTTACGGCCGCGTGACGGCGATGGGTGTGGGGCGCAGCCCCATGGGAGAAACTGAGATGGCAGACGACCGCACGCTCGCCTACGCGGAGGCCCTCTTCGGGGTGGCCCGCGCCGAGGGGACCCTCGGCGCGGTGGAGGACGAGCTGTTCCGCTTCTCTCAGACGCTGCAGGGCAACGACGAGCTGCGGAACGCGCTCACCGACGCAGGCATCCCCGCTGCCCGGCGCCAGCAGATCGTGGAGGACCTGCTGGGCGGGAAGGCGTCCCCCACCACCGTGGCCCTCGTGTCGATGGTCGTCGGCACCGGCCGGGCCCGGCAGCTGCCCACGATCATCGAGCGCCTGGTGGAGATGAGCGCGGCCGAGGCCAACAAGGAGGTCGCCGAGGTGCGCTCGGCGGTCCCGCTCACCGACGACCAGCGCGAGCGGCTGGCCGAGGCCCTCGAGGACGCCACCGGCAAGCAGGTCGAGGTCAAGGTGGTGGTGGACCCGTCGGTGCTGGGCGGCATCGTGGCCCAGGTCGGCGACACCGTCATCGACGGGTCGGTGCGTCGCCGGCTCGACCAGCTGAAGAACGCTCTCTGAGGAACGAGGACGACACCGATGGCAGAGCTGACCATCAACACCGCCGACATCGCCGAAGCGCTCCGCAAGAACCTCGAGGACTTCAAGCCCGGCGTCGAGACCGCCCAGGTGGGGTGGATCACGGTGGTGGGCGACGGCATTGCCACCGTGGCGGGGCTGCCCGGCGCGGCGGTCAACGAGCTTCTCGAGTTCGAGAGCGGTGTCCTGGGGCTGGCCCTCAACCTCGACGAGGAGTCGATTGGCTGCGTGGTGCTGGGCGACGCTGCCGAGGTGAGGGAGGGCGAGTCGGTCAAGGCAACCGGCCGCATCCTGTCGGTGCCCGTCGGCGACGGTCTGCTCGGGCGGGTGGTCGACGCGCTCGGCAGCCCCATCGACGGCAAGGGCGCGCTGGTGGGCGTCGAGGTGAGACGCATGGAGATCCAGGCGCCCGGCATCATGGGCCGCCAGCCGGTGCACGAGCCGCTGCAGACCGGCATCAAGGCCATCGACGCCATGACCCCCATCGGGCGGGGTCAGCGCGAGCTGATCATCGGCGACCGCAAGACCGGCAAGACCACCGTGGCGGTCGACACGATCATCAACCAGCGTGGCCTGGGCATGAAGTGCATCTACGTGGCGATCGGCCAGAAGGAGTCGACGGTGGCCAACACCGTGTCGACCTTCGAGCAGTACGGGGCCCTGGACTACACGGTCGTAGTCGTGGCCGGCGCCTCCGACCCCTCGCCGTTCAAGTACCTGGCGCCGTATGCCGGGTGCGCCATGGGCCAGCACTGGATGGAGAACCGCGAGCACGCCCTCGTGGTCTACGACGACCTGTCCAAGCAGGCCGAGGCCTACCGGCAGATCTCGCTGCTGCTGCGGCGGCCGCCGGGCCGCGAGGCCTACCCGGGCGACGTGTTCTACCTGCACAGCCGGTTGCTCGAGCGGGCGGCCAAGCTGTCCGACGACAAGGGCGCCGGCTCGCTGACCGCGCTGCCGGTCATCGAGACCAAGGCCGGTGACATCTCGGCCTACATCCCCACCAACGTGATCTCCATCACCGACGGCCAGATCTACCTGCAGGACGACCTGTTCAAGTCGGGTGTGCGGCCCGCATTCGACACCGGCCTGTCAGTGTCCCGAGTGGGCGGCAATGCCCAGGTCAAGGCCATGAAGACGGCGGTGGGGACGCTCAAGGGCGACCTGTCGCAGTTCCGAGAGCTCGAGTCGTTCGCGGCCTACGGCTCCGAGCTCGACAAGGTGTCCCAGTCCCAGCTCGACCGCGGCTACCGGCTCGTCGAGCTGCTCAAGCAGCCGCTCAACAGCCCTATGCCGGTCGAGGAGCAGGTCGTGTCGCTCTACGCAGCCACCAACGGCTACCTCGACCCCGTGCCGGTTGAGGAGGTGCGGCGGTTCGAGTCCGAGCTGATCGACTGGTTCGAGACCCGGCACCGCGACGTCCTCGACGCCATCCGCACCGACGGCGACATCCCCGACGTCGAGACCTTCGAGGCGGCGATCGCCGCGTTCCGCGACCAGTTCGTGGTCGGCGGCGTCGCCCTCGGTGAGCCAACCGCCGAGGCGCAGGGGGCCGAGGAGCGCGAGATGGCTGGTGGACGCCGCGAGGGCATCCTGCCGGAAGAGGAGATCTCCCGAGACGAGGCCGACGTCTAGTGGCCGGCGGGCAGGAGCGGGCGCTGCGGCGACGTATCCGGAGCGTCCAGTCGACCATGAAGATCACTAGAGCGATGGAGCTGATCGCTGCCACGCGCGTGACGTCGGCCAACCAACGGGTCGCCGCGGCGCGGCCCTACAGCGAGCACATCACCGAGGTGATCCAGAACCTTGCCGAGGTCGGCGGGGTCGTCGACCACCCGCTCCTGCGGCCCGTGGAGAACCTCCGCAAGGTCGCCTTCGTGGTCATCACCAGCGACCGGGGGCTGGCCGGTCCCTACAACACCAGCGTCATCCGCGCTGCCGAGCGCGAGATCCAGGGTCGCCGGGCCGAGGGCGCCGACTACTCCCTGGTGCTCGTGGGAAAGAAGGCCGAGAGCTACTTCCGGTTCCGCGGCTACCAGATCGACGCCGCCTTCAACGGGATGAGCGACAGGCCGACCTACGAGAACGCCCGCGAGGTGGCCACGGTGGTGCGACGGGCCTTCGAGGAGGGGGACGTCGACGAGGTCCTGCTCGTCTACACCCGCTTCCTCTCCGTGGCGTCCCAGCGGGTGGTCGTGCGCCAGTTCATGCCGCTGACCGGTGTCGGGGTCGAGGAGCCGTCCGTGGGACCCCACGCCGACTACGAGTTCGAACCGGCCCCGGATGAGATCCTCTCGCGCCTACTCCCGCGCTACGTCGAGGCCCGCCTGTACGCGGCCATGCTCGATGCGGCCGCGTCCGAGCACGCCGCCCGCCAGCGGGCCATGAAGGCCGCCACCGACAACGCCCAGGAACTGATCACCAAGTACAGCCGGGCCATGAACCGGGCCCGCCAGGACGCCATCACCACCGAGATCATGGACATCGTGGGCGGCGCCGAAGCCATGCGCGCCGCCAAAGTAACCGGCGGCGACCTGCTGGTGGACCACGCGCTCATGTCCGCCGACGTCCTGTCCGACCGCCTCGAATCCTCCCGTTCGTAGGAGCACCCATGACCGTTACCGACACCAGCACCGACACCGGGGCGACACTCAAGGATGGCCGCGTCGTCGCCATCGCCGGCCCGGTGGTCGACGTCGAGTTCCCGCCCGACGCCGTGCCCGCCATCAACACCGCCCTCGAGATGACCGTGACCGTCGACGGAGAGGGCATCGCGGTGCGTGCCGAGGTGGCCCAGCAGATCGGCGAGTCGCGGGTACGGGCCATCTGCCTGAAGCCCACCGACGGCCTCACCCGGGGCACGCCCGTGCGCAACCTGGGCACCGGTCTCGCCATGCCGGTGGGCGACGGCGTGCTCGGCCACGTGACCAACGTGATCGGCGAGCCGCTCGACGTGCCCAAGCTCGACGCCTCCAAGATCGACGCCTGGTGGGACATCCACCGCAAGGCCCCCGACTTCGACACCCTGGAGCCCAAGAAGGAGGTGTTCGAGACCGGCATCAAGGTCATCGACCTGCTCACCCCCTACCTGCGGGGCGGCAAGATCGGCCTTTTCGGCGGCGCCGGTGTGGGCAAGACCGTGCTCATCCAGGAGATGATCCGGCGGGTCGCCGAGCAGTTCGGCGGCGTGTCGGTGTTCGCCGGCGTCGGAGAGCGCACCCGCGAGGGCACCGACCTCTACCTGGAGATGAAGGAGACCGGCGTCCTCGAGAAGGCGGCGCTGGTGTTCGGCCAGATGGACGAGCCACCGGGCGTCCGGCTGCGGGTGGGCCTGTCGGCGCTGACCATCGCCGAGTACTTCCGCGACGTCAAGGGACAGGACGTCCTGCTGTTCATCGACAACATCTTCCGCTTCGTGCAGGCGGGCTCCGAGGTGTCGACGCTGCTCGGCCGCATGCCCTCGGCCGTGGGCTACCAGCCCACGCTGGCCGACGAGATGGGCGAGCTGCAGGAGCGCATCACGTCCACCCGGGGTCGCTCGATCACCTCGTTGCAGGCCGTCTACGTGCCCGCCGACGACTACACCGACCCGGCGCCGTTCACCACCTTCACCCACCTCGACGCCACCACCGAGCTGTCCCGCGACATCACCGCGCTGGGCATCTACCCGGCAGTGGACCCGCTGTCCTCGACGTCGACCATCCTGCAGCCCGACGTGGTGGGGGAGCAGCACTACGCCGTTGCCCGACGGGTGCAGGAGATCCTGCAGCGCTACAAGGAGCTGCAGGACATCATCGCCATCCTCGGCCTCGACGAGCTGTCCGAGGAGGACAAGGTGACGGTGGCCCGGGCCCGCAAGATCCAGCGGTTCCTGTCGCAGCCCATGTTCGTGGCGCGGAACTTCACCGGGTTGGAGGGCATCTTCACCCCCGTGGACGAGACGGTGGCGTCGTTCGAGGCGCTGGTCAACGGCGACCTCGACGAGCTGCCCGAGCAGGCGTTCCTCAACGTCGGCGGCGCCGACGACGCCCGCCGCAAGGCCGACCAGCTGCGCCAGCGGACGGGCGGCGAGTGACGGTCGTGAGGCCCCAGACGTGACGCTCCAGGTCGAGCTGGTGTCGCCCGAGCGCATCCTCTACTCGGGCGAGGCCGACATGGTGATCGCGCGCACCGTGGGAGGGGGCGAGCTGGCCTTCCTCACCGGGCACGCTCCGTTCGTGGGCGCGCTCGACATCGCCACGGTGACCATCCGGTCGTCATCGGGCGACCAGGTGGTGGCGGTGCACCGGGGGTTCGTGGAGGTGTCCAACGACCGGGTGACGATCCTGTCGGACGTCGCTGAGCTGGGCAGCCAGGTCGACGTCGAGCGGGCCCGCCGGTCCGCCGAGGAGGCCGAGCAGCGGATGCGGCAGGCCGACGACGCCGAGGCCGAGGCAAGCGCCCGCCGCGCCCACGTGCGTATGGCCGCGGCCGGCGGCACCCGGGGCGTCTGATCCGGCTCCATCGGGGAGACTGGCGGCCGTGACGAGGGCCATTCGCAGATCGGTCGCACTGCTCGTCAGCGCCGGCTTGAGCGCAGCCTGCTCAGGAGGGTCGGACGATTCGGATCAGTCGGACGCAGCCACCCCCGACGACGAGACGGCGCAGGCGCGGGCGGGGGCCCCCGAGGCCGAGGAGTTCGGCGGCGGCGACTTCTACGCCGCGCCCGACCCCGTGCCCGACGACGAGCACGGCACGCTCGTGCGCTACCAGCCGGTGGACGCCCTCGACGTCGGTGGGGCGGCCGCGTGGCGGATGATGTACGTGTCCGAGTCGCTCGAGGGCGAGCCGATCGTGGTGACCGGGACCGCCCTCGTGCCGGCCGGCGAGGCGCCTGCCGGGGGACGTCCGGTGCTGACGATCGCGCACGGCACCAGCGGCATCGCCGACGAGTGCGCCCCCTCGAAGGACCCGGTGGCGACGGAGCTGTCACTCATGGGACAGTTCGTCGACGCCGGCTACCTGGTTGTGCTGAGCGACTACGAGGGGCTGGGCACGCCTGGCCGACATCCCTACCTGGTGGGCGAGAGCGAGGGCCGGGGCGTGCTCGACGGCGCCCTCGCGGCCCGTGAGCTCCCCGACGCCGAGGCCGGCGACACGCTCTCGATCTTCGGGTACTCGCAGGGCGGTCACGGTGCGCTGTGGGCCGGCCAGCTGGCGGCCGATTGGGCACCGGACTACGAGCTTGTCGGCACCGTGGCCGGCGCGCCCGCCACCGAGCTACCCGTCATCTTCAGTGCCGCCGGGTCGCTGCCGATCGCCGGGTTCCTGTACATGATCATCGCCGGGTTCGCCGAGGCCTACCCCGAGGCCGACCCGGGGTTGGTGCTCACGCCCGCCGGCGAGGCGGAGCTGCCGCAGGTGGACGAGGGCTGCGTCGGAGAGGTGATCGAGCACTTCGCCGACACCCCCAACGCCGAGCTCCTGAAGCCCGGGCTTGCCGAGGTGGAGCCGTGGGCCGACCTGGAGGCCGCCAACGACCCCGGTCGCGTAGCGACGGACAGCCCGATCCTGATCGTGCACAGCGCCGCCGACAACGTGGTGCCCGCCACGCTGAGCCAGCTGCTGGTGCAGCGCATGTGCGGCGAGGGCCAGGTCGTCGAACGGCGGGTCTACGACAAGGGGCAGGGTCACGTGGAAGCGGTGCCCGACGCTGTCAACGACGGTTTCGAGTGGCTCCAGCAGCGGGCCGCCGGTGGCGAGCCCGTGTCGACCTGCGCGGCCGGCTGAGGCCCCCCATGCCCCGCCGCCGGTTGGGGGTTGCGCTGTTGCTACCGGAACCTGCGGCGACCGAGGTGGACGGCCTCCGGCGGGCCCTGGGCGACGGCACGCTCGGGCGCATCGCGGCGCACCTCACGCTGGTACCGCCCGTGAACGTCCGGGGGGACGACATGCCCGTGGTCCTCGACGTCCTCCGGCAGGCGGCGGCGGATACCGGGCCGCTGGATCTGCGGCTCGGCCCCGCCACGACGTTCCACCCGGCAACGCCGGTCGTCTACCTGGGCGTCGACGGGGATGTCGCCGGGCTGCACGCGCTGCGGAGCCGCGTCTTCCACCCGCCGCTGGAGCGCCCACTGACGCGACCATTCGTCCCCCACGTCACGCTGGCCGACGAGCTCGATGCGGACCGCATCCGTGCCGCGGTGGCCACGCTGGCCGATTTCGTCGTCGACGTGCGGTTCGAGGCGGTCCACCTGCTCGAGGAGGGGCGCGGGCGGATGTGGCGGCCGATCGCCGATGCGAGGTTCAGCCGCCGCTGGCTCCGCGGCTGAGGCGTACGCGCGGCAATTGGGTCCGGCCACACGGTCTGGAGGCAATGCGGTCCGGGCGCCGGCCCCACTGCCTCGAGCCCGCGGTGGCGGACCGTATTGCCTCGGGGCCCGCCGCCTACGCTCCGCTGGCAGTGTCCACCCCCACGCCCACCTCCTCGGCGACGTGGCGCACCGCACTGGTCACCGGGGCCTCCTCGGGGATCGGCGCCGCGCTCGCCCGCCAGCTCGCCGCCGAGGGCACCGACCTCGTCGTCGTCGCCCGCGACAAGGCCCGGCTCGAAGCTCTCGGCGCCGAGCTCACCGGAGCGGGGCCCGCCCGTGGCGGCGTCGCCGTCGAGGTCTTGCCGGCGGACCTCGCCGACGCGGGGTCGCTGGCCGCGGTCGAGGCCCGCGTCGCCGCCGCCGACAAGGCCGTCGACCTGGTGGTCAACAACGCCGGCTTCGGCACCTACGGCCCGTTCATCGACGCCGACATCGACGTCGAGGAGCGGGAGATCGCGGTCAACGTGACCGCCCTGGTGCGGCTCACCCACGCCGCCGTGCGGGCCATGGTGCTCCGGGGCCGCGGGGCGATCATGAACATCTCATCGATGGCGGCGCTCCAGGCCACGCCGGGCAACGCCATCTACGGGGCCACCAAGGGCTTCGTGGCGATGTTCGGCGAGGCCGTGTCGAGCGAGCTGGCCGGCACCGGCGTGACCGTCACCACCGTGCTCCCCGGCTACACCCACACGGAGTTCCACGAGCGGGCCGGCGTCGAGCCCCGCCGGCCCCTGGGGATGCCGTGGCAGTCGGCCGAGGACTGCGCCGCCGAGGCCCTGGCAGCCGCCCACGCCGACAAGTCATGGGTGGTCACCGGCAGGGTCAACAAGGTCGCGGCGGCCGCCGCCGGCCCGGTACCCCGCGGCGTCCGGCGCTGGGCCGCGGCCCGCATCGCCAGCCACATGTAGGCAGGGCCGCCACTGCGCTGGTGGTGGGTGCGTGCCCAGGTGTCGGCGCCGTGTCCCGAGATCAGTTCGTGCGCGAAGGCCGAGGAGCCAGCCTGGTGTGCCGGTCATGACCGTCGTCGGCGGGCGCTTCCCAAGCAAGCGCGAGCCAGCCCCTGTGGCCCCACAGATCGGGCAGTCACAGATCAGGCGAAGTCGATGGAGGAGAAGCGGGCCAGCTTCGAGAGCTTGTGCTGGGCGCTTATGAGGCGGACCGTTCCCGACTTGGAGCGCATGACCAGCGACTGCGTCGAGCCGCCCTGGCTGTTGTAGTGGACGCCCCTCAGCACCTCGCCGTCGGTGATGCCGGTCACGGCGAAGAAGCAGTTGTCGCCGCCGACCAGATCGTCGGTGGTGAGCACCTGGTCGAGGTCGTAGCCCTGGGCGATGGCAGCCTGGCGTTCCTCGTCGTTGCGGGGCCAGAGGCGTCCCTGGATCTCGCCGCCCATGCACTTCATCGCCGTGGCGGCGATGACGCCCTCGGGCGTGCCGCCGATGCCGAACAGGACGTCGGCACCCGAGTCGGGCCAGGCCGTCGACACCGCGCCGATCACGTCGCCGTCCTGGATCAGTCGGATGCGGGCACCGGCGGCCCGCACCTCGGCGATGAGATCGGCATGGCGGTCGCGATCGAGGATGACGGCGGTGACGTCCCGCACCGACTCGCCCTTCGCCCGGGCCACCGCCTCGAGGTTCTCGGTTGGTGACTTGGTGATGTCGATGGCCCCGGCCGATTCCTGGCCGACGGCGATCTTCTCCATGTACACGCAGGGTCCAGGGTTGAACATCGTCCCCCGCTCCGACACCGCGATCACCGAGATGGCGTTGCCCCGCCCGAGCGCGGTGAGCGTCGTGCCCTCGACCGGGTCGACGGCGATGTCGGTGAGCGGCCCGGTGCCGTCACCGATCCTCTCCCCGTTGTAGAGCATCGGGGCTTCGTCCTTCTCGCCCTCGCCGATCACCACGATGCCGTCCATGGGGACGCTGTCGAGCACGATGCGCATGGCGTCGACCGCAGCGCCGTCGGCACCGTTCTTGTCGCCTCGGCCCATCCAGCGAGAGGCAGCCAGCGCCGCCGCCTCGGTGACCCGCACCAGCTCGAGGGCGAGGTTCCGGTCGGGTGGCTGCCTCGTGACCATGCGGGGAAGATAGTCGCCTGGTTGAATGGGTTCGTGGGCCAGCTCTCCGACCCGTATCAGCAGGGCGAGGACGAAGGCCTCGGCATCATCATCTCGGGGCTCCCCGGCGAGCTCGACGAGCCCGAGCCCGATGCCGAGGCGGCTTTCGCCGTCGAGCCAGACGCCGATGATGCGACCGACACCGAGATCGTCTACGAGCTGGACGACTGGAGCGAGATCGAGCGCGGCGCCGTCACCGATCGCCTGCGCGAGGCCGGGATCCCCCATGGGTGGGACGCCACGTCGCTTCACGTGGCCGAGGCCGACGAGGCGGCGGTCGAGAACATCCTCGACATCGTCGAGGGCGACAGCGAGGCGGCCCTCACCCTCGACACCGAGCAGGACCAGGTCGCCTACGACCTGTCCGACTGGGACGACGATCGCCTCACCGCGTTGGTCGACGAGCTCGACGCCGCCGGCATCGCCCACGGCTGGGACGACGACGAGTTGTTCGTCCATGCCGCCGACGAGCAGGCGGCCGACGAGCTGCTCGACCGGGTGGCGCATCCTCACGAGCTGCCGCCCGAGACCGACGATGGGCCGGCCGGGGCGGAGCTGCTGGGCGAGGTGTTCGTTGCCGCCGACCGCCTGCAGCACGACCCGGACGACCACGAGGGCACGGTGTCGATGCTGGACCTCGGCCACGCCGTCGAGGGAGCGGACCCACCCTACGGGCTGGGGTCCAAGGAGTGGGACCACCTCCGAGGCCGGGTCGGCGCGCTGTGCACCCAGTTGCGTGCGTCGAAGGTCGACGAGGACGCCGTCATCGACGCCGCCCGAGACCTCCGCAACGCCCTGCGCTCCTACGTGTGAGGTTCCCGAGGCAATAGCTGACGGTGACGGGGAGTCGAGGCAATAGCCAACGGGTTCCGTTCGTCATTGCCTCGGGCTCGTCGAGACGTTCGTCATTGCCTCGGGTGGGCCCCCGTTCGGCCGCCTGCAGGGTCGCCTCGGCGCCCCGTTAGCATGCGCGGGTGATCCTGGCCGAGCTGGAGGTGTTCCACTCGCGGCCCATCGCACCCACCCGGCGGGTGGCGTTGGGGCACCGCGACCTATCCTGCAGCCCGGCGCCCGGGTTCGGCGGCATCCTGCTCGGCGGGATCGTGGCCGCCTACATCCCCACCCTCGACCCCGAGCTGTTCGACGACCTCCATCGCCTGACCCTGCACCTCGAGGCCGGCCACCGGATCCCCCAGCCCCGGCTCCGTCATCGCCTCCAGACCGACCGCATCGGTTTGCAGCGAAGCGTCCACCGATTGCGGGGGGAGGGGGAGGACCTGTCGTTCGAGCTCGACGACAAGGGCTTGCCGGCGCACCACATCCTGGCCGCCGTCTACGCCGCCGGCGAGCTTCCGCTCGGTCCCCGGACCCGGGTCCTGGAGGCGATCCGCAGGGCGATGCGCTGGACCGGCGCCATCGACGGCTCGCTGGTGGCCTACCTCTCGGGGTTGAGCCGCCGCCAGGACTGGTCCGCCGACGCCTTTCGCGACCCTGTGGGCTGGGCCATCGGCGTGCTCGACCTCCGCAACGGCAACGGCAACGGCAGCCGGCCGGACCGCAAGGCCGTCCAGGGCCGGTTCCGTGACCTGGTCCGGCGGGCCCATCCCGATCACGGCGGCGACACCGCCGCGGCCGCCGCCCGCCTGGCCGAGCTGGCCGAGGCCCGGCGGATCCTCCTCGCCGGTGCGTAGCGGGATGCCGGCGCCGTGAGCCGCGGCGCGGGGGCGGGAGCGGTCCTGCTGTTTCCCGGGGCCGGCAGCGGCCGCGACCATCCGGCACTGGTGGCGATCGAGCGGGCGCTGGCACCCGTTCCGGTCGTGCGCGCCGACTTCCCCTACCGACGGGAGGGGCGCAAGGCTCCCGATCGGCCACCCAAGCTGATCGCCTGCGTACGCGACGAGGCGGCGGCGCTGGCCGGCAAGACCGGGATCGACA
>Ga0256867_10000588_pt1 | contig 14635 bp, 12 predicted proteins | sample RVTome_15_FD_185939 | JGI IMG/M metagenome (GOLD analysis project Ga0256867, IMG submission 185939) | Soil microbial communities from uranium-contaminated site in the Upper Colorado River Basin, Wyoming, United States - RVT150D86 (HiSeq) ... | reverse complement strand
AGCGAAGCCTACGCCGACGACGGCATCGTGCAGCAGGCCGTGCGGGCGGTGAAGGACACCGTGCCCGACCTGCTGATCGTCACCGACGTGTGCCTGTGCGAGTACACGAGCCACGGGCACTGCGGGGTCGTCGAGGATGGCGCCGTGCGCAACGATCCGACGCTGGAGCTGCTGGCCCGCACGGCAGTCTCACACGCCGAGGCCGGCGCCGACGTCATCGCGCCCTCCGACATGATGGACGGCCGCATCGGCGCCATCCGGGAGGCGCTGGACGACGCCACGTTCGCCGACACGCCCATCATGGCCTACTCCGCCAAGTACGCCTCGGTGTTCTACGGCCCCTTCCGCGAGGCGGCGGATTCCACGCCGCAGTTCGGCGACCGGCGGTCCTACCAGATGGACCCGGCCAACAGCCAGGAGGCGATGCGCGAGATCGCGCTCGACCTCGAGGAGGGCGCGGACATCGTGATGGTGAAGCCGGCCCTGCCGTATCTGGATGTCATCTCGCGGGCCAAGTCCGAGTTCGGGGTGCCGCTGGCGGCCTACTCGGTGTCGGGTGAGTACGCGATGATCCGCGCGGCCGGCCAGCTCGGCTGGCTCGACGAGGAGCGCGCCATCATGGAGGCGCTCCTCGGCATCCGCCGCGCCGGCGCCGACATCGTCATCACGTACTTCGCCAAGGCCGCCGCGCGGCTCCTGGAGCGCGGTGCCCACCGGCGCTGACGATTCCCCGCATGCGGCTCGCGGCCAGGGGGAGAATACGCGATCAGGGCGATGCCGGGCTCGGCATGCATCGCGGACGGTCGCCGGTGCCGATCAAGGAACTCGTGACCCGGCAGGCGCTCCCCCGGTGAGCAAGGCCGTGCCCGCCGTGCCCGATGACGGGGCGAGCGTGTGAGCAAGATCGCCGACTCTGTGCTGGATCTGATCGGGGGGACCCCACTGGTGCGGCTGCGTCGGCTGCCCGGCCCGGCCGGCGCCCGTGTCCTGGCCAAGGTCGAGTCGCGCAACCCCGGCGGCAGCGTCAAGGACCGGATCGCGGTGGCGATGGTCGAGGACGCCGAGCGGCGAGGCGTCCTCCAGCCGGGCGCGACCATCGTGGAGCCGACCAGCGGCAACACCGGAATCGGGCTGGCGATGGTCGCCGCCGTCAAGGGCTATCGCCTGATTCTCACCATGCCGGAGGACATGAGCATCGAGCGACAGCGGTTGTTCGCCCGCTTCGGTGCCGAGATCCACCTCACGCCGGCGATCGAGGGAATGAGTGGCGCCGTCTTCGCGGCGGAGGAGCTGGGTCGCCAGCATCCCGCGTACTTCATCCCCCAGCAGTTCCTCAATCCGGCCAACCCCGAGATCCACCGCCGGACCACCGCGCTCGAGATCCTGGAAGCCCTCGACGGACGCCTGGACGCGTTCGTGGCCGGCGTCGGCACCGGGGGCACGATCACCGGTGTGGGCGAGGTGCTGAAGAGCAAGGTGCCATCGGTCCAGGTGGTGGCCGTCGAGCCGGCCAAGTCTCCCGTGCTCTCGGGGGGGCGGTTTCGGCCCCACGGCATCCACGGCATCGGCGCCTCGTTCGTGCCGGGGGTGTTGAACCGGGCCATCCTCGACCGGATCGTCACGGTGAGCGACGAGGATGCCGTGGCCTGGTCCAAGCGGCTCGGCCGCGAGGAGGGGGTGCTGGCCGGCATCTCCTCGGGCGCCGCCGCGTTCGCCGCCTGTCGCGTCGCCGCCGAGCTGCGGCCGGAGCAGACGGTCGTCACCGTGCTGCCGGACACCGGCGAGCGCTACCTGAGTCTGAGCTAATCTAACGAGCGGCGTGATCCCTCCAGCGAGCCCCCCGATGGTGACCGTGTACATTCCGACCCCGTTTCGGCGGGCCACGGCGAACCGCGACCGGATCGACGTGAGCGCCGCCGACGTCGGCGCGCTGCTCGACGAGCTCGAGCGCGCGTTTGGCGGCCTCAAGGGCCTCGTGCGCAACGAGGCGGGCGAGATCCAGCAGCACGTGGCCGTGTACGTCAACAGCGAGCCGATAGACGGGCTCGGGGGGCTCTCCACGCCGCTGCAGGATGGTGACGAGGTCGCCATCATTCCCGCCCTGGCCGGCGGCGCATGATCCTGGCCCCGACCGAGCAGGACACGATCCGCGCCCAGGCGGTGGAGGAGTATCCGTTCGAGTCGTGCGGTGTCATCCTCGCCCGTGGGGGCGAGCGCCGCCTGCTCCGGTGCCGGAACGCCCAGAACGAGCTGCACGCGCGCGATCCCGTGCGGTATCCGCGCGACGCCCGCACCGCGTACTACATCGATCCCAAGGACCTGCTGCGCATCGGCGACCTCGAGCGCCAGGGCTTCGACGTCACGGTGATCTACCACTCGCACGTCGACGCCGGCGCCTACTTCTCCGAAACCGACCGCCGGCAGGCCGTCGTGGGCGGCGAGCCCGCGTACCCGGGCGCCGTCTACGTCGTCACCTCGGTGGTCCGCGGCGTCGTGGATGCGGTGGCCGCGTTCCGCTGGGACCCCGACTGCCGCGACTTCGTCCCCATGGAGCTTCAGGCATGAGTGAGTCCAAGCGTCTGATCGACGCCGCCGCCCGAGTGATCCCGGGGGGCGTCAACAGCCCCGTCCGTGCCTTCCGTGCGGTCGGCGGAGCCCCGCTGTTCATCGCCCGGGCCGAGGGATCGCGCTTGTGGGACGCCGACGGCCGCGCCTACCTCGACTTCGTCGGCTCATGGGGTCCGCTGATACTCGGACACGCCGCTCCCGCGGTGGTCGAGGCGGTGATCGAGGCGGCCCGGCGGGGCACCAGCTATGGCGCGCCGACCGCGCTCGAGGTCGAGATGGCAGAGACGGTGGCCGCGGCGTATCCCTCCATGGAAATGATCCGGCTCGTCAGCTCTGGCACCGAGGCGGCGATGAGCGCGATCCGGGTGGCCCGGGGTGCCACCGGGCGCGACGTGCTGGTGAAGTTCGACGGCTGTTACCACGGTCACGCCGACAGCCTGCTGGTGAAGGCCGGCTCGGGCGGCGCCACCTTCGGCATCCCCGATAGCAAGGGCGTGCCCGCCGCACTGGCCGAGCTCACCCTCACCGTCGCCTTCAACGACCTCGACGCCGTCCGCGCGCTCTTCAGTCGGCGCGGCGACCGCATCGCGGCCGTGATCGTCGAGCCCGTGGCCGGCAACATGGGCGTGGTCCCGCCCGCCCCAGGGTTCCTGCAGGGGCTCCGCGAGGTCACGCGCGAGCACGGCGCGCTCCTGATCTTCGACGAGGTGATCACCGGCTTCCGGGTCGCCTACGGGGGCGCCCAGGAGCTCTACGGCGTGCGTCCTGACCTGACGTGCCTGGGCAAGATCATCGGCGGCGGCCTGCCCGTCGGCGCCTACGGCGGCAGTCGTGCCGTCATGAGCGAGGTGTCGCCGCTCGGAGGCGTCTACCAGGCGGGCACGCTGTCCGGCAATCCGCTCGCGGTGGCGGCCGGGCTGGCAGCGATCCGCGCGCTGGCCGACCGGCGGGCGTACCCGCGACTCGAGACCCTCGGCGCTCGGCTCGAGCAGGGGCTGCGCGAGGGCGCCGCCAAGGCCGGCGTGCCCCTGACCGTCAACCGCGTCGGCTCGATGCTGACGGCGTTCTTCTGCGCGGGGCCGGTGCGCGACTACGCCTCGGCCCGCCAGGCCGATACGGCGAGCTATGCGCGGTTCTTCCAGGCGATGCTCGCTCGCGGCGTGTACCTGGCGCCCTCCCAGTTCGAGGCTGCGTTCGTATCGCTGGCTCACTCCGAGGCAGACCTCGCGCTGGCGACGCAGGCGGCGGCCGAGGCCTTCGGCGCGACGGCCTGACGTCGTAGCTGTGACGTCGAGTTGTGTTGACGCCCGAAGGCGGCAAGTGATATGGTTCACGAGCATTTTCCAAGGAGGGCACGCGACTGTCGATGAGGAAGGCGGGCGTGGGAGCGGCGGCCGTCGTGCTCCTCGCAGTGCTGATGTCCTTCGCCGTGTCCTCGTGGAGCCGCCAGCCCGCCGTGGCCACGGCTTCCGTGCAGCCGATCGCGTTTCCACACAACGTCCACGTGCAGACCTACAAGATCGACTGCCAGTACTGCCACAGCGACGCGCGCCGCTCGGAGTATGCCGGCCTTCCCTCGGTCGAGCGCTGCATGGGTTGCCACAAGATCGCCGGGGCCGATCTCCCGGAGATCAAGAAGCTGGCCGAGTTCGCCGCCAAGCAGCAGCCGATCCCGTGGACGCGCGTCTACAAGGTGCCGGAGTTCACGTACTTCCCGCACAAGGCACACATCCGGGCCGAGGTGCAGTGCCAGACGTGCCACGGGCCGGTCGAGACCATGACGACCGTCGGCGCCACCACGGGACCCTCGCTCGTCAACGACCTGCTCAATCTCGTGGGATTTCGGCCCGCAGCGCCGCCCCTCACGATGGGCTGGTGCGTCGACTGTCACCGCCAGCAGAACGCGACCAGAGGCACGCAGGCGCCCCTGGACTGCGTGATGTGCCACCATTGAGGCCGTGCGCGCCGGGGCGCGCGATGAGGCGAGCGTGAGAACGAGCCCATGAACCGGCGCGACTTCTTCAAGATCGTGGCCACGACGGGCGTGACGGCGGCCGCGACCGGCTGCCAGCAGGCCACCGAGCAGATCCTGCCGCTCGTCGTGCCCAACGACACACTCGTGCCGGGCGTGGCCTCGTATTTTGCGACCGTCTGCCGCGAATGCCCCGCCGGTTGCGGCGTGCTCGCGCGCAACCGCGACGGGCGGGTCGTGAAGCTCGAGGGCAACCCGGATCATCCCGTCAGTCGCGGCTCCCTCTGCCCGCGCGGCCAGGCCGCGCTGCAGGGCCTCTACCATCCCGATCGTTTCGCCGGGCCGCAGCGCCGGGAGGGCAACGGACTCCAGCCGGTCGGCTGGGACGACGCACTCAAGCTCTTCACGGACAAGCTCGGGGGGGCGAAAGGCAACAAGCAGGCCCTGGCGGTGGTCAGCCAACTCGAGAGCGGGAGTCTCGGCGTGCTCCTGGATCGCTGGACGCAAGCGCTCGGCGGCCGGCCGCGGGTGACGCTGGAGCCGTTCGGCTACGAGGCCATCCGCGCCGCCAACCGGCTCACGTTCGGCCGTGACGCGGTGCCCTACCACGCCTTCGAGGACGCCGAGGTCGTGCTGTCGTTCGGCGCCGACTTCCTGGAGACGTGGATCTCCAACGGCCAGTACGCACGGGGCTTTGCGCGGATGCACACCTTCCGTGACGGCAAGGCGGGGATGTTCATCCACGTCGAGCCGCGGCAGTCGCTGACCGCCTCCAACGCCGACGAGTGGGTGCGCAATGCCCCGGGGACCGAGGCGGCGGTCGCTCTGGCGATCCTCAAGCTCGTGCTCGACGGCGGCGTGGTCGCGGACAAGCGCTACGGCGACGCGGTCGCGGATGTGGATCCCAAGAGAATCGCCGAGGAGAGCGGCGTGGCGCTGCCGACGCTGCAGCGCGTGGCCAAGGCGTTCGCCGGCGCCCGGCCGGGCCTCGCGGTCGGCGGCGGCGTGGCGGTGACCGGCAGCCAGGCGACTCAGCTCCAGGTCGCGGTCAACCTGCTCAACGCCGTGACCGGCAACGTCGGCAAGACCGTGCGCTTCGGGCCGGACCACGCGTACGGCCGGGTGACGCCGTACGCCGAGGTCGCCAGGCTCGTGCAGGCAATGGCCGCCGGCGAGATCGAGGTGCTCGTGCTCGGCACCGCCGTCAACCCGGCGTTCACGCTCCCGGGCGGGCTCAAGGCGGCTGACGCGATTCGCAAGGTGCCGTTCGTCGTCAGCTTCGCGAATCTTCCCGACGAGACGACGGCGCTCGCACACCTGGTGCTGCCCGACACGCACTGGCTGGAGTCGTGGGGCGACTACGCGCCGCAGGAGGGGGTGGCCGGCCTCATGCAGCCAACGATGGAGCCGGTGCGGGACGCGCGCCCGATGGGCGACGTCCTGCTGGCCGTGGGCCGCGTCGTCCTTGGCACGGAGGAGGGCAAGGGCCCGCTGCCGTGGGCCACCTTCGAGCAATATCTGAAGGCCACCTGGGAGCCGGTCGTGAAGGGGCAGTGGGAAGCGGCGCTGCGCCAGGGCGGCGCGTGGCGCGACACGGCGCCGGCCGCGGTGACCGTGGCGCCCAAGCTGGAGCGCATCGACACCGCGCCGGCCAAGCTCGAGGGTTCCGGCGATGGCTTCGCGTTGCTGCCCTATCCGTCCCTGCGGTTCTACGACGGCCGCAGCGCCACCCGGGCGTGGCTGCAGGAAGTGCCGGACCCGATGACCCAGGTCGCCTGGGACGCGTGGGTCGAGATCAACTCGCAGACCGCGGCCCGCCTGGGCATCCGTCAGGGCGACGTGGTACGGGTGAGCTCGCCCCACGGGGCGATCGAAGTCCCGGCGTACCTGTCGGCCTCGCTCCACCCGGGCGCCGTCGCGATCCCCATCGGCCATCACTACGCCCCGTACCACCTGCGCCTGAAGTACGTGCCGGCGACCGGATCGACCAGCCCCATGGTGCTGTTGCCGGCGACGGCCGAGCCGGTCTCGGGCGCCCCGGCCTTCCTGTCGGTGAAGGTGACGCTCGCCAAGACGGGCGCGCGGCGGCCCCTGGCGGTGCTGCAGGCCACGCACGACCAGGACCACCGCGAGATCGCCCAGCACGTCGACCTCGCCCGGGCCCGTCAGGAGGCCCTGCGCGGAACGAAGCAGGAGCACCCGAACCTCAGCATGTATTCCGAGCAGCAGTACCGGGGATACCGCTGGGGCATGACGGTCGACGTCGACGCCTGTATCGGCTGCCAGGCGTGCGCGGTAGCCTGCCAGGCGGAGAACAACGTGCCCGTCGTCGGCAGGGCCGAAGCGGCCTACGGCCGCCAGCTGCACTGGCTGCGACTCGAGCGGTGGGCCGAGGGTGACGCCGCCCATCCCCACAACATGTTCATGCCGATGTTCTGCCAGCATTGTGAAGTCGCACCGTGCGAGCCGGTCTGTCCTGTCTTCGCCGCCTATCGAACCGAAGAAGGACTGAACGGTCAGGTCTACAACCGTTGTGTCGGGACCCGCTACTGCGGCAACAACTGCCCCTACCACGTCCGGCGCTTCAACTGGTGGAACTACGAGATCCCGACGCCGCTGGAGATCCAGCTCAACCCCGACGTGACCGTGCGGCAGCTCGGCGTGATGGAGAAGTGCACGATGTGCATCCAGCGCATCGTGGCCGGCAAGGACCGGGCCAGGGACGACAAGCGCGCGGTGCGCGATGGCGACATCCAGACGGCCTGCCAGCAGACGTGCCCGACCCAGGCCATCACGTTCGGCAACCTCAAGGACGAGGCGAGCACGGTGAGCAAGCTCTCGCACTCGCCGCGCGCCTATCACGTCCTCGAGGAGCTCGGCACCAGACCCGGCGTCACCTACCTGCGCAAGGTCGTGCGGGCCGAGCCGGCCGCGGCGCCCGGGCCCGGGAAGGGCCACGCATGAGCGACCAGGCCCGCGGGCCCCAGCCGATCGCCGGCGGGGCCCATGTCGTCGAGCCGACGTTCGCGGACGTCAACCGCGACGTCCTGGCGACGCTGCGGCCGCCCGGCAACGTGTACTTCGCGTGGATGAGCGTGGTGGGGCTCATCCTCACCTGCGGCATCCTGGCCTGGACCTACCAGATCTTCTACGGCATGGGCGCGGCCGGCAAGCGCACCCCCCAGATGTGGGCGATGTACATCACCACGTTCGTCTTCTGGATCGGTATCGGCCACGCCGGCACGCTGATCTCGGCGGTCCTGTACCTGTTCCGGGCCCGCTGGCGCACCTCGATCTATCGCGCCGCCGAGGCGATGACGATCTTCGCCGTGCTGACGGCCGGCCTCTTCCCGCTGATCCACGCCGGCCGCATGTGGTTCGCGTACTTCCTGCTGCCCTACCCGAACCAGCGTGATCTGTGGCCCAACTTCAAGTCGCCGCTGGTGTGGGACGTGTTCGCGATCTCCACCTACCTGTCCATCAGCACGGTGTTCTTCATCGTCGGCCTGGTGCCCGATATCGCCGCGCTCCGCGATGCGTCCACCGGCTGGAGGCGACGGGTCTACGGGATGCTGGCCCTCGGCTGGGAGGGCTCCGACCGCCAGTGGCGCCACTACCGGCGCGCCTACGGGCTGTTCGCCGCCCTCGCCACGCCGCTCGTCCTGTCCGTGCACAGCGTCGTGTCGTGGGACTTCGCGATGGCCCTGGTCCCCGGCTGGCACTCGACCCTCTTCGCCCCGTTCTTCGTGGACGGCGCCATCTTCTCGGGCTTCGCGATGGTGCTGGTGCTGGTGCTGCCCATGCGGCACTTCTTCGGGCTGCACGCCTACATCCGCGATCGGCACCTGGACGCCATGGCCAAGCTCATCCTGGTGACGGGCCTGGTGCTGACCTACTTCTACATCTGCGAGCTGTTCATCGCCTGGTACAGCGGCGACCACTTCGAGAAGGCCTCGCTGTTCTGGCGGCTCACGGGAACGTACTCGTGGGCGCTGGCCACGATGTACTTCTGCAACTGCATCGCCCCCCTGATCCTGTTCTGGAAGAAGGCGCGGACGAACACGGTGATCCTGTACGTCGTCTCGATCCTGGTCCTGATCGGGATGTGGTTCGAGCGCTTCAACATCATCGTCCCGTCGCTGGCCCGCGGCTTCTACCCGGCGACCTGGGGTATCTACGTGCCGACGATCACCGACTCCACGATCATCGTGGGCAGCTTCGCCTGGTTCTTCCTGCTGTTCCTCGGCTTCATCAAGCTCATGCCGTCGCTGTCGATCGTCGAGGTCAAGGAGACCCTCCCGGCACCGGTGAGGGACCGCAGACATGCCGGCCACCACTGAGACGATCCTCGGCGTCTTCGTCCACGTCGACACGACCGTGCGGGCCCTGGAGGAGCTCAAGGCCAAGGGCTACCACGACCTGACCGTCTACACGCCGATCCCCGTGCACGAGATCGAGGACGTGATCGAGCGCGACCGGCCGGTGAGCAAGGTCCGGCTCTTCACGCTGCTGGGGGCGCTGACCGGCCTCGCCTCGGGATGGATCATCACCGCCTGGACGTCGCTGCAGTGGGGTCTGATCGTGGGCGGTAAGCCACCCATCGGCTTCCCCGTGAGCCCGCCCTACGTCGTCATCATGTTCGAGATGATGATTCTGTTCGGCGGCATCGCGACGCTCATCGGGATGGTGACCCTGGGCCGGCTGCCGCAGTTCCGGCCGTCGCCGGCCTACGACCCACGGTTCACCCACGACCGCTTCGGCGTGGCCGTTCACTGCGCGGCGGAGCGGGCCGCCTCGGTGCGCGACATCCTCCGTCAGACCGGCGCCGAGGAGATCCGACCGTGATGAAGTACGTCTTCATCCTGGTGCTGCTGATCATCGGCGGCGCCGGCGGGCTCATGGGCGGCGTCGTGGCGCTCCGGTGGGTCGACAACATGACGCAGACCGCCCGGGTGCAGCCGGGCGAGCGGGTCTTCGCGATGCCCCGCGGCGTGGTGCCGCGCGGCGGTGCTCTCATCATCCCCAGGGAGCAGCGCGAGCTGGCCGCCAAGGCGCCGAATCCGATCAAGCCGACCGAGTCCTCTCTGGCGATCGGCCGCCAGCAGTACGAGACGTTCTGCACGCCCTGCCACGGGCCCGAGGCCAAAGGGGGCACCACCGGCCCCGTCTCGACGAAGTTCATCCCGACGCCGGACCTGACGAACGCGGAGCTGCAGAAGCAGCGGACCGACGGCTACTGGCACAGCTACATCGTGGCCGGCGGCGCCGTCATGCCGGCCTACGGCGAGGCGCTGTCCGTGCAGGAGGCGTGGCACATCGTCAACTACTTGCGCGCGCTGGCCCAGAAATGACGGCGTTCTGGGGCGTGCTGGCGGCGATCGGGGCGCTGGCGTTCGTCACGGCGAACGACTGGCCCCGCGCGTGGTCGATCTACCTCGTCAACCTGGTGTTCTGGTCAGGGCTGGCGGTGACCGGGCCCGCCATCGCCGGCATGATGCAGCTGACCGAGGCCCGGTGGTCGCCCAGCGTGCGGCGACTGGCGATCACCACGATCGGGTTCCTGCCGGTCGCGTTCGTGCTCATGGCCGTGCTGTTCGCGGGCCGGGCCGTCCTCTACCCGTGGGTGACGAACCCGGTGGCGGTGAAGGCCCCCTGGCTCAACGTGCCCTTCTTCTTCGGGCGCAACCTGGGGCTGGCCCTGGTGCTGTTCGCCACCTGCTTCGCGTTTGCCGGTGCGCTGCTACGCGATTCGGTGCCGCCCGGCGACGAACGGGATCGGGCCCACCGCAACCGCCTGGCGGTCATCGTCCTGATGCTCTGGCTCGTCACCGTCTCGCTGTGGGGCTTCGACTTCGTGATGGCACTCGATCCCATCTGGTACAGCGGGCTCTTCGGTGGGTACTTCGCGGTGAGCACCCTGTACACGACGTTCTGCCTGCTGGCCATCCTGACGATTCGGGCCAACGCGCGGGGGGTGGCGTCGATTCCCCCGGCGGCGGTGCAGGACGTGGCCAAGCTGCAGTTCGCCATGTCGATCATGTGGATGTACTTCTTCTGGTCCCAGTACCTGGTGATCTGGTACGGCAATGTCCCCGTCGAGACCCGGTTCTTCGTTCAGCGCTTTTTCGTGCAGCCCTGGCAGACGCTGGCCTGGGTCGTGCTCGTGGTGGGCTGGCTGATCCCCTTCGTGTACCTGCTCAAGCGCCTGACCGGGCGCCCGCCCCAACGCCACGCGCCCCTGTTCGTGGTCGCCGTGTTCGGACTGGTGGCGATCTTCCTCGAGCGTGTCCTCGTCGTCTTCCCCTCGGTCTCGGCCGGCACACCGCTGCCGTTCGGGCTCCGGGACCTGGCGATCACGATCGGGTTCCTCGCGCTCTTCGCGCTCAGTCGCCGCTGGTTCATGGGGCGTTACAAGCCGGTCCTGAATCTTCCCCACACCGGCCATTGACCTCCCCGGGGCCCGTGGCCCCGACCCCGGCGGCCGCGCCAGCCCGACGACCCCGCGCGCGAGCGGTGTAGAGTGGGGACCACATGCTGACCGTCGAGGAGGCGCTCGAGGCGATCCTCTCTCGCGTTCCCCTCCTGGAAACCGAGCGTGTCGACGTGCTGGGGGCGCTGGGACGCGCGCTGGCGGAGCCCGTCGTGGCGCGGCGGGCGATCCCGCCGTGGCCCAACTCGTCAATGGACGGGTATGCGGTGCGGGCGGAGGACACGCGGCGCGGCGCCGCGCTCGCGATCGTGGGGCGGGTGGAAGCGGGCGAGGTGCCGGCGCGCGGCGTCGGGCAGGGTGAAGCGATGCGCATCTTCACCGGGGCGCCGCTGCCGGAGGGGGCCGACACCGTCCTGCCGCAGGAGGACGTCGAGGCAACTGCCGACTCCATCGCGCTCCGAGGGCCGACCGCGCGGGCGGCCTACGTGCGGCGGCGCGGCGAGGACGTGGAGGTCGGCGCTCGCGTGCTGGAGCCCGGGACGCTGCTCACCGCGGCGGAGGTCGGGCTCCTCGCCACGCTGGGGTACGGCCAGATCCGCGTCTTTCGCCGGCCCCGCGTGGCCATCCTGTCCACCGGCAACGAGCTGGCCGACCTGGGGACCGAGCCTGGGCCCGGTCAGATCCCGAACACGAACACGTACACGCTCATGGCGCAGGTTCTCGAGGCGGGGGGCGACCCGATCAATCTCGGCGTCGCCCGCGATCGGCTCGAGGCCATCGAGGAGCGCGTGCGGGCCGCCCGGGACGCCGACGTGCTGGTCTCCTCGGCCGGTGTATCGGTCGGCGAGCTGGACCTCGTGCGCGAGGCGCTGACCAGGGCAGGCGCGGCGCTGCACCTGTGGCAGGTCTCGATGCGACCGGGCAAGCCCATCACATTCGGCTCGCTCGGGTCGCGTCCGGTCTGGGGATTGCCGGGCAACCCGGTCTCGGCGATGGTCACGTTCGAGCTGTTCGTCCGCCCCGCGCTGTTGAAGATGGGCGGGCGGAGGCGGCTCACGCGCCCAAGGGTGCGGGCGCGGACCCTGGAGGTGGTACCGAATCCAGGGTCGCGGCGCGGCTATCTGCGCGTGCAGCTCGAGGCGACGGCCGACGGCCTCGGCGCGCGCTTGACCGGGGAGCAGGGCTCGGCAATCCTGCGCTCGATGGTCGCCGCCGACGGTCTCGCCGTCGTTCCGCCGGACACCGTCGTGCCAGTGGGTGCCGAGATTGAAGTGATTCAATTACGGGATCTTCCGTGATGGAGGCTTCTACGTAGCTCGAAGGCGTGATCGACCGCTCGCTCCGGCCATCGTGGTGAGCGCGGGCGTGCTCGCCACGGCGTGCGCCCCACGGTCCTCGTCCATCAAAAGCGCGCCGACATCCGCCGCGAACGCGGCTACCGCGGAGCGCTGAGCCGTATCGGCCCGGGGACGTTGGCGTCGCCGGCCGCCGCCGCTATACTGGCGCGCCTTCAGCTCTCCGCCATGGACAGCTCGTTCACGCATGTCGAGCCCGGTGATCCTCGCTACCCCGCGCTGCTGGCGTCGATTCCGGCGCCGCCCGCGCTGGACGTGCGGGGCACGCTCGATGCGGCGGACGCGCTCGCCATCGCCATCGTGGGCTCTCGCCAGGCAACGCCCTACGGTCTCGAGGTCGCCGAGACTCTGGCCGCCGATCTGGCCGCGCGCGGCGTGACGATCGTGAGCGGACTGGCTCGCGGGATCGACACCGCCGCCCATCGGGGCGCACTGGCCGCCGGCGGCCGCACCCTGGCGGTGCTCGGGCACGGCATTCTGCGCGTGTACCCTCCGGAGAACCGCCCGCTGGCCGACGCGATCGTCGAGCACGGTGCGTTGCTGTCCCAGTTCCCGGCGACCATCGGGCCGCTCGCCCATCACTTTCCCGCGCGCAACCGCACCCTGGCCGGGCTGGCGCTCGGCGTGGTGGTGGTGGAGGCGGCCGAGCGCAGCGGAGCCCTGATCACCGCCGGGCTGGCCGGCGAGCTGGGCCGGGAAGTATTCGCCGTTCCAGGCCGAATCACGTCGCCGGAGAGCCGCGGAACGAATGGCCTCATCCGGGACGGTGCTATGCTAGTCGGACATTGGACCGACATCGCGACCGAGCTCGGCGAGCCGTGGCGCAGCATGATCGACAGCGCGCACGCGAGCGGCCACGACGGGGCGCCACCGGCGCCGGGGAGTGACGAGGCGACGATGCTGCAGGTGTTGAGCGTGGACGAGGCGCAACACATCGAGCGACTGATCGCTCGGGCGGGTGTGGACGCCGCACGGGCGGGCACGGCGCTGATCGCCCTCGAGCTGGCGGGCCGGGCCCGTCAGCTGGCCGGCCAGCGCTGGGTGGCGACCGGCGCGCGGGCGAGGAGAGCGTAGTGGCCAAGCGTCCCCTGGTGGTGGTCGAGTCTCCGACCAAGGTGAAGACGATCGCGAAGTATCTGGACGGCAAGTACGTCGTCAAGGCCTCGATGGGCCACGTCCGCGACCTTCCCAAGTCCCAGCTCGGTGTGGACCCCAAGAAGAACTTCAAGCCCAAGTACGTGGTGACGCCGACGAAGAGGAAGATTCTTGACGACCTCGTCAAGGCGGCCGAGAAGGCCGACACGCTCTACGTCGCCACCGACCCCGACCGCGAGGGCGAGGCCATCGGCTGGCACCTGGCCCAGGAGCTGCCGATCCAGAAGAAGAACGTCTACCGGATCACCTTCAACGAGATCACCGAGCGGGCGGTGAGGGCCGCCTTCACCAAACCCGGCCGCATCGACCTCAAGAAGGTCGACGCCCAGCAGGCGCGCCGCGTGCTCGACCGGCTCGTCGGCTACAGCCTCTCGCCGCTCCTGTGGGACAAGATCCAGCGCGGCCTGTCGGCCGGGCGCGTGCAGTCGGTGGCGGTGCGGCTCATCGTCGACCGCGAGCGCGCGATCCAGGCGTTCAACCCCGTCGAGTACTGGACACTGCACGCGCGCCTCAGGGCCAAGGTTCCGCCCGAGTTCGTCGCGACCCTGCGGGAGGTCGCCGGCGAGAAGGCCGCCCTGGCCACCGGCGAGGCCACCCAGGCGCTGGTCGACTCGCTGGACGGCGCCCGCTTCGTCGTGCGCAACGTGACGCGGGGGGAGCGCAAGCGCAATCCCGCGCCACCATTCATCACCTCCACGCTGCAGCAGGACGCCGGCCGCAAGCTCGGCTTCTCGGCCAAGAAGACGATGACCGTGGCCCAGCAGCTCTACGAGGGCATCGAGGTGAGCGGCGAGGGGCCGGTCGGCCTCATCACGTACATGCGGACGGACTCGGTGCGGGTGTCCGCCGACGCGCAGCAGGAGGCGCGGCGGTGGGCGGGCGAGCGGATCGGCGCCGAGTACGTGCCGGAGACCCCGCCGGTCTACAAGTCGCGGGGCAGCGCCCAGGAGGCGCACGAGGCCATCCGCCCGTCGGACGTGGCGCGGGATCCCAAGAGCATGGCGCGCTTCCTCACCAAGGACCAGCTCGCCCTCTACCGGCTGATCTGGGAACGGTTCCTGGCCAGCCAGCTCATGCCCGCGGTGTACGACACCGTGGCCGCCGACATCGAAGCCACGCCGGCCGCGAACAGGCCACCGGCGGCCCTCGCGGGCC